>Ga0265316_10006867_pt1 | contig 10808 bp, 9 predicted proteins | sample 4522metaG_FD_202092 | JGI IMG/M metagenome (GOLD analysis project Ga0265316, IMG submission 202092) | Rhizosphere microbial communities from Carex aquatilis grown in University of Washington, Seatle, WA, United States - 4-5-22 metaG | ecosystem: Host-associated > Plants > Roots > Rhizosphere >...
TTGATCCAAGAGATTACCACGGCGCACCTTCGGCGAATCGCTGCCTGGAACCCAACCGGAGGGCGCTACGAATACTCGTCGTTCCAGTGCACCATCGGCAGCCCTGGCACCGGCGCACGGAAATAGGGTATGCGCTTGCCTTTCAGGGAGCCGATGTACACGGTTTCGAGGCGAGGCCCTCCAAAGGTGACGCTGGCCATCCAGGGCGCAATGCCTTGCCCCGTCACAAAGAGCACATCTTCGGTCACGTGGTTGTTGAAGAAGGCCTGCTCCAGCCGATCCACCTTGTCCGGGTCGCCCTCATCCAGCAGAATCTTGAGGTCGCCTTCCGGGGTGAGCACGAACAGCTTGTCCGAATACACCATGGTTCCCCACAGGTTGCCAAAGCTGTCGAAGGCGATTCCGTCCGGCCAGGCGCCTTTACCGAGGTTGGCCGGCCCGAAGACTTCCCGGTGCGACAAGCTGCCGTCCTCATTCACGCGAAGCCGGCTGACGCAACCGCCGGTGGTCTCGACGACGTACAGGAACTCTTCCGCGGCATCGAAACGGATCTCGTTGGTGAACCGGAACCCATCGGCCACGATACGAAAGGCCCCGTCTTCGTAGCGGGCGATGTATCCATCGGCCAGGTCCGTGCGCAGGGCGTGCATCCAGTTTTTAATCTTGGTCGAGACCGTGATCCAAACCCGGTCCTTGGAATCCCGCAGCACAAAATTCACTTTGCCGATGGGTTGGCCGCCGATGCTATCGGCCAGCACACGGGTGGCGCCGTCGCGGGACATGATTTCCAGGCAATCGGTGCCGAAATTCGAAATTAGAAGGTCGCCATTGCGGGCGAAGGCCAGCCCGTTCGGCAGCGTTCCGTGCAAAAAGCGCGTGGCTTCGTCCCCGGCGCTGTCAAAGTGCCCCGATCGTTTCTGGGTGACGATCTCTTGCGCGCCATCGGGCTTGATCCTGGCTACGCCGCCCCGGGCGTCGGCGGCCCAAAGCGTGCCGTCCCGCTCCGCCAGGATGCACTCGGGCCGATGCAAGTCATCGCCGATGTATTGAATGGAGGCTTTGTCGATCTCAAAATCCAGAATAGGATTGGCAGCCACGAGTTATTTGCACCTCGCAAATTTACACTGGGAATTCAACGTCTTCGAAAAACTTGTAGGTCGACAGGTCCGAGGGTGGCGCATAGAAGCAGATGGCCTTCAGTTCCTCGCTGCCGTTATTCTGCAGCATATGCACCGACCCTTGGGGGAACAGGATCGTGGTCCCTTCCTTGATCGCATCGACCACACCATCCACCATCACCCGCCCGCACCCCCGGATGATGTAGACCACCTCTTCCCCGTTGGGGTGGGAATGCGCCGGCTTGACCGTCTGTCCGGGAGCGATCCGAACCATGCAAACCGAGAGATGCTGGGCATTCAGCAGATCGCGATTGACAAGCCAGCGCAGATGCCGGCCGGGCAAGTTCAGTTCCTCAACGTCATTTTCATGGACCAGTGGTACGGTCATACCGCCTGCACCCTTTCTATGATGGTTTCCGCCAGGTTCGCGGGCGTCAGATGGAAAGCCGCCAGCAACTCCTCGTATGTGCCGGAGTGGATAAAGCGAGGCTTGCCATCCGCGCCCAAAGTGTTCACGCAGACAACTTTTCTCAGGTCGCCCCACGCGGTTCCCTTGTTTCGGCCCAGGACCTTCAGAAAATTCTGCCAGATGTAGCCATTGTTCTGCTCGGCAAAACAGATCACCTTGCCGGATTTGTACAAATCGAGCAAGAGTTGCTCATCGATCGACGGCATATCCACTACACCGACGTTCAGGCCGCGGCCGGCGCACTCATTGGCGGCAGCCAGCGCCTCATGAACGCCGCGGCCGCTGCTCACGATGACCGCCGCGTCGTCCGGGCTCCGGCGCAGGACGTAGCCTCTCCCGAATTCGAATGAGAAATCGTCGTCGTAGAGCACCGCGGAAGGCGTGCGCATGACCCGCGGGTAAACCAAGCCCCGGTTACCTTCCATGATCCACTGCATGATGGCGAGCAGTTGCCGCGGGCAGGAGACATCGATGATCTTCAAATGCGCCAGGCCGTCGAAGATGGTGATATCGTCGTTGCCCATGTGGGTGGCGCCGTTGGTCCTGGTCTCGAGATTCGCCGCGGTAGCCAAAAAGGTCAGATCCAGTCCGTGTCCAACGCTCAACCAGCCGTCGGCTGCTTCGATGGCCTCCATCCGCTCCTGATGACCCACGGCGATCCGGCGGAGGACCTTCCAATCCCAGAAAGGACAGAAGGTGCTGACCCAGGCGTTGTAGCCCAGGGCGGCGAAAGCCTCGCCGAGGTTCATCATGTTGGCCTCGGCGACGCCGACATTGAGCGCCCGGTTCTGGTCCACTGCCGCGACGCCCGCCTCCAGGCCGCTGGTGGTGCCCAGGTCCGCGTCGATCGAGACCACGCGGGAATCCAGGGCAAAGACTTTCATGGCGGCGGTGACGATGGGACCGGCCCCGTATTGCTTGGTCTTGTCGATACGCGGCAGGTCCTTCGGGTTGTACCGGATCTTCTTGTCGCGCCGGGGAGCCCGTTGGGTCAGGACTGGTCCGACAATCGGATTAACCGCGAATCTTCCCGACGAGTCCGCAGTCACCCGGATGTGCATCTGCCGCGCTTTTTCGAGCAGCGCCTCCTGGAGTTGCTCGCCTTGCGGCAGGTTTCCGAGGCCGTCGAAGAACCCTGCGAACTCCTCGACGCGGTTCCGGCGCTGCTCCGCCTGGAGCGCCAATTCTTTCTCCATTACGTCGTCGGCGATGGTCGCCTTGTGCGTGTTCAGGTACCTTGCAAATCCACCGTGGCCCTTGCTGGTCCGGCAGATGATCACAGTGGGCTTGCCGTTCCGGTCCCCGTACTTGAACCGGTTCAAGGCGGAGAAAACGCCATCGTACTTCGTGGCGTCGACACTCTCGACCTGCCAGCCAAACGCGTTGAAGACCGCCTCCAGATCCGGCAAGGGGAAGATCAGCCGGTCCACGATGTCCAGTTGGCCAAGGTTGTTGTCCACCAGGACACACAGATTGTCCAGACGCCTGTAGGCCGAGTACATCACCGCTTCCCAGATCAGCCCTTCCTGCAATTCCCCGTCGCCCGCCATGCAGTACACGTCGAACCGGGGAGAGATTCTGCCTGCCAGGGCAAAGCCCTGCGCCACGGACAGGCCCTGCCCCAGGGGACCGGTGGAGATGTGGACGCCCGGCAGAATCGGCCCGGGATGTCCGTTCAGGATGCTTTCGTACGAGCGCGAATTGACCAGAACACGCCGGTCGAAGTAGCCCAGCTCCGCGTAGATGGAAGCCAGCGTGGCTACGGCGTGTCCTTTGCTCAAAACGAACATGTCCTGGCCGCGCCTGGTGGGATTGGCGACATCCAGATCGATGAAGCCGCCATAATACAGGGCCACCAGCGGAATTGTGGCGGAGAATGCGCCGCCTGCGTGAATGCCCTTGTCCACGGCGTCGCGGCATTGCTCCAGCGACAAGATACGGATATCGGAGTCCTTGATATCCAGCAGTTTCAACACGCCTCGACGCATCAGACGAGCTTGATCCGGCGTCTGCTCCAGCGCGCTACTATCCAGGGCCCGGACTACGGTTTGCTGGCTCATACGATTCCTCTTTTTCCGGGCAATCTGCCCCACGAGGCGGCTCGGAATGCCGCGCGATCACACCAATTATCTCACGGGACTGATCAGGCCGATGCCTGCAAACGCTTCCGTCACAAATCCGGGTCGGCTATCGTATTAGAAGTGTGCAGCCCGCCGACGAAATTGCGCTTGATCGGGCCGGCGCCAGTGCCGCCCGAAACAGCCGTACCGGCCCATGGTTCGACTCCCTGTTCCATGAGCACTACCCGCGTGTAGTGGGGATGCTGGCACGATTGACGGGCGATCGCGCTCACGCGGAAGAGATTGCGGCCGACGTCTTCTGCAAGCTGGCGCGCCGTCCCACGCTTTTTCAGAGCCGGGACCAGCTCACGGCGTGGGCCTGGCGGGTGGCTACCAACGCCGGTTTGGACGCGCTGCGGCTGAATTCGCGCCGGCGGCGGTGGGAGCAAGCCGCGGGCGCCGAAAGTTTGCGGGTGTCGAAGCCAGCCAGCGCGCTCGACGAAATGCTGTGCGACGAGCGCTGCATGCGGGTTCGAACGGTGCTGGCCGTTCTGAAACCAAGGGAGGCGCAACTATTGTTGTTGCGCGCCGACGGCCTGGCGTACCGCGAACTCGCCCGGACGCTCGGCATCCAGCCGCGCTCGGTGGGCACGCTGCTGGCACGCGCCGAACAGGCTTTTGAGCGCAGGTTTCGTATGCGTTACGGAGATGAAGTATGAAGCACTGTTGGTCTGAAGGCGCGCTGAGGGCGTATCTCGACCGCGAACTTCCCCCCGAAGACATGGAGCGGGCGGCGGTTCACCTGGGAGAGTGCCCCCGGTGTGAAGCGTACCGAGCGGTATTGGCCGGGCGGGCCGCGCGCGTCTCGGCGTTGATGGAGGCGCTTCCCGAGCCCGGCCGGGTGACTTCGCTCCCGCTCATAACGCGGCAGCCCCGGACGGCATGGCCGTGGGCGGCGGCAACGCTATTGGCGGCAGCCGTGGTGGCGGCGTTTGTGCTGACGCCGAAGCGCGTGCCCCCAGTAGCGCCAGTAGCGCTGGGCCTGGAGGGTGCCCCCTTGTCACTGGTGTCTTCCGCCCCGCCGCAACCCGCAAGCACCCAGTCGCCGGTGCACGCTTCGGCCCCGCGCCATTCCAGGCGTCAACCGGCAAGGGCGCGGCCACCCGCCGACTATTACGTGGCCCTGGACGACGACCCCATCGAAACCGGCGTAGTAATGCGGGTCGCTCTGGGCCCGGCCGAAATTCCAGCCGACGTGATTTTCGACCAGGATGGGCGCGCACGCGCCGTCCGCCTGATCAAGTGAACTTAAGGAGAACCGATATGAAACGAATCTATCTGATCGCAGCCGCACTGCCGATTCTGGCGCTGGGTTTGCTGGCGCAGGACAACACGGCCAAACAAATCAAGTTCTTTTTCCGCGGCGAGTCCGCCGTGATGGGACCCGCGGTCAAGGGGGCGCCGTACTCCGCCGAGGAAGTGACCGAGACCACGCAGGTTCTGGCCGACGGCACACGCATTCACAATGAGAGCAAGACCCTGGTCTACCGCGATGGCGAAGGCCGGGTTCGGCGCGACGGTCCCGACCAGATTACCATCTGGGACCCGGTGGCCGGCGCCAGCTATTTCCTCGATCCGCAAGCGCAGACTGCGCGGAAAGTGCCTGTGGGCATAGCGACGGCCGCAGCCAAGGCGGGGGCGGGCGGGACGGACGTAGTCCAGACCACCATAGGCACCGTGACGAGGACCATCACCGTTAACCGGGCTGCGGTATCTGCCGATAGGCCTCCTGCCGAAGCGCTTGCCGCCGAAAAGCTCGCCGCCGAGAAGGAACAGATCGGCACGCTCCACTCGTTCCGCGTGCTTGTCGACATGGAGGCCAACACGTCCGGGAAAACGCTCTCCGGGAACAAGGAATCTCTGGGCACGCAAACGATGGAGGGCGTGAACGCCGAGGGCAGTCGCACCACTTCGACCATCGGAACGGGCGCGGTCGGCAACGACCGGCCCATCCAGATCGTCTCCGAACGCTGGTATTCGCCGGATTTGCAGACCGCCGTGATGACCCGGATCAACGATCCGCGGACGGGCGAGGAAGTCTTCCGGCTCGCCAACATCCACCGCGCCGAGCCCGGCGCCTACCTGTTCCAGGTGCCGGCTGGGTATCAGATGGTCGATCAGAAAGACCAGAAGTAGCGGAGCGGTTTCCGGTCGCCCACGTCGCCGCAGCCCACACGGCCACATGCGCCGCAGCCTGATAAGCTTGGTAGTCGGAGGTCCGCAGACCGGGCTGCCGGAGACCATCATGAAACTCGCAGAGAGAATGGGCCGCCTCTTACTCGAATCCGCCTTCGACGTCCTGGTACGCGCCCGCGCTTTGGAAGCGAAGGGCCGCAGCGTGATCCACCTGGAGATCGGCGAACCCGATTTCCCCACTCCGCCCCACGTCGTCGAAGCCGCCAAGAAAGCCCTCGACGAGGGTTGGACCCATTACGGTCCTCCGCAGGGCTATCCCGAGTTGCGGGAAGCCATCGCCGCCCATGTTTCGCGCTCGCGCGGGATTTCGGTCGGGCCTCAGCACGTATCGGTGGTGCCCGGGGGCAAGCCCATCATCTTCTTCCCCATGCTGGCGCTGCTGGAACCTGGCGACGAGGTCATCTACCCGGATCCGGGCTTCCCGATTTACGAATCGATGATCGGGTTCCTGGGCGCCAAGCCGGTACCGATGCCGCTCGAAGAAAGCCGCGGCTTTTCCTTCGACCTCAATTTGTTTCGCGACCGGCTCTCGGACCGCACCAAATTGGTCATTCTGAACTCCCCCGAGAATCCCACCGGGGGCGTGATTCCCCCCGCCGACATCGCGGCCGTCGCCGAAATGCTTCGCGAGCGCGATGTGATGGTGTTGAGCGATGAGATCTATTCGCGGATCTATTACGGCGCCGAGGCCCCCGCGTCGATCGCGAGTTTCCCCGGAATGCAGGAGAAGACCATTATCCTAGACGGCTTCTCGAAGACCTATGCCATGACCGGCTGGCGCCTGGGTTACGGCGTGATGCCGGAGTGGCTGGCGGACGCGGTGAGCAAGCTGATGGTGAATTCGAACTCCTGTACGGCCAGTTTCACGCAGCGCGCCGGCATCGCCGCTATCGCCGGACCGCAGGATTGCGTGGCCGCCATGGTGGCGGAATTCCGCCGCCGCCGCGACGCATTCTGCCCGGGGCTGAACCAGGTTCCGGGGTTTCACTGCGCCGCTCCAGGCGGCGCGTTCTACGCCTTTGCCAACGTCACCGGCACCGGCATCCCCTCCAAGGAACTGGCCGGCTACCTGCTGGACGAAGCCGGCGTGGCGTGTCTGAATGGCGGCAGTTTCGGAGAGCATGGCGACGGCTACATCCGGTTCAGCTACGCCAACTCGCTGGCCAACCTGATGGAGGCCGTGGAGCGGATCAAGAAGGTTTCCGTGCGCTGGGAAGCGGCGGTAGAGGCGTAGCGCCGGCGGTCGATGTATCATGAGTCCATGCGGTTCCTACTCATGTTGCTGCTGGTTGTTCCTCTCTGCGCTCAAGAGCCTCCGGCCGCCCCCAGACAGGCCAGGACGCCCCAGCCTCCCAAGAATCTGAAAGTGTTGAAGGTCCCGCCCACGGATATCCGGGCCACCATGCAGTCCTATCGGCTCGCGCTCGGCGTGCAGTGCGAGTTCTGCCACGTGAAAGGCGATTTTGCCAGCGACGAGAACCCCAAGAAGGACATCGCGCGCAAGATGATCGTCCTGGCGCAAGACGTCAACGGAAAGTTCCTCGACGGCAAAGAGCACGTCACCTGCTACACCTGCCATCGCGGGGACCAGCAACCGAAGACCACCCCGCCGCCAACTCCGCCGCCAACTCCGCCGCCAGCCCGATAAGGCCGGAGGGCTTGGCGCCATGCTAACATGTGGGCGCCTGCCATGCACTCACGAATTGTCGCCGTTCTGTTCGCCTCCACCGCGTTCATCGCCGCCGCGCAGATGACCGACTACAAAGGGTATAAAGACCCGGCCCTATTCACACGCATGCCGCACTACTTCCTTTCCACGGAAGACTCCCTGGTCGACAAGCCGTTCGAGGCATTTGAATTCACCGTCAAGAACGGGGCTCAGAGCGTCGAAGGACACCACCTGCATTACACTTACTCTTTCGATGCATCCGCCGGCACCAGCCCGGGGTTTCTGCAGATCGTCCGGAACTACGAGGCGGCGGCGAGGAAAATCGGGGGCGAAATCCTCTCCGACGATGTCCGTCGCACCACGATTCGCATCGCCAGGAATGGCCAGGAGACGTGGGTGGCCCTTGAGGCCTTCAACGAGGGAAAAGAGTACGAACTGAACATTATCGAGCGCCAACTCATGAAGCAGGACGTGGTGGCCGACGCGGCTGCCCTGCGGGCCGGGCTGACGGAAAACGGCCACGTGGAAGTACCGGGAATTCTGTTCGATTTCGGGAAGTCCGACATCAAACCGGAATCGGAGCCGGCTTTGGCCCAAGTCGCCAAGCTACTGCAGGCCAACCTGGCATTGAAGGCGTGGGTGGTCGGGCACACGGATAACGTGGGATCGTCGGAGACCAACCTGGCGCTCTCCTCCGCGCGAGCCGCCGCGGTGGTCAAGGCTCTTACCCAGCGCGGCATCGACGCCAAGCGCCTCGCGCCTCACGGAGCCGGACCCTTCGCGCCCGTGGCCTCCAACGCCACCGACGAAGGCCGCGCACGCAACCGCCGCGTGGAGTTGGTCGGTCAGCCGTAGCCGCAACCTCGCTCCCTGACCCCTGACCCCTGGCCCCTGACCCCCGGCCCCGCGAGCGAAGCGAGCCCGGACACGATATCCTGGTTCATCGGGAGGCCCCATGCTTCGTCTGGTTTGCTGTCTGTTTGTAACCATCGCCGCCCACGCGGCCACGCCCCTGTTCCAGGCCTCTTTTGAAACGCCCCATCCCACCTGGGCCGTGGTGCGCGGCTCGGCCACGCCGGACGCCTCGGTGCTCCATGAGGGCCGCAAGTCGCTGCGCGTCGAACCGGGTGGGCCGTCCCCCGACGCCTGCATTCGCTTCGCCCCCGTCGCGCTCATTATCGGCAAGCGCTATGAGCTGAGCGGATGGGCCCGCGCCGATGCCCTCGTGGTGCGCGATCTGGGGCGTTCCCCCATCGCCACTGGCGCCGCCCTCGCCATGGCCTCCATGCCTTTCGACGTGCATTCGGAATCGCTCGGCGGCACCCAGCCGTGGCGCCGTCTCACCCTGCGTTTCGTCGCCACCCGCACCCAGGACCAGATCCTGCTGACCGTCGCTAACGGCGGCGCATTTCAGGGTAAGGCATGGTTCGAGGGCGTCAGCCTGGACGAAGCCTCCAACGCCGGCGAGTGGCCCCCGCCCGAGGCGGTCCGCGCATTCGGACCGGCCTACCGTTATCCCGCCGCCGGCTGGATCTACCTCCACATTGAGGGTCAGCCTTACGAGCGCGGTTACCAGCACGGCTTTCTTATGGCGCGCGAAATTCCCGAGTACTTCGCCCGCTCGGCCTCCGACCTCGGTTCCAAAGCCGACGCCTCCGGCTGGGGCCAGCTTCGCACCGTCGCCAACGCGCTCTTCCTGCGCGGCTTCGATCGCGAAATCCTGGAGGAGATGCGCGGCATCGCCGATGGCGCCAACGCCGCCGGCGCGAAGTGGCTGGGGCGGCCCATCGACCTGGTGGATGTGGTGGTGGCCAACGTCACCGTCGAACTGGGTGAACTCCGCGCAGCCATGTCCGCCACGCCCACGGGACTCGAAAGCCTCCACTTCGACCCGCCCGCCTACTTCGAAAAGAAGCGCGACTCCGTCATGGACCGTTGCAGCGCCTTCGCCGCCACCGGCCCCGCCACCCGCGATGGCAAGATGGTGATCGGCCACGTAACCTGGTGGCCGTTGACGCTGGCCGAGCAGACCAACGTCATGCTCGATATCCAACCCGCTGCCGGCCATCGCGTGTTGATGCAGAGCTATCCCGGCGGCATCGAGAGCGGCACCGATTGGTACCAGAACGACGCCGGAGTAATCCTCACCGAGACCACCATTCGCCAGACGCCCTTTAACGCCCAAGGCACTCCCGTGGCCTTCCGCGCGCGCATGGCCATCCAGTACGGCGGCAACATTAGTGAAGTGGTCGAGCGCCTCGGCGCCCGCAACAATGGCCTCTACACCAACGAATGGCTGCTGGGCGACGCCCAAAGCAACGAGGTGGCCCTGTATGAGCTGGGCACCAACCACACCAAGCTGTGGCGCAGTTCAAAGAACGAGTGGTTCGGCGACACCCCCGGCTTCTACTGGGGCGACAACAATGCCAAGGACCTCACCATTCGTTTGGAAACCCAGCCCGACGCCCACGGCACGCCCGAATATGTCCCCTACGTGCCGGGCATTCGCGACATGGCATGGCAGAGCTTGTACCGCCAGTATCGCGGCCAGATCGATGAACAGTTCGGCTTCCTGGCGTTCCGCACCGCGCCCCTGGTCAGCGATAGAACCATGGACGCCAAAATCGTCACCGCCGATATGGCCTTGCGCCTTATGGTGTGGGCCGCCATCGGCAAGCCCAACCAGCGCGAGTGGCGGCCCAACCCCGGCGGCTATGCCAAGAATGACGGGCTGTATCCGTCGGGCTATTACCTGTTCCGCGGTGAGCCTCCCGCAAAGCCCAGCGAGCCGGCGCGCATTGCCGCCCAACCCGCTGTCAGGGAGGCATCCTATAAGGACCGCCTTTGGAAGGGGTGGGTACTGCCGGCTTCCGATGCCGACACGTGGTTTGCGGCGGGTTCAGTCGCATACTATCGCGCGCTTCAGTCCGGCGACCTCGCCCGGGCGCTGGACGCGCGGCGCGCCACCTGGCGCCGCCTGAAACTGGAGCCCGACGATCCTGCCAACCGCTTCCGGCTCGAAGAGACCAAAGGAGTGCTGTTCCTGGATTCGCTGCGCCGCAAGCTTGGCGATGACCGCTTCTTCGCGCTCATGGCCGAGTTCTTCACCGCTAACGCGGGCGCCACGGTCACCGCCCAATCGTTCCTCGACAAGGCCGACGCGCCGTTCGAGTTTGCCGAGCCGGAGGATGGGCCGGCTTACCTGCTGACCGACATCTACCGGCACTTGCCTGCCA
>Ga0265316_10006868_pt1 | contig 10807 bp, 4 predicted proteins | sample 4522metaG_FD_202092 | JGI IMG/M metagenome (GOLD analysis project Ga0265316, IMG submission 202092) | Rhizosphere microbial communities from Carex aquatilis grown in University of Washington, Seatle, WA, United States - 4-5-22 metaG | ecosystem: Host-associated > Plants > Roots > Rhizosphere >...
CCGCTTCAGTGACACACCTATTTTTATGGGAACGCAGTGATAAAGGAGAGGTAGCGCAGGCTGGCAGCCTGCTGTGTTGCCGATTGGTAATCGGCAGGGGTTGGGTGGCGGGACACGGTGCAGGTTGCCAACCTGCGAAACGGCAGATTAACACGTTCGCCAGCATCAATGCGCCGTGCTCGGTGAAGGCGTAGGGCAAATACTTCCGATGTTCCCCGCGCTTTAAGGTCGCAAATTGCGACCTTAAAGATTCCCACTCCTGGAGCGTGAGCTGGAGCATGAAATCTGGCGGGAAACGATTGAGATTACGGCGTACCTGCTCATTTAAACGTTTGGTTTCAACGCCATACAGCTCAGCAAATCGCTATCCAGCATTACCTTCTCACCTCGAATGGAGAGGATTGCCCGCTCAATTCGTTCCACCGGAACCAAACTCATTTGCCCGTCCATTTCAGACCTTTCACCCAAGGCGCTCGCCCCACCGGCGCGCACGGAGTGGCGCGCCCTACCTGATTAATTCTTCGCTGTTGCCAGCTCCGCCTCAAAATCCACAATCTCTTTGATCTGCACCAGGAACCAGCGGTCGATTTTCGTCAGGTTGAAAATCTCGTCGATGGTGAAGCCGGCGCGGAGGGCGTGCCGGATGAAGAAGACCCGCTCGGCGTTGGGCACGCTTAGTTTGCGGCTGATGACGTCCTTGGGCAGGATGTCGCAGTCGCCATAAACTTCGTTGCCGATGCGCCACGGTTTGCCGTCGCCGCCCAGGCCGCTCCGGCCAATCTCCAGCGAGCGCAGGCATTTCTGCAACGATTCCTTGAACGTGCGGCCAATGGCCATCGCTTCGCCCACGCTTTTCATCTGTGTGGTCAGCGTCGGGTCGGCCTGCGCGAATTTCTCGAACGCAAACCGCGGAATCTTGGTGACGACGTAATCAATGGTCGGCTCGAAGCTGGCCGGGGTTTCGCGGGTGATGTCGTTGCGGATTTCGTCGAGCAGGTAGCCGACGGCGAGTTTGGCGGCGATTTTGGCGATGGGAAAGCCGGTGGCCTTGGATGCCAGCGCCGAGCTGCGGCTGACGCGCGGGTTCATCTCGATGATGACCATGCGGCCGTTCTCCGGGTTGACGGCGAATTGAATGTTCGAGCCGCCGGTTTCGACGCCCACGGCGCGGATGACGGCGAAGCTTTGGTCGCGCATGATTTGGAATTCCTTGTCGGTCAGCGTCTGGATGGGCGCGACGGTGATGGAATCGCCGGTGTGCACGCCCATGGGATCGAAGTTTTCGATGGAGCAGATGATGACGCAATTGTCGGCCTGGTCGCGCATGACCTCCATTTCAAATTCCTTCCAGCCGAGGAGGGATTCTTCGATGAGGATTTCGCTGACCGGCGAGAGGTCCATGCCGCGTTTGGCGAGTTCCTCGAATTCATCGCGATTGTAGGCGATGCCGCCGCCGGTGCCGCCGAGCGTGAACGCGGGGCGGATGATTAGCGGGAAGCGGCCCACCTTGTCCGCCACAGCCCAAGCCTCGGCCAGATTGTGCGCGACGCCGGAGATGGGCACGTCGAGGCCGATGGAAAGCATGAGTTCCTTGAAGGCGAGCCGGTCTTCGCCTTTGTGGATGGCCTCGGCCTTGGCGCCAATCATTTCAATACCGTGTTTTTCCAGCACGCCGGAGCGATGCAAAGCCATGGCGGCGTTGAGCGCGGTCTGGCCACCGAGCGTCGGGAGTAAAACGAGTTTGTGAGGTGGCGCAGCCGTCCCGGCTGCATTCGATTTTGCAGGCGAGACGCCTGCGCTACATTGGACGGGCACACCCAGCTTTCGCATCTCGTCCAATTCGCGCACGATGATTTTCTCGATGCACTCCGGTGTAATCGGCTCGATGTAAGTGCGGTCGGCGAACTCCGGGTCGGTCATGATGGTGGCCGGGTTGGAGTTGATGAGGATGACGCGGTAGTTCTCCTCCTTGAGCGCCTTGCAGGCCTGGGTGCCGGAATAATCGAACTCGCACGCCTGGCCGATGATGATCGGGCCGGCGCCGATGATGAGGACGGAATGAATGTCAGTGCGTTTGGGCATCGTTCAAACGGCCACAGATTGAACACGGACAGACCGGCGATTGAAAGGTAAAACTGTGCAGGTACGGCAAATCGGGCGGTTCCATGAACCGGAATCAGCTCGCAAATCCCATTTTCAGGTCAAAAAAAGGCAATTTACGTTGAGCAAATAATCATCCAATGAACCAGAGTAATATGTATACATCGGGTTGTGCCTACGTCGAGCGGGCATTTCTTGATAGTTTGCACAAGCGGCCAAACAATGGCATTGTTTAGTAGCTTTTCTGCATAAAGTTGTTTTTAGTATGAAAATATCTTTTCGTTGTCTGGGCGGACTTCTCCTGATTTCACTTTTTACCGGCTTCGCCGCGAGCGGCCAGGTCCGCATCACCGAATTCATGGCGAGCAATACCCACACGCTCCTGGATGAGGACGGGGATTCCTCGGATTGGATCGAAATCCAGAACACCGCGAGCACAAACGTCAACCTGTTGAACTGGTATCTGGCGGACAAGCCCTCCAATCTGACCAAATGGGCGTTCCCATCCACGAACCTGCCGCCGGGCAATTTCATGATCGTGTTTGCCTCGAACAAAAACCGCCGCACGCCGGGCCTGCCGTTGCATACAAATTTCAAACTCTCCGCCGACGGCGAGTATCTGGCGCTGGTGATGCCGGATGGCGTGACGATCGCCACCCAGTTTGCTCCCACGTTTCCGCCGCAGTTGCCGGATGTGTCGTACGGGTTCGGGCTGGAGACCTCGACTAATTTGTTGCTCGCCACCAACGGCACGGGCCGCGTGCTGGTGCCCACGGACGCCACGCTGGGGACGGACTGGACGGTCACGGGCTTCAACGACGCGGCCTGGGGCGCCGCCACCAACGGCATCGGTTTTGAGACCGGACAGAGTGAAGATCCCGGTTCCGTTTCCGCGGACGTGCTGGCGGACAATCCGGCCGGTTACTGGCGGCTGGGCGAAACGAGCGGCACGGCCACCAACTCAGGCTGGATCGCCGGCACCGGCAACGGCCAGTATGTCAACGGAGTCGTCAACGGGGTGGCCGGACCGCGCCCGCCGGCGTTCAACGGCTTCGAGTCAGGCAATCTCGCGGCGCGGTTCAACGGCAGCGGCGCAAAAGTTGAGGTTCCTTACACGTCCGATTTGAATCCAAGCGCAGCTTTTACCGTGGAAGCCTGGGCCAGACCCGCCAGCACCAATTCCAGCACCGGCACCCCGATTTCCTCCATGAATGTTTCCGGCAGCAGCCGCTATGGCTATGCCCTTTACCAGAATTATTCAGACGCTCCGAACCAATGGGAATTCAAGCTTGGCAACAACCTGGGCTATATCGCCAGCGCGCACGGCGGCACACCGGACATCAACAACTGGCAGTACCTGGCCGGAGTTTACGATGGCTCCATGGCGCGGCTGTATGTGAATGGAGCGCTGGTGGCTTCCACGACCTTGAGCAGCACCTTCACGCCAAACACCTCGCAGAACCTTGACATCGGCGGACGCAGTGACGGCGCATATAACTTTGCCGGTGATGTGGACGAGGTGTCCGTGATCGCCCGCGCCCTGTCCGCCACCGAAATCGCCACTCGTTACCAAGTGGCGACGAATGGCGTCGCTCCAACGAATGTCTTCAACTATACCGCGTTCATCAAAACCGATCTGAGGACGAACATGTCCGGCATCAACAGTTCGGCCTATTTGCGCCTGCCATTTACGGTGACCAACACCGCCGCCATCAACAGCCTTGCGCTCCGCGTGCGCTATGACGACGGTTTCGCCGCTTTCCTGAACGGCGCGCTGGTGGCGTCGGGCAACTCGCCATCCACGCTGGCCTGGAATTCCGCTGCCACCAGTCGCCGTTCGACTGCCGACGCATTGCAATTCAGCAGTTTCGATCTCACCGCCGCGATCGGGTATTTGCAGAACGGCGCCAATGTACTTGCCCTTCAGGGCCTCAACGTCAGCGCCACCAACACGGACTTTCTGCTCCAGGTGGAACTGGAGGGTGACGGCAACCAATACAGCACCGAGGGGCGCTATTTCACGCAGCCCACACCCGGCGCGCCAAATGTGGCGGGTGTCCAGGACCTGGGTCCAATTATTTACACCGAAGGGTTCACCCCGGCGCTGCCCGGCACCAACGACAGCATCACGATAACTTGCGGCGTGGCGCAAACTTTCGCACCCGTCACCAACGTCACTCTCAACTGGCGCGTGATGTATGATGCGCTGCAACAGATGCCCATGTACGACGACGGCCTGCACGGCGATGGCGCGGCGGGCGACGGAGTTTATGGCGCAATCATCACCAACCACGTCGGCGCCAGCTGGACCTATTCCGCCGGCCAGATGGTGCGGTGGTATGTCTCCGCTGCGGACTCGTTGTCGCACACCTCGCGCTGGCCGTTGTTCTCCGACCCGACCGGGTCGGCGGAATACGACGGCACGGTGGTCAATCCCAACTACGTCACCAGTACCATCCCCATTATCCATCTGTTCGCTCCAACATCGGTTTTGCAACCCGGACCGATCACCAGTCAGACTGGCGCCGATTCGCAGAATGGCGGGCGCGTCTCGCTGTATTACGACGGGGAATTTTACGACAACATCAACATGAACCTGCGGGGCAACACCACCGCTGATTACAACAAAAAATCCCATCGCCTCAATTTCAACAAAGAACATGGCTTCCGCTATTCCGATTCCGCCCAACGCATCACCAAGACCTCGTTCGAGGCGGATTACCCGGACCCGAGCTACATGCGCCAAGGCATGAGCTTCTGGCTGGACAATCAAGTCGGTGTGCCGCCGCCGTTCTGCTACCCCGTTCGGCTGCAATTGAACGGCGCGTTTTACGAACTGGCCACCCACAGCGATGTGCAGGAAACCGAGATGCTGGAGCGCATCGGCTACAATCCGACCGGCGCCTATTACGCCAACGTTGGCACCGCGCAACCCGGCGGTTACAGCACCGGCGGCTTTGAAAAGAAGACCCGCGATCCGCTGACCGACTATACCGATTACAACACCTTGATCAACGCGCTCGCGCCGTCCCTGTCAACGGGCCAGAAGTGGACCAACCTTCTCGACCGGCTCGATCTGCCGGAAGTCATCAGTTATATGGTTGCGGCCCGGTTCAGCCACCAAAACGACGACGTGTGGGCGGGCATGGCCCTTTACCACGACAACGATGGCGACGATCTCTGGCGCATCCTGCCCTACGACCAGAACCTCTCGTGGGGCGCAGCCTGGATGGACGCGCCCGCTTACGCAGGCATCCAGGTGACCAACGACGATCTCAAGAGCTTCCCGCTGTACGGCTCGTCGCAAGCGATTCCCTCAACCGGCGGCGGATGGAACGGGATGTATGACCTCATCTTCCAGGTGCCACAGACCCGCGAAATGTTCCTGCGCAGCACCCGCACGATGCTCGACACCTACGTCAAGCCGCCGGGAACACCTGTCGGCACTGCGCCGGTGGATCAGGCCATCATCCAGTGGCGCAACCAGATCGCTGCAGACTCACTCATTGACCGCGCATGGTGGGGTTGGCCGGCTTTGGCCGGGCAATGCAATTTCAATCCTGGCATTAATCTCACCAACGGCGTGACCATCCTGCTGAATGATTTTCTCAACAACCGCAGGAGCCACTTCTACGGCAAACACAGTGTCACCAACACCGCCCTGCCCATCGGCATTACAAAAACCAGCAACGCAGGCATTCCGCTCGCCCAAGCCTCCAATGCAATCGTCTCCATTGTCGGATGGGATTACAACCCCGTTTCCGGCAATCAGGATGAGGAATACGTGCAGTTGAGCAACCCCAACGGTTATGCGGTGGATATTTCAGGCTGGGTACTCGACGGCGGTGTCAATTTCAAATTCAAATTTGGCACCGTGATCCCCACCGGCGGCACACTCTACGTTTCCCCAAACACCAGGACATTCCGCAATCGCGCCGTCAGCCCGCACGGCGGCCAGGGACTGTTCGTAGTTGGCCCCTACAGCGGTCATCTCGACGCCTGGGGCGAATCGCTCACGCTGGCCGACAACGCCGGACGGCTGGTGTCCAGCAACAGCTTTCCGGGCAGCCCCTCGCTGGCCCAGCAGTATCTCCGCATCACGGAAATCATGTATAACCCCTCCCCCGCACCCGCCATCAACAGCGACGCGCAACAGTTCGAATACGTTGAACTCAAAAATATTTCGACGAGCGCGACGCTCAACCTGACCGGCGTGTGCTTTACCAACGGAATCTATTTTACCTTCACCGGCAGCGCCGTCACCAGCCTGGCTCCCGGTCAGATCGTGCTCATCGTGCATAACCAGTCCGCGTTCACCGCCCGTTACGGCTCCGGTTTCAGCATCGCCGGTCAATACTCCGGGTCTTTGAACAATGGCGGCGAGACGTTGCGCCTCGAAGACGCCGTGGGCGAAAAAATTCTGGAATTTGCCTACGACAACACATGGTATCCAATCACGGACGGACTGGGCTTCTCGCTGGTTGTCGTCAATGAAAACGCGTCGTGGGACACCTGGGGCCTGAAGTCAAGCTGGCGCGCCAGCGGCCAGTTGAACGGTTCGCCCGGAACGCCCGACCCGGCGCCGCCGGTGCTGCCGCCGGTGCGGGTGAATGAAGCGCTGACCCACAGCGATCCGGGATCGGACTGGATTGAACTCTACAACCCGGCCGCCACGAATGTGAACATCGGAGGCTGGTTCCTGACCGATGATTTCTTCAACCCGATGCGTTACCAGATTCCGGCGGGCACGGTCCTGGCGCCGGGCAGCTACCTGGTGTTCACGGGCACCAACAGCTTCGAACTCGGCGCCAACGGTTTTCGGCTCTCGGAATACGGCGAACAGGTCTATCTGTTCTCCGGCGGTGCCACGACGAACCTGACCGGCTACTACCACGGGTTTGACTTTGGCGCCGCGCCAAATAGTGTCAGTTTTGGCCGCTACGTTACCAGCCAGGGGGAGGAGCAATTCGTGTTGCAGAGCACCAACACGCCGGGCACAAACAACGCCCTGCCTCGAGTCGGTCCCGTGGTCATCTCCGAGATCATGTACCACCCTCCGGATGTCAATGGCACCAATGACGAAATCGACGAGTTCATCGAGCTGCAAAACATCGCCGCCACCAACGTGCCGTTGTATTGCACCTTCACCAACGAGATTGGATACGGGCTGGCAGCGGCGACCAACACCTGGCACCTGCGCAACGCGGTCGACTACGATTTCCCGACCAACGTGACCCTGGCGGCTGCCGGCCGGCTGCTCGTCACGGCATTCGACCCGGTTGCCAACCCGGCGCAATTGGCCGCTTTCCTGACTCGCTACAGCGTGCCGACCAATGTTCCGATCTTCGGTCCCTGGAGTGGCAAGCTCGACAATGCCGGCGAGACGATCGAGTTGGAATATCCGGACAAGCCGGATGTGACTTCATCCAATGTCACCGTGCCTTACGTGCTGGTGGAACAGATTGACTACCAGCCCGGCGCGCCCTGGCCGGCGAATGCAGACGGCGGGGGCAGCTCGCTGCAACGGCGGTTTCCCAACGCATTTGGCAATGACCCGACGAACTGGGTTGCCGCTTTGCCGACAGCCGGCTCCTTGCCGCAACCTGTCGTTATCGCCATCTCACGGTCCGGACCGGTCGTAACGATCACCACAACCACCATCCCGGGCTCAAGCTACGAGCTTGAATACAAGAACAGCCTGAGCGATGCTGCTTGGACTTCGCTGCCACCACTGCTTATGGCCGGAGGAACCACCCTGGTTCTAACCGACACCAATTCCGTGGCGGCCACTTGCTTCTACCGCATCCGTGTACAATAAGCGAATTGGCCCGGCACGACCGATGGCTGTGGAAATTTCCGGGGCGCGGGCGCAACCAGCGGAACGTTCTATTTTGGTGGCGGCCCGGCCAATACCACTCAAAGCGTCGTCTCAAATTCCATTGTCATCCAGGACATCGGTGGAAATCTTCATTTCAGCACGGCCAAAACCACGCCCGGCATCTGGGAAATTCCCGGAACACCCGCCGTTCCCGTCACCAACGCCACCGTTTTTTTGAGCGCCGGATCCAAGGCCAGTCCGTATGCGTTCGCGCTCAATACCAACCGGTTCTACCGGGTGGTGGTGAATCCTTGACCGCCGCCGGCCGAACAGGGATTGCAGGCGGAAGGAAATGCAAAAGCCAATCTCAACGCTTGCGTAAAGCTACCCCGCTAACCAACAATCGGGCATGGAAGCATCTGGCTGGGAAAGAGTCACCGGACTGAAGCTGATGGGATTCGCACTCGGGCTGACAGCCTTTTTGGGGCTTTTGTTTGCCAGCGAACCCGGTTTCGTCTTTGGCCTGGACCATGCCAATCTGCTGTTTCATGAAGCCGGACACCCGATTGTCGGGTTGTTCAGCAGCCGATTGGAAACCTACGGCGGAACCATGGGCCAGTTGACATTTCCCGTGGTGCTGGCGGTTTCCTTCTGGCGCAAGGAGCAGGCAATATCGTTTGCCGCCTCGGTGATCTGGTTTTTTGAGAACTGGCTGAACATCGCCCGCTACATGGCGGACGCCCGGGCGCTGGAATTGCCGCTGGTGGGTGGCGGCGATCACGATTGGAACACGATTTTCACCCGCTGGAATGTGCTGTCATACGACACGGAAATCGCCGGCGTGGTAAAATTCATCGGCTGGACGGGCATGGCGCTGGCCGTTTTGTGGGTCGGCTGGCGCTGGTGGCGCGACCGGAACCGCACTGATTCAATTGAACAATTTTGACTGCCCGCCCGTCGCTGGTTTCAGCCCCAGCTTTTTGTAGCTCAACTCCGTTGCCACGCGGCCTTGCGGCGTGCGGTTGAGATAGCCTTCCATGATGAGATACGGCTCATAGACCTCCTCAATTGTGTCCGGCTCCTCGCCCACGGCCACGGCGAGTGAATTCACACCCACCGGCCCGCCGCCGAATTTCACGATGACGGCTTCGAGGATGCGCTTGTCCATCTCGTCGAGGCCGCTCTGGTCAATCTCCAGCATGGCCAGCGCCTTGTCGGCGACGTCGGCGGTGATGCGACCGTCGTGCCGGACCTGCGCGTAATCGCGCACGCGCCGGAGCAGATTGTTCGCGATGCGCGGCGTGCCGCGGCTGCGCCGGGCGATTTCATGCGCGCCAGCCGGTTCGATTTCCACCTTCAGCAAACGCGCCGAGCGGACAATGATGGTCTCCAAATCCACGGCCACGTAATAATCCAGCCGTTCCCGCACGGCAAAGCGTGTGAGCAAGGGCGCGGTGAGCAGGCCGCTGCGCGTGGTCGCGCCGATGAGTGTGAAGCGCGGCAGGTTCAGCCGCACGCTGCGCGCGTTCGGCCCCTGGTCAATGATGATGTCCAGTTTGAAATCCTCCATCGCCGGGTACAGATATTCCTCGATGGTTTTTTGCAGGCGATGAATCTCGTCAATGAACAGAACGTCGCCCTCTTCGAGGTTGGTGAGCAGCCCGGCGAGGTCGCCCGCCTTTTCAATGGTGGGGCCGCTGGTGCTTTTGAGATTGGCGCCCATGGCCCGGGCCAGAATGTTGGCCAGCGTGGTCTTGCCGAGGCCGGGCGGGCCGTTCAGCAAAATGTGGTCGAGCGGTTCCTTTCGTTTTTTCGCGGCGGCCACGGCGATTTCGAGCCGTTCCTTGACCTTGGGCTGGCCGGTGAATTCGGAAAAGAGCGACGGGCGCAGCGTCATCTCCAACGCCGCGTCGGGTTGGTTCAAAGTGGAAATCGGCCGTTCAGACATTGCGTTGAGCATGGAAAATGCGCCGCCCAGCGGCAAGTGCGATTCCATCGTCAGGCAAAATACATGGCTTGGGGAACGTGTTGCCCAAAACAACGGAGCGCGCGCGTTCCCACCCGCAGCGGCCCGGATGATGGAAGGAGCGCATGGGTTTTGAGCCGTCGGGCGCGCGGCGGCTGACAGCCGCGCTTCCATGTCTCCCAGAACGGTTTGGGCAACCCGTCCGAACGGCATAGCGCAGCGGCCTGCCATTTTGCTTCAAATAAAACTCGAAAATCGTTGTCCAAGATTTCAAATTGGCGGCCATGCCTGTGATTCAACGTTCCATTAAAGTTGACTGGCAACTGCGCGTCTTTTTTACCGAAGACGTTTTCGCCCCGGCCAATCTTGTCTTGAAAACCGCGCTGAGTGACGACGCCGGCCACGCGTCGCGCCAGGCGCTCGTCGTTCTCGACGAATCACTCGCGCAAGCCCGGCCCGAACTCGCGCGCCGGATTGAGGATTATTTTTCCGCCCAGGCCGGCAGCGTGAAGCTCGCCTGCACGCCGCTGGTTATTGAAGGCGGCGAACGCGCCAAAAACTCCCCTCTTCACGTTGCCGAAATTCATTCGCAGATTGACCGGCATCACATTGACCGGCACTCGTACTTGATTGCCGTGGGCGGCGGCGCGTTGCTGGACGGCGCCGGTTTTGCCGCCGCCACCGCGCATCGCGGCGTCCGCCACGTGCGCATTCCCACGACGACCCTGAGCCAGGCCGATTCCGGCATCGGCGTCAAAAACGGCATCAACGCCTTCGGTAAAAAAAATTTCATCGGCACGTTCGCGCCGCCGCACGCTGTCATCAACGATTTCAACTTCCTCGCCACGCTTGAGCCGCGCGACAAACGCGCCGGGTATGCCGAGGCCGTGAAGGTCGCGTGCATCCGCGATGCGAAATTTTTC
>Ga0265316_10006870_pt1 | contig 10803 bp, 10 predicted proteins | sample 4522metaG_FD_202092 | JGI IMG/M metagenome (GOLD analysis project Ga0265316, IMG submission 202092) | Rhizosphere microbial communities from Carex aquatilis grown in University of Washington, Seatle, WA, United States - 4-5-22 metaG | ecosystem: Host-associated > Plants > Roots > Rhizosphere >...
CCCTGGTGCCCATCTTGGTTGGCCGCATGAGCGATCAGGACTACGCGGATCTGGCCGCGGCGTTGGCCGAGATCGTCGACAGCCACACGGTCGTGGTGGCATCCAGCGATTTTACCCACCGGGGCGTTAACTACGGCTACGAAGTCCCCGACGGTCCCGGCGATGTGCAGGCCCGGCTGGCGCGGCTCGATCAAGGGTCGATCGATCAGATCACCAAGCTGAGTCGACCTGGCCTTCTCGCCTACGCGGAAAGGACCGGCACCACGATCTGCGGTCTGCACCCGATTGCGCTGCTGTTGGAACTGCTGGGCCGTTTCCCGGGAAGCAAGCCACACGTAGTTAGTCACTACACGTCAGGCGACGTCACTTCCGACTGGTCCAGTAGCGTGACATATATAGGCATGGCATTCACGGGCAAGTGGCGCGAGGAGTCGAAGCTGGAGGAGGCACGTGAAGCGGGCGAGAGCACGTTCCCGCTTTCCGAAGACGAGAAACGGACCCTGCTGCGCCTGGCTCGGCTGTCGCTCGAGGCGGCGGTGCGCAAGAGGCATTTCGATCCCGACAGCGTCACGTCCATCCCAGTGACGCCATCGCTGGAGCGCAAGGCCGGCGCGTTCGTCACGCTGAAGTGCAACAGCGGCCCGGACGGAACATGCACGGGAAAGGGAGAAGAGTTGCGTGGCTGCATCGGCACCCTGGAGCCGTCCTCGTCGGTGTACGACGTGGTGGCCCGTCGCGCGGCCAGCGCCGCACTGGAGGACACGCGCTTCCCTCACCCGGTCACTGTCGAGGAATTGCCCTTCGTCACAGTGGAAGTCTCAGTGCTCACGCCGCCGCGGCCAGTGAAGAGCGCCGACGAAATCGTGATCGGCCGTCACGGGATCATCCTGTCCAGCGGATGGAACCGCGCGACCTTCTTGCCGCAAGTGGCGCCTGAACAGGGGTGGGATCGCGAAACGACACTGCGGCATCTGGCTCAGAAGGCCGGGATGCCCGCCGACGCCTGGAAGAGGGCCGAGTTTGAAGTCTACGAGGCAATCGTCTTCTCGGAGAGCGAATTCAAGTAACGCAGTTTCCGCGCCGGCGTCTCGCAGTCGCGCGGGTATAATTGCCTAGTGTCTGGGGAACGCATCGACGCTGACCGTCGACAATTCTTGCTCACAATGGGCTCCCTGGCAGCCGTCGCCACCGGGTGCAGTTCGTCGTGTGGCAGCGCTCGCTCGATTGGCAACACGACCGCCGGAGGGCCGGCCGTGCTGGATGAAGCAAAGCGATCTGAAAAGCCGCGAGTGGTGGTGGTGCGAGCCAAGCGTGCTCTGACCCACGGCTACGACGCAGACCGAGGCGCTTTGCGCACCATGCTGGGCGCAGGTCTTGCGGCATTGGCAGATACCCCCGACGGGGTAGCCGCTTTGCGGCGGTATTTCCGGCCGGGCCAAACCGTGGGATTGAAGATCAATGGTTTGGCCGGCCGCAATGCAGCCACGCATGTTGAATTGGTGGACGAATTGTCGGCGCTATTGCGGCAAATGGACATTGGCGGCAATCAGCAAGTCGCCTTTGATCGTTTTGCGTCTGACCTGACTGCGTCGGGTTTTGCTTTGAATGATCGCGGCGACAATTACCGCTGTACCGGCAACGATGCGCTCGGCTACGAGGAGGAGGCGACGGTCATGCCGTCCTCGGCCTCGCGGCTGGCGCGGGTGCTGACCGAACGCGTGGACGCTGTGTTGAATCTGCCGGTGCTCAAGCAACACATGCTGTCGGGCATGTCGGGGGCGTTGAAGAATCAATTCGGCTGCATTCACAATCCCAACAAAATGCATTTGGACAAGTGCGATCCCTATATTTCCGAAGTCAATGCTCTGCCGGCCATTCGACAGAAGCAGCGCCTGATTGTGATGGACGCGCTCCGTCCGGTGGTTGACAACGGGCCCAGCTACCAGCCCGGCATGGGCGAAGTGGCCAATGCTCTGTTGTTTGCCGTGGATCCCGTGGCAGTGGATGTCGTGGGATTGGAGCTACTGGAGGAACTGCGTAAGAAGCGCGGCCTGTCGCCGCTCGACAAGGTAGATCTGGCGCCCACGCATATCCAGACCAGCGCCAAGATGGGCCTGGGTGTGGGCGAGCGCGCGGCCATCGATGTGGTGTCCATCGAGGTGTGACCATGAGATTCTCCCGTCGTGATTTTGTTCGAGGCTGCGCGGGCTCGGGGTGCGCCCTTGCTTTGGGTGGATCGTTGGGCAGTCTCGTCACCTTCCAGCCCAGACAGGCGCGCGCTGGTGAGGCGCCCCGGCCGCATCCGGCACGGTTCTGGAAGAGGCTGGAGAACAAGCGTATTCAATGCCAGCTCTGCCCCAAGCAGTGCTTGGTCGAAGACCGCGAGCGCGGCTTCTGCGGCGTGCGCGAAAACCGAGGCGGCGAGTATGTCACCTTGGTTTGGGGCCAGCCCTGTGCCGTGCACGTGGATCCAATCGAGAAGAAGCCGCTCTTTCACTTTCTGCCTGGCAGCCGGGCTTTCTCGCTTGCGACCGCAGGTTGCAACCTTGAATGCAAGTGTTGCCAGAATTGGGACATTTCCCAGTCGCGGCCCGAAGAGGTCGACTGGCACTGGATGCCGCCCGAGGAGGTCGCGCGCCGGGCTCAGGCCGAAGGCGCCTGCGTGACCTTCACCTATTCCGAACCCATCGTCTTTCTCGAATACTGCATCGACACGGCGATTGCAGCCCACAAGCTGGGCGTGCGCACCACGATGGTCACAGGTGGCTCGGGCGAGGTGGAGCCCATGAAAGAGGCGTGCAAGGTTCTCGACGCCGTAAAGATCGATCTCAAAGGCTTCACCGAGGACTACTACCGCAAGCTGTGCAAGGGCAAGCTCGCGCCGGTGTTGAAGACCATCGAGACGGTTCGCCAGAGCGGGGTGTGGTTGGAATTGGTGCACCTGTGTATTCCGGGCGCCAATGACAGCGAGCCGGAGATTCGCGACATGTGCCGCTGGGTAAAGTCCCATCTGGGTGCGGAGGTGCCATTGCATTTCACGCGTTTCTCGCCGCAGTACCAGATGAAGAACGTGCCGCCCACGCCCTTCGAGACGCTGATTCGCTGTCGCGATATCGCTCTCGGCGAGGGACTGCAATACGTCTACACGGGGAACGTGCCGGGAATTGAAGGCGAGAACACCTATTGCCCGCGCTGTCACAAGGTGGTGGTGGCTCGCCACGGTTTTCACGTGGAATCGGTCGACCTGAAATCCGGGCGCTGTGCTTTCTGTGGCCAGTCGATTCCCGGCGTGTGGAGTTAGTCGTTGGCTTGGGCGGCCGGGACTTCATGGGCGGCTGGCCAGCGCAATCACAACTCGCGCCAAGGCAGGGCGGTTACGCGATCGGTGAGTTTTCGGGCGTGCGGCACACGACACACCACGAACCCATGCTTGGCCCGCTGCGGGTAGGCGTCGAGAAACAGCTCGAGGTGGCGAGCATCCGGCGGGCGAGGATTCTCCGTCCATTTCACCTCGATCGGGATGTCACGGCGAGGGGTTTCGACGACGGCATCCACCTCAGCACCGTGGCGCGTGCGCCAGAAGGCCACCCGGTAGCCGCGCCCGAGATACGCAGTCCGCGCGACCAATTCTAACAGGACCCACTGTTCGAACAGCGATCCTGCCGCAGTCGTCAAGAGATCACGAGACAGCGGCACGCCGGCCGCTGCGTTGCGAACGCCCAAATCGAAGAACAGGAACCGCGGCGTCGACAAGATCTCCTTTCGGCCGGAGCGCCCATACGGAACAATCCAGGTTCCCACAAAGGTGTCCACCAGCACCTGGTAGAAATTGCGGATAGTGGCGACCGGAACGCCAGATTCTTGTGAAAGTCCGGTGAGGTTCATCACGCAGCCCGATTCGGAGGCCGCCACGGTCAGAAATCGGGAGAAGGCCCCGACGTCACGAACCACGGCCTCGCGGCGGATCTCCTCCTCCAGGTAGACTTCGGCATAGGTGGAGAGCGTCGACGCGCGACGTGTGACAGGCTCGGCTGTCACACCTGGCAGGCTGCCCCACACCAGGAGATCTTCGATCGGGGCCGCGGGAAAGCCGCAGTTCGCGGGGACGACCGGAAGCGGTGGCAGAATCGCGGATGGGTCGGTGCCGGTCCGTTCAGGGGCGATCACCGGGAACAGGCGAAAGGAATGCGCCCGTCCCGGCAGGAGATTGGCCGCGCCTGCTCGAAGTCGCCGGGCCGAGCTACCGGTCACGAAGAACTCGAACCTCGCTGGGAAGCGATCAAAGAGGTACTGGATATCGTCGAGCAAACTGGGGACCTTCTGAATCTCGTCGATGCAAACCACAAGGCGCTTGTCCTTGCGCGCTTCCAACTCGGCCGCCAGAGTTCCCGGGGCCCGCTCGTAGCGGAGGCGTTCGCGCGGATCTTGTAAGTTGATCGCCAAAGCCTTCGCCGATGCGATAGTGCGTAGCAGGAATGACTTGCCGGTTTGCCGTGCGCCGAATAGCAAATGCACCTTCCCGCGAGAGCTGCGGCTGCGCAACGCTGCTTCGAGACAGCGGGGATGATATGACAACTGGCTCATGATTACGCGGCAGATTCTACAACTAGTTGTAGAGTTGGCAAGGAGCCGATCCTCTTGAGGACATGGACGGGCTCAGAGTGGCGCGGAGGCTTGCCAGGCTGGACGGGGTGGATGATAGAAGATGCACCATGCCCAACGTCACCTTTGCCATCGCTGCCCCCAGCGACATTCCGCTCTTGCAGTCGCTGGCGCGCACGATCTGGCGGGCACACTTTTCCGGGATCATTTCGACCGCGCAGATTGAATACATGCTCGATCGAATGTACGCGACGGAAACCATCGAGAACGAGATGCAGGCCGGGACTTGCTGGGAATTGATCCGGCAGGGTACAGAAGCGGTCGGCTTTCTTTCCTATTCGTACGATGAAACGGCGACTCGGTTGAAGCTGCGCAAGCTCTACGTTCAGGTTGACCGGCATGGGCAGGGATTGGGCCGGGCCAGCCTAGGCCATGTGATGCAGGTCGCTGCCATCCTAGGCGCGCGAGAGGTTTCGCTCTACGTGAACAAGAGGAACCGGAAGGCCATTCGCGCCTATGAGCGCGCTGGTTTCACGATTGCCGAGTCAGTGACCAACGAATTCGGCGCCGGTTTCGTCATGGACGACTACCGAATGACGGCGCCTTGCGCGCGAAATTAGCTGCCATCATCTCCGCGCGGCTTGCAGCGCGCGCTGGAAAGCGGGCAAGGCGCGTTCGATGGTGTGCAGTGGCACGGTCATCGACAGTCTGATGTATCCGCCGCGCCCGAAGCCCGTGCCAGGAACAGCCAGCACACCCTGCTTGACCAGGAGACCCACGAAGGCAACGTCGTCGGGAATGGGGGTCTTGAGAAACACATAGTAGCCGCCCTCGGGCTTGCGTACGTCGTAACCGGCGGCCTCTAGTCCCGCGCACAACACGTCACGCTTGTGCTGGTAGGCGGTTGCGTCCACGCAAGCATCAGCCGCCTCGGCCATGACCAATTGCCAGAGCGCCGGCGCGTTCACGAACCCGAGCGTGCGGTTGGCGAATGTGCAGGCCGCCGCCAGCTGCGGCCAGTCAGGAAGGCGCGGCGACAGCGCGAGAAACCCGATGCGCTCGCCTGCCAGCGCCTGCGACTTCGACCAGGAAAAGCAGATCGCAGTCTGCGCGATGAGCGACGCCACCTCGGCAACTTGCACGCCGTCGTAGACCAAACTCTTGTAGGGCTCGTCGCTGATGACCAGCGGCGGATTGGGCAGGCGCGCGAGCAGGGTCCCCAAATCGCGCAGCAGCGCCGCCGGATACACGCGGCCCGAGGGGTTGTTGGGCGTGTTCAGGATGATGCCGCGAGTGCGCGGGGTGATGGCCGCAGCGATGCGCTCGACATCGGGCAGGCATTCCGCGTCGGTCTCGACCACCACGACTCGGCCGCCGTGGTTCCCCACGTAGAAAGGATACTCGGCGAAGTAGGGCGCCAGCAGGATGACCTCGTCGCCGGGATCGAGAATCGATTTCAAGATGACGTTGCAGGCGGCTGCCGCGCCGGTGGTCATGCACACGTGCTCGGCGGCAAACGGCAGCCCGACCTCGCGGCGCAGCTTGTTCGCGATGGCGGCGCGCACCTCGGGAAAGCCAGGATTGGGCATGTAGCCGTGACTGTGTGGCAGGCCCTTTTCCACCACCCGGCGCAGCGTCGCCAGGGTCAGGGCCGGCGGCTCGACTTCGGGATTGCCCAGCGTGAAGTCGAAAATGCTGTCCTCGCCGCGCTCCTTCTTGAGGCGCGCGCCCTCCTCGAACATGCGCCGGATCCACGACGCTCGCTCCAGTTGCTCGGCTATGCTTTTCGCGACAGGCATCAGCGAGTGAGCAATTCGTTCTTGGCCAGCACGTTGATGCCCGCGGCCTGCAGCGCATGGACGGCGCCGTCGGGATCGTCGAAGCGGAAGATGAGCACGGCGCGCTCGCCATGGCCAAAGGGGAAGGCGTACATGTACTCGATGTTGATCGTGGTCCGCTCGAAGGCGGACAAAATGCGCGCCAGCCCGCCCGGGCGATCTTCCACCTCCACCGCCAGCACCTCGGTGGGCTTGACCACGTAGCCGGCCGCCTCGAGCACCTGCGTGGCCCGAATCGGGTCGGACACGATGATGCGCAGAATGCCGAAGTGCTGCGTGTCCGCCACCGACAAGGCGCGGATGTCGACGCCGTTCTCCGCCAGCAGTCGGCAAGGGGCGGCGATGTGGCCCGGCTTGTTTTCCGCGAAGATCGAGAGCTGCTGAATTTTCATGTCTGTCCTCGCTTGTCGATGACACGTTTGGCTTTGCCTTCACTGCGCTGGATGGTTTGCGGTTCCACCAGGGTGATTCTGATGCGGATGCCGAGCACCCGCTCCAGCGTTTCGGCCAGTCTTTCCGCCAGCGCCTCCATCGCGCCCACCCGATCGCTGAAGACCTGGGCGGTGACCTCGACCTGCACCTCGATCTGGTCCAGGCCATGTTCGCGCGTGAGGATGATCTGGTAGTGGGGCAGGGTGCCTTCCACCTCCAGCAGCACGGCCTCGATTTGCGACGGGTACACGTTGACCCCGCGGATGATGAGCATATCGTCGCTGCGTCGGCCGATGCGTCGCATGCGCCGCAAGGAACGACCGCAGGCGCAGGCGCCGGAAACCAGCGCGGTGATGTCGCGCGTGCGGTAGCGGATCATCGGCATGGCCCACTTGGATAGCGTGGTCAGTACCAGCTCGCCCTCCTGGCCATCGGGCAGCACGCGCCCGGTTTCGGGGTCAATGATTTCTGGGTAGAAGTGATCTTCGAAGATGTGCAGGCCGTCGTGGCACGGGCACTCGATGGCCACGCCCGGACCTATGATTTCCGACAAGCCGTAGATGTCGAAGGCCTGAATGTTGGTCGCGCTTTCGATGTGGCGTCGCATGGAATCGGTCCAGGGCTCGGCGCCGAATACGCCCACGCGCAGGGGCAGGGACTTGAGGTCCACACCCAACTGGGCGGCGCGGTCGATGAGGTGCAGGAAGTAGGTGGGCGTGCAGCAGATGGCGGTGGCGCCGAAATCCTTCAGCACCATGATCTGCCGGTCGGTGTTGCCGCCCGAGATGGGAATCACCGCTGCGCCGATGCCCTCGGCGCCGTAGTGCGCCCCCAGCCCGCCGGTGAAGAGTCCGTAGCCGTAGGCATTTTGCACGATGTCGCCCTCGTGCACGCCGCAGGCCGCGAGGCTGCGCACCATGACCGAGGTCCACACGTCGACGTCTTGCTTGGTGTACGCGACCACGATGGGCTTGCCGGTGGTCCCGCTGGATGCATGCACGCGCACCACGTCGCGCAGCGGGGTCGCGAACAGGCCAAATGGATAGGTGTCGCGCAGGTCGGCTTTCGTCGTGAAAGGCAGGCGCGCGACGTCGTCGAGCGTCCGGATGTCATCCGGTGCCAGCTTGCGGCTCTGCATGCGCTGGCGGAACAGCTCCACGCGTTCGGTGGCGTGGGCGACGATGGCTCGCACCCGATCGAACTGGAGCTTGCGCAGAAGCGGCACGGGCACGAAATCGGGCGCGCTGGCAGGATGGTAGCTGAGCGCTATGGGCTTTCGTTCTTGCGAGGGCGAGGTCATGGGCTATTTCCGATGGCAAAGGCCTGCAGATTGGCCGCGTGGAGCTTCTCGGGCAACGCGGCCTTGATGGCCGCTTGCCAGAGATTGTCTGCAAGATTGAGGTGGCGGGCAAGTGCCCCGAGCAAGGCCACGTTCAGGCTGCGCTTGTTGGCCAGACGCGCCTCGTCGACCAGCCCCGGGTGAAGCAGGACTCCGCCCGCCTTGAGCACCGGTCGCGCCACCTCGACTTGGCTTGCGGCCAGCACCACCAAAAAATCCGCCTCGCCCAGCGGGACCATGGGCGAAAACACGCGGTTGCCGAAACGCACGTCGCTGGAAACCGAGCCGCCACGCTGGCTCATGCCGTGAATCTCGCTCTTCTTCACGTCCAGCCCTGCGCGAAAGGCCGCATCCGCCAGGATGCCCGACGCCTTGAGTACGCCCTGGCCGCCCAGGCCGGCGACCACTACGTTGACCACGCTGCTATTTTCCGGCATTGGCTTTCTTCTCCCGAAGCTTGATTGCACCAGCGGCCAGCAGGCACGGCCGCCGCGCGATGATGACGGACAGTTCGTCGCGCGCCAGCGCCTCGCGCAGCGCGCGCGCGAAGGCTTCCTCGTCGGCAACCGGGTCGACCATGTGTACGTTCTTGATGCCCAAAGTGCGCGCCAGATCTTCGAACACCACGCGTCCGGTTGGTTCGTGGTCGAGTCTGCGTCCCGTGCCCGGGTGTTCCTGCAGGCCGGTCATGGCGGTGGTGCCATTGTCGAGGATGATCAGCACATGGCCGGTGGCGGGCGGGTTGTAGATCATCTCCACCAGGCCAGTGATTCCACTGTGCACGAAGGTTGAATCGCCAATCACGCTGACCACCTTGCGCGCTTGCTCCGGCGGCAAACTGTGGCGCAGACCCAGGCCAACGCCGATGGCCGCGCCCATGCAGACACAGGTGTCCATGGCTGAGAATGGGGGAAGCACGCCCAGGGTGTAGCAGCCGATGTCGCCCGCCACTATGCAACCCAGGTCGCGCAGGGCCTCGAATACATTTCGGTGGGGACAGCCCGGGCACAGCTCAGGCGGCTTGCCGGCTGGCAGGGCGGGCTCGGGCGATACGTCGCCCGTCACGATACGGCGCACGCGGCTGACGTTCAGCTCGCCGAAACGGTACATCTCGGGCCTTTTCTCGATGGCGATGCCGGCCGTGCGTGCGCCTTCATTGAGGTATGGGTCGCCTTCCTCCACGACCAGGCAGCGATCCACGCTGGCAGCGAAGCGGCGCATGGCCTCGACCGGCAAGGGATAGCTGAGGCCGATCTTGAGCACGCGCGCCCGCGGCGCGGCCTCGCGCACATGCTGGTACGAGATTCCCGAGGTGACAATTCCCAGAGATCTTTCACCTTCGACGATTTGGTTTGGACCCTGATGTTCATTCCAGGTCGCGATTTCAGCCAGCTTGGCACGCAGACGATGGTGCGCGGGGCGCGCGTATGCCGGAATCATCACCCGGCCCGGCACGTCGCGCACGAAGTTCGGCTGGCTGGGCGGGGCGAGCTGACCCTTGGTCTGTACCAGCGTGGCCGAGTGGCACACGCGCGTGGTCATGCGCAGAAGCACCGGAATGCGCCAGCGCTCCGAAATCTCAATGGCCAGCAGGGTGAAGTCGTAGGCCTCCTGCGAGTCAGACGGCTCCAGCATGGGCACGCCGGCTGCCACGGCGAAGCGCCGGTTGTCCTGCTCGTTCTGGCTGGACGCCATGCCCGGATCGTCGGCTGACACGATCACCAGGCCACCAGTCACGCCGGTGTACGCCGCCGTGAAGAGCGGGTCCGCGGCCACATTCAGGCCCACGTGTTTCATGGTGACCAGGGCGCGCGCGCCGGCAAAGGCAGCGCCGATGCCGACCTCCAGTGCCACCTTTTCGTTGGGCGCCCACTGCGCCCGCCCGCCGATGGCGTCGAAAGCCTCAAGGATCTCCGTCGACGGTGTGCCTGGATAGCCGGTGCCGAGCGACACCCCGGCGTCCAGTGCGGCTTGCGCCACGGCTTCGTTGCCGCTCGCGAGTCGGCGTTCGGAATTGTGCTGGGGCATTGAACTTCAGCCTCGAAAGAGACAGTTTTGTCCCGTCCAGCTCCCGTCGGCAAGGGGCTTTGGACATGGTAACCTTTGAAACTGTGATCGAGGCACTGGTGGTTCTTGGACTCCTGGCCTACCTGTGCTTGCTGGCCGTGCCGGGGCCAATCTTGCTGCTCTTGCTCGGCGTCCTCGTCGCGCTGGTCGGCCTCGTCGGCGGAGGTGGCGCGGGCATTGTGTATCACCTGGCGCTTCGTCGCTCTCTCGTCCGCTTGGGCTCGCAGGTGCACGGATGGTTGTGGTCGCCGGTTGCGCGTCACCGCCTGCTCGACGAGCAGGGCCGTCGGGAAGTTCTCCCTTGGTTCCGCGTGGGTGCCGCAGGCTTCTTCGTCTGCCTGGCAGGAATCGGGATGGTGCTCGCCGCACTCTTGAAGGCAGCGCTGGCGGGGTGAACTTGGGTTAGGGGGTGTCCCTAATAGCCGGGGGGTAGGAACGGGGCATTGTGGAAAGCGGACGCTCGGCGCTGGCGGGCTGATGCCGGGAGCGCTCCTCGGCGGACGCACGCCAACGGCCGCGCTGCGC
>Ga0265316_10006871_pt1 | contig 10802 bp, 9 predicted proteins | sample 4522metaG_FD_202092 | JGI IMG/M metagenome (GOLD analysis project Ga0265316, IMG submission 202092) | Rhizosphere microbial communities from Carex aquatilis grown in University of Washington, Seatle, WA, United States - 4-5-22 metaG | ecosystem: Host-associated > Plants > Roots > Rhizosphere >...
CGCCGCGAGCAATAGCGGAATCCTGAGTACCTACATCATCTTTACCGACATCACCGAATTTGCCGAGAAGGAAAAAGTCCTGCGTGAGCGTATCGAATCCCTGCAGGAACTGCTTACCTGATTTTTCTTTTTATTTCCAATTTCGCGATCGGATTTATCCGCAGCAGCCAGCATTTCAAATTCCGGCCAATATTCCGGATTTTTATTTATTACCCTTATGTATAATTCATAATGCAACAGTTTAAATAATTATAATTCAAATGTTTATTACCGAATAAGGAGGGAACCACCATACAGTATAACAAGGCCGGTAATTTTCAGACGCCCGGGATAATGAGAACCATTGCGTTTCTTGCGCTCTGTGTCAGCGCCGTTCTGCTCGTGTCCGTATTTGTTTTCCCGGCAGACGCGTATACCGCAAATAACGGACAACTCTCGCAGGGAAAACTCAGCGAAAACAGCCCGGAGATCATCCAGGCGCTCAAGACCCACACCATCTCCCTCGCCGAATCACAGGAAGCCCGGATGAACGGGGTCATCCGGTATATCGATTGCCTGGACGGGGGTTCGGTCATGGAGCTCGGCTGGATCCGGGAAGACTATCTGACAGCTGCATCATCGATCCCGCTGATGGAGACATCGGCAGAGATCAATGCCGCCCGGCAGGATATGCAGGTAAAGTCCGTTCTCTTCTCGGACGAGACTGCGAACCAGATCGTCCGATTCGGTGGCGATCCGGATGCGATGAAAGCGTTCATCAACGACTCGATGCAGGCACTCGATGCATCATCCGCAAAAGCTGATACAGCTCACTGGCTCCGGTTGTCAGATGCACGGCTGACCGTATTCGACCGGAGTGCAAACGATCGTAATGCTACCCTTGCAGCGCTCAGCGAACAGGGTGTGGACACTGCAAAAGCACAGGAAATCTCAAATCAGATCAATGCAGAGCGACAGGAGCTCCGGCTTGTTCTCGGGCACAGGGGCGATGAGACGATAAAATCGGAGAACAGCAGGATTAAGATGCTCAACCTGCAGTTCCGGAGCACGATCCGGGAATGCGTGGCCCGTCTCGCGATCCAGAACCAGATCGCGGAGACAAACCGGAGATAAAGAATTAACCCGTTTTAAATTTTCTTTTTCCATTTCCCCTTCGATCGTCCCCAATATTTTTCTCAATTTTCGCAAAATTTTTTTCTTCAACCATTTCTTTTAATCATTTTTTCCGTCACCATTCCCTCAAAATTATTTTCGCTTAATCTTTTTCCCGAAATTTTTCGCTGTGCACGTTTTGATTCATTACGCTCCGAATATTTTCCGGAGGTCCGCGAGCGGAAGGGTGTTGACAATATTCTTTGCTTCGAGCCAGCCGCGCCGGGCGGTTGCGATCCCGAATACCATGTTGCGAAGCTTGTCCCGGGCATGGGCATCGGATCCGATCGCGAACCGGACACCGTGGTTCTTCGCGTTTATGCAATCGGTATCCCGGAGATCGAGCCGGCCTGGCAGGGCATTGATCTCCATACAGACTCCAAGACCGGCAGAGGCATCGAAGACTGCATCGAAGTCAAGCTGGGCCGGCTCCCTCCGCTGGATGATCCGGCCGGTCGGGTGGCCGATGATATCGACATGCTCGTTATGCATCGCCGTGATAATGCGCCGGGTCATCTCTTCTTTGGGCATGTCGAGCCCGGAATGGGCGCTCGCGACCACGACATCAAAATCCTTAAGGATCGCATCCGCAACATCCGGTCTCCCGTCAGCATCGATCCCGCACTCGATCCCGGCAAGAACCATGATCCCGTCAAGCTCACGGTTCACCTGCTCGATCTCGCGCCGCTGGTCGCGGATCATCTCCTCGGTCAGGCCACGGGAGATCTCTGTGCTCTTCGAATGATCGCAGATCGCAATGTACTCGTAACCAAGGACCTGTGAAGCCGCGGCCATCTCCGCGATTGTGTGGAGCCCGTCGCTCCATGTTGTGTGGACGTGAAGATCACCTTTGATCGCGTTGTACGGAATCACGTTCGGAAGCGTCCCGCTTTCAGCAGCCTCGATCTCGCCCCTGCTCTCCCGGAGTTCCGGCTCGATGTACGGAAGGCCGAGCGTTACATAGAGCTCCTGCTCGCTCGCGCCGGGAAGTTTCTTGCCGGTTGCGAGATCGACCAGCCCGTACTCGTTGAGCCGCCAGTTCCGCTCGAGTGCCCGGCGCCTGAGCGCGATGTTGTGATCCTTGGAGCCAGTGAAGTACATGAGTGCGGTCCAGTACTCGTCCTCTTCCACGACCCGCAGGTCGACCTGAACTCCGGATTTCAGGATAACCGAACTCTTGGTCGGCCCCTTCCCGATGATCCGGTCGACTTCATGAAGCGAGGTGAAGACCGACATCATCTTCTCAGGCTCCGGTGAGGTTGCAAGGACGTCGACATCGCCGATGGTCTCTTTCATCCGGCGAATGGATCCCGCAAGGCTGATCAGTTTTGTGATGGGCAACCCGGCGAGCTGGTCCCGGATCGCTTCGGCTTCCGGGAGAATGTCGCCGAGAAGGTAGCGGCCCGGGGCCTTCTGTTTCTGCCCGATGCTCTGGAGAATATTCTGCTCGCTCTTCTCCCCAAACCCGGCGAGATCCCGGATCTTCCCGGCCTTTGCCGCTTCTTCGAGCTGCTGCACGTTCGTGATGCCGAGCTCCCGGCTCAGGAGCAGGGCTTTTTTCGGGCCGATCCCTTCGAGGTCCGCGAGTTCCCAGACGCCCTCGGGGATCTCGGCTTTCAGCCGGTCGAGATACGCGAGCCGGCCGGTACCGAGGATCTCGTGGATCTTTGCGGCGATGTGGGTCCCGACACCGGGAATCTCTTCGAGTTTTCCTTTCTGGTCCATGCCCGCGAGTTCCTCGGGAAGAGTCTCGATCACGTGCGCCGCCCGCCGGTACGCGACCGGTTTGAACTTCACGCTTTTGAGTTCAAGGAGATCGGCCACTTCGAACAGGATAGCCGCGATCTGCCGGTTGTTCATCGGTGCCGGTGTTTCCAAGGGGATCCCATCCGTATAATTAAAGCGTGGGAAGCCGCAACATCAGGGACGGTTCAAACCTTCTCCGCGCCGATGAACGGTAATCATGCCCGGTGATATTTACAGTTTGTGGCCTGCACGTCAGTCCTCAGTCTCATGAGAATGGCACGCTGAATGCCCTTCTCGATCCGCTTCTCATCTTCAATGCTGCCGCGAAGATCGATAGCTGGTTGCCCGGTCCAGGAATCGATCGTATTCTTTTTCCGACAAAGTGCATCACTGCCGTCTCCTCCGATCATTCCTGCATCGCCCGCCGGAACGTAATCGTCTTCTGCCCGTGATAGTTCCAGAAGAATGCAAAGAGGGTGGCGAGAATCTTGGCGGAGATGTAGCCGATCGAGAAGATCTCGACTGCCAGCCAGATGATCCCGAGGTTCATCATAAGACAGCTGACTGATATTGCGGCAAAGGTCATGAACTGGGAGAGATATTGACGGCTCCCGTCGTGGAAGTTAAGATACTTGTTCATGCCGTAGCTGACGATCGTGCCGCAACAGTACGAAAGCGTTGCCGACGCGATGTACCAAATCCCTGCAAATTCCGTCAGATAGTAGAGGAGCCCGATATCGATTGCAGATGCAAGGGCACCGATGAGGAGGAACCCAATCATCCTCTCATGGCCGGAAAAAATACGGGAAGTGTCCATGGTACGGGACCGGTAAAAAAATACGGGATTCATGTTCCCGACTGGCCACGGTAACCGGCGCAGTCATAAAGCGTCTCCCCGCCACCGGGCCCGGACCGTGACATCCCGGAACCGGGAAAGGTGCCCGGGTCAGGGGCGAATGTCCCATTGGCAGAAAGCCCGGGCACAGTTCGGCCGACAGCAGTCGTGCTTGTCCCGCCCCAGTCACTTGCCGGGACCGCGGCGCAGTTCCCGTTCACCCAGGTGAAGAGTTCGCCGTTCCCGGAACCCATGCCGGGGCCGGCCGCTCCACCACCCTGCGACGAAGAAGGGGCAAGGAAGTACCGGAGCTTCCCCTCATTGACCAGATTTGTGAGATCAGTAACCGTGAGTACCTGGTCGGTTCCGGAGAAACCGCCGAGCGCCATGACAGAGAGATTCGATTCGATGATCAGGTTTGCCCCGCTCATGCTGCTCTGGACGGCAACGTCCCACTTCTCGCCGGTATTATGCGAAGCGAGATAGTCTGCAAGACCCGAAACTGCGTCACCGGGACCCGGCATGGAATTTCCGCCGTCCATGCCCTCTCCGCCACGCAATGCCTGCGGCCCGGCTGCCGGAATATTTCCGCCGGCTCCGTTCACGACCGGAGTACATGCCCAGACCAGCGGCGCGATGAAGAGCAACGCGATCGCGATGAAGGCGATTACTTTCGGGAATTTTCCTGTCCCGGTCATGTTCCGTATTTTGAAGTATGCAAGAAGGAGGGTGACGGCTGCGGTCCCGATCGCGATAAGCGTGAGGAGAGGGGCGGCCCATTCCGCATTATACGAGAGGATGATGAGCTGCACGATGCCGGTCACCGGCACGGCCCCGACAAGGAGCCAGCCCCGGACTCCGTCCTCGAAATACGATTTGTACATCGCTACGGCCGCGATCCCGGCAAGGGCCGCAAGCGGCGGAGCTATCGTGGCAAGATAGTAGGGATGCCAGAACCCCGTCGTAAAACTGAAGTATGCAAGGCCCGGCAGGAGCCAGAGGCAGATGCCGGTGAGCGTGATACCCCTCTCGCTTGACCATGCGTCGCAAATCCCTTTGAGTGAGAGCGACTCCGGCCTCCGCCATAACGCGACGAGCCCAATGAGAGCGAGGGGGAGCAGCCAGCTGATCTGTCCTGCAAGCCCCTCGGTGAAGAGCCGGAAGAGACCGGGCGTGCCGGTATCTCCCATCATCCCGCCACCGCGTCCCCCGGCCATGCCGGCGTCCGGCCCGGATATGCCCGGTCCTTCGGGGGGTGCACCGGAAGGTCCGCCGCCCGTTGGCGGCATATCTCCCCATGACGGGGGAGCGGTTCCGCCCGCGGCCACCCGGTCACTGCGCCGGTCAGCGGTCCGGTTTGGGATCTCCGCTGCGGATGACCCGGCCTGATCGCCCGGCATAAAGCCGCCCGGACCATTCCCCGGTCCACCGGTCATCCCGTCTGCGAGTCGGTGCATGCCGTTGTAGTTGACGATGAGGCCAAGGACGGTATTATCGCCGCTGCCCCCAATATACGGGCGCTGGTCTTTTGGGACAAGGTCAACGGCGACCGCCCATGATAGCGAGACCGCGGCAAGGACCATAATGGCAAGAACGAGATGGACTGCCCGTTTTTTCAGCGGGTCCTCCCGTGTCCCCAGGAGGTAGATCGCAAGGATTGCCGGGACCACGATAAAGGCCTGGATCATTTTTATGTTGAACCCGATCCCCACGAGAACGACCGACAGAAGGAGCCAGGGGAGGGATCGATCCCGGGCGGCTTTCAGGGCGACCCAGAATGCGAGGAGCAGGATAAAGATGAGGAGGCTGTCCGGGGTCTCGTTCCGGGAGACCGCGACAAGGATTGGAGTGATCGCAAGCGCAAAAGCAGAGACGAGCCCGGCGGCTTTCCCGAAGGGGCGCGAGACGATGAGATAGACGAGACCGACCGATCCGACACCGGCAAGCGCCTGCGGGAGATTGAGGGCCCATCCGGAATAGCCGAGAAGGGCTGCACTCGCTGCCTGTATCCAGAGCCCGACCGGCGGCTTGTCGACCGTTATGAACCCGGCAGGGTCAAAGGAGTTGAAGAAGAGCAGGCCGGGATGTCCGAGCATGCTCTTGACCGCTGCCGCGTAGTACGTATTCGAGATTCCCTGGCCCCATAGGTTCCAGATATTGAGGAAGCCGGACAGCAGGAGGATCGCAGCAAGGAGGAATTCTGCCCGGTATCGGTCCAGGAACTGGGCCGGGGTCATGCGAAGCGACCCTCGACCGTATTGATAATTTCGGCAATTTCGCGGAGATGCCGGTGATGATCTTTGGGCAGGATACGCTCGACATCCCGCAACCGTCTCCGCATGTCAGCAATCTCAGTGGAGGTAATGAGGTACCATTCAAGCGTCATGAATCCAGATCCTCTCGTGTCAATAGTGTCCGGTAAACCCGGCAACCACACCGGCGGCCCGCAGATTCCCGGGCGGGATCCAGGCCCCGGACTATTTTTCGTTCCGCTATCTTGCCGGAAAGGGCAGATATATTCATGATACGGCCGGGGTGAGAGGGTGATACCGGGATAGAATAAATTGAACCCGGAAGGATCATACATGAATGGTCCGAAAGCCGATGGCGGTTCCAGTGCTTCCCGAACTACTCAGCAGACATACCGCCAGAGATTACGGTCGAGAGAGACAGGTGCCCGGAGGATCCTTGTAAAGAATACCAATCATTTTTATCAGCTACAGTGACATTATTACAAAACACACCGGGGAAACAGCCCGGTGACAATTCCCGGGGGTTATCTCGTGTCCGAGAAAGAGACTGTCTGCATCTCAACCGATCCTGCTTTTTTACAGGAGCTATCGGAATACTTAGAAGTACTTTCCAACCCGGTGCGCCTGAAAATACTCAAGGTTGTCGAACGGGAACCAAAGGAGATCAGCGAGATCGCATCGAAGATCGAGACGAGCTATGCCAATACCAAGAAGCACATGGACCAGCTCGTCCACATCGGCCTCGTCCGCAAAGAGGCGGGTTTCGGGAGAGAGACGGTAAAGGGGATCCACCCGGTCTGGAAATACTCCCTTGCTGAAGGCGGGCTCTCGATGCTGATCCGGAACCTCGGTGTCTTTTCCCGGATCAATATCCCCATAGGATATGGCGAGATCCAGGGAACGCTCGAATCGATCCGGGCGTCGGTCATCAAAGAATCGGGTGCTGTTCTCCCGGCGCTCCACCTTGTTGAGGGGATCGGTGCGGGCAGGACGTTCCTCCTCAAAAAAGATCGCGTCCAGCTCGGCCGGGGGGACCCGGACTTCCCGACCCGGATCAGCGATGAGGACATTGTCCTGCCCGTTGAGTACAAAGCGGTGACAAGGATCACCAAACCCCATGCGATCGTCTCCCGGGCAGCGGATGGCTGGCAGATCGAAGACCGCGGCAGTTCCGGTGGGACCTATGTGAACACAGCACTCATCGCGGCAATGCACAAGGTTCCCCTGAAAAATGGCGACATCATCGATCTCGCCATGGGTGAGAATGCAGCACGGTTCCTGTTTATCGTGAATGAGTGAAGTCTGATGGTGGACCGGATAACGTCAGGACCCCGGAAAAATGCACGGACAATCGGGTGTCTTCTTCTTGTCTTACTTCTTCTCGGTATCTGCCTTGCGGCCTGTCCCGCGTCAGCAAAAGTCCTCACCTACAACGAAGCAGCCGGGACAGGTTCTGTCCAGGAGCTGATCAACACTTCGACAAGCGGTGACAGCGTTCTTCTCGGGCCCGGAAAGTATCCCGGTAATATTGTTATCGACCGGGCCATCACATTCGGTGCGCTCGACAACACTTCGCCTCCGGAGATCGTATCCACGGAGGGACTCGCAGGGATTACGATTGCCGCCGATAATAGTGTTGTTGATGGGGTTACCGTCTCCGGTAATGCCCGGAGCGGGATCCTCATCCAGTCGACGAATAACCGGATCAGTAATGCCAGTATCTCCGGTCTCGCGCAGGGCATCGTGATGCGTTCAGCGGTGAACAACGAGATCTCGCACAACCGCATTATTAACAATTCCATAGGTATCGAGGAGGACCGGGGCTCGTACTCCAATACCTTCTCGCTGAACTATTTTGACAATACCGTGGAGACCGCCTCCAGCTCGAACGATGACCTCTGGTCGTCCCGGCCGTGGGAATACCGGTACGAGGGGAAGGTGTTCACCGGTATGCTCGGGAATTTCTGGAAAGAATACCGGGGATCGGATTCGAACGGGGACGGGATCGGGGACACACCGTACGCGATCCAGAATACCGGGCCGGGAGGACTCGGCGTTGCGGGTTTAATCGATCGTTCGCCTCTCGTCAAGCTCCCGGAATTGTATACACCGATACAAGTTGGGAACCTGACGGCCGGCACCGGGCCCGGGGGGCAGCGCCTGCAGGACAACCTGGGACCGGTTTTTGCGCAGGGGAATCCCGGGGGGCCGCCTAATCCCGTCTTCGGGTTCATCACGGAGTTCTGGTGGATTATCCCGATAGCCATTATCGTCTCGGTCTTCGCAGGGATTCGGTACGAACGGAGTCGTAAACGCCAGGTGATACCTAGGGCTGAGGACCAGGCTGCGGTATTACGAAATGTAACGGTGGTGACAAAGACCGTACGACCCGCGGAAACGGGGGTCGTAGTCCACCAGCACTATGCAGCCCACTTGCCGCCTGCACTCGCTGCAAAATATCCCGACGCTGAGTACCTGGCAGAAGGCGGGGCCTCGCGGGTGTTTGTGGCATGGGACGGGAAGGAACACCGGAAGATCGCGGTGAAGGTCCCGATCCGGTTCGATGAGGTAACGGGATCGCAGTTCACCAAGGAACTCCACATCTGGCAGGGTCTCCACCACAAAAATATTGTCGAGATCTACGCCGCAAATATCTTCCCGGTACCCTACATCGAGATGGAATATATCCGGTCGTCCCTTGCCGCGATGAAGTTCCCGCTTCCGGTAGGGCGGGCAGCAGAAATCGCACGCGGCGTTGCCGAGGGACTCCGGTACGCTCACGCTCAGGGGATCGTGCACCGGGACATCAAGCCGGAAAATATTCTCATTGCCCCGGACGACACCCCGAAAATCACCGACTGGGGACTCTCGAAGACAGAGGGCACGAAACAATCGGGGATGATCGGGTTCTCGCTCGACTATGCTGCACCCGAGCAGCTCGCCCCGAATATTTATGGCGAGCCCGGCCCCTGGACCGATATCTACCAGCTCGGCGTCCTCTTCTACGAGATGCTCTCCGGAGAGGTACCGTTCCGAGGCGGGGGAATGGGAGAGGTTACCCATGCGATCCTCCACGATGATCCGGTGCCGCTGGAACTCGCAGGCCCGGACGCGGATCGAATCCGGAATATCGTCATGCGGTGCATGGCAAAGAGACCCGCGGACCGGTACGGATCGGTCGACGAACTGATTGCGGAACTGGAAAAAATCAGCACTCTGGAATTAGAATAAGGAATAAGAAAAGCCGGGCTTCCGAAACCGCTTGGGACAAGATCCTTAACCTGAAGGGGTAAAGTTCCTGTGGCCGGATCAAACCAACCCCTTAATCCCGCAGTCCCGATGAAAAGAAAAATCCGGCCCGGATCCCGGGCCGATTGAAAAAAATACTCACTCTCCGATCCGGTTCACACGCTTTATGAACCGGAAGGAGGCGTTCCCGAGGGCATTGTACCTGAAGGATCGAATCCTTCCGGCGGGGTTCCTGAGGGGCGTGTACCGTTCCATCCCGCCGGTGGGGTTCCTGAGGGGCGTGTACCGTTCCACCCCGCCGGCGGGGTCCCTGAAGGGTGTGTACCGTTCATAGTTACGCCGGCCGGCGGTGTACCTGATGGGCGTGCGGACTCGTTAAACTTCGCCTTGTCGTCACCCGTTGCAGCCTGCCCGGACGACGAACTTCCCGTATGGTCTTCTGCCTGTGCGGTTGACTGGACCTGCCCGGAGGACTCAGCTGCGCTGCTGCCCGAAGAGCCCGAGGCACCGGAGTCAGTAGATGTACACCCTGCAGCCAGCAATACAGCTGCAAGGAGAACGGACGTTATTACCAATAATATACGTGGATTTTTCATGAGATACTCCTCTTTTGATTTCCTGAAATTTTTTTTAAATTTTTTCAAAATGATCTGAGGAGATCATCTTTGTTCCTGAAATGGCGACGGTTGATTTATATTCGAAATATACAGGAGGTGAAAATATGGTACTGATCCCGGAATGATTGAACTGGGAAGTATACCCTATCGGCCAGACCATAACCGGGACAAAATCCTTTATGAAAAAAGACGTGCTGGTCATCGTTGATCCCGTAACCCGAAGATAAGAAAATAAAAATAAAAAATTTTAAAAAAATTCCCCCGACGACTCTACCCAGTACCGACCAGTAAACCGGGATGCTGTTGGGGAAATGTCTCATCTATTTTTCAGCACGGTTATCGCAACGCCGATGGCGCCGGCAAGGATGGCGGGATCGAGCGGTGATGCCTTTGTGGTGCCGGTGGGCCAAGGGGTGGGGACGGTCTTTGTTATTTTTGCTGTCGTTGTCCCTGCGATTTTTGTTGTAGCGACCCGGGTCGTCACCGGGGAAGTCGCGGTGCTGGTAACTTCCGTTGTCGCAGTCGTCGTCACCTCCGTTGTCACGGTCGTAGTAACCGTAGTCGTCGTCTCCGTGGTTGTTTCCGTTGTTGTCTCGGTAGTTACCGTTGTGGCTGCATCAGTGGTGACTTCAGTCGTAACCGCGGTTGTTGTTTCCGTTGTGCCGTCTGTAGTCACGCAGGCTGTAGTCGTGTCGGCCGTTGCCGCCGTTGTTGCCGCGTCGATGGTATCGCCGGCCGATTTGGTCGCGGCAGCAGTGACAGCGGCGTCTGATGTTGTCACCACAGTCCCGGCTGCCGGTGTATCATCTGCCATAACGGCAGGAATTACCAGGAGGAGGAACAGGATGCATGCAGTCGCTCCTGCCAGTCTCGTTCTTTTCATGAAAGTTTTCACTATTCGGGATTTTTTCCATCCATTGGACAATGCCGGAAATTTTTTTTCAGCGACAG
>Ga0265316_10006872_pt1 | contig 10801 bp, 9 predicted proteins | sample 4522metaG_FD_202092 | JGI IMG/M metagenome (GOLD analysis project Ga0265316, IMG submission 202092) | Rhizosphere microbial communities from Carex aquatilis grown in University of Washington, Seatle, WA, United States - 4-5-22 metaG | ecosystem: Host-associated > Plants > Roots > Rhizosphere >...
TGGCTTTTAGCCCTTGGCTCGAAGCCCGGGGCGTCCCGCTTTTTGTGTGGAGTCGATGAGATTCGTTCCCGCACGACGAGCCGAGGGCTAATGGCTAATACCTAAAGGCTGTTCTTCCACGCCGGAGGATTTTTTCGCACATGGCCACCATGCAAATGACAGTGCGCCCCGAGGATCTCTCTCAACTCCCCAAGGGCGCTGAGCGCATCCCCGATCCGGGCATCCTCGTCATCTTTGGCGCCTCCGGCGACCTCACCAAGCGCAAACTTCTGCCTGCGCTCTTTCACCTCTGGCAATCCAACCTTCTACCGCAAAAGTTCGCCATTGTCGGTGTCGCTCGCCGTCCGCTCGGCGACGAATTCGCCGCCGACATGCGCTCCGGTATCATCGAGTTTGGCGGCGTCGACGCCAACGATCCAAAACTCGACGGCTTCGTTTCGACCATCAGCTACTTTCCCCTCAACTTCGACGATCCGGCCAGCTACGCAGGTCTAAAAACCGAACTTGACCGCATCGCCAGGGAGAAGGGAATCGGCCCTGATCGCCTCTTTTATCTCGCCACCGCGCCCGAATTCTTCACCGGCATCATCGAAAATCTTGGCGCGCAGAACATGGCCCAGCCCGAAAAAGGCCGCGTCGCCATCGTCATCGAAAAGCCTTTCGGCCACGACCTCGACTCGGCCCGCCTGCTCAACCACCAGGTCAATGCCGTCTTCCACGAGAATCAGGTCTTCCGCATCGATCACTACCTCGGCAAGGAGACCGTCCAGAACCTCCTCGTCTTCCGCTTCGCCAACGGCATCTTTGAGCCGATCTGGAAACGCAACTACATTGACCATGTGCAGATCACCGTCGCTGAAACACTCGGCGTCGAAGGCCGCGGCCCCTTCTATGAGAAAGCCGGCGCTCTGCGCGACGTCGTCCAGAACCACATGATGGAGTTGCTCGCGCTCGTCGCCCTCGAGCCGCCCTCCAGCTTCGAATCCGAAAGCGTGCGCCGCGAAAAACTCAAGGTTTGGCAGGCCATCCCCTCCATTCCGATCCTCAGCACCGTCCGCGGACAGTACGGCCCCGGTATCGTCGCCGGCGAGCACGTTGTGGGCTACCGTGACGAAGAACGCGTCAACCCCGAGTCCGGTACCGAGACCTACGCCGCGCTCCGTCTAACCATTGAGAACTGGCGCTGGGCCGGCGTACCCTTCTTTCTCCGCGCCGGCAAGCGGATGAAGAAGCGCGCCACCGAAATCAGCATCCAATTCAAGCAGCCACCGCTGCTCATCTTCAACCGCATGGCGCTCTCCGGCCCGTGTTCAGAGATTCAGCCCAATCTGCTTACCATCCGCATCCAGCCCGACGAGGGCATCTCCCTGCGCTTCGGCGCCAAGGTGCCCACCACACCGGAGATGACCGTCTGCCCTGTCAACATGGATTTCGACTATGAAGGCGCCTTCGGCAAGTCCAGCGCCAACGGCTATGAGCGTCTGCTCCTCGATGCCATGCTCGGCGATCAGACCCTCTTTTCGCACCGCGACGGCGTCGAGACCACATGGGCCCTCTACACGCCCGTTCTGCAAGCCTGGGCTTCTAAGAAGCCGCAAGTCTTCCCGAACTACTTCGCCGGCTCTTGGGGCCCCGAATGCTCCGACCACCTGCTCGAAAGCTCCGGCCACGCCTGGCGCAACGACCTCGGGCGCACGAGTTGAAGAAGGGGTAGAGATCTATTGATTTTTGGGCGTAATCGAGCTTGTTGCCGCCGCTTCGATTACTTCATTCAGAAGATCGAATAGCTTATCCGAAAGACGTCCATATTCCATTTGAGCTTCACCGTCGAATCCCATGTCATTCCACGAACCCATGCCGCCGAAAACCCATGCGGCCTGCGCCGCCTTCAGCAGGGACGCGGCTAGGTCGCTCAAGCTCCCATCGGGAAAAAGATCCTTGTGATAGCCAACATGGGCCATCGGCTCGGCCAGCGCCTTCAACCCGTCGTCAAAGCATTGAGTAAATCCCCCGCAATTCTGGACTTCCGAGAAGGACCTAGTCTCCGCCAGCGAGGTTTGAAGATCGGAGGCGATTTCATCGAGCGGTCGAACGGCGAATGGCTCGGTCGCGGAAACCTCGCAAAGCCCGTAAGTGACCCTCCAAATCCGGCGATCAGGCGAGTCCTTATTCCCAACCTCCCACTTATCCAGCCAGAATTCGCTGGTGCCATTTCCCCGAATTCCCTCGATTCTCCACAGCCTTCCGCCGCCAACGAACCCGGAGGAGATTCTGTCTGAGATTCGCGGATCATTCCGTGCGCGCTGACGAAGCCGTAAGCCGGCAATGCCGCGCTTTGGCAAGCTTTGTATCCAAAGGTCTGGGGTCTTAGCAAGTTCCAGAACTTGCCGCTCACCGTCGACTAACTTTCCACCCGCGATAAACTTCACGAATTCGCAAAACTGACAGGTTGAGTGAGCCGGAAAGAACTGTGGGAATTGCTGACCACGAATTGCCGAGTTCCCGTAACAGGTCAGAGCCACCACCTGCGCCAGAGGACCTTGCATGCAGCACCCCCAATTCTCAGTTTGACGACAGACCCTACACCCTACTCCCTATTCCCCATCCCTTCATCCATCGCATCATTCGCCAGCCGGTCCGCTTCCTTGTTCCCACCGCGCAGGGTATGCCGCATCTCAAACCCCTTCAGTTTGAGGGCCAGCCGTTGCGCTTCTTCCCACAGTGGCCGCAGGCCCGGGCTTTTCACCTTGTAGCGGCCCTTCATCTGCCGAACCATCAGCTCCGAGTCCGAAATCACCCTTAGCCGCCGCGCCCCGTTCGCGAGCGCCCAATTCAGCGCAGCCAGCAGCCCCTTGTACTCGGCATAATTATTGGTCTGCCGGCCCAGATACTCGCTCAGCCGCGCCACCACCTTCCCCTCCGGGTCCTCTACAACCGCCCCATACCCCGCCGGTCCCGGGTTGCCCCGCGACCCCCCGTCGCAGTGCGCGACATACCACCCGCCGGTTTCATCCCCGGCCGCTTCAGTCTCAAACAGGTTTCCGCTCATCGCTTCCCAGTGTATCGGGAGCCACCAGCCCCTCCCGGCCTCGCCGCTCCCCCGCCTCGACCCCGCCCCCTTGTTCCTTGGTCCCACCCTTCCGGGTCGCCCCACTCCCTCGCTCTCCGTCTTCCTCAGCCTGCTTACAATTACTCCGTTTCCACGTCTACCCCATGAGCAAAGTCGGCATCTTCCGCGGGCGGAGAAGCAATGGCTACAGACGCAATCAGTGTTCCCATGACCCCGGCGATGAATCTCGCCCAAACCGCTGGCAATTTAGCTTGGCCTGCAGCCGGGAGGGTACAATCCTCTCCAGACGTGGCTGCTTCCAGAGCAATGGGCGGAGCTAGGCGCCAGAACCCCGGCCAGGACGATGCGAGCCGTGCGCAGGGCCGTGCGCAAAGCCGTGCCTTAGAGATGGACCTGATCCGCGAGGCCCAGGCCGGTTCCCGCGTTGCCTTCGATTCTCTCGTCCGCCAGTATGAGCACCAGGTCCTGCGCCTGGCCCTCCATCTCACCGGTTCCGAGCACGACGCCGAAGACATCTACCAGGAAGCGTTCCTTAAAGCCTACCGGTACATTGGTAACTTCCGCTTTGAATGCTCCTTTTACACCTGGATCTACCGCATCGTCACCAACCTCTGCCTCGATCAGTTGCGCCGCCGCAAAACCCGGCGCGAGGACCACGCTGTCGTCGTCGACCGCAGCGGCGACGAGATCGACATTTTGGCCTCCGTCTCCGACAACCGCTCGTTTTCCAACCCCGCCCGCGAGCTCGATCGCAAGCTGCTGGGCGCGAAAATCCAGGCGGCGCTGGGCAAGCTCACCCCGCGCGAGCGGATGGTCTTCGAGTTGAAGCATTACCAGGGCCTTCGCCTCCGCACCATTGGCGAAATGTTGCACACCACGGAAGAGACCGCCAAGAACACCCTCTTCCGCGCAACCAAGAAGTTGCGTGCACAACTGGCGGACTTGAGGTAGTTGTTAGCCATTTGCTCCCGGCTCAATTTTTCGGGAGAGAAATACGAGACTCATCCATTCAACGCGATGAGCCGTCAAAAGAAACGATAGGCTTGGCCTTCGCATGGCGAGCTGACAGCTAATGGCTAAGGGCCAATAGCTGCTTTAGAGGCTAAAAGGACGTAACCATGAATTGCGAACTTGCACACGAACACATCGCCGCTGCGGCCTATGGAGAGCTGCCCGACGATCAGGTCCACCAGCTCGAGCGGCATATGATTGCCTGCCCCGAGTGCCAAAAGGAACGCGAGCAGATCCTTGCGCTCAAAGTGCTGGCCGACGCGCATCCCGTTGCCGAGCCGGATCCGAATCTTGTTGCCCGCGCTCACCTGCGCCTCGACGAGGCTCTCGACTCGCTGCCACCCAGGCGTTGGTTTGAGATTCTGGGCCAGCGCCTTATGAACAACTTCGCCAGCCTTCAGGCTGCGCCCGTTGCAGCGCTGCTTCTGCTCGTGGCGGGCGCGGGCGCAGGAACGCTCGGCGGCTTCGAGTACGCGCAGAACCGCGCCGCGCATGCCGCAACCGTGGCCCAGGCTCCTACACCCGCTGGAGCGCAGGTGCTGCCCGCCGCGGCCCTCCCGCAGCTCGCCAACGTGTCCGGCATCTCCGGCATCGTTCGCCAGCCCAACAGCGAAATCATCGACGTCAGCTACAACCAGATCGTTCCCCGCCAGATCGAAGGCTCGCTCGACGATCCCGCCATCCGCCAGTTGCTCATGCTGGCCTCTGAAGCTTCAGCCTCACCCGGCGTCCGCGACGACTCCGTGGCCCTGCTCGCTGCCGAGTGCCGTGCCGGGCACAGTTGCCAGCCCTCCGGCATCCGCGATGCGCTCATGTACGCCCTGCGCTACGACCGCAGTCCCAAGGTTCGCCAGAAGGCGCTCCAAGGCTTGGAGTTTTACGTGGCCGATGATGTGCGCGTTCGCGACGCCGTTCTTGAAGCAGTTTTGAATGACAACGATCCGGCCATCCGGACCGCCGCAATCGGTCTTTTGGAACCTGTCGAATCCGATTCAAGCGTCCGCCAGGTTCTCTATTCGGTCTCCAACACGGACCGGAATCCTCAAATCCGAAACGTCTCCCGGCAAGTTTTGAGCCGGGTTCCGCAATTCCAATAACTGTGCTAACCCTTCCGGCCACTGCGCCGTCTTGATGAGCGCGGACCGGTCGACGAAACATGATGGAGAAATCGCAATGAAACACCTTTTGAGGCCATTCCGTTCATCGCATTTGAACCTTGCATTCGCTGGGCTCGCAGTCGCCATTTGCGTGCTAGTTGTGTCGGTTCCGGCTCAAGCTCAGGCGGGGCAGCTCGCGCCTTTCCTTGAGGACACCAGCCCGCTCCTGGCCCACACAAGCGTTCCCGGGTACCTCGGCGTCGATGTTACCGACGTCGATGCCGACAAGGCGCAGGCCCTTAAGCTCAAGGACGTTCATGGCGCTGTCATTACTCTCATCGATCACGACGCGCCTGCCGGCCAGATCGGGCTCAAGGTAAACGATGTCGTCCTTGCCATCGATGGCCAGAACGTCGCCGACGCCGATACATTGCGGCGCATGCTCCGCGATATTCCGCCCGGCCGCAAGGTCAGCCTCGAAATCAGCCGTGACGGCAACATCCAGACGCTGGCCGTGCAGTTGGTCGACCGCAAGGCCATGGAGCACGACATCTGGACCCGCCTCGACATCGATGTCGATGGGATAGCGCCTGTCGCGCCGCCGCCCACCATGGGCATCACCGGATCCGATGTCCCCGTCTCGGGCGGTTTCCACATCTCCGTCTTCACCAGCACCCTTAACGTGGGCGCGCTGGTTGAGCCGCTCACCTCGCAGATGGCCGAGTACCTCGGCGTTCAGGGTGGCCTCATGGTCAAGCAGGTGGCGCGCAAGAGCGAAGCCGCAGCCTCGGGCCTCAAAGCCTTCGACGTCATCCTCAAGGTCGGCACAGATTCCATCAACACTGCTGCCGATTGGGACCGCGATCTGCGCTCCAACGTAGGCAAGCCCGTGCAGGTCACCATCATGCGCGACAAGAAACAGCAGACCCTCACTCTCCAGGTCGACTCCAAGCATCGCGGCGCGGTCAGCGCCCCAGCCATCCAAGGGCAGCAATCATCTAACGGCGCCCTCGTGTAGCCGCACGATTTGCGATTGAAAACCAGATCCGCATTCACCGGGCGCCGCGTTTCCATTCGGCGCCCTTCGTGTCTCGCACCGTAAACTGATTTCTATGGAAGTTCTCTACGGCCTGCACCCGGTCTCTGAAGCTCTCAAGGCCGGTCGCCGCCGCTTTGATCAGGTCCTCGTCGCTCGCGAGCGCCACGACGAACGCCTAAACAACCTCATCGCCCAATGCCGCGGCGCAGGCATCCGCGTCCTTGAGGGGTCTCGCGAGCAGCTTACCCTCGCCGCCAATACCGCCGCCCACCAGGGCGTCGTCGCACTTGTCCGCCCGCAGGAATTTCTCACTCTCGAGGACCTCTTCGAACCCGATCCTGCCGGCAAATCCGCCGCTCGTCTCCTCCTTGCGCTCGACGGTGTTGAAGACCCGCAGAACCTCGGTGCCCTTCTTCGTGTCGCGGATGGCGCCGGCGTCGACGGCGTCCTCCTCACCGAGCGCCGCTCCGCTCCTTTAAGCCCTGCTGCCGTCAAAGCCAGCGCTGGAGCCGCAGAACACCTCCGCATCGCCCGCGTCGTCAACCTCGTTCGCTCCCTCGAAGAGTTCAAGCGGCGCAATCTTTGGATTGTCGGGCTCGACGAACGTGGCACGACAGCATACGACCAATTCGATTTCACTGGCGATCTCGTCGTCGTCCTCGGCCGCGAAGGTGCCGGCCTCCACGATCTCGTTCGCCGCACCTGCGATCATCTTCTCAGCATCCCCATGGCCGGCGGCGTCAGTTCCCTCAACGTTTCCGCCGCCGGAGCCGTCGTCCTCTTCGAAGCCGCTCGTCAGCGCCGCGCCGCTGCCCATTCCCCCGCCGTGTTCGTCCAAGAGGCTGCCTCACGCAGTGGCGCCAAAGCAAAAACACGGAAAGGGCTCGGTTCATGAAGTTCGCTTGCATCGGTGCCGCGCGTGTTCTCCCTGTTGCCCTCTGTACCGCAGTTCTCCCCGCGTTTTCCCAAACCACCCCCGCCACTCCCTCCCAAACCACCGCCGCTCCCGCAAGCAATCCCGACCAGCAGCCCCACGGTCAGGTCATCTTCTCGCGCTCCACCGACGACAACGGCCAGACCACCACCACCGCTGGCCCCGCCGCTCCGAAATCCGCAGGCCAGCCCGTCTCCGCCCCCGTCGCCACCGACGCTGAACGCGAAGCCCTCACCTTCACCGATTTCGATCTGGACGTGCATCTCCATCCCGCCGCGCAACAAATCGCCGTCCGTGCGCTCCTCACTGTGCGCAATGATGGCCACACTCCTCTCGCTCACATTCCGCTCCAAATCTCCTCTTCGCTCGACTGGGAAACCATTCGCGTCGCCGGCCGCGACGTCGCCTTCACCGTCGCCACACTCAATTCCGATGTCGACCACACCGGCCAGCTTCACGAAGCGGCCATCACGCTCGCTGCTCCACTCGCTCCCGGCGCATCTCTCCAGCTAGACGTCACCTACTCCGGCTCAATCCCGCAATCCGCCCAGCGCCTCGTCACCATCGGCACGCCTGACGATGCGGCCCTCCACACCGATTGGGACTCCATCGCCGTCGACTTCACCGGCCTGCGCGGTTTCGGCAACGTCGTCTGGTATCCCGTCTCCAGTGTTCCCGTCATTCTCGGCGACGGCGCTCGCGTCTTCGACGAATTGGGCGAGCACAAACTCCGCATGGCGGGCGCGCATTTCCGCCTCAACCTCACTGATGAATATCCCCACGGCCAGACGCCCACCGTCGCCCTCATCAACGGCCATCTCGTTCCGCTCGCGCTCACCGAGCCTTCAACCGCCGGTCCTGAAGTCGCCGGCATCGCCGCAGTCGGCCTCGACGAACCGACTCTCGGCTTTGAAGCGCCCAGCCTCTTCCTCGCCGTCCGCACCGCTCACCCGGCCACCAACACTGCGCTCTACACCAACCCCGTGGACGATTTCGCCGTTGAAGGCTGGGCCTCCGCCGCTTCTTTCGTCACGCCCTTCCTCGAAAGCTGGCTCGGCCAGGCGCCACGCTCCCAGCTCACCATCCTCGATCTCCCCGACCCCGACGACGCGCCTTTCGAAACCGGCCCTCTTCTCGTCACGGCCATTCGCCCGGCCACACCCGACGAGCTCGATGGCGTCTTCGCTCACGCGCTCACTCACGCCTGGATGTGTACATCGACGTCTTCTCCCCCCGCGTGGCTCTCGGAGGGCGTCGCACACTTTATGGGAACTCTCTGGATCGAGAAACAGCAGGGCCGTAAGAAGGCGCTCGAATCGCTCGAGTCCGGCCGCTCAGCTCTCGCCCTCGCCGAGCCCGCCAGTCCCGGTGAAAGCTCTGGCCAGCCACTCGCGCAGGCCATCTTGCCCGTCTACTACCGCACCAAGGCCACCTATGTTTTCTGGATGCTCCGCGATCTCGCCGGCGACGCCGAACTCTCCGCTGCTCTGCGCGCCTATTCGCCCACAGAGGATGCCGCACATGGCTTGAGCCCAACCGCCGGGTCAGATTACTTCGAAAAGCTGATCGAGCCGGCTGGCCTGCGCCGCGATCTTTCCTGGTTCTTTTCCGATTGGGTCGACGCCGACAAAGGTCTGCCCGACATCGCTATCGACAGCGTCTTTCCCTCGCACACTGAGGGCGATAATTGGCTTGTCGCCGTCAACCTCTCCAACTCCGGCTACGCCGCCGCCGAAATCCCCGTCACCGTCAGCAACGCTGCTACCGCCGTCACCCAGCGTGTCGTCGTCTCCGCGCGCGGCAAGGCTACGCAGCGCATCCTCCTGCAAGGCCAACCCACTCAAGTCCAGGCCAACGACGGCACCGTTCCTGAAACCGAGGCCAGCATCCACATCCGCACTTTCGGCGCCGGCGACAATAGCGGCTCCTCATCATCGCAATCCGTCCCCGTCCAGCAATAAAAAAGGGCACGCTGCTTCAGCTGGAGCTTCTTGAACGAGTCGCAGCGCGGGGCAAATGCTGTTCCCTATTGGCTACTCCCTACTCCCTGTCTCCCGCATTCCGCGCCTTCACCTTGAACCAAACCGGCGTCCCCTTGAACCCGAATGCCTCGCGAATCTGGTTCTCAAGGAATCGCTCGAACGCAAAGTGCAGCTTGATGTTGCGATCCGTAAAAAGCACAAACGTTGGCGGAGCCACTGCCGCCTGCGTCATATAGAAAATCCTGATTCTCTTCGCCATCGGCACTGGAGCCCGCTGAAAGTCAATTCGTTCGAGAAATCTATTCATCGCGCCCGTCGAAACACGCTTGCGCCGCTCCTTGGCCACCGAAACCACCTCGCGCAGCACGCTCGTCATGCCCTTTCGCTCCGGCCCGATCGCTTCCAGCGCCGACAAGAAAATAATCGGTGCATAGTCCAAATACTTCAACGCTCCTCGCACCTGCTTTTCAAAAATCTCGCGATCTGCGGGCTTTATCCCATCGCTTCGTTTCGATGTCACCAGGTCCCACTTGTTCACGATGATGATCACGCTGCGCCCGCTCTCGTGCGCGTACCCTCCAATCGTCGCGTCGCTCGCCGTCACGCCCTCCACGGCATCGATCAAGACCAGCGCCACGTCCGCCGCCTCCAGGTGCCGCCGCGCCATCACCACGCTCATCTTCTCCGCCATCAACTTCGTCTTGCCCTTGCGCCTGATTCCGGCCGTATCCACGAACCGCAGCGTCTGCCCCTCGAATTCCACCACTTCATCCACAGCGTCGCGCGTTGTCCCGGCAATTGGTGACACAATCGATCTCGTCGTTCCCGTCAGCGCGTTCAACAGCGTGCTCTTGCCCACGTTCGGCCGTCCGATAATCGCCACCGCCGTCTCGCGCTGCTCAAACTCCCCGTGCGTGCGGATCTTCTTCTCGCCCGTCTCTTCGGTCTGCTCCGTTGTGGGCTCCTCGCCCTCTTCAATCACTTCCGCCTGCTCGGGAATCGCTTCCGCAATCGCGTCCAGCAGGTCGCCAACGCCCTGCCCGTGCTCCGAACTCACCCCATACAAATCGCGAATCCCTAGTTGGCGAAAGTTCTCCGCCTCCGCCGCCAGCCCTTCGGTCTCCACCTTGTTTACGGCGAGAAACAGAGGCTTGCCGCCGCGCTTCAGCAGTTGCGCCAGATCGTAATCAGGTCGCGCCAGCTCCGTCCGCGCGTCTACCACCATCACCAGCGCGTCCGCCTCCTCTAGCGCCACCTTTGCCTGCGCAAAAATCTCAGTCGCCATCAGCTCCGGATCATCGGGCACAATCCCACCCGTATCCACCAGCCGGTAATGACGGCCTTGCCACTCGTATTCGCCATAGATGCGGTCGCGCGTAATTCCCGGCTCGTCGCCCACAATCGACCGCCGGCTCGCCGTCATGCGATTAAACAGGGTGCTCTTGCCCACGTTGGGCCGCCCCACAATCGCCACCAATGGCAGCTTCGCGGCTCCCAACTTCACCGGCACAACCGATCTGCGATATGTGGGCAAGACTTGTCTCCAGCAGCGAAACAGTCGAAGACGCGCTGCTCCATCAGTGTACTGTCCGGTCGGACCGGGAGTATTCCCCCGCGCTTCGTCCAGAAATGCAGCGCCTTAAAGGGATCTGTTGGTGAGCGTTTTCT
>Ga0265316_10006874_pt1 | contig 10797 bp, 7 predicted proteins | sample 4522metaG_FD_202092 | JGI IMG/M metagenome (GOLD analysis project Ga0265316, IMG submission 202092) | Rhizosphere microbial communities from Carex aquatilis grown in University of Washington, Seatle, WA, United States - 4-5-22 metaG | ecosystem: Host-associated > Plants > Roots > Rhizosphere >...
ACGCTTTGAATCCATACGGGTTCAACTTCGTCAACTTGACTTCATGAATGTAATAGTCGAGCGCGGGCAATACAATCTCGGGGGCGAACGGCAGTGACGCTGCTACCGCCCACGGTGCGATGGTCCCGTCGTCGGGTCCGAACGGAACGCCGCGCCCGACGTAATTGAAGAATTGGCGTTCAATGCCATTCACCTTAAATGTGATAGGGCCGGGGCCATCGCTTGCCGTAATTCCCCAGCATTGAGGGCCATAGCCCTCAAACTTGAGCGGGTTGCTGATGGCGTACAGTTGCTGCGCGTATGTTGCACGGCGGCTGTTCTCGAAGTAGTCGATGCCTTTCTCGCGCATGAAAGCATCTTGGATTCCGCGAAAGTCGATCCAGAGATGCGAGAGCTGATGTGTGAATAAGGAACCCGCGTATAGATATTCCTGCCCATAGCATTGTTCCCATCGGTAAGTGGAAGCCCACGCGGCGTAGCTCTGTACGGGAAGAGGATGTGTAGGAGAGCCTAGCCCTAAGATATATAAAAGCAACGCCTCGTCGTAGCCTTCCCAACGATAGTTGAGAAATCGGCTTTCAGGTTTCCAACCGTGCGTGACCGTTATGTCGCCATCTTGCGCCCACTGCCAATCTGCTCGTCGATACAACTCGTCGGCAAGCATGCGGATTTCACGTTCCTCCGGCTTATCTCCAATAAAATACATTCCTGCCGTCAGCGCCCCTGCCAGCAGAAAAGCGGTGTCGATCGTAGAAAGCTCGCATTGCCAGGCGCGCCGGCCGGTCTGCATGTCTAGAAAGTGATAGTAAAAACCCCGGTAGCCGGTGGCATTGGGTTCGGGGCCTTGTGGGCTGTTCCAGAAAAAACGAAGCGTCGCCAAAGTTCGTTCTGCTGCCGAGGCGCGCGGCATAAAGCCCCGCTCGACAGCCACCGGGTAAGATGCCAGAGCGAGGCCGGTGGCGGCTATACTGGCGGGCCAATTTGCCTGGGTCTTGTCGATCACCAGCCCATTGGCGGGATTCGTTTCATGCAAAAAGTAGTTGAACGATTCGCGCTGAAGGTTCTGCAGCTCAGCATCGACAGTTAGTTTTTCGTTACTCATAGCGGCGTTCGTGGAACGATTCCGCATACGGGTGCATTGTCAGACCCTGTTTTGGGGCCCGAGCACGCTCAGCACGGGGATGTGCGACTGGCGAATGATTCCATACCCGCTGCCGTTTTCCCCCAGATGGCCGCCGGAGGGAAGGTGCCCGATGACCAGAAGGTCAGCCTTGGTTTGCGCCGCGGCTCGGTTCAACGCTTCATGCACGTCGCCGCTGTCGATAATTACTTCGGCATGGGTGCCCGCATCCTGCTGAACCTGGGCAATTTCCTTCGTAGCGAAACCCACGATCTTCTCCTTCCATACCGGGTCGACCAGAGATCCTCCCGGGCCAAACGTCTCGACGCTGGACGTAACGTGGACAAGCGTGAGCCGCGCCCCAAACTCCGCAGCCACCTGCGCGGCTTGCGAAACTGTGGTCAGGCTGTGCGAATTCAATTCCACGGCGCAAAGAACATTGTGGAGGTTCCCTTCGAGTGCCGGCGCTTGCTCCACGTGGGCAGTCACCCAAACCGGATAATCGCTGTCGTGCAACACTTTCGTCGCCACCGAACCCAGCAAAAAACGATACAGCGCTCCACGGCCATGAGTGGACATCACGATCAGGCCCACCTTTTCATCGCGAGCCATCCGCGCGATTTCCTTGGCTGGGTCGCCTCGCCGCAACAAGCGTTTGACGGCAATTCCGTCGAGCTCCGACTGCAACGATTGGTCTAATTCTTTCTGAGCCCGCTGGATGATTTCCGCGTGCAAATCCCGCGCGGTGAGCTCGTGCCCGCTCTCCAGCATTCCGGCCGGATAGTTCAGTGGCGGCACCACATGCAGCAAAATAATCTCGGAATGGAAATGGCGAGCTAAGAATGTGGCTTGATGGATCATCCCTGGCGAAGGACTTGGAAAGTCAACCGGAAGAAGAATCTTATTCATATCCATGAACGTTTACTTTCTTGCATTGCGTGCGAATGGGCTCGCATGCCCCGTCGTTTTATCTAGCCTCGAATCGATTCGATGAGCGCCAATTGTCCCAGCCTACAGCGTCGACCAGCAGTGTTCGAGTCAGCGACGCGCGAAGTCGAGAACCACGCGTGACGCTACATCGCCGTGTTCGAGCCGGTCGAAGATCTTATTGATCGAAGATAATGGCTGTAGTTCGATATCAGCCTTAACCTTGCCATTGACGGCAAACGCGAGCGCTTCGGCCATATCCTGACGCGTGCCGACGAACGATCCGCGGATAGTGATACAGTTCGCCACAACTTCGAAGAGCGGAACCGGAAACTCGCCCGGCGGCAGCCCCACCAAAACGCAAGTTCCACGCTTCCTGGTCATGCCGATGCCCTGCTTAAATGCGACGAGCGAGGGTGCAGTAATAAGCACACCATGAGCTCCACCGCCGGTCTCTTTCTTCAAGTTGGCTGCCGGATCACCAGTTTTGGCATTGAACACGAGATCGGCGCCAACGCGCTTGGCGTGAGCGAGCTTACCGTCATCGATGTCAATAGCGCAGACGAGCAGTCCCATAGCCTTCGCATATTGGATTGCTAAATGACCGAGGCCGCCAACGCCAGAGATCGCAACCCATTGGCCCGGGTTTGCCCCGGTTTCCTTGATGCCCTTGTAGGTGGTGATGCCAGCGCAGATTAGTGGTGCGGCATCTACGGCCGCGAGACCCTTGGGGACGTGGGCTACATAATCCGGATCTGCGAGAACGTATTCGGCAAAGCCGCCATTCTTGGTATAGCCTCCGAATTGAGCTTGGGCGCACACCGTCTCCCACGCCGTTAAGCAATACTCGCAATGACCGCACGCCGAGTAGAGCCAGGGAACCCCGACTCGATCGCCTTCCTTCACTATTGTCACACCCGCTCCGACGGCAGTGACCAATCCGATGGCCTCATGGCCGGGAATGAAGGGGAGATTGGGCTTCACGGGCCAGTCGCCATGCGCAGCATGGAGATCGGTGTGGCACACACCGCACGCCTCAGTTTTGATTACGATTTGACCTGGGCCCGGCGACGGAATATCCCATTCTCGAAGCACCAAGGGTGCTCCAAACTTCTCGACAACTGCGGCATGCATCTTTGTCATGGCTTACTCCTTCTTTCAGAATTGACATTAATGATGGGGCTGTGCCAGCGGCCGTCTGAAGCGATGAGCGCATCTGCCCCTTTCGGTCCCCAGCTGTGGCGCTTGTAGACGCGAGCCCGATAGTGCTTTTTAAGGACTGGATCGACGACGGCCCATGCTGCTTCAACTGCGTCCTCACGGGTGAAGAGCGCTCCGTCGCCGACCATTGCGTCACCTAAAAGGCGTTCGTACGGCGATTCTTCTCCCGGCTGTTCCTCGACCAGGCAGAGTTCCCGTTGCTCTCCAACGAACTCCTTCCCATCGCGCTTGACGCGAGCCGAGAGGGCGATGGCGGAAGTTGGGGAGAGTTGAAATCGCAGATAATTGCCAGGGCCGGTTGTTGGCGCTGAGTCGGCGAAAAGCCTCTGCGGGGGCGGTCTCAGTTCTACGAGGATTTCGGTGGCGTTTTCGGCTAGGTATTTGCCGGAGCGCAGGTACCAGGGCACTCCGGACCAGCGCCACGAGTCGATGAAGAGACGCAAGGCGCAGAAGGTTTCAACGTCAGAATTTTTCGCCACCTCTGGCTCTTTTCGGTAGCCAGCATATTGACCGCGCACCACATCGTCCGGTGTCAGAGGGCGCATGGCTTGAAAGACCTTGGCCTTCTCATTCTGGACAGCTCCGAAGTCCCTATCGGCTGGCGGCTCCATCGCAAGTAGCGCAACGATCTGGAAGAGGTGATTCTCGATAACGTCTCGCAGGCAGCCGGCAGTTTCGTAAAACGCGCCACGCCCCTTAACACCGAAATTCTCGGCTAGAGTTATCTGGACACTAGCCACATAGTTGCGATTCCAGATCGGTTCCAGAAACGAATTCCCGAAGCGGAAATAGAGAATATTCATGATCGCTTCCTTGCCAAGGAAGTGGTCAATGCGGAAGATCGAGTCTCCCGGGAACACTGAGCGCGCCACGCGATTGAGCTCTCGTGCGGAGGCCAAGTTGCGTCCGAAGGGTTTTTCTACAATGACGCGCGCGTGTTCAGCCAATTTCGCTGCACCAAGGCCCTTGATTACGGTTTCGAAAAGCGAAGGCGGAATAGCCAGATAGTGAGCTGGGCGGCGGGCCTTGCCTAACGCTTTTCTTAACGCCGCGAACGTTGCCGGGTCCTTATAATCTCCATTCACGTAGCTGAACTGCGATAGAAGTTGGCGGAAGGCACGCTTATCATCTATCCCACCTGATCGTTTTATGCTGTCCGTCACGCGATTGCGAAGGCGATCCAGGCTCCACTTCGGAAAGGCGACGCCGATTACCGGAACCTTGAGGGTGCCATGCTTCGCCATCGCGTAAAGTGCCGGGAAGATCATCTTGTGGGCAAGATCGCCTGTCACACCGAAGAGCACCAAGGCATCCGAATGGGAGGTAGTCATCAGGCACCCGTCTTCTTGGCGGCGGCTTTTTCCTCATGGCCGCCGAACTCGTAACGAAGAGCCGATAACATCTTGTCGGCGAAGTCAGCCTCGCCGCGCGAACTGAAGCGTTCGTAGAGTGCGGCACTGAGGACAGGGGCGGGAACGGACTCGTCAATGGCCGCCTTGATCGTCCAGCGTCCCTCCCCTGAATCGGACACTCGGCCGGCAAACTTCGCTAGGTCCGGGCTATCGAGGAGCGCGCTAGCTGCCAAGTCCAGGAGCCATGAGGAGATGACACTGCCACGTCTCCAGACCTCGGCGATGTCGGCGAGATTCAGGTCGTATGCGTAGTGCTCAGGATCGCGCAACGGCGTGGTTTCGGCATCGATAGTGCTCTTCTGCTTGCCGGCATTCGCGTGGCGCAGGATGTTCAAGCCTTCCGCGTACGAGGCCATCATCCCGTACTCGATGCCGTTGTGAACCATTTTGACGAAGTGGCCCGCGCCGCTCGGACCGCAGTGCAGGTAGCCGTGCTCAGCCGTACCGCCTAATTTTTCGCGCCCTGGCGTCCGTGGCGCCTCGTCGATGTTCGGAGCCAAGGCTGCGAAAAGGGGCTCGATGCGCCTAACGACAGTTTGCTCACCACCAATCATCAGACAGTAGCCTCGTTCTGAACCCCATACCCCGCCGCTCGTCCCGGCGTCCACATAGTGAATGCCCTTCGGTTTCAGTTCGGCAGCGCGACGAATGTCATCGTGGTAATAGGAGTTGCCACCGTCAATGATCACGTCGTCACTTTCGAGGAGTGGGACAAGGGTTTTGAGCGTCGGATCGACCACTCCGGCAGGCACCATCATCCAGATGGCGCGGGGCGATTTCAGCTTCTTAGCGAAGTCTTCTAGGGAGGTCGTCCCAACCGCACCTTCTTTGGCGAGCGCCTGAACAACTTCCGCATTGGTGTCATAAACGACGCACCGATGCCCAGCCTTCATAAGGCGTCGCACCATATTGGTTCCCATCCGTCCCAGCCCGATCATTCCTAATTCCATGTGAATCTCCTTTTCTATGAAGCGCTGACGACCACTTCTCGCAAGTGTGAAATGAGGCTCAATAATCCACGCCGCATTGTGTGACAGCTGCTCCAATTGCCTTCACATTGACCCTGCACTGGTTGTGACCTCGCGTGCTTGCTCGACCCGGCAAAGGTTCCTTATGAGAGCCCGAGACGGGGAAAGGCATAAATCTTGACCGTGTCCAAGATCAAAAAAAGAGCAACAGCCGCTCCAAATTCGCACGCCACAAACGACATCGGCACGGGCGCCATTGCGATCCCGCGCGTGGCGAGCGTCGTGATGATCAGAAGATCGGCGATGGAGGAAATTACAAGCCATAAAGTCGGACGAAGTCCCCAGAAACGGCTGCGTCCGCGTATAGCGTAAATTGCGGCTTGGCTGCCGAAGACAATGGCAACCACGGAAAGAGTTCTCAAGGCATCGATTCCGAGACCCAATTTGAACTTGCCTATCGTCAGTATTGCTGTACAGAAGGCCAGGAAAAAGAAGGCCAGAATCGCGCTTGCGGCGGTTATCCTGCCAATTCGCCAGGAGTTCGGCATCTTCGATGGCGCCACTCTGTCTGTTGTCTGAGACATGGCCAAGAAATCTCCCGTGATCATCACGATGATCATGAGCATGGGGGTCAGGACCGCGTGCCCCGTCATAGCCAGGCCGATTGCAAGAAACAGCACCTGAACGAGCTTTTTGAGAACGGAATTCAGCGTGTAGTTGAGAATGCGTTGGAAGGTGGTCCTGCCTTCTTTCACGGCGGCGACAATTCCGCCAAGCCCAGCCTGGGTCAGTACCACGCCAGCCGCGGATTTAGCGACATCAGTTGCCGTCGACACAGCGATGCCTATCTGCGCCTGGCGCAGCGCAGGTGCGTCATTGGCGCCATCGCCGCACATTCCGATCGTATGGCCGGCCTTCTGGAATGCCTTGACCAGATCGAATTTTCCTTCCGGAAGGATGCCCGCAAATACCGCGAAGTCTTCGGGTTTAATGCTGTTTGGCAGCGGTCCCGGTGGGCAGATCGCTCCGTCCAGACCAACGGCGCGCGCGACAATTCCGGCCGTAGCCGGAGCATCCCCGGTCACCATTACTGTGCGCACGCCCAAAGTCTTCAGTTCGGAGATGAGCGCGGATGAATCCTTGCGGGGCGGGTCGCTGAGCGCTATGAGTCCAATAATCTGCATGGATGCTGGCGGTCCTGCAGCAACGGCCAGGACTCGGAAGCCTTGTTTTTCTAGTTCGTCTGCGATCCCGGCAGCTGTAGGCGAAGTAGCAGCGAGGCCGGAAACTACTGTGTAGGCGCCTTTGACGATGTGTTGAAAGTCGCCCTTTGCGTCTGTTGCTGTGGCCTCGGAGGTCTTTTTCGCGGGGTCGAACGGGACAAACTTGGTAAGCTTTGGCAGATCGGCCGCCGGCTTGAGGGACGAGGCAGAACGAATCGCGAAATCAACGGAGTCCTGTCCACCCTCGGAACTTGCAAGAGCTGCCATTCCAAGGATGTGCGCTTCGTCAAAGCCCGACATGGGCCGGATGCTGGTTACCGAAAGCGCGTTGAGGGTCAGTGTTCCGGTCTTATCCAAGCACAAGACATTTATGGTGGCGGCTTCATCGACAGCCGAGAGCCGAGTGGGAAGAACGCCGATCTTCGCCAAAGCGCGAGCACCGAGCGCCGCCGCGAGCGTGAACGTTGCGGGTAGAGCCACGGGTATCGCTGCGAGCACCGAAGTGAGCATCAAAGGGATGATCTCGCTCCACGGCATCGAATGAAAATATGCATACACGCCTATGAGCAAGATGACGGCACCATCGAACACGGCCAGGTTGCGCACGATTCGCAGGACCGCCTTCTGCTGCGAACTTACAACGTGGGCAGTGCGGACAAGTTCCGCCGTTCGGCCGAACTTGGTGTGAGTGCCAGTCGCTGTTACTTCTGCCGTTGCCTCTCCACGCTGGACGAGTGCCCCGGCATAGGTGTCAATTCCGGGGCCGGCTTCCAGAGGCAGAGACTCACCCGTAAGCATGGACTGATCGAGAGAAACGGAGCCCGCGAGCAAGCGCACATCGGCGGCAACGACTCCGCCGAGCGATAGCTTGACCAAATCTCCGCGCACGAGATCCGCCGCGGGGATTATTTTCCAGGCGCCATCGCGCCGGACGGAAGCATTTAGGGCGAGACGCGACTTCAAAGCGGCGAGGGTAGCTTGTGCCCGCCCCTCCTGGAAATATGCCAGCGCCGCGTTGAAGACCAGGAGACCCGCAATGACCGCACCCTCGAAATACTTGTGCAGCACGATTTGAAGCACGATCGAGGCTTCGAGCAGCCATGGCACAGGCGCCCAGAACTTGTTTAGAGCATTTCGAAGCGGGTGAGCCGATGTGTCCGGCATCGCATTCGGCCCGTCTTTCTGCAAACGACTGGAAGCTTGGGCGCTGGTAAGTCCGCCCGGTGCTGCAGGCGGAACCTGCGTTGCAGTCGGATTAGGTGGCTCAATTTTAGTAGCGTTACTTGAGGCCATAATTTGAACCTTATCTCGCCAACTGCGCTCCGATCGATTTCAATTCCCGCTGGCGTTTTGGCGTGGTCTCGGGAAACGCCATCTTCAGTTCCTTGAGGGCCTGAATGACAATTCGGGAAACGATCAACCGGGCGTTCTCTTTATCGTCGGCAGGAACGATGTACCAGGGTGTGCCGTGGGTGCTCGTCGCGCGCAGGCATTCCTCGTACGCGTTCGTGTAATCCTTCCAGTATTTTCTTTCGTGAATATCCGCGAGGCTGAACTTCCAATTTTTTTCCGCCTCGTCGATACGTTCCAGGAATCGCTTGCGCTGCTCATTCTTGGACAGATGGAGAAAGAATTTGAGGATTCGCGTGCCGTTACGGTAGAGATGATTCTCCAGGTCTACGATGGAACGATACCGCCCTTTCCAAATGTTCTTCTCGTCGCGCAATTCTTCGGAAAGACCCTGGTTGCGGAGAATCTCCGGGTGCACGCGAACAACGAGGACTTCCTCATAGTAGGAACGATTGAAGATGCCGATCCGGCCTCGTTCGGGAAGGCGGCACGTCGTGCGCCACAGAAAATCATGCTTCAGTTCTTCGGCGCTAGGCTGTTTGAAACTGAAAACCTCGCAGCCTTCTGGATTGACCCCGGACATCACATGCCGGATGGCGCCGTCCTTGCCGGCAGAATCTATCCCTTGGAAGATCAGTAGCAGTGCATAACGGTCGGAGGCGTAGTGAAGCTGTTGCAGCGAGCTCAATTCCTCAACGTGCTTTTCCAATAGTTTTTGATACTCCTTTTTCGTTTTGCAGAAAGGTTCGATGAGCGTCGGCCACTTTTTAAGTTTGACCTTGTCTCCATGGCGCACACGGAAATCCTTTGAATCGATTTTCATGTTTCCTCCAACAGGTTTCGCGACGGGAGAACAGAAATCCGGTAAGGCATATTCGCAAATCGATAGTTGGTCATCTACGGGCACACCGGTGGGAATTTCCCCTCATCGCGTTTTAGGTTTCGCCTCTCTAGCCGTAAGCGCTTCAAAGCCGGAGACGACGTCGAACAGTTCTTCGTCGATGGATTCCTGTCGAATCCGGTGCAGCGTGCGGTTCAGCTTTTCCGAAATGTCTTCGATGTTCTTTTCCGCGCGTTGCATGGCCGCCAGGCGGCTGGCATTTTCACTGGCAAGGGATTCGGCGCAGGCTTGAAAAAGCAGAACGAAAAGATATCCTCGGATGAAAGCGGAAAGCGGCGATACGGTTCCTTCAATCACTTCCGGCAGAATCTTCGTGGGCCAGGGCATTGCGGCTAGCTTGTCTTGCCAGGCGTGATCGAGTGGCAGGAGCTGTTTGCTCGCCGGATCATAGGAGGCCCCGGTTCTGGGGCGATTGTGAAAGACATAGACCTTCTCGACATCGCCGCGCTCTTGGGCCGCTTCGATCTCGATCAGAATCTGGCCAACGAGCGGCGTGATACCGTTGATGGAAATAGGCACGGAGAGCAGTCCCGCCGGATTCAGTCCACTATCCGCCAGGAGACTGTGCGCGCGTTCTCCGATGGCCCAGATTTTCGTGATCTTTGCCGGGGATGCTTTGAGCGTGCGGGTGGCGAATTCCACGATTGCCTCGTTGAATCGGCCGACGAGCCCTTGATCGGAACCGAAGACCACGGCGCCGATAGTTCCTTTTTGAGATGAACGCCCGCTTCTCGCTCGCGGAACTGGTCTGGCCTGATGCAGGCATGCGGCTAACCCGAGTTCCACCGTGCGGTAGTATTCATTCAGCGATTGAACCGCCTTTTCATATTGGCCAATGCTCGATGCCGCAAGGGCTTTCATCGACCGAACAACGCCCTCAAGATCCTCCGCGCCGCTGATTTTTCGACGTAAACTTTCGGTGCTGCCGCTCATGGCTTGGCCTCGGCCGAGGGCTTCGGATCGGGTTTTGCTTCGGATTTTGCTTCCGTCTTAGATTTGGGCTTTGGTTCGGACTTTGGTTCGGACTTTGCTTCGGGTTTGGCTTGAGGCGCGGGCTGGAACGGAAGCAGCGTCCGTGTTGCGAAATCAAGAATCGCCTTGTGGTCCGCGTCGGTCAATTTCTCGGCGGATGTCAATCGATTCACAAGGTCCGCCGGAAGATTCGCTGTTGCCTGATGCAGCGCCTTCTCCGCGTCCATCACCTTGTCAATCGGTACACGGTCGAAAAGGCCCGTGGTCAGAGCAAGTAGCACGGTGATCTGGTCGACCATGGACACGGGCCGGGATTCCGCCTGCTTCAGGCACGCGCGGATGTGCTGCCCATGATCGATAATCTTGCGAGTGGATTCATCGAGGCGCGTGCCGAACTTGGCGAATGTTTCCAGTTCCGCGAATTGCGCGTAATCGAGCTTGAGATGTCCGGCAACTGAGCGATACGCGGGACGCTGCGCCGCTCCGCCCACACGCGAAACGGATTTGCCGACATCCACCGCCGGAAGAATTCCGAGTTGGAAAAGCGTAGGCGAAAGGTAAATCTGTCCGTCCGTGATGGAAATAAGATTGGTCGGGATGTAGGCGGAAATATCCTGCGCCGTGGTCTCGATGACGGGCAGCGCGGTGAGAGACCCGCCGCCGCGCTCCTTGATCAGATGCGTTGACCGCTCCAGCATTCGGG
>Ga0265316_10006875_pt1 | contig 10796 bp, 7 predicted proteins | sample 4522metaG_FD_202092 | JGI IMG/M metagenome (GOLD analysis project Ga0265316, IMG submission 202092) | Rhizosphere microbial communities from Carex aquatilis grown in University of Washington, Seatle, WA, United States - 4-5-22 metaG | ecosystem: Host-associated > Plants > Roots > Rhizosphere >...
CCGCTGGGGTGCACGGCCAGCGCCGACAAGGTTGGCGACTTCCAGCCGCGATTGTTGAAAATAATCTGGACGAACGGCGCCTGGTAGCGGCGCGCCATCCAATGGACCGAAGACGGCACGGTGAACATGAAAGATCCGTCTCCGGTCAGCGCGACCACCATCTTATCCGGCCGTGCCATCTTGACTCCCACCGCGGCGCCGCCATTCCAACCCAGGGATCCGCCGCCACTGGTGAAGATCGCGCCGGGACGCTCCAGCGCCAGATGGTTGAACACGGTGTGGTAGTGGGAAATGCCTTCATTCAGATACAAAGTGTCGTCGCCAGCCAGCGCCCGCAGGCGCGCGACCACGAACTCCGCAGTGATCTTGCCGCCGGCAGGTGGACGCTCCAGGTCCGCGAGTTCCGCGGCACGCAGGGCGTGTAAGCCCGCGTAATGCTTGGTCCGCGCCTCCACGGCAAGGGCGGAAGGCGGATGGGCGTCAAACCAGGTATTGAGCTGACCCAGGGCGGTTTCGGCGTCGGCGCGGAACACGGCATCGGCACGGATGTGCCACAAAGGCATGTGCTGCTTCAGGGGATCGACGTCAATGTGGAACATGGTGGCGTGCGCGGCGGGTTTCGAGACCGTGGGAATCCAGGGCACGTCGCTGTCGATGACCAGAACCACATCCGCGTCCGCCAGCACCGGGTTCTGCGTGGGCTGGTTCCATTGATTGCCCTGATACAACGGGTCGCCGTGCGGGTAATTCATGGCGTTGGGCACGGACTCTAGCACACCGATCCCCAGCCGCCGGCATAACGCATCGAGCGGCGCGACAGCGTTCGGGTTGCGCCCGAGGAACGATGTGACCACCAGCGGCCGTTGCGCCTTCACGAGCGCCGTCCCAATTTGGCCGATGGCGCTGTCATTCAGCGCGGCCGGCTCGATGGCGCGCCAGGACGCAATATCGTCCGGCGTGGGCGCGACTTCTTCTTCCATCACCTCCCGCGCGCCCATCAGGTAGACCGGGCCTTTGGGGTCGGAGGTGGCGAACTGCATGGCGCGATAGACGATTTCCTTGACGTTCCGCCCGGTGCGAATTTCGTTGTCATATCGCATGTAGCCGCGGACCAGGCCTCGCTGGTCGTGGACATCCTGAATCCACTGGATGAATTCGTTGCGGCTGCCGCGCAGTTCGCCATGCTGCGTGAAGGGTGACGAGCCGGCGAAAATCAGCATCGGCGCCCGGCCCCTGGCGGCGTTGTGCACGGCGCCCGCCAGAGACTGCGTGCCGCACTCGACATGCACGACGACGGCTTGGGGGATGCCGCTCGCCTGCCAGAACCCGTGCGCCGCGCTCATGCCCACCATTTCGTTGGGACAGGTGACGATTTCGGGGATTTTCCGCCGGTTGGCGCGGGCTTCCGCGATGGCTTCCACCAGCGCCGGATGGTCGCTGCCGAGATTGACGAACAGGTGGGAGACATTGGCCTCGACGAGCGCGTCGAGAAAGGCACTGCTGGTGGTGTACATCGCGTTTCAGTCCTCGCGTCAGAGCGGACGCCTTGGCGCCGGGGCCCCTGGTTTTGCCGCTCCGAATGATTTTCCCAGTATCTCAACGAAGGGGTGTCTGCTGCGCGATCCGGGAGCGCGCGCGAGGGGGCGAGCGGGTTCAGGTGGCGCGCGGAGCCCGAGGCGGAAGGCGCGGGAGCGCGGGCGGGGGGGCGAGCGGGGCAGGTGGCGCGCGGAGCCCGAGGCAGAAGGTGGGGGAGCGCGGGAGCGCGGGCGGGGGGGCGAGCGGGGCAGGTGGCGCGCGGAGCCCGAGGCAGAAGGCGCGGGAGCGCGGGAGCGCGGGCGGGCGGGGGCAGGTGGCGGGCGGGGTCCGAGGCAGAAGGTGGGGGATGTGGGGCGCCGCGATCGCCGCGGCCCAGCCCCTCAACTGACGGCTGGGCCGCGAACGGAGCGGCGTTGGGACTTATAACTCGGGATGCAGGTGCAGCGTCTGACCGGCCGCTACATAGACTTTCTGCGCGAACGGCGTTTGGCCGTTCTCGCGGATCTCAATATTGTAGTTACCGGGCCGCAGGTGCATCGTGCGGTTCTCGTGAGTGGTGCCGGCATAGGCGCCATTGATGAACACCTGGGCGTCCTTCACCTTCGTGTCCAGCTTCACTTCGCCGGAATTGGGATAGGCGCGGTAGCCATAGTAGCCATAGGGGCCCCAATACGGACCCCAGAACGGGGCATACCCGCCACCATAAACCACCGGCCCGCCAACGAATACCCGGACTGCGGCCGGAGCGCTCACGGGCGCCAGAGTCATCAGAGCAACCGCCAGAATCAGCATTCCTTTTTTCATTGTCTGCAACCTCCGCCCATAAATGTTGCAATCACCGTGCCAAACAGCAACCCATTTATTTACCGTGGCTTGCGGATAACTCCGGTTGGCCGTACATCACCAGGCTGGCCGAATTCGGCCACCAGGCGCGGGCCAGACGGCGGATCGCCAGCCAAGGTTCTGAGACGGGGCGTAAGCGGTGAGGGACATTTGTCCTGTTTTCCTGGCGATAGGTGAGCCAAAAATAGTTACCGGAATGGCGCTGAATGCGTTACCTTAGAAAGGTTGAAGGCTGATATGCCCATAACCAAACTTACTAACGAGATTATCAGCGCCGCGATTCGCGGTTTTGAGGAACAGAAGCGAAACATCGACAGCCAGATTGCCGAGCTTCGCACACTGCTCAGTGGCGCCTCCGCCGGGACTGCGGCCGCACCGCCGCCGGCAAAACAGGGGCGCAGGAAGATTAGCGCCGCCGGCAAGAGGGCGATTGCGGAAGCGCAGCGCAAGCGATGGGCGGCTTCCAAGGCGGCGTCCGCGGGGACGGCGCCGGAACCGGCCGCCAAGCCGAAACGGAGGCTCTCGGAGGCTGGCAGGAAAGCCATCATCGCCGCGACGAAGAGGCGGTGGGCGTTGAAGCGAGCCGAAGCTGCGAAGGCTGCTAAGACGGAATAGGCTGCCGCTAATTCAATAAGACTGTCCGGCAGGCTCACCGCGCGGTTGGCAACGCCGCGCGGTGAGCTACCGGTATGTTGTCAGGTGGGTATCCGCTTGACTGACGGGCGGTGCGCTTGCGGCGGCGGGACGTGGACGTGCCTCTGGACCCAGAGGGTACCCCGAGGACGCCCGCGCCACGGAGCTACAGGCGGCGGATACCCCGAACCTACATCATGCCGGCGGACATGCGGTCCCATTCGGTGGTCGGCTCGAAGAAGCCCGGCCGCTTCAACCACTTCCTGAGACCTTCCAGGTCGTAATCGTGGCCCATGCCCGGCGCGTCCGACACTGTCATGAAACCGTTTTCGATAATCGGCTTCTGCCAACCGGTAACCACGGAGAAGAATTCGTCGATGTGGTCGCAGTCGTGTATTTCGAGAGCCATGAACTGCTCGGCAGCCGCGGCCGCATGCACCGCGGCGAAGCAACAGGTGGGGTTGTTGTGGTTGTGATATGCCGTGGCGATCCCGTATTGAGTGGCAAGATCGGAGATCTTCTTGGACTCCAGGATGCCGCCGCATTCCGCGGGGTCCGGGTGAATTATGGAGACCGCCCGCTTCTCGAACAGCTCCTTGTATCCAGTGGCCAGGTAGATGTCTTCGCCCGTGCAGATCGGCTGGTCGCAGGAGTTCTTGATTCGAACCAGATCGTCGGTGCGCTGCCAGGGCACGGGATCCTCCACCCAGGCCAACTTGTACTTCTCCACGGTCTTGCAGCATTGGATGATGGTCTCGACGTTGAAGTTGCCGACATGGTCGCAGGCGAGGGGGATGTTCCAGCCCACCCGCTCGCGAACCTCGGCGCAAAACTCGTCGATCTTTTTCAGACCCTTCTCGGTGATTTGACCGCCGTTGTAATAGGTGCTCCCGAACCCACCTCCCGGACGGCCGGCGGGCTGACGGGAGGGCGGCGCGGCCGGCGGCCGGATCACGTTCTCCGCGCCGGCGATCGACCCGAAATTCAAGTCCATCTTAAGAAACTTGAACCCGCCGGCCGAAGGATTCTCGGGGATGCGCTCCAGAAGGTGATCGGCCATTTCCTTGGCGTTGATCGACGACGTTGTGTCGGCGTAAAGGAGGACCTTGTCGCGGAACTTGCCTCCCAGCATCTGCCAGACGGGGACGCCCCAGGCCTTGCCGGCCAGGTCCCAACAGGCCATCTCCACTGCCGAGACGCCGCCGCCGGTAACCCCGTGTCCCCCGTGCTGCTTGATCCGGGTAAAGATCGAGGCAACGTCGCAGGGGTTCATTCCCACAATCAGCTTCTTGAGTTCCAGCGCGTAGGTCATGCTTGCCTGCGCGCGCACATCTCCCCACCCGTAGATGCCCTGGTTCGTCTCGAGCCGGAAGAGGTAGCGGAGATCCCTCTCATAAAGCGGCGAGGCGACGACGCCCCGCATATCCGTAATTCTCAGCGCCGACGGCTTCGAATTCGTATTCATCTGCCCCGAAATGGACTCGAGGTCAGCATGGGTGATCAGGCTTCCCGCGGCGATCGCCGAGGTTGCCGAGGTTGCCGTAGTGAGCATTTTCCGGCGCGAAATGCCGGAAGATTGGTCTGACATAGTCGGGTTCTCCTGACAGTGGAGATTAGCACGCGGCGTCGCCGTGGTCATGACTCACGATTGGAGGTAGAATCGGCAGAACATGGCCAAGACGACGATTCGATCGAGCGACTATTTCGCGCAAGCCGTTCAGAGGATGCGGCAGGATGGACTCCTGCTGGTGACCGCGGACGCGGCTGGGAAGCCCAACGTGATGACCATCGGTTGGGGCGCCATTGGCTCGATCTGGGGGCGGCCGATGTTCATGGTGCTGGTGCGGCCCTCACGCCACACTTACAGCCGCCTGGAAGAGGTGGGCGATTTCACGGTCAACGTGCCTCCACGGGAGCTGGCGGCCGCCGTGAACCTCTGCGGAACGGTGTCGGGCCGGAATCACGACAAGTTCAGGGAAACGGGTCTGACCTTAATGCCCAGCAGACAGGTGCGGCCCCCGATCGTCGCGGAGTGCGTGGTGCACTACGAGTGCCGGACGGTTCACCGGAACGACGTGGTCCCCGAGGCGCTGGCGCAGACTGTTCTGGACGATGCTTACCCCGCGGGCGATTTTCACCGGGTGTATTTCGGCGAGATTGTGGCGGCATACGCGGATGAGGATGCGGTCGCGCGGTTGCGCGAGCCGGCAGTGGTGCTGCCTATCGCCAGGCCGTAGAATTCGGTCTGAGCACGTGCGGAAAGGTGGGGCGGCCCCCCTGGTCGGCCTTGCTGGCACCGTGCAAGAAGCCGATGGAATCGCTCGGCAGCGGGACGGGGGCGTCCCGCGCGGACCCGGGGGTCCGCCCTACTAACCGCCCCTGGCGGCACTGACGCTCGGCGGCCAGCGCATCCGGGCTTGTTCGCGTAACGCCGCGGCAGCGTTGCCCGCGGCGGGCCGGCTGGCGGCGGCGCTGGCGTGATCCCGCTGGCGGAGGCGGGCTTGCCCGGCACGAGACATCACGGCAGCGGCGTCCGCGGCTACAGCGGGAGTAGAGAAGAGGGGCGGCGGGGTGATAGACTAAACAGGACACAGGAGTCCGGAATGGGAGTCCCAGTGTAAACCGTAGGGTGTTTCGGTTGGAAAGGCAGGAAATAGCATGTCCTACTCACGCCGCAATTTCTTCCATCTCGCTGGCGCTGGCGCCGGCGCCATGCTGGGGGCGCGCGGCATTGTATCGGCCGCGCAAGCGCAGGCGCCGCAGCCGGCGCAACGGCCACAACAGCCCCAGCCATCGGCAGGGCCAAACCTGGAGCCGTGGGCGAACCAGCCTCAGCCCTATCCGTACTATGCCGGGCGGTCCACCGTTTCGCTGGTAAAAGGAGACAGCCGGCGAAAAAACATCACCGACGCGCTGGTCGCGATCGACGAGCAGATTCAGCCCGTCCTGAAGACCAAAAAATACGTCGTGCTCAAACCGAATTGCGTCAGCACGGTGGCGCTCGGAACCACCAACGCGGAGGCGCTGATGGGCATCCTCGACTACCTCGCGCCGCGGTTCAAAGGCCCCGTGGTAATCGCCGAATCCTGCGGAAACACGCTGGCTAACTTCGAGGCTCTGGGCTATCAAAAGATTGTCGATCAGCATCGCAGCCAGAATGTCAGCCTGGTGGACCTGAACACGGAAGGGAAGTACCAGGTAGCCACGGTGTTCGATTACGACGCGCATGCCATCCCCGTGCGCCTGGCGGCGCGGCTGCTCGATCCCGACGCGTACGTCATCTGCTCGGCGGTCATGAAGACCCACAACGCCCAGGTGGCGACGCTGACGGTAAAGAACATGGTGTTGGGCGCCCCGCTTTCCGCGCCTCCCAAAGAGACGCCCCGCTGGAGCGACAAGCGCAAGTTTCACGTCGGCATGCGCATGATGCAGGTCAATATGATGCTGACGGCGGCGAAACTGAAGCCGAACTGGGGCGCGGGGGTGATCGACGGGTTCGAAGGCATGGAAGGGAACGGACCGCACGCCGGGACGCCGGTGCCGCACCGCATCGCCATCGCGTCCACCGACTACATCGCCGCGGATCGCGTGGGCGTGGAAACGATGGGCATCGATCCCAATTGGGTGGGCTCCCTGGTGTATTCCTACCAGGCCGGCCTGGGGCAATACGATCTGAGCAAGATCGATGTGCGCGGCGCCAAGATCGCGGACGTGCGCCGGACCTACCGGCTGCACCCCGATATCGATATCGAGAAGCAGTGGATGGGGCCGATGATGGATCTGCCGTCCCGACTGGGGTGATCGCGGTCTGAATCGAAGCCGGGAACGGCGCGCGCCTGGCGGTCGACGCGTTCGGAGGCAGCCACCGAAAGATGCTACGTGTGGGCCCAGCCGCTAAACTGCTTGCGGCAATCCCCGAGGGGTGCAACCGGCCCCTGTGCCTGCGCAACCATCGCCCCGAGGGGCGCGTAGTGGTGATCGATGCCATCCGGCGGTTTCGCCAGGTGCACCAATACCGCGTTGCCCTGGGCGTCCTTGCCCATTTCCGTGGGCCATTCCACATCGCCGGTAGCCGTGCGCGCGGGAATCAGCCAATAGTCCCCGGTGCGGTATTGATTTGCCGGCTGACCGGCATCCGGCGGCTCGAACTGAATCTGTACGCCATCCTCCAGGATCAGCCACGAACCGGCGCTTTCTACGATGAGGGCGCCGCCATCGGTGCCCAGCACCAATTCTCCATCGGCGGGGTCTCCCGCCTGTTGATCCCACCGCCGCAGCAAGGGATGCTGCGAGGGGTCCTGTCCCACTTTCGAACCCGGTACGCCATTGAGTGTCACCGTCAAGGCGGTAGTGTCGATGGATTGCACCTGGAGCAGGTTCCCGGCGCGGTTCTGCAGCACGTAAGTATCGTCCTGCAACTCGACCCACTCGCGCTCCGCCAGACCCAGTTTGTCGTCACGCCCCAGGCTCTCCAGGGTCAAGGTGGTGACGCCATTCCCGCTCGCCATGCTGACGATGGGGCACACCACCGACCCGTTCTCGCGCGACCACTTGAAAGTCGCGGCAGTAGACTGGCCGCTACCAGACCCATCCCAAGCGCCGCCAGGCCGGTGAATCTCTACCCGGTAGAGTTGATTTTCCGGGCCGGTGTAACTGGCATTGGGAGGAATGATACACGGATTCGTGGACGCCGCCGTCTGTTTGGCCATGGCCTTCAAACGGCCGCGATTCGCTCCGAAAAGCTTCGCGAGGTACCCGGCGTCGGTGAAGACGAAGCCATCGCAAGGCGTCGCAAATTGCTTATTCGCGTTGTCGCCCGCGCGTCCGGCGGCCGCCTTCACCTGCCACACCGTCTTCGAGCGGGCCGCCGTATCGGGCCCTCCCAGCGCTACTTCGCGAATCGCGTCGTCTTCCGCGTAGGTGATCAGGCGCTCCCACACGTCCAGATAGATCAGGTACTCAGTGTTCACAGCTAACGCCGGAGGATCGGGATAGTCCGGCTGCGTGAGATAGGTAATCACGCTACGCACCTTGGGCGCCGACGGCGTGCCGAAGGCCGGCGCGCCCTGGATCGTCAGTTTGCGGTTGGCCTGATCCGCACCGGTGATCTGGACCACGGTGGGGGGGAAGGCCGGCGCCGTATTGGGAACCTGTACGTCGTCGAACAGCTCCACCAATTGGTTCACCTGGAACGGCGCGCCATCCAGGGTCCATTGGTCCACGACGATAGTGTTGAGGCCAGCCGCGGACGGGGTGAAGCTCACCGGCGCGGAATCGGCTTCGCACAGAATGCCATCCACGTAATAGCGCCCTAAACCAATGCGGAAATCGTTCGACGCCGTAAGAGGCGACACACCGAACCCAAGGTTGGCGGAGGGTCCTCCCTGCGGCCCAATCAGGTCCGCCGCCAGGGTCTGCAGGTAGTGCAACAGAATAGCGGCCTGCTCATTCCAGTCGGCATCAAGCTGGACCCTTCCCTGCTGCATGAGGACGCGAGCAAAGTGCTGGAACGGATCGTAAGTATTGCGGGTAAGATCGGCTTTCATGGCTGTTTCTCCTGGCTAACTGGCGTAAATGATGCCGGCGTCCATTCCGGCGGGTGTATATTCGTCAAGTCTGGCTTTCAGGTTCTGGGCGCGCTGCGGCTGGTACAGGTCGTGGAACACGCCCATTTCCGATTGGTCGTCGGCGCCGCGCTTGATTTCGCAGGCGCAGGCGTTCGAAAGCTGGCAATAGTCCGGCGCGCCGTAGCGCGTGCTGTTGAACTCCGGCTCCACGCGCAACCGCTCGCGGGTCTCGAGCGCGGCGCGCTCACCGGCCGTAATCGCATCGGTCAACGCGGCCACCGCCGCATCCACCAGGTCGGGCTGGCACTCGTAACGGCGCGGAGTGCGCGACCCCGGCGGCACGTAGCAGAAGCGCATGCAGCCCTGCTGCTTCCGGCATGCCAGCACGGAACCCATGAAAATGCAGTTTTCCGCGAGCTTAATGGCGTGGGTCGCGATCTTGCCGAATACCGTCGAGCGTTTGATAGTCAACTCGGCGTAGGCGCACATGCGCTCGGGCGCGCCCAGTGCGCTACGCTCTTCGCTGGTGGCGTCCACAATGCTGTCGCTGATGTGGATGAGGCCGGGATCTTCCTTCGCTTCGTCGCGATTGACCTGGATCGCGCCCACGATGCTGTGCTCGATGGAGATGCAGTCGGGCGCGTTGATAAGTTCCAGGCTGGGCTCGGACGGGCGCCTGGGGTCGCAATTGCACTGCAATCCCCATCCCGGCACCAGGGTGCAGTGGCGGATAGTCACCCCGGCGACCGCCCCCGATATCTGCACGCCGCGTCCGGTGATCAGCAGCCCATCCAGCGTCAACCACGTGCCGGCTTCGCCCGTGACGCTCAGATCGTCGGGCTGCGAAGTCTGCCAATCGAGCAGCCGGATTACCGGCCGTTTGCGGTTCGCCGCGCGGATCTCGAACGTCTGTCCGGCCTTCAGAGAAATGTCGATGGGCTCCACATACACGCCGCTATCGGTGATCTCGATTACGGCGTTGGTTGGACCATCTTTGATCCATTGGGCCAGCGCGTCGCCGAGGCGGGTGAAGGTCTCCGTCTCGCCCACCAGGTAGATAGTGGAGCCGGACGCCTCAGTGAGAGGCCGGTTGTATTCTCCGCCACCGATGTCCGCGCTGAAACCGTAGTAGTAAGATACCCATACACCTTGCTTGCGCGCGTGACCCGGAGGAAACGCGAAGCGCCCCAGGACAGGATCCACGGCCACCGTCTCCGGCAGGGGCCGGTAAGTCCAATCGGTAAGATCCGCCGCCACGATGTGTTTCGCCGGAACCGGATGCCGCCCCGCGCCCACCAGGATTTCGAAGCTCTTGCCGGGTCCGTAATAGCGGGCAACATCGGCCTTCAGATTCCGCCGGCCGATGGGCACGGGATAACGCCCGTTAGAGTACAACCTTGTATCGTTGCCCAGCACGCTGAACAGGAAGCAATTCGGCGATTCCTCCTCATAGCAGTAAGCCGGCGTCTGAGTTACCGAATAAGTCTTCAGGCGCCACACGAAAACGCCCACCTCGGGAATATTGGCGCGGCCGCGCGAGCGGTGCGAGTTCACCCGCCGCACATCCACCGTGCGCGCTTCTTCGTCGAACGGACCGCCGATTCTCTCCAGCGCGCTGCCGTCGCGCACATCCACGGTGCGGCCGCGATGCGGATGGAGGTAGTTGATGTTCTGCGCCACCCCTAACAGCTTGTAGAACTCCACCGTGTGCGCCGGCCATCCGCCCACCGCGCCCGCCAGATCGTGGAGCAGCGAGAGCGTCCCCTTGCGGCGCCGGTAGTGGATAGTGTTGGCCACTTCCTGCCGCGGAATCAGAATGCGCTCTTCGGCCTGCCCGCGCGCCGATTGCGCGCTGGCCAGATCGTTGGTGTCTACCACCGGCCGGTAGCCGATCAGTTCGCCGATGTAGGGCACCACCCAATCCTGGCAGGTCTCGATGAACCAGTTTTCGTAGAGCTGGGCGATATCCGCTTCCACCAGGTTCACTTGTTCGGAGATCACCTGGAGCAGCGCACGCAGAGGATAGCCGCGCTCGGCGTCTCGGAGCCGGTGAACCACCGGCATCAGGTTATACAATCGGTCGGGATTCGGGCTCATCCTTGGATCTCCGTCAGCAGCAGGGTGTCTGGAATATCGGGTGTCAAAATGGCCAGTTCCGCCGGCAGAATGCGTTTCGCCGGGCCGGTGGCGTTGGGGTCGATGCGCGCCAGTTGCGCC
>Ga0265316_10006878_pt1 | contig 10794 bp, 15 predicted proteins | sample 4522metaG_FD_202092 | JGI IMG/M metagenome (GOLD analysis project Ga0265316, IMG submission 202092) | Rhizosphere microbial communities from Carex aquatilis grown in University of Washington, Seatle, WA, United States - 4-5-22 metaG | ecosystem: Host-associated > Plants > Roots > Rhizosphere >...
GAAAGCTCCAGGGAAAGCTTCAGGGAAAGCTTCAGGGAGTTCTTTTTCTTTCTTCATCATTTGTTTCCAATCCATCCCAATTCCCAATATATTAATTACGGGAAAATTACGGGGACAGTTGTTAATGCTCACTAATTAAGTAACTCTTTTGGTATAAGTAAAGATAGAAAGGCCGCCGGGACAAATGCCGCGGCGGCCTTTTTGGGTTTACTTAATAAATACGACTGTTAAGGAAGCACCGGATTGCCGTCAACAACTGCTGAACCGGGGCTGCCGGCTGTTGTGCCCGTGCCGCCGTTTATACTAAGATTGGCCAGAGTGTAGGCCGTAACAGTTTCGTCGGAATAGAGGTCGATGAGACCGCCATTGCCGCCCTGAAGTGCGCCGTTGCCGCCATTTGCGGTCAGGGTGCCCGTCGTCGTCACATTCCAGCAATAGCCAGTATTGTCGCTTCCCAGATAGATCTCGTTGGAGTTGCCGCCGATACCTCCTGATGCCGTAGCGTTGCCGCCGCTGATGTTAATTGTTCCGCTCTGCGTAACCGTCGTGTTCGTCGTGCTATAATCATCATCGGCATCCGTTGCCAGCTCGACATATCCGCCCGTGCCGCCAGTGCCGCCGGACGCTGACGCGTCGCCACCCCTGGCCGAGACGTTCGCCTCAGAGACGATCGGGTAGGCAGGCAAATAAGCGTCATATACATAGTTGCGAGCCGCTAAGGTATAAAGTTCGTAGGTATCTTTATATGCGTTACCGCCGGCCGACGTGCCGTTACCGCCGTTTAAGTTAATGTTGGCAAACCCGAGGAGTTCCACGTCGGGAGCCTGGCCCAGTATATTGCTGGGTTGATCAGTAAATCGAATCCAGGACCAGGATAAGATTTCGACATATCCGGCATCGCCGCCAATCTCACCATTGCCGCCGTTTAAGTTGAAACTGCCTGATATCTGGCAGACACCCACGCGGCGGTAGTCCTCACCGATACAGAAAAAGGGAAGTCCTAACGCTGCTCCTCCGGTGTAACCTGCGCCTGATGCGTTGCCGCCGCTGAAGTTGAAGGAGGCGTTAACAATCGTGTCGCCACCCATAGCTATTACACCCCCCATATAATAATAGCCGCCGCCGTTGCCGCCGTTGCCGCCCGTCGTACCGCCCGCGTTGCCGCCCCTGGCTTCAACGGTGCCGCTGAGGATAACACCGCCGCCGTTGATGGAATCGACATCGGTGTCTTCTTCATCCCCACCGATAAGTTCGATATAATGGGCGGCATCGCCGCCGTTACCGTTGCCGCCGTTGCCGCCATTGGCCCTTATCGTGCCCTTGGAGTATACGCTGCCTGTGTAGGCATAGAGGGAGATGCCGTAGCTATTGTAGCCGTCACCTGTCGTGTTATCGCCGCCGCTTGCATCAAGCGTGCCGCTGTTGTAGAAATGTTTGCCAGCCTCGAATTCAATCCAGCCGGCATCTGCACCGGACGTGGTGACGGTACCTGTCACAACGATATTGTTTGAATACGATGATGAATTATCAAAATAGATATAATTATAGCCCGCTGCTGTCTGGAGTGTGCCGTCAATGACCACATCATTTTGCAACTCAATGTACGTGCCGAAGTAATCAGAAGAATAGTGGCCGCTATCCGCGCTGATCGTCAGCGTCGCGCCCGACGGCACCCGCAGGCCGGTGACCTGGTAGTCCAGGTTGGGGTTGCCCGCAGTGCCGCCATTAGCCTTGTAGAGATTAAAGTCACTGGTGCCATGGAAACTATTATCCATCACATAAAGACCCGTGTAACCTGCCGGCACGGCGGTATCAAGATAGATATACTCGTTTGTCGAAACCGTATATCCGTTGGAGCCGAAGTCGTAAGTGCTTGTGTCGGGCATTGTGAAGCTTGCGTCGGCGGAGCCGGATTTTAAAACCTTGATTGCCGCATCGGATTCGACATAGAATCCGCCGCCTGAGCCGCCGCTGCCGTTCGAACCTGTGCCGCCAACAGCTGTAACTGCGTAGTTCGTGCCACTATTGTTATTGTCGCTGCTGCTGCATGCGCAGAGCATTGCTATACACACTATACAGATCGTGATCATGATAAGTTTTATGGTTTTCATATTATTTACCTCCCCGCGTGGCTGCGCGCTGAGCCCTCTTAGCCACAAGCGCCTGATGCCTTACTTGCATCATCTGAGCCCTGATGGCGGTTCGTTCATCGGCGGATTGCGAAGCCTTTTCCTTTTGCCTTAAGGCTTTGAGTTCCGTAAAAAATGCTCTGTCCGCGGCCTTGCCGGCCTTATGCGTCGTCCCTGCCATCGCGCCTTGCGCCAAAAACAAGCACAGTACGCAGGCTGCAAGAATCCGGCACATCATCCTGATTTTTTCGTCCATAGTTTCCCCCTTTATAATATTATTTAAATCACGATCCCGATTTTACAGATGAATAGAGGCACATTTTAATATTATTTCAAAAAATATCAATCACTTTTATTTGAAATTGTTGATAAGATAATTTATTATAACAGCAATGGATGGAGAAAAGGTCAATCAACGTTTCCGGGAAAGATTCCGGGAGTTCTTTTTCTTTCTTCGTCATTTGTCACCGTCTTTGAAAGGTAAGTATTTGTTTTTCCAGTTTATGCAAAACATTAGTTTCTTCTTTTAAGTTGCCGCCGGCGTTCTTTGATTATGGTAATTGTCGAGACTAAAGATTTGATGAAAACAAAAAAAGATTGTTGATTTAATATTTAAAGGTTTTACAAACGAACTTAAAAAATGGCGGATGGTAAATAAAGAAAGAGGAGGTGTATTTATGCCGTGGACAGGTGAAAGTTTCAGGAATAAGCACAATAAGAAATTGAGTCCGGTACAGGCGCGGGAGGCCGCAAAAATAGCGAATGCAATATTGCGTGATACTGGTGATGAGGCGAAGGCAATTAAGATAGCTAATTACGAGGTTGGCAAGAAGAAGAAATAGAGGGCTGAAAAAATCCGTGAATCAATGATTAATTTAATTTCAATTTGACACCAGGATTTTTAATGGAGGAGGAAATGATGAACATTTTAAAGCTGCTGGAGTATAACCAATTTTTAAGACACAGATATCTGGAAACTTTAAGCAAACTCTCCTGGGAGGACTTTGTCAAGGATCGAGGCGCAAGTTTCCCGTCCCTGAGAGACATCTTCCTGCATATCGTCTTTGTGGTGGATATTTATTTTAATTATATTCTTCAAGGCAATTCCGATTATCCGGGCATCAACTATAACGAATACGACAGTATCGGGAAAATCACTAAATATCTGGAACAGGCGGAATCCGGGGCCAGCGGCTATCTGAGCAAAGTTACGCCGGAAGAACTGACAAAAAAGATCCCCAGAAAGCAAAAGGACGGTTCGATATTCCTTGCATCCGTTGAGGATTCGTTGCTGGACTTTTTTCAGGAAGAAACCCATCATCGGGGAGAACTTATAGCGCTGTTATGGCAAATGGACGTCGCGCCTCCGCATATGAGCTTTATTCAGTACCTGCGGTCGCAAACCGGCAAATGAGCGTAGCAGAATTTAAAAAGACAGATATTGCCGTGCGCAAGACTGTAAGCATCACGTTATGATAAAAAAAGGGAAAGTGAGTTAATAAAAACAGAGGTGCAGAAATGAAAATTATTCGCTTTGTTTCAAAAGAGCAAAAAATATTATACGGCGTTTATAGTCCCGATCATCCGGACTTAGCAAAAATAATTGAAGGCGATATTTTTTCAACATTTAAAATTACTTCAAAGGAAATTCAGATTAAGAAACTGCTTGCGCCGGTTTCTCCCGTAAACATTCTCGCTGTTGGTATCAATTATAAAAAGCACGGTGATGAAACAGCGATAGCCTATCCGGAGCAGCCCATGTTATTTTTAAAAGCTACAACCAGCATCATCGGGCATGAAGGGCTAATCATTCTGCCCGCGGCAGGACCCGATCAGGTGGATTATGAAGCGGAGCTTGCCGTTGTTATCGGGAAAGAAGCAAAAAACGTTATGCCGGAAAAGGCCATGGATTACATACTGGGTTATACCTGCGCCAATGATGTCAGCGCAAGGGACTGGCAGCTTGTAAAGCAGAACGGGCAGTGGGCCAGAGGCAAGAGTTTTGATACGTTCTGCCCCCTGGGGCCATGGATTGTAACCGGGGAAGAAATTGAAAACCCGAACGATCTGGGTATCCGCTGCGTCATTAACGGCCAAACGGTTCAGGAATCAAGAACATCAAACATGATTTTTAATGTTCGGCAGATCATCAGCAACCTAAGCAGGTCTTTGACACTTTTGCCGGGCACCGTTATTTTAACAGGAACGCCGGAAGGTGTCGGGTTCATCAGGCAGCCCGCGCTTTATCTTACGGCAGGCGACGTTGTCAGTATAGAAATTGAAAAGATCGGAACACTCACAAATAGAGTTGTAAGGGAGGATGAGGGTAAATAGGGGACAGCTGTTAATGCTATTGCGCCTTTGGAGCAAAATCCTTTCGTAGTATTAACCTGCCAATCCGCGTTTATTTAATTACCAGTGTTTCTGTAAATAAAACTTGTAAAATAGGCATAAAAAAATCCATTGTTCTAAAAAATTTACATGGATTTTAGGAGGTCGTTATGAAAAGAATATTTATCGTACTGGCTGTTGCAACACTGGTATCAGTCATTTGCCTTCCTTCTTTTGCCGCGGCCGGGATTAAAGGCAAGGTTGTCACTTACAAGACCCCAAACGTGGTTCTGAAAGGTTACCTGGCCTTTGACGAAAAAATTAAAGGCAAACGGCCGGGCGTGATCATTGTTCATGAATGGTGGGGGCAAAATGAATATGTCCGCAAGCGCGCCAGAATGCTGGCCAAATTGGGCTATACGGCGCTTGCCCTTGATATGTATGGAAATGGTAAAGTGGCCGATCACCCTGACGATGCCGGGAAGTTTGCCGCTGAAGTTATGAAAAATACGGCTGTAGAGGAAGACAGATTTATGGCGGCTCTGGAATTTCTGAAAAAGCAAAAAACAGTTGATCCGGAGAGGATTGCCGCCATCGGTTATTGCTTCGGAGGCGGAGTCGTGCTGCATATGGCGCGGCAGGGCGTTGATCTCAAAGGGGTGGCGAGCTTTCATGGAAGCCTCGCTACGGCAAAACCTGCCGAAGCCGGTGTCATAAAAGCAAAGATTCTGGTTCTCAATGGTGACGCCGACAAGTTTACTACACCGGAACAAATCGAGTCGTTTAAGCAGGAAATGAATAATGCGGGAGCTGATTATCAGTTTATTTCTTATCCGGGAGCAATGCACAGTTTTACCAATCCCGATGCAGATATGCATGCAAAAAAATTTAATATGCCTGTAGGGTATAACGCTGAGGCTGATAAAAAATCGTGGGCGCAACTGGATAAATTTCTTGCCGATATATTTAAAAAATAACCCATCAAGGAGGATGTTCCACTATTGAGAAATGAACATTACCGGAAGCTGGAGAATATGATGCATTCGGCGCCGATTGTGCAATTGGCCGGCGCGCGTGTGGAAATCAGTAAGGGGCAGGCCGAAATTACATTGCCCGTCAGGCGGGAACTTTTTCACGCGGCGGGCGCGCTGCACGGCGCCATGTATTTTCTGGCGCTGGATAACGCGGCTTTTTTTGCCGTCAATTCGCTGGTTGAAGATGTTTTTGTATTGACGGTCAGTTTTAATGTCTATCTTCTCCGGCCTGTTGATCAGGGCGTTATAAAAGCCATCGGGAAAGTCGTTAATTCCACAAAGACGCAATATCTGGCGGAGTCTGTTCTTTACGACGCGGAAAATAGAGAAATTGCCAGAGGCAGTGGTGTTTTTGTCAAAGGCAGGACAAAACTGACGCCGGAAATCGGTTACAAATAAAAATCGGAAATTGCGCGGTATTTAAGTTGTTGTATAAAATACACATCAATAACTGTTACGCGTCTAAGGAGAGAACCGATGACAACTGAGCCCTTTGCAGTTAAATGGCCCGATCGCTACGAACCCCGCAATTGCCCGATTCACGTTCGAAACGAACTTGATATGGCGGCCCCGCAAGACAGGGTCTGGGCCTGGCTGATTCGGGCGCCGCTCTGGCCTGCGTGGTATTTCAATTCCTCGAACGTGAAGATTATCTCCGGGACCGATCAGGTCCTGAAGGAAGGCTCCCGATTCCGCTGGAAGACATTCGGTGTATCTCTTGTTTCTACCGTACTGGAATATGTTCCCAATGAGCGTATTGCATGGGATGCCCGCGCGTTTGGAGTTGATGCCTATCACGCATGGGTATTGCGGCCCTCCGCTATGGGGTGTCATGTTATTACCGGGGAAACACAGCATGGCTTTATTGCGAGACTAGGCCAACTGTTTATGCCGAACCGAATGCACAAGTACCATCAGTTATGGCTTGAGGCGCTCGCGGGGAAGGCCTGCGCCGGATTGCCGCCGACCGGATAACCTTCCGGTCCGGCTTCAACAGTATCAGCGCTAATCCATATAAACACTTGTTGAGAAAGATTTTGAAAAAAAGATTTTCTCCGATAATACGATTAGTGTTTTTTGCCGCTTAGCGGCTTTGAGCGTCGCGCCATTCGACAGCGCCGAAATTAGCCTCGCCTAAGAAAGTATAAACGAGACTCACGGTTCCTATCGTCTGGTGAGAGTTGGGCCGGTCTGGATAATGCGCGTCCCGGATAGAGGCGACGTACTGGAGCCCGAGCGCGTGGCGGCCATAAATGCGAACGGTTAATCCCGAGTTCAGACGCTCAATGCCCTCCATACCCCCCGGGTCATCGCCGCCCACGCCGGACAAATAATACGCGCGTCCTGTCAAGTCGAGCATGGCCCGGTCGCCAAAGATGAGGCGGAGCGCGAGGAGCCCTTGCGGGGCGACGCCATAGTGGTAATCGCGTTGACCGACCTGGGCGACATTACCGGCAGCAGCGTAACCTACACCCCCGAGTAGCGAGCCTTGAAGAGCTACAGCCTGAGACAGCCACCATTGATAGGTCGTACCAAGAGATACGGACGTGCTGGAGACGCGGAAGATGTGCGGCGATATGTAGTCATAGCCGCCGTAAAGACCCCATATCCCGCGATAAGAGCCACCAGCCTCGTAGCTTTTTCCGAGCAGGAGGCCTCGGATCATGACGTCATCGAAAGGGTTATCAGCGTTACCGAGGCTGGTGAATTCAAAATGGAAGTAGTCAAAAGGACGCGTATAATCATAACCGGGTTTACCGGGGAGTCCATAGGCCATGGAGAAGTCCGCGGTCGCCTCGGTCTTATTGATGGTTGTCGATTGATCGTTGAGGTCCGAATTAATATTTACACCCAGACGCAGACGCCAGAATGTGGCCGGATCATGGCTCGGAAACACGGGCTTGAACCGGTCTCCAAAAGCAAGACGGTTAATCTCGGTGGATGGTGAAAGAATCGTCGCGCCCAGTTCGCGTAAGAGACCCGGTTTTTCGCCATCGCCCTCAAGTACCAGGCTGGCCATCCGGAAGAGCGCCTCTCCCAAGAAGCTCCCGCCGATGCCGCTGGCGATCTGGTCATTGATGGACGGGTCAGTGGTCTCTCCGCCCATTTCCCACAGAAAGCTGCCCGCGTTGTCGTACAGGAGCGATTGCCAGTAGTTGAGGCCCGCCGATCGCGCGAATCCATGGTACATGGATCCCTGATACGGATGCGCGAACTGGTTCATTGCGAAGGCGTCTTCGTCAACCCCCCATTGCTCGTGGACGATGTGGTCCCAGGTGGTTGACAGTGTCGAGCTATAGGTTTTTTCCCCATTCGGTTCTACAGAATTGGGGTAAGCAAGCCGGTCGTACCCGTTGAGGAGAAGGAGGAAGGCCGGGATTTCCAGTGCCGGTATGATGTAGCTCTTGCCAACACCGGTCTCCCAGGACAAAACAGGTTTGGGCGCTTCGGGAGTGTCTGCGGCAATGGGCTCCCCGGCAGGGCAAATACCCGGTATGAACATGGCAAGTATCACGGCAATAGCCAACAGGCATCGACGAACACCGGCATAACCGGTTCCACTGTGACCTGTCAAACCGGCATTCCCCATATCAAAATCATCAGGGTGAATACCCCTCCATAATTTAGTTTTCTCTGCGGCGCCGCGGCAATTTGTCATGTATTATTTTTTTGCAGGATCTATTACCACCATCCTGTTCCCCTTTATATTTTTAGATTTCGGGAAAGTGAATGCGGACTTTTGTTCCAGCAGCGCGTAACCAAAGTTAAGCATTGTCTCATTGCCGGATTTAACCACTTTCGGCGGCGATATAAATAAATTGGCTATAGCCGCCTTAATGGTGCTCAACAAACTGTCAGACTCGCTTTGCCCGGTTATGGACGCTACTTTTATTCCCATACGGGGAATCTTTCCGGTCTTTTTGAATATAAGTGAATTCACCCGGGCAACGGTATGGTTTGATCTGTTTTCGTATTTATATTGTCCTTTTTCCGGTTGAATATCATAAAGACCGATGGTTACCGGGCTTTTATGGTCCCGTGCATTGAACTGTATGCATACCTCGGTAACAGACCCGGGAGAACTGGTCATCGTTCCCTTAACCTCGATGCGGCCAAACCCTTCTCCTTCAATTTTAATATAATCCAGCACATTTTTCAGCGACTCTCCTTTTTCCAAATCATCGGTATCTGCCGCGATCATTTCCTGGGCGTCAAATGTATTTTTATGAAAACCCTTTCCCACTATTTCAAATTCACAGACCACATTGAATGATTTTGAAGTGACCTTTTTTTCATACGTGATAATACCTACCTTCTGCTCATTACCTGCGCTGGTTTCCCTGTCAACAAGCGTGGTGGATATCAACGGAACAAAATACATAAAAGACGAGATAGGATTATTTTTGAATCCTTTTTTGCTGTAGCCCAACAAAAGAGTCGGGCCGCTGCTGTCTTTAGCGGCCTCATGGCCTGTCGTAACAAACTTACTTCCGCGGCTGTCTAAACGGCCGCGAACGTCGGAACATAACCCGACCCCCGACGTTGACAGCAGGACACAAACAACAGTAACTGCAAATATACCGGATAGAAACCGGTTGATTGTAATTGCGCATACGCTTATCGTATACAAATACATAGCCCGCCACACGATGCTATCGGATGACTCCGGTATATTACCTGCAACTGTTGATAAGTTCTCTTTGCGAATTCTCTTTGCGATTTTTCTTTGCCTTCGGGATGATAATTTCCCGGCGCCGGATAATAGAACACCGGCAAGCCAGTCAGCAGATCGACGAACTCACTATTTTGTTATTTTGCCTCTCGAAGCTGTTCATTGCAGGTCTTCGCTTCGGCACGGGAGTGGTCCGGAGGATACTGACCGGTTAGCATAATAGTATCGACCACCCGGACATCTCGTTTCGCCTCCGACGCACCCCAATGCGCGATCAGGAACAACCGCTAGTTGCCCCCTGAATCACCCTGATTACCTTTATTACCCTGATCGCCTTTGGCACCTTCGGCACCGGTCGCGCCGGTTTCGCCTTTTTGTGCAGGCGCTCCCTGTACTCCTTGCGCGCCTTGTACGCCCTGCGCGCCCTGTGCTCCCGCGGGACCGGGTGTGACTACAACGGTATTGGGGTTTGCAGGCGTGACCACTTCCGTCGGCCGGTCACATGCGTAAAATGTCAGCACGGACAGTGCTGCCGCAACTATAAATAAATATCTCATATGATGATCCTCCCATGTGTTGAGCAAAAACTGAGCGCGTTATTGCGCGCAGTAGATTCGCTGTTTCGTCGTTTTGCCGTCAAAGCGCTTGTTGCCGGTCTTTGCTTTGGCGCGGATAGGATGGACGCCGTACCGATGATTCGGCGGAGTAAGGACACGCCGGTGCATCATACGCCGCTGGTTCACTACTTCCCGAAAACCTTCTTGACCTGATCGATCTTTTCATGAACTTCGCCGGCTATCTTTTCACCGGTATCTTCAGCTTCCTTCTTCAACTCATGCGCCTGATGCCTGACTTCCCTATAAATCTTTTTTGCTTTGGCACTGGCATCGTCATAAATTTCCTGCCCGTCATCTAAAAGCTCCCTGCCTTTCTCCTTGATATCAGCTCTCAGCCTTTTTCCTGATTTCGGCGCAAAGAGAATGCCTGCCAACGCGCCCAGCGCGCCTCCAATTAATAATCCCTTGAAAAAATGAAATTGTGATTTTCCCTGCTCTTCCATTTTAAATTCTCCTTTCTTTCTTTTATTTTCTTCCAGCTAAGACAAGTCCAATCACCTGCAAAGAGCAATAGCTCCTCCTTCTGGTTGCCACTGATCAGAGAGTTCATCGCCCACTGGAATATTTTGAAACTCTATATGCTAAATGCTCTTCAGATCCTCCCCATCAGCAGTAGAATGATCAAAATCAAAAGGACCAATCCAAGTCCGCCACTGGGATAGTATCCCCAGTTCTTACTGTGAGGCCAGGTGGGCAGTACACCCACGAGGATAAGCACCAAAATAACGATCAGTATCGTACCCATGTTTTTCTCCTTTCCCTTTATTTGAATTTCTTGTTTCTTAACCGGCGAGGTTGCCCTCAGCAAAACAATAAGTGCAAGTAGCCTGCCAATGGCTGAAGGAAAATCAGATGTCTGTATTCCTTCTTTAATAACAGTGGGTTAGATTAACAGGAGGGAACAGCACAAAAATATGAAATGATTCGTTTGGCCTCAACATGCGGTGGAGCCTCAGCATCTTGAGGGCTGCCCCCAAAGAGAGGTGGATAGTTTTACCTGTATGTTTGTT
>Ga0265316_10006880_pt1 | contig 10789 bp, 10 predicted proteins | sample 4522metaG_FD_202092 | JGI IMG/M metagenome (GOLD analysis project Ga0265316, IMG submission 202092) | Rhizosphere microbial communities from Carex aquatilis grown in University of Washington, Seatle, WA, United States - 4-5-22 metaG | ecosystem: Host-associated > Plants > Roots > Rhizosphere >...
CTAATTTCAGCCTGGTTTCCGCCGGGTCGATGACATCGTCAACATGGAGGTGCTCGGCGGCGCGGTAAGGATTGGCGAATTCCTCGCGGTACTGGCGGATTTTTTCCTGCAGCAGTTCCGCCTGGTTACCGGCTTTTTCCAGTTCTTTCCGGAAAATAATCGGCGCGGCGCCTTCGGCGCCCATCACGGCCAGTTCGGTGGAAGGCCAGGCGAAGACCACGTCCGCCCCCAGGTCTTTACTGCACATGCCGAGGTAAGAGCCGCCGTATGCTTTGCGGATAGTGAGCGTTAGTTTCGGCACGGTAGCTTCGGAATAGGCATAAAGCATCTTGGCGCCGTGCCGGATGATGCCGCCCCATTCCTGTTCGGTGCCGGGCAGGTAACCGGGGACATCTACCAGATTGACGACCGGGATATTGAAAGCATCGCAGAAACGGATAAAACGGGAAGCTTTGTCGCAGGCGTCGATATCCAGGCAGCCGGCCTTGGACATCGGCTGGTTGGCGATAATACCGACAGACCAGCCGTTCAATCTGGAGAAGCAAGTGATGATATTGGTGGCGAACAGCGGGAACAGTTCGAAGTAATTCTTTTTATCGTCATCCCGTTTATCAAACACCCGCTCGATAATTTTCTTCATATCGTAAGGTCGGTTGGGCGCATCGGGAATAATTTCAAATAATGTTTCATCGGTGCGGTTCGCCTTATCGACAGTTTTTGCCTTCGGCGGTAATTTCTCGCGGTTGCTCTGCGGCAGGTAGCTCAATAACTCACGGATATTCCGGAAGCATTCCGCTTCGTTTTCTTCGGAACGGCAGACGACGCCTGATTTTTTCTGAGCGGCAGTCGCGCCGCCGAGTTCTTCATCGCTGATATCCTGTCCGGTGGTGGCTTTAACGACACGCGGGCCGGTGATATAGGCGTAACTGATGCCCTTTACCATGAAGATAAAATCCATTAAAGCAGGGGAATAAACACCGCCGCCGGCGGTCGGACCGAGAATAGCGCAGATTTGGGGGATGATACCGGAAGCCTGGACATTGCGGCGGAAAATCTGGCCGTAACCGGCCAGGGAATCCACTCCGTCCTGAATCCGGGCACCGCCTGAATCATTCATCGCGATGACCGGGCAGCCGACCTTGACGGCGCTGTCCATCAGATTGCAGATTTTTTTCGACTGCATTTCGGCCATCGTGCCGCCCATGCTGGTGAAATCCTGAGCATAAATATAGACCTTGCGGCCGTCGATTTCGCCGTAGCCTGTAACCACACCGTCGGCGGCGACATCTTCGTAAGCCCCGACGTTACGGTTGCGCGCGAACCTGCCGGTCTCGTGGAACGTTCCCTTGTCCAGCAGGGCATCGATACGCGCCCGTGCCGACAGTTTGCCTTTCTTTTCCTGGGCGGCGATACGTTCTTTCCCGCCCATTTCCGCAATTTTCTGACGCCGTTCTTTGAGTTCGGCGAGTTTTTTATCTTTCAGGGATTTGTCATCACTCATTTATTGGTTATCCTCATTTTTATTTTGGGTGGTGGCAACGGGTTATTTGGGGTTGTCCAGGACGTCCTGTTTGCCGAAGTTCTGCATCAGTTTTTTGATTGCTGCGGCCAGTTCCTGGCTGTTGCGCAGGCGCTCCACAAAAATAGGGCACCCTTCCAGCAGCGAATTTTGGGCTGATGTAGCCATACTGGATAAAAGGTTCTGCAAACCGGCATCGTTCGGCATCGCGGAAGAGCCGCCGGGAATTTGCGACTCGAGTTGACGGCGGAGGTCTTCGGCGGTAAACCGCATCGGCATTACACAGGATTTATACCAGGGGCATTCCTTGCACTGGACTACTCCGTAAGCTTCATTCAAGATATCAGTCATCGTAGTTCTCCCACAGATAGAGGCATTGTGAAAATCGGATGTATCTGTACTTAAATGGTACTTAATCTCAGGCAAAATATCAAATAAGCAGTCAGCTATCAGCATTCAGCTTTTAGCCATCAAGGTTCAATTAATACCCTCAAGAGGCTAACCACTGCGAGGACTGAAAGGACGTGGCAGTCTCCCACTTTTGAAAAGTATAGTCATTAACCAGATTACTGGCTTATATGCGATTTAAAAATTGTAATTTAGTATTTGTTTGGATATTGGATTTTGTAATTTATTTTTTAACGCGTTTCAGTTCGAACACGAGCGGGTTATCGGCATCCGGGCAGGCGACGGTGGCTTTATCCGGGTCTTTCTCCCAGGGGAAGGAGCCTCCTGATTGTAACCCGGAGGCAAACGGGAATAGCGTGTAAAATGCCCAGGCACACATTCCGGCCGGTACGGTGTCTCCGATAATGAATTCATCCCCGACCTTATGCCCGGCGCTGCAGGTCCCTTTCTGGCTGATGACCTTGGCTTTTACCTGATACCACTCTGACATGTCAAACCTCCGTTTTTTGAATTGATGGGACTTTATTCTACCAGAAAGCGGAGGAGATGGCATTTCCGAAGTGTTCCCTCACTATTAAGTAGAGTTGGGGATACTCATAACTTCGTTCGAGTATGAAAATAATCATATTTGACAAACAGTCTCAAAAGTTATATATTTCATATCGGGAAAACATAATTAAAAAGAAGAGAAAAATGAAAAGACTAATTTTACTGTTTATGGCCATTATTTCGATACTAACTATATCTTTGAGCGCCTATGGGTGCGCCGGTCTAACCGACCAGCAAATCGTGTCTAAAATAATTGACACATCGAACAGCGTAAAATCGTTCAAATTGGGAATGGATCTTTCTGAGAGTGTGGGAAATGTGAGCGCTAAAGAAACAGGCACCGCATCCGTGAATAGTGTCACCAAAGAGATGCTGATGAATATCAACACAGTAATGAATTTACCGCCAAGCGGCACACAGACCGAGACAATTGATGAATACCTGACCGGCGGTTATTTATACATGAAACAAAATATAACCGGCACAGATTATTGGAAAAAAATAAAGGTCGATGAATCACGGTGGAACGCCGAGGACCAACTGGCGCAACAGATAGTATTTTTACAGACTGCAACCAGCATCTCCAGACTCGATGACGAGACAGTAAACGGCCTTGATTGCTACGTTTTTGAGATTACTCCCGATATGGCGGAAGTGTTAAAGTGGATGCAATCGCAATCGCCATCAGGTACCGGATTGCAGAACCTGAATCCGGATGTGTTCAAGTCAACTACGTTTAAGATGTGGATTGATAAAAAGAGCTTATTCCCGCAAAAAGAGAACATAGATCTCACGATGGAAATAATTCCCTCCGACCTGATCGGCACGACTACGACGCCAAATGATGCAATAACATTGACCATGAACGGAGATATTACCTATACCGATTACAACGTACCTGTGACCATTCAGCTGCCGGCAGCAGCTCAAAATGCCGTAGAAATGCCTCAACAGTAACCAATAAAAAGTCTCTGCGCTATTATTCATAAGCCCCGGAATTCATAAGATATTTCCGGGGCTTATGCTTTTACCTGATACCACTCTGTCATGTCAAACCTCCCTCACTATTGAGTAGAATGAAAATACCCACTTGACAAATCAAGAAATATGTTATATATTTCATACATATAGTCAGAAATAAATGACATTAAAGGAGGCCTAAGATGGCATATCAAATATTAATCGCAGTCGGCGCGGTTGTAATGGCATTAGGTGTATTGTTAGTGACACTAACCAGCAAGAAACAACCCCGAGCCCGTACCAGATATTGGGATTTTATCGCCCTTGCGGCTGTGTTTTTTGGAGGATTCGCGTTAATCAATCTTTTATACGACGCTGCCGGCACGAAATTTGCGCTGAACGACACTATTACCAAAATTATGCTGGTCAGTTTTCCCGCGATATTGATATTATTTTTCCTGGCTTATCTGGTGTTATTTTTCTTGAAAGGCGGAATCCATTCAACCGTGGCGGATGATGAAAGGACTGAAATCAGCCATACTAAAAGCGCCAGAAATGCCCTGCTGGCGACCAATTTGGCACTGTTTATTTACCTCGGAAGTTCCCAGACTCTGAACAGAAGCGCATTATTAATTGTTTTGTTCAGCGGGTATTTCGTTTACCTTTCCTCTGCTCTTTTCTACTATTACTGGAAAGCCTGATTGTATTAAAATGAGTGTAAGAAAATGACGATAGTAACTACCCGGATTAAAGAGCTAAGGGCGCGGTACAATCTGACCCAGGACGACCTGGCGGATATGGTCGGGGTAACCCGGCAGACGATGCTTTACCTGGAGAAAGGGAAATACAACCCTTCCTTGGTTCTGGCTTATAAAGTGGCGAAAGCGCTTAATGCCACGATTGAAGAAGTTTTTATTATTGAGGAAAAATAGTTTCGGTGATGGGGCAGTTCAAGCCACCCTCATCCCTCGCCTTCTCCCATCAAGGGAGAAGACGCTGATTTTTAAATCTTTCGTTCGGCCGCGATTTTGTTGGCCAGGTCGATATCGGCCTGGTCGTTGATATTGAGGAAAGAATAGAACTGCGGGTCGAGTTCGGCGAACCCTCTTTTATTCAGGTGCAGCACGTGCATTTCTTTCAGAACATGGATAATGCTGTAGCGGTTGGTCTCCAGGTGTTTTTTCATTGTTTGCAGACAGGATAACGAGTAAACGGCATGCAGCGGTTCTTTCTGCATGTTCGGCCAACGGGGAATAATGGCATCATATGCGGGTGAAAGTTTCACCATATGGTCGAGCAAAGCCGTATTCAGGAAAGGCATATCGCAGGTCACCACGATGTTAGCTTTGGAGCGCGAGCAGCAAAGGCCGGTATAAATACCGGTCAGCGGTTTTTTAATCCGGTAATTATCTGTAACGACTTCAATACCTTTGACGGTGGAAAAGGTGAGCGTGTCGCCGGCGGTAACCAGAATAATCCGGCTCGCAATCGGCGCCAGTCGCTGGACTACCCTTTCGATACAGGGGGTTCCCCCGATTAATTCCGTGCCTTTATTCCCGCCCATTTTTGGGTTTTTGCCGTCTGCTAAGATGATTCCGGTTACATCCATGTTATTTCTCACACTTTCTTCGCATAATTTATTAACTGCCAGGTAACGGTTTCACACATTATCGTGATATCTTCCGATGTCAGGTAATCCAGGATATTGGCGTCAAAAAGTAAATTGACTTCCGGTTTCAGTTCGTCATCGCCCTGCCACAGGATAATGTTAACCGGCACTTTGGCAAACGCGTCGATGACCAGAGAAGCGTCCCCGATTTCTCCCTTACGTGCGCCGAGCATCTTCCCGACGCCCACCAATAACGCCGGATTTTTCCCGAAAAATTCAGCGAGCGGCTCAATTGTCCTCTTAATAAATGTGGGGTAATAAACCAGTCCCCCCGGTAAATCACGGTAGGGGATTTGTTTTCCGGTCGGGGATGTGCCTTGAGCCTGTGTAAAGTAGTGCAAAATCAGGATTTTATCACGCAACGGGACAGGAGCGTTGCTGCCCACGAAGGCGACTTCGGCAGACAAGATGTCGATACGGTAAATTTCGTTCAGGTAGTTCAAGGTGACAATTTCCGGGGAACACAGTGCCCCGCTTCTTTGGCATTGCTGCGTGATATCAGAACCCAGAAATCGCTCCACAGCGATTCTCAGCGCATCGCTCAGATTATACACAGTTCGGTCGTTATTTGGTGTTTGAGCTGTCATATTTACACAATTTTAATTGATTTTCTGATGATATTCTATTATAAAACAGTAATTATTTGTTAGACCCTGCTTAATAAAATTTGGTTATGTTTCCACTCTCTCTTAATCTCTCCCCGATAGGGAGCGGTGCCGCTTTTGTCTCCCTCCCTTTCAGGCCGTAAGCGGAGCTAAAGGTCCCGAAGGTACGAACCGAAGAGGGACTAAAGCTATAGTCCGCCTCAGGCGGACGAAGTAACGTAGGGAGTGACAATTTTTAATATTAACTTTCCAGCCAGGAGTGGGAATAGAGCACTTCACCGAGTAAAACTTTGACGGTTTTTACGTATTTAATCTCTTCTTCGCCAAGTGATGTCATATCAATTTTTTCGCCGTCCATCGTCCGTTGCACCAGCTGTACCAGTTCCGGTCTTTTACCGCGGGCGATATCAATCAATTCCCGGTCCAGGGCATCAAGGATGACGGAGTAGATATTATATTTCATCAGCATCATCAGAAACGTGCGGTTCAGGTACGGCCGCAAATGATTCGGCGCGCCGTTGGAAACATTGGACAGCCCCAGGATTGATTTGGCTTCCGGGGCGATATCCGGCAGCATCGATAAAAATTCCAGGCACGGTTTCACGTGATTTGAATTAATATTGACTGCCGGAGTGGCAATCGGGTCGAACCAGATACGGTCGGCGCCGATGCCCATTTCGTTAGCATTGGTCAGCAATTCCATGGCGTTGGCGCCCCGATCGTTAACATCACGGGGCAAACCGTCCCTTCCCCAGAGCAGCCCCACAAAATCGCAGTTATACTTTGTCACCAGCGGCATCTCTTGTGCCATGCGCACCAGTGAGATGGAGTTGAGTAATGCTTTACCCTTGTGGGCTTTCAATCCGGCTTCCATGGCGATGGGGTTGGTGGTATCCAGCGAGAGGGGCAAGTCGGTCACTTCCTGTACCGTCCTGACGACCCACTCCATAAACGTATCGCCGTCTTTACGCGCCGGACCGATATTGATGTCGATGTAGTCCATACCGGCCTTAACCTGGGCTTTCACCAGTTCCTGTATCGGCCAGACCTGGCGTTCTTTCAGCGCCGGTCCGTAGGTTTTGGAAACGATATTCAGGTTTTCGCCGATTAACTTCATTTTTTATCCTGATTCTTCAAATTACGTAGGTAAGCAGGAATAAGGGAGCCTTCTCGCGGCCCGACCTGGATATCCCAGCCTTTGAGGTCTTCTTCCAGACCGCCGCTTTCAGAAGCGGAGTAGCCGGGGATAATCAGCCGGTGGTTTTTCACTTTGTCGCCGATGCCGGATTTCTTGACGAAAGCCGCCATCAGGTCGGCGCCGAATTTGCCGGCGGCCCAGGCGGTTAACACCGAAAGTCCTTCGGTGTCCATAATCAGCAGATAACTGGGGACTTTGCTGGTCTCAATTTCACCGGAAACAATGAAATAGGTCAAAGAGAAATTCGTGGTAATCAGCACCGGCGAATTCTCGTTGGGATTATTGATTTCATAAATGCCCGGCGTTGTCGCCAGCGGCCGCTGCGGGTCGGTGAAAATATTCAATCTTTCCACCAGCAGCGGGAACAGGACTTCGCCCTTTAAATCGGAAAGGACAACAATGCCGGCGTATTTAGCCACAAACATCGAGGCAATCAGGGCTTCTTTCAGCGGATTGGCGGTCATTTCGCAGGGGAAAGTAATCGTGGGATAACCCAGCGGTTTGAATTTCTTCTGCAAGGCCGCGCCCCGGATAATGATTTCATCCTGAAAAGCCTGTTTGACGGTTCTGGCGCCGGAATCGATGACAATGTCCTTGATACCGGCTTGATTCATCACCGCGGTCAATTCGGCGACTTCTTCCAGATTGGCGCCCTTTACCGCGACCGGACAGGAATGTTCTTTTGCCAGTTGGGCGACAGCTGCAGCGTTAGCTTTGGTCGCGGCGTAAATTAACGGTTTACGCGCCCCGCAGATTTTTAAACCGGCCGCCAGTACTTCCGGGTTTTCACTCATCAGTATCAGGCCACCTTCGGTGGCTTTGGTTACCATCTCTACCAGTTTGCCGAATTTTGCCGGGCTGCCGGACTCGCTTTTAACCGCGACGGCATCGGCATGGAGTTTCACGCCGACACGGACATACACATTTTTATTAAATCTTTCGATTCTGGCAGCGATTTCGCTTTCCTGCATGGTGTCTGCCACCATCACGGCAATGCCGGTGGGATTTTCGAATTTCTTCTCGTGGCGGAACATCACGGTTTCGCCGCCGACCTTGAAAGCTACTGTCCCGGTGCCGATAGTGACTGGACGGATGGGGGGAGCGGAGGCTTCGGCCAGTTGGGCTTTCGATTCCTCCGATACAAACGGGCAGGCGATAAGTTCCACCTTACCGGCCGCGAGGTTCATGGCAAAAGCCAGGCAGGTCGGCACGCCGCACTTACCGCAGTTCGTTTTGGGCAAAAGTTTAAAAATCTGTATTCCGGTGAGCGCCATCGATATCTCCTTGAAAGGCGAAAAGCCAAATAGCAATAATCAAGATTCAAGTATTTATTTTTAAAATTGAGTTTATTATACCTTATTTGGTAGTTGGATTTTTTAATTCAAAAGTCCGGTAATCATAAATCAGCTCGGTAAATCCGTTGTGTTTCCAAAATTTCAGTGCCGGTTTATTGGTATCAAGTACAAAAACCCGGACCTTATCTTTGGTAATGCCGGCTTTTTGCAAATTATCCAGGGATTTGTTGATAAGTTTTTTGGCGATACCTTCTTTTCTGAATTCCTTTTTAACCGCCAGGTGATGAAGATAACCCCTGCGGCCGTCATGGCTGCACTTTAGTGTTCCGACTATTTTGTTTTCACTTACTGCGATGAAATTTAATCGCGGGTTTCTTTTTAAAAATATTTTCAGATTTTCATAGGAGTCATCATCGCTGACCCATAACCCCTCGGTGTTTTTCCAGAAATCGATCAGTTCATGGTACCGGTCCAACTTCATTTCAATTATTTTATATTTCAAGTTTTGAGCCCTTGAACGTTAATTTCTTGATCATTGAATATTGATTCTTGATTCTTATTCAATTATTGGTGGCATTGTCAGGGCAGGATGGCCTTTCTCGGTCAGGAACGGTAAAATCTCCTCTTCGGTAGTGCCGATGGTTTCATCGGCAATCATGTCGACCAGATTTGGCACGCCCAGCTCTGCAGCTCTGGCCCGGAGCCTGTCGCCGATTTCTTCTTTGAGCATTTTCGGCATCCAGACCATGCGTAACAGACCTCCGTCAGCCATGATAAATTTCCGCTGGCAGATATTATATTTACCGTGTCCCACAAAACCGGGAGTGCTGATACCGCCGCCGATTGTACCGGCGAGGGTGGTGAATTTCATGCCGCTCGGTGTCATCCCGGTATATTCACGGTTCACGGTCATAATTCCGTTGCATAAAGGCAGGACGGCCGCAATACACTCACAGCAGCCGCAGGTGGTCATCGGGTCGTTCACGAGGCTGTAGGAATTATAATGGTCGAACTTGCCGCGGGAGGCTTTGAAAAGGAATTCATTTACGCCTTTCCACTGTCCCAGTCTGGCATCGAGAGTTTCACCTTTGGGTACCGGCTGGTTCGGGCCGGTCGGATTGATTTCATATGAGGCTTTGCAGTCCATCCAGTTATAAGAGCCGCACAGACCTGTGCGCTCCGGGCTGATGATACAGACGTGGCTGGGAGCGAATGATTGGCAGAGCAGACAGGAATAATAAGTATCGGTGCTCTCATCTGTCATGCCCTCAATGCGGGCATCGCGTTCCGCATAAGCGGCGCGTGCTTTTTCTACGATTTGCTTTACCTGAACTTCATCGGTATAAATTTTCACCTGGAGTTTATCAAAAATTCTACCGAAATCCTGGTGCAGTTTGGCGTGAAGAATAATACCGATGTGCTTCAGGCGGAAGCCTTTTTCCACCGCCTGTTTACTGACGCGCAGCCAGGCGATATCCCGCTGCCCGATGTGCATCACGCCCTGAGCGTAATTAATCAGGTGGTGAATCTGCCTTTCCAGAATCGGTTCGTAATCTGTTTCAAAATGCCGGCCGGCGATTTCAACTTTGATGGCCAGCGGCAAAATCGATCGGGCGGGGATGTCGGTGATTTCCGGGCCTATAATTTCGATTTTCCCGTCTTCAATTTCGTTCATCCGTTTGGACGTGACCCATTCTACCATCGGACTGCGGCCGCCGCCGGCTTCCAGGTAGATATCGTCACCGCGGACTCTTTCCCCTTCGAAAGCGGGCCCGTAAGCCACCGGAATCGGTATTTCATTGACGTTTACTTTGAGCCCGCGAACTTCGATGGAACGGGCGACAATTTTATCGTGGGGGACGTTAGCGACAACATGTTCGTAAGTCGTGATACCGCTCGGCAGGATTTCGGGAATGGCGGAATCGGCAATCACCGGAAAGCCCCAGTTGATTGCGCCGGCCGCATTCGCTCCCCATTCTTCGGTGACCGTCCCCAGCGCCATCACGAAAGCGAAAATACGGTCTTTATTATAAAGTAAAAGTTTGCGGTAATCCCCGGGTTCGATGCCGCCGAAAGACATGGCGGCTCTGGTGGCAAAACCCAGCGCAAAAACAGTGGCGTTGACATCCGGCCCAAAGGGCACGAGTCGTGTGCCCCAGCCGACCTGGACGCCCGCTTCAATCAATTGCTCCGCGAAACGCTTGCCGCCGCTTTCGCCGGACATAAAAACATAAAGGTTTTTTTGCTGCAGTTCGTGGGCAATGCTGGCGGCGATTTGCGGTGTTGGTGCCGCGCCTAAAATGGCGGCAAATCCGGGAGCGGTCCCGTCCACAAACTCCACGCCGCGCTTTCTTAAAATAACATCATTAGCGGCGCCGAGCCAGATATTATCCGGGGTGACATCTTCGCCCGAAACATAGAAACGGGGATTTTCCCGATAGCGAATCGCTTCGATTATTTCTTCGGCAAAAAATGCGGCCATGCCTGCATCCAGCGCATTCCCCAGATAAGGTAACGGATGGATTTCTTTGACCGGCGGCGGCAGCAGTGACCGGCACTTTTGCAGCACAAATTCGATATCGCCCA
>Ga0265316_10006883_pt1 | contig 10789 bp, 6 predicted proteins | sample 4522metaG_FD_202092 | JGI IMG/M metagenome (GOLD analysis project Ga0265316, IMG submission 202092) | Rhizosphere microbial communities from Carex aquatilis grown in University of Washington, Seatle, WA, United States - 4-5-22 metaG | ecosystem: Host-associated > Plants > Roots > Rhizosphere >...
AGAATGATCCTCAAACCACTGGGCATTTTTACTTAATTTTATTGTGCGTTCCGTAGCTTCTTCATCGGTGAAATTCACCAACGATTCCCAGGTAGCCTTGTATCCTAAAGGATCACCATAAACTTCAACAAAACCATTCACAAAATCAATTTTAGATGTTGTGTCTTTTATCCATTGAATATTATATTCATCCCATAATTTCAGGTCTCCTTTTTTATAAAATGAAATAAGTTTTTCAATTACTTCTTTTTGATTATTGTTTTCAGAAACTGTTTTAGCTTTTTCAAGCCATTTAATAATTTCATCTATTGCCGGGCCATAGAGACCACCGGATTTCCATACTACTTCATATATCCTGCCTTTTTCTTTCACCAACCTTGAGTTCAAGCCAAAAGACAAAGGTTCGGTATCCTTTGGATTTTTCAATTTATTATAAAATAATGCGGCTTCTTTTTCATTAATACCTTCATAATAATGATTAGCCGAATTTTTTATTAAATCTTTAGCTGGGTCCTGCCAAACCCGTTTGGACATGATTTTAGGATCGAACATAACAGGAATAATCATATCCGTAAATTGTTCTAAAGACATTCCTATTGGAAGAACAAATTTCGATGGATCTGATTTCTTTATAAGCCGTGAAAAATATTCAGTCGAAAAATCCGGAAGTATTTTATCTGTGGAATAATGATGATGAATGCCATTTGAAAACCAGACCCGCTTGGTATAAATCATAAATTTATTAAATTCGGGGGTTGTCCGGTCACCTTTAAATGTTTCAACAATATTTTCCAGTGTTTTACGAATTGCCAGATTAAATTTACCATTTTGATCCCAAAGAATATCACGACCCGCAATGGCTGCCTGGCTCAGGTAATATAAAAGTTTTTTCCTGTTTAAACTCAAAGTATCAAAACCAGGTACTTTATATCGTAATATTTTCAAATCGGCAAATTGCTCAGTCATGAATTTGAAAGTATCCGGCTGCTCCGCTCCTTTCTTGTTCGACGGTTCATGAACGCCACATGAAACAAATAAAGTTGTACTTACCATAAGAAATACTATATATTGATTTTTTATATTCATTTTGAATTATTTAAATGGTTCACCTGAATCATGAATTTTAAAATACAAAGGTAAAAATAACAAGAATGCAAAATTAAAATATTAGTAATTATAACCTTCCCTGCCTGTACTGCCGTTTCGGCAGGCAGGGGTAAACCCGCAAGTTCGGTTCAGGTTATTTAGACTATAGGCTGTCAGAAATTCAGAAAATAATCATCAATTGGTAATCAAATGTTTATCAAGTAAGGAAAGTAAAATATCTTTAGATCCTTTTCTCAAGCTTGTTGCTTATATAATTACTGCTTCCTTTTCAACTGTATGTTCAAATAACCTGAGCTTTGCAGAATCTCGAATGTTTCTTTCTTCAGTCTAATAGTCTATAGCCTATCTACCTGAGTAGTTAAGTATATTAAAATAATCGAACAGAATCCTATTATTTCAAACTTCTATAGTATTATTCAATTGATATTAAGTAACCAGAATTTAAATTTTACGTTAAGGTGAACGTATAAATATTGTTTTCATTATCTTTATTAAAAAGCTATTTAACCTAAATAATTTATATTATGAAACTCAGAATTATTTGTTCAGTAATTGCTGGCTTTTTTTTACAACTCAATGTTTTTTGCCAGGAATTTACTGAAGTATCCGGCGCAAATCTGAAAGGTGTCTGGGAAGGTAATTGTGTTTGGGGTGATTATAATAATGACGGCCATCTCGATGTACTTGTAACAGGTGAAAGCAGTAACGGTCCCATAGCAAAATTATATAAAAATAATGGTGACGGTACTTTCACAGAACAAACAAATGTAATTCTTACCGGTGTTTCATTTAGTTCTGTCGCCTGGGGCGATTATAATGGTGATGGTTTTCTGGATATTTTAATAACTGGTTTGGCTGGACCAAATAATAGAATTAGCAAAATTTATAAAAATAATGGAAATGGAACTTTCACCGAATTACCTAATCTTAATTTAGATCAGGTTTACCAGGGATCAATTTCATGGGGCGATTACAATAACGATGGTTTATTGGATATTCTTCTTGCAGGTTATAAAGGAAGTAACAATTATGTTGCAAAAGTTTATAAAAATCTGGGTAAAGATTCCTTTGCAGTTGATACAGCAATTGTGCTTCCTGGTGTAAGCAATGGATATGCAATCTGGGCAGATTACGATAATGATGGCCGGTTAGATATTTTACTTACTGGAACTACTTCATCCGGAAAAACTGCCATAATCTATCGCAACGACAGCATTAAAGGATTTGTACCTCAATCGGGTTTTAACCTTACCGGCACTGATTATGGGGCAGCTGCATGGGGAGATTATAACAACGACGGATTGCTTGACCTTCTTATTTCAGGTTATGACAGCACAGGGAAAAGCATTTGTAAAATTTATAAAAATACTGGCTCCTCTTTTATAGAACAAACAAACATTATCCTTGAAGGTGTTTCCTATAGCTCTGCTGCCTGGATCGACTATAACAGTGATGGTTTTCTCGATATAATATTATCCGGTTTAAATGGGACAACTCCCTTTACAAAGCTTTATAAAAATGATAGCATAAAAGGATTTGTAGAAGATACCTTAAGCGGGCTCCCGAATGTCTGGAGAAGTAGTATTTCTTGGGGTGATTATAATAATGACGGTGTGCCCGATTTGCTGATTTCCGGATCCGATAAATTTGGAAACCGATTAACCAAGATATTCCGGAATAATTCAGCAATTAACAATTTGGCTCCTGAAATTCCTGTGTTATCAAAGACTTCAATTTCCAATAATGAAGTTAAATTGAACTGGTCGAAATCGACAGATGATCACACTTCAATAAATTCTCTGACTTATAATTTATTTATAAAGAACAAAAATGGAAATTTAATTGTACCACCCATGTCGAATATAAATACAGGGAGCAGGTTAATTCCTGTTCCGGGAAATGAAGGTTTTAATGATTCCGTTTTAATTAATATTGATAATTTGCCTGGAGGTCATTATTACTGGAGTGTTCAGGCAATTGACAATTCTTTGTCAGCAAGTTCATTCGCCACGATAGATTCATTTATTATTAAGCAAATTCAAACAATTACCTTCCCATCCATTAATCCTGTTTTATATGGATCAGGCGATTTTTCACCGACTGTAAATTCTTCCTCCGGACTGCAAATAGAGTTATCCTCCTCTGATACTTCCGTAGCACAAATTGTCAATAATAAAATACATCTTAAAAAAATTGGCACCTGCAATATTATTTCAAGTCAATCCGGAAATGCAGATTACTTCCCAGCAAAATCAGACACTCAATTACTGACAATAAATAAAGGGTTGCTAACAGCAGTTGCTGAAAATAAAACACGGACTTATGGAACAGCAAATCCGAAATTAACAATAAAATATTCAGGCTTTGCTTCAGGAGACGATACATCAAAAATAATTCAACCTGCAATATTCTCAAATGCAACAAAAACAAGCAATGTGGGCAATTATGAAATTCATCTCAATGGCGGAAGTTCAGATAATTATAACATTGTATCAGACTCAGGAATTTTAACGGTCACCAAAGCAAACCTTTATGTTATCGCCGATAGCAAAACCAAATATTGCGGCCAGCCTAATCCTGATCTTTCTGTTTCATACCTTGGCTTTTTAAATAATGATAATGAATCATCAGTTAATCCGCCAAAAATTTCTACTTCAGCAAATAATAATAGTCCTGTTGGAAAATACAAAATTACTATTTCCGGAGGCAGCGCTGAAAATTATGCCTTTAACTATATTTTTGGAACACTTAATATTGTTACATCTCCACCTGTTTTAAGAAAAATAATAATTTGCAATGGAGATAATTACACATTACCAAATGGAAATATAATTACTAAATCAGGAACTTATGCAGATACATTAATTTCAGAGAATGGATGCGACAGTATTATCAATTTTGAAATTATTGTGGTAGAAACAAAAAACATTACAAAAAATATAAGCATTTGTAAGGGAAGTTCCTATTACGCAGGTGGTAAAAGTCAGGACCAAAGTGGAACTTATACCGATATAATTCCATCTGTTGCAGGTTGCGACAGCCTTATTATTACCACAAATCTTACTATTGAAGATCAACCCTCTATAATTGCAGGTACAGATCAAAGCATTTGTCAGGGTGATTCTGTAACTCTTTCGGCTACCGGACAGGGAAATATCTCCTGGCAAGGATTTAACATTAAAATAATTAAAGTGGGCCCAAAAAATACAACCACCTACACTGCTTCTGCAACAAGCGTTTGTGGAACAAAGTACAGCGACATTACTGTTACGGTTAATCCAATTCCCGACAAACCATTTATAAGTATTTCAGGTGATGCTATTATAACTAGTTCTATGGGCAATTTGCAATGGTACAATGCAACGGATAGTGCAATCAGCGGAGCCAACAACTGGCAATTCAAACCTCTGGTTTCAGGAGATTATTATGTAATTACTACCATTAACGGATGCAGTTCGGTTAAGTCGAATATTGTTCATTTTACTAAACCATTAGAAATTGAAAACCCTTCATCAAATGAAGTAACCTTCTCGCCAAATCCTTTTAATGAAAATCTGGAAATAAAAGCAAATTTCGAAATAGATCATTTAGAAATTATAAATACTCTTGGTAAAGTAGAGTTGAAAAATATTTTGAATGGACTAAAAGAAATAAACCTGAATACGGAGAATTTATTTCCCGGAGTTTATTTTATAATAATTAGTTCAGTCGATAAAAAATTAAATACTGTCGTTAGCAAAATTATTAAAAGATAATTTGAACAAATCATCTTTTATTATTTTGAAGTAAAGTGCCTGAAAAAAAATCAGTCATTCTGGTATAAAGTTGAAGTGAAGTATTGCCACCTTTAATACTATGGTTTCTGTCAGGATAAATTTCTGTTTCAAATTGTTTATCAGCATCAATTAAAGCATTGGATAGCTCATAAGTATTTTGAACGTGCACATTATCATCGGCTGAACCATGAATGATTAATAATTTTCCCTTAAGCATGTCTGCATACTGCAATAAAGAGCTTTTTGTATAACCCGAATCATTATCGGAAGGAAGTCCCATATACCGTTCAGTATAAACTGAATCGTAATACCTCCAATCTGATACAGGAGCCACAGAAACAGCTGCCTTGAAAAAACCTTCACCTTTCATCATACACATTAAAGACAAATATCCGCCGAAACTCCATCCGTAAACCCCAATCCTTGATGTATCTATATAAGCAAGGCGAGATAAGTATTTCACTGTTTCCAATTGATCCACAATTTCGTAGTATCCAAAATTACGATATGTGATTTTCCTGAAATCCTCGCCTCTCCCATTGGTTCCGCGACCGTCTACAGATATAACAATAAATCCGAGTGTTGCAAGATAGTTTAACCAATTAATGCTCCAATTATCGAGGACAGTTTGGTATCCCGGGCCTCCGTATACATAGAAAATTACAGGATATTTTTTTGTAGAATCAAATTCTGGTGGCTTAATCAACCATCCATTTAATAAAATGTCTTCTGATGTTTTGAACGAAAACAATTGTTTCATTGGTACTCCGGCCTCTTTCGATTTTTTTGTAAGTTCTGTATTGTCAGTCAAACCAGTGACCAAACTCCCATCCGATTTACAGAGAGTTACCTTTAAAGGACAAGTACAAGATGAATATTTATTTATAAAATGTTTAAAATTTGAACTGAATTTAGCATCGTTGGAACCTCTGCTTTTTGAAAGGCATATTTTATTGTTATTATTTATATTCAAAGAATAAATCTCCGTTTGTGTGGGAGAAATTTCTGAAGCTTTATAATAAATAGTTTTGGTTACAGGATCGAACCCAATAATATTTTGGATCTCATATTTGCCTTTCGTCAACTGTTTCACGGAATTTCCGTCGTCCTTACTTAAATAAATATGGTTGTATCCGTCTTTTTCGCTGGATATTAAAAAGTCATTGTCTGAATTGATAAACAAAGGATAATTTTCCGGAATTTCATCGATATACCGGTTGTTTTTTTCGTTGTAAACAATTTTCGAAATTCCATCAGTAACATCCGAAAAAAGTATATATAACTTATTTTGCAGCCTATTCATCTTTATTACAGAAAGTATACCTTTGACTAATGTCCATTTGATTCGTGGAATGTAAATATCGGTGTCATTTCCGATATCCATTTTCATGGTTTTATCATTAATAAAATTATAAACCTTAATTTGCACAATCGGATTTGCTTGTCCCGCTTTTGGGTATTTAATTTTCCTGACCTCTGGATAAATGCTGTCATTGTACACAATTAACGGGTATTCTTTAACCCCGGATTCATCAAAACGATAAAAAGCAATATAATTTCCATCAGTCGACCAATCATAGGCTTTAAGGATGGAAAATTCTTCTTCATAAACCCAGTCCGGCGCACCATTTATAATATTACCCTCCTTTCCGTCCTCAGTGATCCTGATTTTTCTATTTGTATAATAATACTCAACGTACAAATCGTTTTGGTAAACATAACAAACCTTGAGTCCATCGGGAGATAAACTGGCTGAACGAACAGATAGGCCATTTGCTATCATCGATATCTTTTGATCCTCCAAATTATAAACAAAATAAGTCGCATAGAATGAGTGCCGGTAAAGCGACAGGGAATTAACCCGGAAAAGGATTTTCTTATTGTCCCGGCTTATTTCAAAATTGTCTGGAATTCCAATTGCTTTAATTTCGGGATTTTCTATATTTAAAATTGTATCAACTACCTTACCTGTTTCCCAACTAATTCGAAAAATAAAATTATCCTGTAACCTGTAAAAGTAATTTCCATCTGAAGCTGGAATTATGTCATTAAATTCCTTCTCCCTAAAAGTATTATTTACAATAAAATCTTTGAGATTATACTGGGCTTTTGTGAAACCACTAAAAATTAACAAAAAAAGCATTAAGGTATTCTTCATGTAAATATTTTTAATGATTAATGAAAATCGATTAACGATTTCTGATTTTAGAAGTATTTAAATTTCAAATTTAAGAGTTTTTTTGAAAGTCCTGATTAAATAATCCTTGGTTAATAAGCCATTTGAAGATGCCATTGTAAATTTAACCAATAAAAATTATCTTTGCGCTTCTTAAAAACTGGCATGTACAATGATAAAAATAACATTTCCTGATAATACTGTCAGAGAGTACCCTGAAGGAATTACGGCACTGAATATTGCCAAAAGCATAAGTAACTCCCTCGCGGGTGAAGTAATTGCCGCAACCATTAATGACGATTTATGGGATGCTACCCGGCCAATAAATAACGACTCAAAAATTAAACTCCATAAATGGGAGGATGAAGAAGGGAAACATGCGTTTTGGCATTCTTCTGCTCACCTTATGGCAGAGGCGCTTGAAGCTCTTTTTCCGGGTATTAAATTTGGGATAGGACCCGCAATTGAAAACGGATTTTATTATGACGTTGATCTTGGAATAGACAGAACCATTACAGACGCTGACCTTGTAAGGGTTGAACAAAAAATGGTTGAGCTGGCGCATCAAAATAATCCATACATAAGAAAAGAATGCAGTAAAGCTGATGCACTTAATTTCTTCAACAAAAAAGGAGATCCTTACAAACTCGAGCTCATTAGCGAATTACAGGATGGAACTATTTCGTTATATAACCAGGGTAATTTTGTTGATTTATGCCGTGGGCCTCATCTTCCGAATACAAGTTTTATTAAAGCAGTTAAGTTGACCAGTATTGCCGGTGCATATTGGCGTGGGAATGAAAAAAACAAACAGCTGACCAGGATTTATGGAATTACTTTTCCCAAACAAAAGTTACTCGATGAATATTTGGAAATGCTCGAACAAGCCAAACTTCGCGACCATCGCAAAATTGGGAAAGAACTTGAGTTATTCACTTTTTCAGAGAAGGTTGGCCAGGGTCTTCCATTGTGGCTTCCCCGTGGAACCCAACTTCGCGAAAGGTTAGAAACTTTCCTGAGAAACGTGCAAAAACAGTACGGATATCAACAAGTTATAACCCCACATATTGGCCAAAAAGAACTTTATATAACATCGGGACATTATGCAAAATATGGTAAGGATTCCTTTCAACCCATTCACACGCCGGTCGAAGGAGAAGAATTTCTCCTTAAACCAATGAATTGTCCACATCATTGTGAAATCTACAAAAGTAAACCCCGTTCATATAAAGATTTGCCACTACGTTTGGCCGAATTTGGAACTGTTTATAGATATGAGCAAAGTGGCGAATTACATGGTCTCACCCGCGTCCGCGGGTTCACACAGGATGATGCACATCTTTTTTGTCGGCCAGATCAGATTAAAGATGAGTTTATAAAAGTAATTGAGATAATATTATACATTTTTAAAATACTTGATTTCAAAGAATACATAGCTCAGATATCTCTTCGTGACACTGAAAATAAAGAAAAATATATTGGCAGTGATGAAAATTGGGATAAAGCTGAAAAAGCAATCATTGAAGCTACCAATGAGCGAAACATGAAAACAATAGTCGTGTTGGGCGAAGCTGCATTTTATGGTCCAAAACTCGATTTCATAGTAAGGGATGCTATAGGAAGAAAATGGCAACTGGGTACAATCCAGGTCGATTATAATTTACCTGAAAGGTTCGACCTTGAATATATTGGTGCCGATGATCAGCGTTATCGTCCGGTTATGATCCATCGTGCCCCATTTGGATCCATGGAACGTTTTGTTGCTGTCCTCATAGAACATACAGCAGGTAAATTTCCGCTTTGGCTAACTCCTGAACAGGTAGTAATACTTCCAATAAGTGAAAAATTTCACGTTTACGCAGAAAAAGTTTTAAATTTCCTAAATAATTACGATATTCGCACCTTGATTGATTTTAGGAACGAAAAGATAGGTAAGAAGATAAGAGACAATGAGTTGAAACGAATCCCTTACCTTCTTGTTGTAGGAGAGAAAGAAGAATCCACTGATACAATTGCTGTTCGCAAGCAAGGAGAAGGGGATAAAGGTTCAATGAAATTAGAAGAATTTGCAAATTTTATTAATGAAGAAATTAAAAAACAAACTTTATAATCACTGATAAAGTATAACATTTAGAATTATTGTAAAATATTTTAAAATTAATTAGGAGGACAAAAAAATAGCTGAAAATACTTTTACTTCGGGGCCACGCAGACCATTTCAAAAAAGGATTATAGAGAAACAGCATAAGATCAACGACGAGATCAGGGCAAAAACAGTTCGGTTAGTTGGCGAAAATGTAGAAAACCAGGGTATTTATTCACTTCAGGATGCCTTAAAATTAGCTGATGAACTTGAACTTGACCTTGTTGAAATTTCACCTTTGGTAGACCCACCGGTTTGTAAAATTATAGATTATCAGAAATTCTTATATCAACAAAAGAAGAAACAAAAGGAAATAAAGGCCAAAACAGCTAAAATTGTGATAAAGGAAATTAGGTTCGGTCCTAATACTGATGATCACGATTATAATTTCAAGTTAAAACATGCACAGAATTTCCTTCAAAGCGGTGCCAAAGTGAAAGCATTTGTATTTTTTAAAGGACGTTCAATTTTATATAAAGAACAGGGCGAAATATTGTTACTCAGGTTGGCCCAGGACCTTGAGGAACTTGGAAAAGTTGAACAATTGCCAAAGCTCGAAGGGAAAAGGATGAGTATACTCATGACTCCGAAAGGAGTAAAAAAATAAAAAATATTGTTTTATTAATATTTCAGTAGAATGCCAAAAATGAAAACAAACTCCGGTGCATCTAAAAGGTTTACCCTTACCGGATCGGGGAAGATTAGAAGAAAACATGCTTATAAGCGTCATATTCTTACAAAAAAGAGTACCAAACAAAAAAGAAATTTAGGCTATTATTCAATAGTTGATAAAGCAGATCTGAAAAATATTAAACTTTTATTGGCGCTCAAATAGTAAGTTTTTTTATTTTGTATTAAGTAAAACCTGAATGTTTAGCAATACAAGATTCCAATTAAGGAACGCTAACCGTTCGAAAATTTAAAATTATGCCTCGTAGTGTTAATTCAGTCGCTTCGCGCGAAAAAAGAAAAAAATTATTAAGCCGTACTAAGGGAAATTTTGGCCCCCGTGGCAATGTATGGACAGTAGCAAAAAACACATGGGAAAAAGGCCAGCAATTTGCATTTAACGACAGAAGAAAGAAAAAAGGTGACTTCCGGGCGCTGTGGATTCAGCGAATTAATGCCGGTGTCAGGCCATTTGGAATGAATTACTCTAAATTTATAGGTTTAATCAACCTGAAAGGAATTGCCCTGAACCGCAAAACTCTTGCAGATTTGGCCATGAACCATCCAAAAGCCTTTGAAGCTATTGTGAATGCAGTAAAGTAACCTGTTGAAAATTATACGGAAACCGCAGAAAGAAAATCACGTCGCTCTAATGTTTTCAGTTTCCAATTTCCAGTTTCCGACTTCCGGTCTCCGGCTTCCGGTCTTCAATATATAATATTATGATTGCAAAGTTTGAAGATTTGAATGTGTGGCAGGAGTCCGTCAAATTATCAATAAAAATATATTCTTTGTTAAAAAATTGTAAGGATTTTTCTTTACGCGATCAAATTCAACGTTCTTCAATTTCAATTGCCTCAATTATCGCTGAAGGTTTCTAAAGGACTAATCAGGAGTTTATTCATTTTCTTCAAATTG
>Ga0265316_10006884_pt1 | contig 10789 bp, 8 predicted proteins | sample 4522metaG_FD_202092 | JGI IMG/M metagenome (GOLD analysis project Ga0265316, IMG submission 202092) | Rhizosphere microbial communities from Carex aquatilis grown in University of Washington, Seatle, WA, United States - 4-5-22 metaG | ecosystem: Host-associated > Plants > Roots > Rhizosphere >...
CCGCGCAGAGTTTTAAGCGTCAAGCGTGGGGACGCGACTTTTCTACTGCCCTTCCTTTTCCAAGTCTAGCTATGTCAACCAATCCTGCGTCCGCCCCTGCGGACACCACGACGGCGCCAGCAGCCGCCCCAACCGCCGCTCCCGCTGCGCCGGCTCCTGCCACGCCCGTACCCGCCCCGGTCGAAAACCTTATGCGCGTCGAAGGCGTGCTCGATATCGACACGGCGCGCGGCGGCAACGGCATGCTGCTCGATGTCACGCGCATGGGCAAACGCCGCCCGACCGACCCCTTTGTCCCCAAGGAACTTATCCGACGCTTTAAATTGAAAGTCGGCCAGATGATCGGTGGCACGGCCTATCCGCCCGACGGACGCTTTCCGAACCCAAAGATGAAGTTCATCGAGTCGGTCGACGGCATGACGATCGAGGCCCGCCGAGCGAAGATCGATTTCACCGCGCTGACGACCATCTCGCCCAACAAACACCTTAAATTGGAGCTCAAAGACGGCCGGATGACCACCCGCGTGGTCGATCTCTTCTGTCCGGTCGGCAAGGGTACGCGCGGCCTCATCGTATCGCCGCCCCGCGCCGGCAAGACCATTCTCCTGCGCGACATGGCGCTCGGCGTGCTCGAAAACAACCCCGAATGTCATGTGATGATTCTCCTCGTGGACGAGCGTCCCGAGGAAGTCACCGACTTCCGGCGCAACGTGCCCGCCGAAGTCTGGGCCTCGTCCAACGACGAGCAGGTGGAAAACCATATCCGCATTGCCGATCTCTGCATCGAGCGCGCGAAGCGTCTCGTCGAAACCGGCCGGGATGTGGTGCTCTTCCTCGACTCGCTCACGCGGCTCGCCCGCGCCCACAACACCCTGCGCAATTCTGGCCGGACCGGTTCCGGCGGCCTCGACGTCCGCGCCCTCGAAAAGCCGCGCCAGCTCTTCGCCTCGGCCCGCAACACCGAGGATGGCGGTTCGCTGACCATCGTGGCGTCCATCCTCGTCGAAACCGGCAGCCGCATGGACGATGTGATCTTCCAGGAATTCAAGGGCACCGGCAACATGGAGCTCGTGCTCGACCGCAAATGCGCCGAGATGCGCCTGTGGCCCGCCATCAACATCGGCAGTTCGGGCACCCGCAAAGAGGAGCTGCTCCTCGATGAGAAAACGCTCGAAGGCATTCATTTCTTCCGGCGGGCGCTCGTGCAGCAAAAGATTGAGGAGTCCACCGAGACCGTGCTGGCCCGCCTGTCGAAGACGAAGACCAACGCCGAGTTCCTGAAGCTGATCGCCCGGTAGGTTGGGCTTTACGCCCGACAGGTTTGTCTCGGCAGCCTCTGACATCCTGATCCCGCGGAATCACTTTGAGCCCAAACCGAACTCTGTAGCGGCGGTCTATGACCGCCGAACAGGGTCCGCAACGGGCCTCGGCGGTCATAGACCGCCGCTACAGATGAACCAGTTTCCAACTCTGGGCTCTGTCGTTTTCCACGTTTCGCGCCAGCCCGTCTGGCGGGATCAGGGGGTCTAAGCCTGCCTCAGGCGCTCTTCGGCACAGGGAAATGGCGCCATTTCCCAACTTCCCTCTTGCCCCAGTGCGGAAGTTCCTAAACAAACTCACCTTCCCTGTCACGCGGCTGCCAGCCTGGCAGGGGTGTCCAACGCCACTCGTAACCCAACGCATGCATAGTTTTTCCGAGCAATGTCTCGACATGGCCCGCTCCATTCTGGGCCACAATCTCGACTCCATCCAGCCTGACGGTACCGTTCTTCCCGCTCCTGGCGAGCAGCCTCGCCCCGACGAGCCCGGTCACGCGGCGTTTGCGCTCGGCGAGTACTATCGTGCTACTGGCGAAACCTCCCTTCACGGTTACGATCTCGTCGACCTCACCGCGCGCAGCTTGACCGCGCAGATGTTTACCGAGCCCGCCGCCGAAAACGGCCTCGCCTACGCCTCGCTCGGCCTGCTCTGTTTCGGCCCCTCCAAGGAGCGCAATCCCGTCTGGGAACGCCTCGTTGATGAGACCCAGCAGCGCATCGACAAACAACTGCTCCACCGCAGCGACTACGACAACCACTGGCAGGCGTTCAACGTCGCCAAGGCGGTCGCCCGCTATAGCTTCGGCCTGTCGAAAAAGGACGAGACCTCGCGCCTCATCGAGCGCATGGTCGATCGCATCAACCAGACCAGCACGAGCGGCTTTTTCGACGACGCCGCGGCGGGCATCGGCGGCAATTTCAACCTCTATGGCGTGATGGCCCTCGTGTTCATCCGCTCCGCGCTGCAACTCCACGCCAACAGCGGCGTGCGCGACCGCAAGCTTCCCACCCTGCGCACCTACGCCGAGAAATACATCAAGATCATGCCCGACCTCGTGCGCACCGACGGTCTCGGGTGGGCGTTTGGCCGCGCCGCCGGCGCCTATGGTCAGATGCACTGCATCAGCCTGATCTTGCAGGGCCTGCGCGACGGTTGGATTGCCGACGACCAGAAGCCGAAATATTTCGATCTGCTGCGCCGCCTGTTCTTCTTCTTTTACCAGACCTATCTCGACCAGGAGCACGGCTTCCTCGATCTGCGCGACGTGGAGCGCACCGCCTACGACCATCACACCACGCGCATGGCCAATTTCGACGCGGCGCGCTATCTCTGCCAGTGGTCCCGCCTCGCCAAGACCGTGCAAATGCCCGTCGGCACGCCGCGGCTCGAAACGCCGCGCTCGTCCGGCCGCTTCGTCATTTTCGACAAGTCCAACCGCAAGGAGCAGGGTCTGTTCCTTTATCGCGATGCCGGCAGCGGTCTCCATTTCCAGATTCCCCTGATCTCGTGCGGCGGCAAGGCCGTGGCCGACACGCTCCCCTTCCCGCATTGCAACGGAATCTTCGACTGGCCCAACAATCTCTACCTGCCCGTCATGCTGCCCGAGCTGACGTTCGGCGAGCATGTCACCATCCCGGCGTTCTACGGAAAAAATTGCGTCACCGGGCTGGGTCTGCGCAACAGCTTCTTCTTCCGGTACGAGCAGCCCGACCTCATCGACATCAAGGAGGAGCTGGTGCGCGGCATCGGCAATGTGAAGGTGCAGTGGACGTTTACCGGCGCGAAAATTTCCTGCGAATTCGCCTACAACGTGAAGCAGCAGGTCACGCTGGATAAATTCCGCTACGTCCTCGTGATCGCGGCGCCCCACTCCAAGTATCACGTGGCCGGCTCGCTCATGCTGGGCCCCGGCGGGCACCGCTGCACCGTGGTGAAGGACGATTTCCAGGCGACCTGGCAGGACACCGAGATCGTGACCAACGATCCCACCTACCGGACCAACTACGGCAAAATACACTATCTGCAGTATCTCGTGCGGGACCATCCGCTCATCATGCGCCCCGGAGCCGTCTACCGTCTCGTGGTCGAATTCGAGCCCGACATCACCCACGCCGAAGCGTGACGCGCCGCCGGCGCGGCCGGCGGCAAGTTTTGCGTTTTGGGTTTTGCGTTTTGGGTGTCGGCCTTCGACGCTTTGCCTCATGGCAAAAATCGAGCGTTTCGAGGACATCGAGGCCTGGCAGAAGGCCCGGGAGCTACGCAGGACTGTTTACCGGTTCACCCGGACCAAACCGTTTGCGTCTGACTTTGCGCTGGTGGATCAAATCCGGCGCGCCGCCATCTCGGCCGGCTCCAACATCGCCGAAGGTTTCGAACGCGGTGGTAATAGGGAATTCATCCAGTTTCTTTCCCAAGCCAAGGGTTCGGCCGGTGAGATCAAGGACCAGCTCTACTGCGCACTCGACGAAGCGTACATCACGCAGCCGCAGTTCGACCAGGCCTACCAACTCGCCAACGCAACTTCGCGTTTGATTGGCGGCTTCATGACTTACCTGCGCAAGGCTGAGGTCACCGGGCACAAATTTGCCACCTGAGCGGCCCGCAACTCAAAACCCAAAACTCAAAACCCAAAACTCTAGGCGAAGCGATGCTCTCCCGCCGCATCATTCCCTGCCTCGACGTGACGAACGGTCGCGTCGTCAAGGGTGTCAAATTCCTGGAACTGCGCGATGCCGGCGACCCCGTTGAGTGCGCCAAAGGCTACGACGCCCAGGGCGCCGACGAACTCGTTTTCCTCGACATCACCGCCTCCAGCGACGGCCGCAAAATCATGCGCGACGTCGTGGCCGCCACCGCCGAGCAGTGTTTCATGCCGCTCACCGTCGGCGGCGGTCTGCGCACGGTGGAGGACATCGAGGCCATGCTGAAAGCCGGCGCCGACAAGGTCTCGCTCAACACGGCGGCGATCAAAAACCCGGAGCTCATCCGTGCGGCCTCCGAACGTTTCGGCGCCCAATGCATCGTCCTCGCCATCGACGCCAAGCGCGACCCCGGCCCGGAGCCGCGCTGGCGCGTCTACACGCACGGCGGGCGCAATCCGACGGAGCTCGACGCCGTCGCCTGGGCCGTCCGCGGCGTGGAGCTCGGCGCCGGGGAGATTTTGCTGACAAGCATGGATCGCGACGGCACGCAGGCCGGCTACGATCTCGAGCTCACGCGCCGCGTGAGCGATGCCGTGAGCGTACCGGTAATCGCCAGCGGTGGCGCCGGGACGCTTGAGCATTTCGCCGATGTGCTCGACCAGGGTCACGCCAGCGCAGTGCTCGCCGCTTCGCTCTTCCATTTCGGCACCTTCACCGTGCCGCAGGTGAAGGACTACCTCGCGCGCCGCGGCGTCCCGGTGCGGCGGTAGTCACTTATCCGTGAAATCCCGCGCAAAATGCGCAAGATTTCAGAAATCCGAAATCCGAAGTTCGAAATCCGAAACAAGTTAGAAATTCGAATGCGAAATATTTAAACGCTCAGAAGGCCTAGTTCCCTTTTTCGGCTGTGGATATGCCGAGGTCCACTCGCTCACGCTCGCGGCCACAAAAAGAGAGCAACGATCCCGCGTTCGGGGCAACGCACGGTCGCGACCGTTGGCTTTTCAGCCCACCCTTATCGGCGCAGCGCCTGAATCTTCGGATCCTGTAGGTTTTCCTTGGTGACGACAGTATAGTCCACGTCGATGACCGACGGCACCTGCTTCCCGGCCACCAAGGCCACGGCCGCCTCGACGCCACGGACTCCGAACATTCTGGGCTGCTGCGCAATCCATATTTGGGTCGCGCCGTTCTCGATCGCCTCGACGACCTCGGCCGGCAAGCCCGTGCCGAAACCGAAGTGCAAAACCTTCCCCGCCATTTTCTTTTCTTTGAGCGCCCGGATCATGGTCATGCTCTCGACCGAGGCCGGCGTGATCAGCGCCTTGACGTTGGGATGACGTTCCAGCAGGAGCACCGCCTGGTTGTATTCGTCGCCTTTCTCGATGCCCGACATGACGTCGATGTAGACCGTCGAATTCGGGCGCAGCTCCTTCATGGCCGCCAACAAGGTCTTTTCCCGCCTGCTCATGCTGGCCAGGGCGTTGGGCCGCAGCATCGCCACCTCGTCGCCATCCTTGATCAGGTTCGCAAACAGTTTGGCGGCGGCTTCCGCCATCGCCTTCTGGTTGTATCCGCAAAAGACGTCCGAGAGACCTTTGGGCAGATCGGTTTCCAGCGCGACAATCTTGACGCCCTTGGCCCTCAAGCGACCGATCGAATCGCGAAATTCTTCCCCCAACGACAACGGTCCAATCACCAACGCATCCATCTGCTCCAGCTCCAAAGCGCTCATCAATTTTAGCTGCAGGGAAAGCATCTTGGGGATGCTCGGCGCCTTGATTGACAGCTCGGCGTTGTTGGCCCGGCCCGCCTCGAGCGCGCCGATCTCCACCTGCGCCCAAAACAGATCCCGATCCTTGAGGAGAACCCCAATTTTCGGTCCCGCCACGGCACTAAGTTGGGCAGCAAGGACAATGGACAACGCGCGCAAACAGGTTATCGACTTCATGGTTGAAGAGGGACTGGACGGCTTCCAGTATCGGTATCCCGCAGATATTCTTAAACGGTACCGTCTGGCCCTCCGAGGAAACCGAGGCGCGCCCGCAGGGGCCGGAGCACCGCGGCGATCGGCTCAACCGTGCAATTTACAGAGAATTGACATCCCGGGCGACGCCCGTCGACCGACGCCCGGCGACGACCTTCGAGGAAAAACTCGGGGACGAGACGGCGTCGCCGCCGCCTTGCTGGAGGAACGGCGGGGGCGGCCAGTTCGACGGGCTCACGGCAGGCGACCCCGCCCTATATCGGCCGCTGCATGGTTCCTGATCAATCCGGCGCCGCCCTTGCTGCCGTCCACCGCTAGCGGCGCAGCGCCTGAATCTTCGGATCGTGTAGGTTTTCCTTGGTGACGACACAATAGTCCACGTCGATGACGGGCGGCACCGGCTTCCCGGCCACCAGGGCCACCGCCGCCTCAACGCCACGGACTCCGAACATTTTGGGCTGTTGCGCAATCCATACCTGGGTGACGCCGTTCTCGATCGCCTCGACGACCTCGGCCGGCAAGCCCGTGCCGAAACCGAAGTGCAGCACCTTGCCCGCCATTTTCTTCTCTTTGAGCGCCTTGATCATCGTCAAACTCTCGACCGAGGCGGCCGTGATCAACGCTTTGACGCCGGGATGGCGTTCGAGCAGGAGCACCGCCTGGTTGTATTCGTCGCCTTTCTCGATGCCCGACATGACGTCGAAATAGACTGTCGATTTCGGGCGCAGCTCTTTCATGGCAGCCAATACCGCCTTCTCTCGCGTACTCATGCTATTTATGGCGTTGGACCGCAGCATCGACACCTCGTCGCCATCCTGGATATGGTTGGCAAACAGCTTGGCGGCGGCTTCGGCCATCGCCTTCTGGTTGTATCCGCAAAACGTATTCGCCAGACCCTCCGGCAGCGGCGCTTCCAACGCGACGATCTTCACCCCCTTGGCGATCAAGCGGCTGATCGGCTCGCGGAAATCTTCGGCCTTTCCCAACGGTCCAATCACCAGCGCATCCATCTGCTCCAGTTCCAGAGCGCTCATCAATTTTAGCTGCAGGGAAACCATCTTGGGCACGCTCGGTGCCTTGATCGACAGCTCGGCGTCGGCGGCTTTGCCCGCCTCGATCACGCCCTTCTCCACCTCCGCCCAGAACAGATCCCGGTCCTTGAGGAGCACCCCGATTTTCGGTCCCGCCACCGCACTCAGCTGGGCGGCAAGGACAATGGACAACGCGTGCAAGCAGGTTATCGGCTTCATAGTTGAAGAAGGGCTGGACGGCTTCCAGTATCGGTATCCGGCAGATATTCTTAAACGGTGCCGTCTGGCCCTCCGAGGAATCCGGGGCCCGCCCGCAGGGGCCGGCTCGCCGCGGCGATCTATTTGGCCATAAGTTTACAATAAATTGACCTCCTGCTCCGTGTCCTCCGGTTCTGCCGGTGGAGCGCGTTGTCCCCAACGCGCTTGAACCGCTTGAGGTCAAGCGGTTCCACCCTCGCGCCTGCACTCACTCACGCGCGCGGCCTCGCTCTTCCACCTCGGTACTTTCACCGTACCCCAGGTGAAGGACTTTCTCGCGCACCACGGCGGGCCGATGCCCGATTAGTTTTCTCACGGGGGCTCACCCCGCGTCGGTGTTGGCCCCGTTCGCCCAGCCGGGTCCGTCGTCACGTGTCATCTCTGCGGCGTCGCGGCCACCGCGGAATCAGCAGAGGTGTGGTGCGGCGATACTCCTCGTAGGCCTCGCCGAAACGCAAACGGAGCTCCCCTTCTTCGATCAAACGGTGATAGGCGATGCCCAGCACCAATGCGGTGAGTGCCATCAGCAAACCGGCGCCGAGCGACAGCCAAAGACAGCCGACGCCGAAAAAGTACAGGAACGCGCCCAGCTTGATCGGGTTTCGACAGTATCCGAAAGGTCCGGTCGTCACGAGACGCTGCGGCGCGGCGACCGGCACCGGCGTGCCCCGGCCGGCCCGCCAGAACGTGATGGTTGCCCAGAAACTCATGAGCAGGCCGGCGATGACGGTGGCAATTCCGGCACCGATTTCGATGCCGCGGTAAACGGTCAAGGATGCCACCAAGGGCAAAAGCATCGCCAAACGGCCGAGTGCCCAGGGAACGATGACCAAAAACATCGCCGCCCCGCCGCAGACGGCCACCACTTGATAGAGTCGCGACCGTGGCCGTTTCGCGATCGCGGCTACATGGCGAACCAGTTGCTCCAACATAGGCCGGAAGGTGTTCACCGAAATATATCAGCGCCCGCCCGGAGTCAAACGCCCGTGGGATGCCTTTCCGTCGCGGAATCGAAGCGGCGGGCCGACTTCAGATCTGAAAATCGTTCTCCGAGTCCGGCGTGCTTCCCTTCCCTGGCTCACCGGGCGGCTCCGTGGCCTGCTCGCGGCGCCGGTCGTAAAAGATGCGCACATCGGTATGCCGCCCTTTCCCGATTTGCAGGAGTTGCTTGGCCCGCTGCAACGCGCGCTTGGTGCTCATCGTGAGGTTGGCCTCCGCCGGGAAGATGTTCTCCGGGCCGATCGTTTCCCAGGCCCCGCTGTTTTTCAGCACCCGCTCCACATCGCGGCTGATGCCGCTCACCAGCAAATATCGCCCGGAATTCTGCAGATACTCGTGCAGCTGCATGAGCGACATCACCGACGTGGCGTCGAGGTGCCGCGCGTTTTTCATGCGCAGGATGATGACCTTCAAATCATCCTCGTCGGCAAGATACCGCACCTGTTCCTGGAAGAGATCCGCCGCGCCGAAAAAGAGCTCTCCCTCGACGTGCACGATCGAGATCGCCGGATTCTTGCGCTCCTCTTTCTCGTCAATCTGCGCGAGATTCCCGGCGGCATTGAAGCCGTACTCGACGAGCGAAGGGGCGCTGGCCTTGCGCAGGTACAGTGCGAGCGACACGCCGACGCCCACGTAAATCGCGGTGTCGAGCTTGAGGAGAAAGGCGGCCAGCAACGTGACGACAAACACGACCGCGTCCGACCCGGTGGCACGGTACGCGATGCGGATCTGCTCGCGGTTGATCATCTTCAGCCCGATGCGAATCAAGTGCGCCGCCAGACTGGGGACCGGAATGTAGTTGATGAGCGGAGTCACGAAAAAGAGCGCGCCCAATACGATCACACTGCTCATCACCGCCGCGAACTGCGTCTTCGCCCCGCTCTGGAAATTCGCGCCGGAGCGGGCGAACGAGGCCGAACCGGGCATGGCGTTATACAAGCTGCTCGCGATGTTGGCCGTCCCCATCGCCACCAGTTCCTGATTCGGATCGAGGCGCTGGCCCGACTTGGCCGCGAGCGTCTTGGCGATCGAGATGGCCTCGAGCATGCCGAGGATGGCGATGGCGAGCGCCGCGCTCAACAAAGGCGGCACGTCCGCCAGGTTGGACTTGCCGAGTGGCATGCCGATGAACGAAGGGATGGCAGCGGCCAGCGCGCCTTCGTCCTTGATCGTGCGAATGCCCAGTTGCGTCAGCCCGAGGTGCTGCATCATCAGCGACAGCACCACCAGGCCCAGAAGTTCCGGGGGAAACTTCGGAAAGAACCGCTCGATGACCCAGAAGAGCAGCAAGGTGGCCACTCCCATGAGCGCCGCGTAGCCGTTGAAATCCAGATACGCGAGATGGGCGGCCGCATTGAACAATCCCGGGAGGAATCCACCGCGCTCGCCGGCCGGGATGCCCAGCAGGTTCGGCATCTGGCCCGCAGCGAGCAGCAAACCGATCGCCGTGCTGTAGCCGATGATGACGGAGCGGGAGATGAATTGCGTGACCTTGCCGAGCTGGGCCAGGCCGGCGGCAAGCTGGAAAGTGCCGATCAGAAAAGCGAGCAACAGCGCGATCTCCGCCGGCGCCAACCCGCCGCCGTGAAAGGAAAAAATCGTGGCCGCGAGGATGATGCTGATCGAGTTGGTGGGCCCGAAAACCAGATGGTGCGATGACGTAAACAGCGCGCCGACAAAACCACCGACGATCACGCACATGATCACCATGAGCGGCGGCAGGCCCGCGATCAGGGCGAAGCCGATCGCCTGAGGGATGGAGACGAGCGAAACAGTCGCCCCCGCGATCAGATCGTGGTGAAACTTGTCCCAGTCATAGGCCCGCATCTCATCGGCCAACGGGAACCGCGCCCGCACCCAGCGGAGCGAGGCCCGCTGGAACTGGTCGACGGTTTCCGCTGCCTCGCCGCTGTTGCGCATTAGCATGTCCGACCGGATCCTACGCCTCGACCCCGAGTTTCTCGAGGATGCGCTGGAGGTCCTCGTTCCCCCGGTACTCAATGACGATTTTGCCGCGCTTGGGCGTGTGCGTAATCGACACCCGGGCGCCCAGGTGCGACGTGAGTCGTTGCCGGATGCCGGCCACCGCCGCCGACTCGTCGGCGGGTGCGGCATGCCCGGCGCCGCTCGCGTGGGGCGTCGTGGTCTTTTTAGCCTGCACCAGTTTTTCCGTGGCGCGCACGCTCATGCCCTCCTCGATCGTCCGCCGGGCGAGCACAGCACGCTGCGCGGTGTCGTCGATGCCCAGGAGCACCTTGGCATGACCGACCGAGAGCAGATTCTTGGCAAGGTAGCCCTGGATCTCCGCATCGAGCGAGAGGAGGCGCAGGGAGTTGGCCACGGTGGCGCGGGCCTTGCCCACCCGCTCGGCCACCTGTTCCTGCTTGAGATCGAAATCGCGGATGAGACTCGCGTAGCCGTAAGCCTCCTCAATCGGGTTGAGCCCTTCCCGCTGCAAATTCTCGATCAAGCCAATGGCGGCCGACGAGGCGTTGCTGGCCTCCACGAGGCGAGCCGGGATGGTCTTGATCTTGAGCATCTGGAAGGCGCGC
>Ga0265316_10006885_pt1 | contig 10789 bp, 12 predicted proteins | sample 4522metaG_FD_202092 | JGI IMG/M metagenome (GOLD analysis project Ga0265316, IMG submission 202092) | Rhizosphere microbial communities from Carex aquatilis grown in University of Washington, Seatle, WA, United States - 4-5-22 metaG | ecosystem: Host-associated > Plants > Roots > Rhizosphere >...
CATCTACCCGAACGAGTAGATGTGAATCGCGCCGCCCACGCCGGTGACGATGAGCATCATCATCAGGCTCAACGCGTCGAGTTTCAGCCCGAAATCAACGTTCAGATTGCCGATGGAAAGCCAGTTCGTCGAAGTTTCCGTGACCGCCGGATGAAAGCCATTGGCCGCGATGAACGAAAGGGTCAGCACGAAACCAGTGACAATCGCGCCGATGGATAAAAGCGCGCTCGTGGTGCGGGAGCGCAGGGTGAAAAGCGTTATAACCACCACGGCGAGCAGCGGCAGAAACAAGACAATCCAGGGTAGCGCTTCGAGTTTCATCGGTTAAAACGGAAACATTCAACATTCAACATCGAACATTCAACGCTCAATGCCGACAAGCTCCATCGATTGGATATTGAGCGTTGAATGTTGAATGTTGAATGTTTTTTCATTCGTCACAGCTTCATCGTGGTCAGGTCCTCGACGTGCGCGGTCTGGCGTTTGCGATAAAGCGCGACGATGAGCGCCAGGCCCACGGACACCTCCGCCGCCGCGACGGTGATGATGAAGAAGACCAGAATCTGGCCGTTCAGGTTGTTGTTGAACCGCGAAAACGCGACGAGCGCGAGGTTGGCCGCGTTGAGCATCAGTTCCAGCGACATGTACATCACCAGCAGGTTGCGCCGCGTGATGACGCCGAGCAGGCCGAGCGCGAACAACAGCGCGCTGACGACGAGATAATGTTCTAGGCCAACGTGAGTCATTTGGATTTCTTTCTCTGAAATTGAATGAACTGCAAAGCCGCCTGCTTGGTTTGTGATGTCGCTGTTGAACTCGTTGCTACGGAATCCAACAGATTCAACCACGCATCTCGCTGTTCTGGATTCTTTGCCGCGTTTAGAATCCTATTCACCATCCAGACAGAAAGCGGACACGGTGCACGACGAGCCGAGGCCACCAATTCACTTTCATATCCTTTAATCTGTTCAAGCGTGTGAACCAACGGGCCGGGCGATCCCAAATCCGCACCCGGCATCCTTTCCATAACTCCAAACAACACAGGAAGGAAACGTTCTGGATTCGGCTGCTGTAATAATTCTTCCGTTAGCGAGCACAGCCTTTCTTGACCATCAACCTTGACCCGGTTTAAATCGAAGTCTTCAGCCTTAAGCCCATCGAGTGACTCAATTATTTGCTGGTAGTTCATTGCCATGCTGATTCCGTTCATTTCAGATCTTTCTTGCTCAATAAAATCACGCCCATCATTGCCACGAGCAGCAGCACGGAGACGACTTCGAACGGCAGCAGGTATTGCGTGAACAACAGTTTTCCAAGCGCGGCCGTTTCGCCCTCCAGCACGGGCGCGGACAAATTCGCGCCCGGCTGCGCCGCCAGAATTGATTTCACAAAAATCGTTACGATGGCACCGACGGAAACCAGGCCGGCAATAAGCCCGAACATCTTGATTTTGCGGCGCTCCTCCTCCTTCAAATCCAGCAGCATGATGACAAACAGGAACAGCACCATCACCGCGCCCGCATAGACAAGGATTTGCACCGCCGCGAGGAAGAACGCGTGGAGCAGCACGAACAGCCCGGCCATCGAAATGATGGTCAGGACGAGGAACATCGCGCTCGTGACCGGGTTGCGGCTGAACGGATTCGCGATGACCAGCACGCCGCACAGCAGCGTCAGGAACGCAAAGATGTAAAATAGAATGTCGGGCAGTGACATTCGTTAAATGGTTGATTTGTTAAATGGTTGAATCGTTGCAATGCAACTCCAGCCAGCGCGACAAGTCACCGATTTAACCATGTAACGATTTAACAATTCAATTTTCATCAGGTCAGACTTTCACCGGAAAATTTTCCTGTTCCTTCGCCTCTTCCAGCTTGTGTTTCCATTTCTGGACGCCACCGACCGTGCCGCCCAGCGCGAGGAGTTTTTCCTTGTCGTAAATCATCTCGGCGCGGCTGGTGCCGGTGAGCGAATAATCCTTCTGCAGGAAAATCGCCTCTTCCGGGCAGACTTCCTGGCAAAAGCCGCAGAAAATGCAGCGGAGCATGTTGATCTCAAATTCCGCCGGCATCTTTTCCGCGTTCGGGCGGTCGGCGAGTTGGCCGGCCGGGCCGGGCGGGACGATTTTGATGGCCTTGGGCGGGCAGACGAATTCGCAAAGCTGGCAGGAGACGCACTTGGTATTGCCGTCCTGGTCGCGCACGAGATACGGCGCGCCGCGGTAGCCTTCGGGCACAGCCCATTTCTCCTCGGGATACTGCATCGTCACCTTCCGCTTGAAGAAGTGACGGAGCGTGACTTTGAACCCGCCGGCAATCGCCGGCAGATAAAGCCGTTCCCAAAGATTAAGTTTTTTACGTTCAACGATCATTTCAAACTTCAATCTTCCGTAGCCGCCGATGTGAATCGGCGGACCAAATTCATAATCATCCGCGTTTTCACAAACGCGGCTACAATCAACTTCGCATCCACAAAATCACCGCTGTCACCACGATGTTCGCCAGCGCCAGCGGCAAAAACCGCCGCCAGCCCAAATCCATCAACTGGTCATACCGGAAGCGCGGCCACATCCAGCGCACCCAGATAAACATCAACAAAAACAAACACACCTTCGCCAAAAAAATTCCAACGTGCGCAACGCCGAGCAGCAGTGATGTCGCTGGTTGATCCAGCCCGAACCACGGCAAGGTCCAACCGCCAAAGAAGAGCGTCACCATCATGGCCGACACGAGCATCATGTTGCAGTATTCACCCATGAAGAACAGCGCGAACTTCATCGAACTGTATTCGACGTTGTAACCGCCGGCCAGTTCCTGCTCGGCTTCCGGCAAATCGAACGGTGTGCGGTTGGTTTCGGCAAAAGCCGCGCCGAGAAAAATCACGAACGCGAGCGGTTGTTTGAAAATCAGCCAGTGAAACAAGCCGCCGGTCTGGTAGCCGATCGCGTCGCTCAAGTTCAAGCTGCCGACCAGCATGAAAATCGGAATGACCGACATGCCCATCGAAATTTCATACGAAATCATTTGTGCGCTGGAACGGATGCCGCCGAGGAACGGATATTTCGAATTCGCCGCGTAGCCTGCCAGCACGATGCTATAGACCCCGAGCGACACGATGCCGAACGTGTAGAGAATGCCCACGTTCAAGTCCGCCAGTACCATGCGCTGTACGCCGAGCGTTGAGCCGAACGGAATCACCGCGAGATTCAGAATCGCCGGCATCAGCGCGATCGCCGGAGCGATAACATAATAAACCTTTCGCACGTGCCCGGGGGTAACTTCCTCTTTGAAGAATGACTTCACCATGTCCGCCCAAGGTTGGAACAAGCCAAACGGCCCGACACGATTCGGCCCGATGCGGTCCTGAATGGATGCGGACACGCGCCGCTCTGCGAGCACCGTGTAAGCGAACATTGTCATCAAGATCGAAAACGCAGCCAGGATCTTCACGCCCGTGAAAAGCGCGAATTGCTGTGCGTCGCTCAAGTTGTTCAGCCAGTCAGTCATTTCAAATCTTCGTTCTCGTAGCAGTCCCGCAGTGCGGGATGAGTCCGCTCATTCTAAATGTTTAGAGCCGACTCACGTCGGCTGCTACAAAATCATATTTTCACCGTCACGCCGGTGTCGCCGAGGCCCGCCCACGTCAGACCATTGAATGCGGGCACGTCCTTCGCCATGGCGTTGAACAGGCCTTCGATGGTCAGAAAACCGTCCTGGCCGGTGACATTGTAAACCAAGTCGTGCAAAAATTCCCATTCCGGCCGCGCGTCGCCGGGCGGCTCGACCGCCTTCATGAATTTCTGGACGCGGCCTTTTGTGTTGGTAAACGTGCCACGTTTCTCGGCGTGTGCGCAACCAGGCAACAGATAATGCGCCAGCTTCGTTGTCGCGTTCGGCAAGATGTCGCTCACGATGAGCGTCTCCAGTTTGCCCAGCAAATCCGCGCCAATGCCGCGTCGGGTCACGTCTTCGCCAAAGACAATGAGCGTCTTGATTTTGGCACTTTGAATGCCTTCGGCGATCTTCGGCAGGTTTGTTCCCATCGGATCGGCGGCCAGGCCGGTCAGCTGTGCGCCGTTGCTGTTCGGATTTTTGTCCGCGCTGACGAGCAATTTGTCACCTTCGCCGGTGCGGGGAACGGAATCGCTGATGGCACCGAGCTTCGCCTTCAATTTTGAAATCAGCCACAGTTCCTCGTTGGTCTGATGGGCCGATACGACGATGGCTACCGACCCTTGAGGGGTCTTCTTGAGCTTATCGGCGATTTCGCTGAGCGCCGCCGTCCAAGTGCTCTTAAAGTTGGGCGGGCTTCCAGCCTGCCCAAAGTCCGCTGGGGACAGGCTGGAAGCCTGTCCTACTTTACGAACCTGCACGTCTTTCAGCCGGTCTTCCCGGCCAATCCATTTGTAATTCAACCGGCCGGCATCGCACATCCACGGGCCGTTGACGGCGTCGTTTTCGCGCGGGGTGTAGCGGTAAATCTTTTCCTCGCGCGACCCGATGAGAATGTTGCAACCGGTCGCGCAGTTCGTGCAAATGCTTTTGGTTTCCTTCAAAAACCAGACGCGCATCTGGAAGCGGAAATCCTTGGACGTGAGCGCGCCCACCGGACAAATGTCCACCGTGTTCAGCGTGTAATTGTTGTCGAAAGCCTTGCCCGGATACGCCGCGAGCGTGTTGTAGCTGCCGCGATTGACAATGCCGAGCGCGTCGTCGCCCACGATGTCCTTGGTGAACCGGATGCAACGGGAGCAGAGGATGCAGCGTTCGTCGTCGAGCATGATGCGCGGACCGAGGTCAACGCTCTTGGGTTTGTGGACCTTCGGCTCGACGAAGCGGCTGGCCGACTGGCCGTAGTCCACCGAGTATTCCTGCAGCTTGCATTCGCCGGCCTGGTCGCAGATCGGGCAGTCGAGCGGATGGTTGATGAGCAGGAATTCGAGCACGCCCTCGCGTATTTGCTTCACGCCGGGCGTGTTCGAATAAATTTCCATGCCGGGCGAAACCGGCGTGGCGCAGGCAATGGCCGGACGTGGCGATTTGACGATTTTCGCCGTGCCGTCGGGATTCAAAATTGGTTTGCGATCCGGGCCAAGCGCGGGGGTGCCGAACTCGACGAGGCACATGCGGCAATTGCCGGCGATGGGCAGTTTGGGATGATAACAATAGTGCGGCACGTCCGTCTTCGCCAGTTCGCACGCTTGGATCATCGTCGTGGGCACGAGCTTGCCCGACCAATCGGCCATGAGGCGCGGCACCTCGATTTCGCGCCCGTCCACCTTTACCTTGATTTTTTCAATCGCGGGTGGCGCGGGCTTGGTTTCGGTTGTAGCGGCGGTTGACATTGAAATCAGTGATGTGCAGCGGCCAACTGTTTTTGTTCGGTTGGTGGATTGCCTTCCGTCGCGCGCCGTTTTTCATCCGCTGCGCCTTTCGCAATAAATTCATCCTTGAACTTCGCGACAAAGCTTTGCACCGGCCACGAGCAGGCCTCGCCGAAGGCGCAAATCGTCCGGCCGCCGGGAATGTTGTCGGCGATTTTCACCAGATAATCCGCATCCTGCGCGCGGCCTTCGCCGTGCGTGAGGCGGTGCAACGCCTTGCTCATCCAGAGCGAGCCTTCGCGGCAGGGCGTGCATTGGCCGCAGCTTTCATGCGCGTAAAATTCGGCGATGTTCGCCAGCGCCTCAACGATGTCGGTCGAGTCGTCCATCACGATGATGGCGCTGGAACCGCTCATCGAACCGGCTTGGATTAGCGTATCGAAATCGTAGGGCAAATCTAGCAGGTCAACTTCCTTGTCCTTGATTTTGAACTTTTCGCCGGCTTTGAAAACTTTGGCCGAGGATCCGCCGGGAATGACCGCCTTGAGTTTCCGCCCGTCACGCAGTCCCCCGCCGAAATTCGCGTCGAAAATCAATTGCCCGATGGTTGCCTTGCCGATTTCGATTTCGTAGTAACCCGGTTTTTTGACGCGGCCGCTGAGGCTGACAATGCGGGTGCCGGTGTTGTTGGGCGTGCCGAGCCTGGCGAATTCCGCGCCGCCCATGGCGACGATGTGCTTCACGTTGCAGAGCGTCTCGACGTTGTTGACGATGGTCGGGCACATCCACAGACCGAGCACGGCCGGGAAATACGGCGGTTTGATGCGCGGATACGGCCGCTTGCCTTCGAGCGATTCGATGAGGCCGGTTTCCTCGCCGCAAATGTAGGCGCCCGCGCCACGATGCACGTGCATTTCCAGATCGTAACCAGTGCCCAGGATGTTTTTGCCGAGGAAATTCTTCGCGCGCGTTTCCCGCAGGCACTGGTTCAACAACTTCGCGCCGTCGGGCATTTCGCCGCGGATGTAGATATAGGCCAGATGCACGTCGTTTGCGAAGCACGAGATGATCATCCCCTCGATGAGCTGGTGCGGGTCCTTGTAAATGATCTGGCGGTCCTTGAACGTGCCCGGTTCGGATTCGTCGGCGTTGCAAATCAGGTAAATCGGCTTGCCGCTTTTGCGGTCCACGAATGACCACTTGAGTCCGCACGAAAAACCCGCGCCGCCGCGTCCGCGCAGACCGGAGGCCATGACCTCCTGGCGGATTTGCTCCGGGCCGGAACGTTTGGCGCCGTCCGGCAAATCCTTCGGCTGAAGGGCGACGGCCTTTTTGAGCGCGTCGTAGCCGCCATGGCGCAGATAGCATTCGATGTCCGGCGTGTAACCCGGTTCATCGGTGTGCTTCAAAATCAATTTGTATTCCTGCGGCATGGTTAATTGCGTGAAATCCGCTTTCGCTGCGCTTCGGCGCGACAAGCGTGAAATGTGATGCGTGATTCTGAATAGTTAGTTGTTACATCCGCCCTCGCCCCGGCCCTCTCCCCCAGGAGAGGGAGAATGATTCGCCGATTGTTGACCATAAGGACGGTACAGATTGTCGTAAGCTTCTTGCGCCGAACGGACGAAAGGCGGCGACTACACCTGTGACGACCAAGAGTTCGTGAGACGCGTGTGGCTTCCCCCTCTCCCCGGGGGAGAGGGCCGGGGCGAGGGCGGACGTTAAAACCATTCGATTCTTTCAACGACGAGCCGGCCTGTTGGCTTGACTGGGCGGGGAAACCCGTTAGTCTGTCAGACACTCCGGCTTGCCCGATGGTGTAACGGTAGCACAGCAGACTCTGGATCTGTTTGTCATGGTTCAAATCCATGTCGGGCAGCCAATTTTTAATTGTGGATTGGCGATTGCGGATTGCGGAAAACAGTTTCTTCATTTGCACCTCCCCACAATTTCATCCGCCTTCGCGTGGCTGACGCCTTGATGGAACTCGTCGTTGACCATCATCACCGGCGCGGTGCCGCAACTGGCGAGACATTCGACGAATTCAACCGTGAACTTTCCATCCTTCGTCGTTTGCGGGCCGTGCGCGTGCGCGTTCAGTCCCAGCTTCTCGCAAAAATGTTTGTGCAGTTCATACGCTCCGCCCAGCGCGCAGCTCAACGTCCGGCAAACCTTGATTTGATACTTGCCCATCGGCTGCTGCCGGAGCATCGGATAAAACGTTACAAGCTCATAGACGTTGATGGGCTGCAATTCGAGTTTCTTCGCCGTCCACTCGACCGCTTCCTGCGAAATCCAGCCGAAATGCTCCTGGATGGCGTGCAGCACCATGAGCGATGCCGCGCGCTTGACCGGGTAATGCGAAATCAATTCGTCAATCCCGGCTTCAAGATTTGCTGGAATGGTGAAACTCATTTCAATTTATTAACGCAAAGGCGCGAAAAATATGGGGTCGCACCCGCGTCTCGCGGGTTGTTTCGGGCGTCGCCCCGAAACCTTTTGCGAACGCAGATTGCCGTTGTTCATCCGATTAAAGTCAATCGTACGCCTGCCACGGCAACCCGGCGGGACGCCGAATTGAACCCGCCGGAGGCGGGTGCTACCCACAGCATTCGTAAATTTTGTCTTCATTTCTTGAACTCTCTGCATCTTCGCGATGAAATCATTCATCGGTCACATTCTCCCATCACGAAATCGAGCGAGCCGAGAATCGCGGTGATGTCGCTCATCATGTAACCCGGCAACAACTGCGACAAAATGCTCAGGTTCACAAACGAGGGCGAGCGAATCTTCATCCGGTACGGCGTGCCGCCGCCGCGGCTGTTGATGTAAAAGCCAAGCTCGCCCTTCGGGTTCTCGTGGCCGAAATAAATTTCACCGGGCGGCACGTTCATGCCCTGCGTCACGAGGATGAACTGGTGAATCAACTCCTCCATGCCCGACATGACCTTGTCCTTCGCCGGCAAAACAATCTTGCCATCGGCCACGTTGACCGGCTCCCTGGTCTGGTTGTCGAAACCGCCGGGGATTTTGTCCAGGCACTGATGCAAAATGCGCACGCTCTGGCGCATTTCCTCCATGCGCACGAGATAGCGGTCGTAGCAGTCGCCGACCGAGCCGAGCGGCACGTCAAATTGGAAATCCGGGTAGCAAAGATATGGCTGGGCCTTGCGGAGATCGTAATCCACGCCGCTGCCGCGCAGGTTCGGGCCGCTCAGGCTGAAGTCAATCGCGTCCGCCTTCGAGATGACGCCCACGTCCCGGGTGCGGTCCACCCAGATGCGATTGCGCGTGAGCAGCGTCTCCATCTCCGCGAGGTTGACGACGACTTCGTTGAGGAACTTGCGGACGGCGTCGCACCAGCCGGGCGGGGTGTCGCGCGACACGCCGCCAATGCGCGTGTAACTGGTCGTAAACCGCGCGCCGGTGAGCGATTCGCAGAGATTGTAAATTTTTTCGCGCTCCGTGAACGTGAGCAGAAAAACCGTGATCGCGCCGAGGTCCAGTCCAAACGCGCCCAACCCCAGCAGATGCGACGATATGCGCGCCAGTTCGCAGCACATCACGCGGATGTACTGGCAGCGCGGCGGCAGATTCTTTTCAATGCCGAGCAATTTTTCCACCGCGAGCGCGTAGGCGACGTTGTTGGCCAGCGGCGCGAGATAATCCAGCCGGTCCGTGTAAGGGATGAACTGGGTGTAAGTCATGTTCTCGGCGATTTTTTCGTCGCCGCGATGCAAATAGCCCACGTCCGGGTCGGCCTTGGTGATGATTTCGCCGTCGAGTTCGAGCACGATGCGGAGCACGCCGTGCGTGGCGGGATGCGACGGCCCCATGTTCAGGACCATTTTCTCGCCCTGCATGTCGCGCAATTCCTCCACCGCATCGCTCGCGCGGGCGGCGGGGTCGCGAATTTCAGTTGCTTGGACTTCGGGCATGAATGTTATTTTGAAATCGGCCAGGAACCCGGTCTGCCTTCTTTGCCGCTTGGATCTGCGCCGAGCAAAGATTCGTGCATCATTTTGTAGTCGTCGTCGTCAATGCCCGGATCGTCGAGCATGTATAAAATTCCAAACGAAGTTTCGTAAGCAGCGAAACGTGCTATCAAACTTAGCTCGTCATTTGAAGCTCCAAGTCCCCGAAGCCTTTTTAAGACCGGGCCTAAATCGGCAAAAGGCGCGTTGGAATCTTTTTCGGACGACTTTATTACATTGTCTATCCAAAGACCGGCCATATAGCCGTTAATATTTTCATCCCAAACCTGTCTTAAGAATTCGTTTTGTGTAGCCATAATTAATTCTCCGGTGTCCGCACGCGCGGTTCGCGTTCAATGGCGTCCTTGCCGCCCGGCGCGGTCACGAATGGTCCGCCTTCGAGCGGCGCGGCCTGGGTGAAAGCGACTTCGGGAATTTGGGTCGGTTTGCCTGCGAGCGGAAAATCCTTTCGCAGCGGGAAATACGGATAGCCTTCCCACATCAAAATCCGGCGCAAGTCGGGATGACCGCGAAACCGGATGCCCATCATGTCGTAGATTTCGCGCTCGTGCCAGTTGGCCGTGCGCCACACGCCAATGAGGGTCGGCAATTCGGATTTTTCCTCGCTCACGCCGGTTTTGAGCCGCAATTCACAGCTGTCCGCGAGGCGGCGCAAATGATAAACGAGCGTCCAGCGCGGGTCTTCGCCGTAGTTGTCGAGGCTGCTGATATCCACGAGATAATCGAAGCCCAATTCCTTTTTGGCGAATTCGCAGACTTCCGCGATTCGTTCCGCGTCGGCGAGTTGGAGGGTGATTTCGCCGCGAAACTCTGTGGGTTCGGAGAGCACGTCGCCGAATCTGGCTGTGAGTTGTTTGGCTAAATCGAGCGCGGTCACAGTTCAACAAGAATGGAAACCACGGATGGACACGGATGGACACGGATAAAACGCAGCAGCCGACGTGAGGAGGCTCTGATTTCCTCTTGGTTTGAGCCTCGTTACCTCGGCGGCTACCTGGCTTCGAATATATCCGTGTTTATCCGTGTTCATCCGTGATAAAAAATCAGGCTTTTTTCAACGTTTCCAGCAGCGGCTCGTGTTGCACCTGGTTTTGCAGCTTGATCAGCGCGTCGAGCAGGGCTTCAGGCCGGGGCGGACAACCGGCCACATAAACGTCCACCGGGATGATGTTGTCCACCCCTTGCAACACGGAGTAGCTGCGGTACATGCCACCGGTCGAAGCGCACGCGCCCATGGCGATGACCCATTTCGGCTCGGCCATCTGGTCGTAAATGCGTTTGACCGCCGTCGCCATCTTGTAAGTGACCGTTCCGGCGACGATCATCACGTCGGATTGCCGCGGTGAAAAGCGCATGACCTCCGAACCGAAGCGGGAAATATCGAACCGGCTCGCGCCGGCGGCCATCAATTCAATGGCGCAACAGGCCAGGCCCATGGGCATCGGCCAGAGGGAGTTTTTGCGAAACCAAT
>Ga0265316_10006887_pt1 | contig 10788 bp, 5 predicted proteins | sample 4522metaG_FD_202092 | JGI IMG/M metagenome (GOLD analysis project Ga0265316, IMG submission 202092) | Rhizosphere microbial communities from Carex aquatilis grown in University of Washington, Seatle, WA, United States - 4-5-22 metaG | ecosystem: Host-associated > Plants > Roots > Rhizosphere >...
TCAAGTTCAGAAAGATTAATCTCTATATACTGATCATAATATCTTGCCGGATCAGCATAAACCTCGCTGTCTGCTGACAGATGAATCCTATTTTTCAGTGCAAGGTCAGCAACCTCTTTTCTTCCCGTAGCATAAAGATACTCAGTCATTGAATTATCGAATCCGAAAATAGAGCAGGTAGCCCCTGTTTCGGCTCCCATATTACAGATCGTAGCCTTTCCCGTACACGAAAGTGATTCAGCTCCTTCCCCGAAATATTCGATAATATTACCGGTTCCCCCTTTCACCGTTAGTAATCCTGATATTTTTAAAATAATGTCTTTGGCAGATGACCAGCCGCTAAGTTTGCCTGTCAGTTTGATCCCTATGATTTTTGGAAATTTCAATTCCCAGCCCATTCCTGCCAGCACATCAACAGCATCAGCTCCACCTACACCAATGGCGATCATTCCCATTCCTCCTGCATTAGGTGTATGTGAGTCGGTTCCGATCATCATCCCGCCAGGAAATGCATAATTTTCAAGAACTATCTGATGAATTATTCCTGCCCCCGGTTTCCAGAATCCGATATCATATTTATTACATACTGAACTCAGAAATTCATATACCTCTTTATTTATTATTCCGGCTGATTTCAGATCTGCTACCGCTCCTGATTGTGCAAGAATCAGATGGTCGCAATGAACAGATGCAGGAACAGCAGTAGTCTCTTTTCCTGCCATCATGAATTGCAATATTGCCATCTGAGCCGTGGCATCCTGCATAGCCACCCGGTCAGGCATAAAATCGACATAATCAATGCCCCTGCTGAATGATCTTGTCGGAGTCTGAGGATAAACATGGCTGAAAAGAATTTTTTCACTTAAAGTTAAAGGACGCTTCAGCTTTTTTCTGATTTCCAGTAATCGTGAGTCCAATTGCCTGTAAAAAGAATCGATCATCTCAAAATCAAATATCATAAAGCTCTAATTTTTAATAGTTTATTTTCTTATTTGCCCGTTTCCTTCAATTATCCACTTATAGGTTGTCAGAGCCTCAAGTGCCATTGGTCCCCGTGCATGCAATTTTTGTGTCGAAATACCAATTTCAGCACCAAGTCCAAATTCCGACCCGTCAGTAAATGCAGTTGAGGCATTTGCAAAAATTGATGAAGCATCTACCAGATTATAAAACAACTGAATATTGCTTTTGTTCTCCGAAATGATGGCTTCACTGTGTTTTGAACCATAGTCGGAAATATGGTCTACTGCCTCCTGAAATGAGTGGACAGTTTTTATAGCCATCTTATACGATAGGAACTCAGTACCATATGACTCTCTTGTTGCTTTTTGAAGAAGTTCTGAGGGATACTTGCCTCTCAATGCTTCATAAGCTTTTTCATCTGCATAAATAACAACTCCGGAACCAGAGCAGAGACCCACTAGGTAAGCAAGATCATCCAGACGCTTCTCGTGAATTATCAGGCAGTCCAGAGCATTACAAACGCTCACCCTGCGCGTCTTCGCATTGTTAATAATCGGACGGCCTTTTTCTTTGTTACCGGACTCATCAAAATAGGTATGACAAATCCCTGCACCTGTTTCTATTACAGGAATAGAAGCATTATCCCTCACATAATCAATAAGCCCCCTGCTACCCCTTGGAATTATAAGGTCGACATATTCCCTGGCGTTCAATAACTGTGTTGTTTCATCACGCCCTGCTGGTAAAAGTGTCAGTATATCCTGATCAATCCCATTTTTCTGAAGTACTTCCGTTATCAGCTTCACGATTGCAGTATTTGAGTTGATAGCATCACTCCCACCTTTAAGAATGCAGACATTCCCCGATTTCAGACAAAGAGAAAAGACATCAAAAGTGACATTTGGTCTTGCCTCATAAATAACGCCCACAACACCAAACGGTACTGATATCTTTGAAATGATCAATCCGTTCTCTCTCGTGTTTTTCATCAGAAGATGACCCAGGGGACTTGGAAGGTTCACTACATTCCATATATCAGAAGCAATGCTATTAATTCTGTCTTCCGTCAGAATCAACCGGTCATATCGGGGATCTGATTCTGCCATCAAAACCAGATCCTTTTGATTCTCAGATATAATATATTTGGAATTTTCAACAGCCATTTCGGCGATTAACAATAGAATTTTATCAATAGCATCCCTATCCAGAACATTTAATGCCCGGCTGGCTTTTTTTGCCTTTATAAACAGAGGTGTACAATCCATTTGATAACCGACTAACAGAAAATTAATTTTTATTCCTGGAAAGATGACTTGCTCTTCTCATTAATAACCATATAATCATAGTGAATAAAAGGTTTACTAAGCTTTTCACCAATATTCTGCTCAGCTTTTTTTGAATCGTATTGCGATTTGCCTAACCCAACATTATTTCCCTCTTCGTCAACAATTCTGACAATATCGCCACTTCTGAAGAATCCGTCAACCCTTGTTATCCCGATCATAAGCAGGCTGGTTGCCTTGTCATCAAGCAATGCATCTTTCGCTCCATTATTTATGACCACCGCACCTTTTGCAAAAGTATCGGAATGGGAAAGCCATTTTTTCACACCTGTTTCCTTTTTACTGTTTGCAATGAAGTGAGTATTCGGAATCTCTTTCCTTCTGATAATATCAGATACTATGGAATCACGCATTCCGTTTGCTATAAAAACATCAATACCCTGAGCTGCAATCTTACGGGCGATAGAACATTTAGTGAACATTCCGCCCCTTCCGAATCCCGATTTTACTGAAGAGATATACTTATCCAGGTCTCCTGATTCTTCATCTATCGTGGTAATAAGTTCAGTTCCTTTCTTCCCCGGAACACCATTATAAACACCATCAACATTTGTTAGAATGATAAGCGATTTACAGTCCATCATCGACGAAATAAGCCCTGACAATTCATCATTATCTGTGAACATAAGCTCATTAATAGAAATAGTATCATTCTCATTCACGATTGGCAGCACACGGTTCTCAAGCATGGCTGAAATACAGTTCTTCATATTCAGATAATGCCTGCGATCTCTGAAACTCTCTTTAGTCGCAAGAAGCTGTCCAGCCTGAATCCCATATTTACCGAATAGAAACTGATAGCTTGACATCAGTTTAACCTGACCGATTGCCGCCCATATCTGTTTGGCAGCCACAATGTTTGTCTTTTTTGAAGGTGATACCTCACTCCTGCCTGCTGCTACCGCACCAGATGAGATTAAAACAACTTCGATTCCTTGTTTATATAAAATAGCGACATCCTCAACGATACGCAAAATTCTTCCGTCATTGGGCGAACCATCTGATTGAGTAATAACATTACTGCCAATCTTGATGGCAATCCTGCTAAAATCCGGTTTACTGTTTTTCAATTTATAACTATTAGCACCCGTTATAATAAAATTTGTCGCAAAATTAAAAGAAAATGTGAATATATGATAGCGATATTGAATATTTCAGAATATTCATATAATTCAATACTATCGACTATTAAGAAATTTAATAACTGGTAGCTGTACAAAATAAAATCGTTTTACAAGTTATGGCAGAAAGTTAAACAGGAATCAAATATATGACAATTATCATGTATTGAATTGTGCAATATAATATTTACAAGAATTGAATTGATTTGAGAATCAATAATATTGCAAATCAATCTATTTATTTTCTTCGTGTACCCCTGCCCCAAGGGGAGCGAAGAACCGACGACGCGGAGCGGAGGAGTTAGACGAAGTCAAAATCAATTTACTCCTCCTGGGGATGGGGTAAATAAATTTATTTTAAAGCTATTTAGGAATTAAATATTACTGATTCACCTTGCCCAAATTAATTATTCAACGTGAATCTCTCCCTGAAGTTCAGAGTCCTCAGATGATGATCCGATAAAAAACTTTACATTTCCTTTTTCCAGAACAAATGCATGTTTATCAATATCCCAGTATGTCAGATCGGAGGCTTTCAGAGGAATGGAAACCTTAACTGTTTCGTGTTTACCTACTGACACACGCTTAAACCCTTTTAAGGCAATACGCGGGCGTTCTACTTTTGATTCAGGAAAACTTACATATAATTGAGTCACTTCATCACTATCGAAGTTTCCGGTATTCTGAAGATTAAAAGTGACATTGACCACTTCATTATTTTTAAGGGAGTTTCTTTCTGCTTTTAATCCTGAATATTTAAAATTTGTATATGTTAAACCGTACCCAAATGGATACAGCGGTACATTTTTTTCATACATATAAGTCCTTCCATTCCTGATATTATAGTCGAGAATCGGAGGCAACTGATCAATTGAAGATATCCATGTCTGTACCAACCGTCCGGCAGGACTGATATTTCCAAAAATCGCATCAGCCATTGCATTGCCCATCTCCTGACTCGACTGGCTGACATGTAAAATTGCAGGTACATGTTCTTTGGACCAGTTTATTGCATATGGGAAACTGGACACCATAACAAGTATAGTTTTTGGATTTGCAGCAAGAACCAGTTTGACAAGGTCTTCCTGCTCAATAGTAATTGCCTGTCTATCAACATCTTCCCGGCCATCGCTTGCAACATGGTTTTGTCCCCAGCCCAATCCGTAACTAAGCGGATGGTTGCCAATGCATACAATAGCAATATCACTTGCCTTTGCAGCAATTACAGCTGAATCAGCTTTATTACTGGCAGCAAACCTCACTGTAATATTTTCACCAGCAGCATTTTTAATACCTTTTAAAATACTTATTCTATAAGGCGGTGTTCCGGAATACCAGTCTGATATAACAGAGTTTGCAGAGGGGCCGATCACGGCTATTGATTTTATCTTATCTTTCTGAAGAGGGAGAAGCATATTTTCATTCTTAAGCAGTACGATTGATTTTTCAGTAGCCTTTCTGACCAGTTCCCGTGCCTCCTCCTTTGTCCAGGGAGCAATAGTATCTGCAATACCTATTTCAGAATAAGGATTTTGTTGTGAATTATCCAATAAACCTAACTTGAGCAGAACTCTGAAATTTCCATAAATAGCTTCTTCGATATCTTTTTCAGTTATCAATCCCTTTTCCAATGCTTCTTTAATTGAAGATCTGTAATCATCGAGATACATTGTTATTCCGGCTTTAATACATTCCGCAGCAGCTACCGGAAATGAAGAATAAAATGCATGGGTGGTAATAAGTTGTTTAAATGCGCCTCCATCAGTTGATATTATACCTCTTAATCCCCACTCTTTCATTGTAACGTTACGCAGGACCGGATTAACTGTACACGGAATACCATTATATTTATTGTAGGCAGCCATAAATGCCTGAGATCCTCCTTCAGTTACACCTTTATAAAATCCGTAGGAATAATATTCGCGGAATAACCTTTCATCAAAATCAGAACTGGTATATACACGGTTATTTTCATTGCTGTTTGCAAGGAAGTGTTTCATGAGCGAGGCAGTTTTCCAATAGACCGGGCTATTTCCCTGCAGTCCTTTAACAAAAGCAGTTACAAGAGTCCCTGTCAGGAACGGATCTTCACCATAACACTCTTCAGTTCTTCCCCACCTGATATCTCTTCCCATGTCTGCATTAGGGGCAAATATTATCAATCCTGAAATTCCGAAATTCTTATTCTGGGCGAGATACCTGCTTTCAGTGGCCTCCCATCCTGCAACTTGTTGAATCATATCAGGGTCCCACATCTCAGCAAGTCCAATTGCCTGGGGAAAAGTCGTTGTTGGTGAAGCTTTAGCTCCCTTAATTGCCCAGTTTGCAGGACCACTGTAAGCCAGACCATGAAGTCCCTCAACAGTGCGGGTCCCTTTTATTCCAAGACGGGGGACAGAAATACGTGTAGAAAGACAATTAATCTTCTCATCTAAAGTCATAAGCGAAATGAGATTTCTGATCCTCTTATCATCAGATAGACTAATATTCTGAAACGGATAAGATTGTGCATGTGTTAATAATGGCACTAACCCCAGAATGAAAATCAAAAATGTTTTCTTCATTTTCTAAACAATTAAAGCTTGTACATTAAAACTTTCCAGAACTCTAATTTACAAATTTGCTAATCAAATGCCAACAGCCAATTGATATTTCAGGAGACTAATCGAAAAATTTCAATCACAGGATCCAAATAGATGTTAACAAAATATTGTTTTTCAGTTCTATGCCCCATACGGGTGTCAGATAGTACAAAGTCAGGTCTGGAGGCTAGTTACCAGCTTATTTTACTTTAATGATCTTCTGAAACGAAAAAGGCCTGCTTTCCTGTGTAATACCCTGAATATTAATTAAATATTCTGCTTTATTATCAGAACTCCAGAATTCAACTCGTGTCTTGCCATCCTGGTCGGGTTTAACTGAAGGATTCCAATAGAGTGTATTTCTGAAATCCGGAATCCGGCTTTTCTTTAACGCTGCAGATGAATAATCGGGCGAAATAAACGAATTTACTGGATCTATTACTCTGTATGACAACCTTATAGCATAATCTGGAAGAGTCGCATTGCTAAAATCTCCTGCCTTGGTTATAATGTTTATAATTCCATAAAAAAGGTAATCGCCAACGAAATACCTTTCTCTGATAACATCAATTTTTTCAACAATCTCAGGATCAAGTCCGGCAATAACTGCGGGATCTTTTACTGCTACTCCGTCAATAAATAAGGCAGGTGGTGTTTCATAAACTTTATTATATTCCGGATCAGAAACTGTTATTTCATAACCAGATTTTTTATTTTTCAGAAAGACTCCGACTATAAGTTCGAAAAAGACCTCTTGCATGACGGGAAGAGTAATATAGTCTTTCATATTCAATTCCTGATCAGGCTTCCCATAAAATCTTCTTGTCTTCAGCTGCGAAATAGCTGGTCTGATTGGTTCTCCAACAGAAGAAGTTCCATAAATTTTCCTTACCTGGTGGTTAACACTCCAGGTTGAAATATACCCGGGTGTCGGTTTGCTGATTGAATCAACCAATCTCTCAGATTTAAGATATTTATCCGAAAATGATGATTCAATATTAACAGATTGGTTTTTAGTTACTTCATCAGGTTGGATTATTAAATCATTAACCTTATCATCAATTTTAATTTTGAAGCTGAAATTCCCTTCCCTGTCTGTTCTGGCATATTGAAAATCAGCTATTTTGCCAGGATGTGATAATAAAACATACTTGCCGGAATCTTGCTTTTTCAGATCACCGTTTAAAAGTTTTCCTGAGACGTAATGATCTTCTGCTTCAATTTTGTATTTATAAACTTGCGGTTCACGTGCTAATATAGAATTCCAGTCTAACCAGTTACTTTTCACAGTCTGAAGAAGACTATCAATGATTTCGGGAGCTATCTTGTTAACTTTTACACCTTTAAACAGATTCCATTGCAACAAACCAAATTCGGTGCCAAAGATCATATAATCATTAATATCCGGGAAGGACAGGTTATTTGCTTCCGAGACTACAGATATGCTTAAATTATTTGCATTCAACTTATTTGGTATTGTACCCGGAAACGCAAAATCAAGAGAAATTTTATCCCTGAGCCCTGAACTGTCGGTCGAATGAATCGTTACAACAGGGTTCTCTTTTTCAGAGGTATAAATGAACCTTTCACCAACAGGCTGACCTTTTGCATTAAAAACAGTTATTTGATTAATTCCGGCAGAAAGTTGATTTTTATTAATAAAGATTTTTGCGTATCCATCTGTTGTCCCCTCAGAGCTTACATGGTTAATATTTCCATGAGTCTGAATAAACAGGTAAAACTGATTTCTATTCTCAGCACGATATTTTTCATCAGTTACAACATCTATTTCCACGACATCTGATTTCAGATTATCTACTTTCAGAGTAAGACCGGCGTTCAAGGCAGCAGGATAATTATCAGGGCCAGTATTTCCTGAAATTTTCTTTCCTGAATTTATCTTTTCTTTAAATGACCTGGAACTGAATGCATTAAAGACATGAATATCCTTTGTGAAGCAATTAACCGGCAGAAAATTTTTCATCCAGTTGGTATATGCCCTGATTGTATATATCCCGGTGCTCAACGTATCCGGAAGAACAATCTGTCCCGGGCCAAAACCTCCCTCAAGAATAATCCTTTTTTGTACGATTGGCCGGTTCTCGGGGTTAAGCAGTTCAAAGTAGGCAATTTTACTACCAGATGAGGCTTTAAAACTTTGTCTGTCAATCAAATAAATATTAAACCACAGATCTTCTCCTGATATATATTCGTACCTGTCAGAGTGTATATATATTTCTTCTCTGGGAACCGATGATGTATAATTCAAAAATTTTTGACGCAGATAATCTGTCATATTCGCCGGAATCTGACCATAAATACCATGCAAAAACAGGAAATGAATCAGAATAAATACCGCTGGCCTTAATTTTTTTATCATTTATTATACTTTCGTCGATATTCAGTTACTTGCCTTCCTTCCAGAAATCAGGTTCAATTGTTGTTCCTCTGACAGTACAATCTGCACAACCTTTGGTACGAGTTATAACTCTGTAAGGAGGCATAAAATTGGTTATTATTACCCATGCCCCTACATTCAGATTTGGAATATTGCCACCACCGAAAACAGTATCAGCAATACAAGTAGCATTAGTGTACGGGTCAATAATGCCAGCAAAACGATCTTTTATAAAAATTCTTTTGGATGAGTTGGCTGAAACGCTGAAATAACCCATAACTTTTTCATTTGGATTATCAACACAATAAACATTACTGGGAACACCTGAAGGTATCATATCATAAAGACCGCCTACCTGTTCTGACATATTTTGCAATTTTTCCCAATAGAGGTATTCATCTTCATTCAAAGAATATTGGTTCACTAATAAACTGTATTTTAGCTCTAACCTGTCTGTCTGATTGGAAATAAAAAGTAGAGGAAATTGTTCGATCTTGTCCTGGTCAAGAACAGAAGTGTTTTTTATATTAATCACACTGGAATTATTCGATATCCAGCATACTTGATTCGGTACCTGATATGGAAGATGAAATTCCCAGGTCTCAGAATACTCCCATCGGAAGAACTTACACACATTTGCAGGATCATGTGTATCTAAGTAAATCTGGCAACCCTCCTGAGTAGTGATGCCATCAGTTTCCATAATTGCTTTCTTTTCATAATATACGCTGTCGATATGTGGAACAGGTTTCATCTCCACAGGGTAGGATTCGTAATTATGAGTATTATTTAAAGTGTTTGTTTTGATGTGTAAAGAATATTTTCTTCCTATTTCTCCCTTAAATATTGCCGGGTCCGTAACATAGGTTCCGGAATAAGTTTCGCTGAGGAAGTATGTATTGCCAAGATCATCGGAGATTGAAACAATACTGCCATTTACCGGGTTTGCCGTGTTTCTGGTTCCAAGAGGAAGGGATCTTGACAGTTTTATAGTATTTACAACCGGCTGATCAGTTATCAAACCTTCAACAACAAGTAACTGTTTATCTTCATTTGTCTGAGGAACAAACTGGGTGATACAACTGTTGAAAAAAAGAAAGATTAAAAAAAGAATAAAACATTTGAACTGCATATTTCTTCTTATAATTCGCTTGAAAATCAATAAATTATTCCGATTATATTGCTCCATAATTATTTAAAAGTCAAAATTAAAAGTAACAGAAGGAATTGCTCTGCCAAACACTGACAGTTTGTATCCCTTAACCATATTTCCTTCATTTTTAAAATAAATTGAATATACGTTTTCCCGTCCGAGGAAATTATAGACTGAGAAAATCCAGTTAGGATGAGCAATTCTATGCGACCTGAGGTTCCCGCTCACTTTTAAAGAAAGATCAAGCCTTGAGTAATCAGGAATTCTGTATTCATTCCTGTCCGAATAGGTTACGAGCAACTTATCACTTATATCATATGTAGCCACAGGATAGGTTATCGGCCGGCCTGTGCTATATGTATAGTTTGCCGAGAAGCTGAAACGACGGGAGAACAGATAATTAAATGTAACAACAAGGTCATTGGGTTTATCAAAATTGGCAGGAAACCACTTTCCTGAATTAATAATTTCGTCACTAAAAGTTCCAATGCTTTTAATGAAGGTTCTGGAATACGTATAACCGATGCTGTAACGGGTTTTTCCTTCTGTCTTCTTAAGTACCAGTTCCAAGCCATAAGCTTTACCCTTAACGTTTACGACATCCTTCTCAATGTTCTCATCCATTATCAGATTTGTGCCTCCCTTAAAATCAACCATATTCCTGATTCCCTTATAATATACCTCGGCAGAAGCTTCGAAACTATTTTTAAATAACAGTTCATAAAAACCTAGTGCAACCTGGTCACCAATCTGCGGTTTCAGATAATAATCGCAGAGCTTCCAGGTATCTGTAGGAGCTATTGATGTTGAATTTGAAAGCAGATGCAGATATTGTCGTGTTCTGTTATAGTTTATCTTAAAGGAATTCTTGTCGGAAATACGGAAATTCAATGAGACTCTTGGCTCCAGTCCTCCATATTTGCTGGAGACTTGACCAGACTTAAAATTTAAAGTGTCGATAATTGTCGATGTGCTTTTTGAATAATCAGGATTATAGATCATAACCGATTGTGGACCAAAAGAGTAGTAAGCTGACATCCTCATACCAACATTAACCGACAAATAGTCTGTCAGAAGAAATTTGTCATCAATGTATAATGCTCCTTCCCATGCCCGTTGTTTTTCAATTGTGTGTGGTATTATAAGTGATGAATCGCTGTTTGGAAGATAACTCCCCGGAACAATAGCATATCGTTTAATGTCGAGACCAAAATTAATTTCAAATCTT
>Ga0265316_10006889_pt1 | contig 10787 bp, 10 predicted proteins | sample 4522metaG_FD_202092 | JGI IMG/M metagenome (GOLD analysis project Ga0265316, IMG submission 202092) | Rhizosphere microbial communities from Carex aquatilis grown in University of Washington, Seatle, WA, United States - 4-5-22 metaG | ecosystem: Host-associated > Plants > Roots > Rhizosphere >...
AAGCTGGGCATTCCGGTGGTCGCCGTGGTCGACACCAACTGCGATCCGAGTGAAGTGGATTACGTGATACCGGGCAATGACGACGCGCTGCGCGCGATCCGGCTGTTCACCTCGAAGATTTCGGAATCGATCGCCGAGGGCGTTCATGCCAGAGACGACAAGCAGTTGGCGGACATTCAGGCCGTGGCTGAGCCCGAACCCGTGGTCGCAACTCCCGAAGCGGAAGTCGAGTTTGCGGCAGTGGTGGGCGACGGCGCAGTTGCCGTTCCCGCCGTGGGACCCGAAGGTGAAGAGATCCGCATGGAAGACGTGCTGGGCAAGGGCACGCGCAAGCGTCCCTCAGCCGCCACCGAAGACGTTGACGAGCTACAGGCCGAGACGCGCCGGTTCTAGCATCGGCTGCTGGCTTGTAGCTGCTGGCTCCTCGCAGGCACCTGATCTGACCCGCGCAGTTCGACTGTGCGCGGGTCGAGTTTTATAACAGCAAGTTTCAAATCAAAGGAAAGAATTCTTAATGAGCACTACTATGGCAAACATTTCTGCTGCCCAAGTGAAAGATCTCCGCGAAAAAACCGGCGCGCCCATGATGGACTGCAAGCACGCCCTGACCGAAGCAAATGGCGACCTGGAAAAAGCGATTGTCCTGTTGCGCAAGAAGGGCGTTTCGGTCGCAGCCAAGAAAGCGGCGCGTGTGACGAGCGAAGGTTCGGTGGGTTACTACATTCACGCCGGCGGCAAGATCGGCGTGCTGGTCGAAGTCAACTGCGAAAGCGATTTCGTGGCGCGCACCGAAGACTTCAAAGAGCTGGTGCACGACATCGCCATGCACATTGCGGCGAGCGATCCGAAGTTCGTCCGGAAAGAAGACGTCACTCCGGAAGACTACGCTCGAGAGAAGGACATTTATCTGGCCAAGGCCATTGCTAGCGGTAAGCCCGAAAAGATTGCCGAAAAGATGGTTGCCGGCATGATGGAAAAGTTCTACGAAGAGGTTTGCCTGCTGGAGCAGCCCTTCATCAAGGACCAGACTATCAGCATCTCGCAGTTGATCGCCGCCAAGGTCGGCAAGCTCGGCGAGAACATCGCCGTGCGCCGCTACGCCCGTTTCAAAGTCGGCGACGCCACGGCAACCATCGCCTTCGTCAGCTCCAAGTCGGACAGCGCGGCCGGCGAGGCTCCGGTTGCCAAATAGCAGCCGATAGTCAGCGGTACCAAATAATAAGGGCCGATCATGCAAACATGGTCGGCCTTTTCCTTGTCTTGCGTGCAAGTCGAGTTACTTTCGGTACTCGCAACCGGAAGACGCGTCCAATAGCATAATAATGGCTGTTTATCGGTGCGATATGGGCGAGTGCTCTTCTTGTGGTCGTGATCTACCGGGGTACGAACAACTGTGCCGTCAGTGCTATGCCGCACGGTGCGCGGAATTGACGGCTCCTAAGGTCGGAGTCCCCACCATCATCTCAGATCCATGCGACAACCCGAATGACTCTCAAAAACCGGAGATAAACAAAGCCCCATCCAGCTACGGTTGGTCCGTGTACATACATTTGGTGCTCTGGATATTTGTCGCTTATGCGTTTTTTACGTACATGCCAGATGTTGTAAAATTCGTCGTTCTTTTGGTAGGACTTGTGGTTTTTTGGTGTCTCTTCCTCTGGGCTAAGTTGAAAAGACCAAGGAAGAGTTATGATACACTGCCCCGCCGGCTTTCCTTCGTTCTTGGTCTCTGTTGCCTTGTCGCGTGGAAGATCACTGGCGAGGATTTCTGGGGAGTCTGGGGAAGACTCGCCATCGCATCCATAGTCGTGAGCTGTGTGTATGGGGCTGTCTATAGAGTTATTGATCGGCGGCGAGACTTTGAGACATAGAGCATCGGCATCGCCGCCGCAGTGCTACACTGAATTTCGATGTCTGCACCGATCTTCAAACGAATCCTGCTAAAACTCTCCGGCGAAGCCCTGGCCGCCGATCAAGGCTTCGGCGTCGATACAAAACGCATTCATGAAATCGCGGCTGAACTTGCCGATGTCCACACTCTTGACATCCAGATGGCCATCGTCGTGGGCGGCGGTAATTTTTTTCGCGGGGTTGCCGACCAGGCCAAGGACATGGATCGCGTTTCCGCCGATCACATGGGGATGCTGGCCACCGTCATCAACGCGCTGGCGCTGCAGGACGCGCTCGAAAAGCAGAACGTCTTCACCCGTGTGCAGACGGCCATTGAGATGAACCAGGTGGCCGAGCCCTTCATACGGCGCCGCGCCATCCGGCATCTTGAAAAAGGACGCGTCGTCATTTTTGCCGGCGGCACCGGCAATCCGTATTTCTCGACCGACACAGCCGCCTCGCTGCGCGCCATGGAAATCAAAGCCGATGCGATCCTCAAGGCAACCAAGGTGGACGGCATCTACGACGCCGATCCGATGAAGGTGAAGGACGCCAAGAAGTTCGCGACCCTCACCTACATGGACGTTCTCAGGCTGGGGCTGAAGGTGATGGATTCGACTGCCATCTCGTTGTGCAAGGACAACGATCTGCCGATCATCGTTTTCAATTTGAATCAGCGCGGCAATATTCGGCGAGTAGTGCTCGGCGAAAAAATCGGCTCTCTGGTCAGCGCGTAGAATCAGTACCCAGTTGCCAGTACCCAGAAAAACCGGTTCGAGCGCTGGTTACTGGCAACTGGGTACTGATTTATAATGCACGGTTCTATATCGCTATGTTTGGGAGCTGACAGAGATGGCTCATCCTGCCCTGAAAGAAGTCTACGCAACCCTCAAGACACGCATGGAAAAAGCGGTGGAAGACTTCCGCCGCGAAATGGCCGCTACGCGCACCGGGAGAGCGAACGTTCACATGCTCGACACGGTTTCAGTCGATTACTACGGATCGCAGATGCCGCTCAACCAGATCGCGCAGATTCACGCGCCCGAGCCGCAAATGATCACGGTGCAGCCGTTCGATGCGTCGCAGCTTGGGGTAATCGAAAAAGCCATTCGCAGCGCTGATCTCGGCCTCAATCCGATGAACGACGGGAAACTTGTGCGCGTGCCCGTGCCCGCGCTCACTGAAGAGCGGCGCAAGGATATGGTCAAGCATCTGCACCGGATCCTCGAAGAGCACCGCACGGCCGTGCGCAACATCCGCCGCGAAGGCAACGACGCGATCAAGAAGACGCTGAAAGACAAGAAGATTGCTGAGGACGACGAGAAGCGTGCACTTGACGAGATTCAGAAGCTCACCGACGACGAAATCAAGAAGATGGAAGAGATGAGCAAAGCCAAGGAAAAAGAAGTGCTGGAGTTCAAGTAGTTGCGGCTTTTCACTTCGCCCGTACCCACCCTGGCCAAGGATTCAGACAATGCGCTTTTGTGTTCTTGCCGTGACCATAGCTTTCGCTTCAGTAACGATCTCGGGACAAATTGCCATGCCGAAAAAGGTTCATCAAGAGGGATTTTCGATCGTTGGTATTGAGGCGCGGACTTCGAACGCCCGGGAAATGAAAGGCGAGGGCGTGATTCCTAAGCAATGGCAGGACTGGCAGGAGCGCTTTGTGAGCCGCGTAGAGCAACCGGAGGTGAATCGAGCCGACCCGAACCTCTACGCCGTCTACACCGATTATGATTCGGACCGGAACGGCGAGTATTCGTTCGTGATCGGGGTCAGGGTCAACGCTGGCACTAAGGTGCCGCCTGGCATGGTTTTGAAGAAGATTCCTGCTGGAGACTATGCCCTGATCACCAGCGAGAAAGGTCCGGCCGGCAAGGTGGTGGTGGGAGCTTGGCAAAAAGTTTGGGCGCTTGAAGACAAAGCGCAGCTGGGCGGGTCGCGCGCTTATAAAGCGGACTTCGAAGTTTATGACAGCCGCAGTGCCGATCCCCAGAATTCACAGGTCGATCTCTACATCGGCTTGAAATAGCTGTCCGCGCCTGCATGAAGTGCATTCGGCGGCAACTTCGAATTCATCACCGCCAGTCGCGGTTTCACCCGAGATACTCACGAACGCCGACTATTCCGCCGTTCGGTTCACCCAACGGCATTTGTCCGGTCATCCCTCCAGTTCATTCCTTGCAGTCATAACCCAGGCTGTTGCTGCTCTTTGCTCTGGCGGAAAATTCGTTGTGTTGAGGGCGGGAAGCTCTTATGATGCACGGGTCAGCGCTGCAAATGAAAAATCCTGGCATAGATCGCGACTGATATATCCGGCATGCGCCCCGGTGATCGTCTAGGCGAGTGACCATCGTCTGGTGGAAAGGATTATGGAATGAATCTTACGGCCATTGATTGGGTCATCATGTTTTTGTATTTCGCCTTTGTTTTGGGGATTGGCGTCTTCCTGAAGCGGTATATGAAGACGAGCACGGACTTCTTCCTTGCCGGGCGTTCGCTGCCGGCCTGGGTTTGCGGCATCGCGTTCATGGCGGCGAATCTGGGCGCGGTGGAAGTGATCGGGATGGGAGCATCGGGCGCGAAATACGGAATTGCCACCAGCCATTTCTACTGGATCGGTGCGATTCCGGCCATGGTGTTCATCGGCTTATTCATGATGCCTTTTTACTACGGCTCGCGCGCCCGGTCCGTGCCGGAATTTCTGCGGCTGCGGTTCGATGAAAAGACGCGGGGCTTCAACGCCATCTTGTTCGCGGTGATGACGATTCTCTCGTCGGGCATTTCGATGTACGCCATGGCGAAGCTGATCCAGGTGCTCCATATCCTGGACCTCCCGCTGGCCAAGATGGGCCTGCCGATGTCCTGGTCCTTCCACCTGAGCGTTTTCATCTCCGCTCTGATCGTGCTGGGTTATGTTTTTCTGGGAGGACTGACGAGCGCGATTTACAACGAAGTCCTTCAGTTTTTCCTGATCGTGGCGGGATTTTTGCCGCTTGTGTATCTGGGATTGAAAAACGTGGGCGGCTGGAGTGGTTTGAAGACGCAACTGCCGTCGGCGTTCACACATTCCTGGCAGGGCATGACGAACGCGCAAAACAATCCACTCGGCGTCGAGTGGTTCGGACTGGTCATGGGCCTCGGATTTACTCTCTCGTTCGGCTATTGGTGCACGAATTTCCTGGTTGTGCAGCGCGCCATGGCCGCGGGCTCGATGCTCGATGCGCGCCGCACGCCTCTGATCGCGGCTGTACCGAAGATGTTCTTTCCAGCCCTTGTGATTTTGCCCGGAATGATCGCGCTGGCAGTGCCCGCTCAGCAGGCGGTCACGATCAATGGCGTGGTCCACATGCAGACCGTAAACAACGGAGGGAGAGGGCTGATCCCACAAAAGATCGATGTGGCGACTGGCAAGCCAGCCGTCGACCGTAATGGAAAGCCTGTCCTTGACTATGACCTTGCGATCCCGAACATGCTGCTGCACTACTTTCCCACGGGACTCCTGGGGCTCGGCCTCACCGCGCTTCTGGCCAGCTTTATGTCTGGGATGGCCGGGAATGTGACGGCTTTCAACACTGTCTGGACCTACGACATCTATCAGTCGTACATACACAAAGGCGCTTCGGATAAGCACTACTTGCACATGGGACAATTCGCCACTGTCTTTGGGGTTCTGTTCTCAATCGGCGCGGCCTATGCGGCGACGCGCTACAACAACCTGATGGACTTCCTGCAATTAGTGTTCGCCTTTGTGAATGCGCCCTTGTTTGCCACCTTCCTACTGGGCATGTTCTGGAAGCGGACGACGGGCCACGGGGCGTTCAGCGGGCTGGTTTCCGGCACTGCGGTCGCGCTCCTGCATCACGGATCGACGCTGGCGCGCGGCGACTTGCCGGGGATTAAAGGCGGCTTTATCGCTGTCCTTCATGAATATCCGAGCGAAATGGCGCAAAACTTCTGGACGGCAATTTGGGCCTTTTCCGCTTGTTTCGTGATCACAGTCGCGGTCACGCTCGTCACCAAGCCTCGCGAGGAAAAGGAACTCGTCGGGCTGGTTTACTCGCTGACGGAGAGGCCGAGCGAAGAGCACCTGCGGTGGTACCAGCGGCCTGCGTATCTCGGCGGACTCGTGCTTGTCCTTGCCGTGGTACTGAATATTATCTTCAAGTAGACGGGAGACGCGCGATGAATTTGGATATTCGTTATCCGATAGGATGGATGTTCAGTCTGTTTGGTGTGATCCTGGCACTGTTCGGTCTGCTTGGCGATAAGCAAATCTATGCCCGCTCGCTCGGCATCAACATCAATTTCGATGCGGGCGTGGGATTGTTCGTCTTTGGCATCCTGATGCTGCTGCTAGCCTGGCGCGGATCCGCTAAGGCAAAAGCGGGGCCGCAGACAGCCGCCAAGAACTGAGGACTGCGCGTTCACAATCCGCACTAAGACCTCCTCTTTGGCCGCTGTCGAGGGGATCTCTCTGCCGCTAATGAGGATTGGGATCGCGAGTACTGGCGGAGAGGGAGGGATTCGAACCCCCGATACCCTTTCAGGTATGCCGGTTTTCAAGACCGGTGCCATCAACCACTCGGCCACCTCTCCGGCTCACTACAGTTTTACTACAATCTCAATCTTACGGCAGCAGCCGCGCGAAATCGTGGGTGCGGGATTTGCGCGCTGCTCCTCGCGCTGGCGAAAGGCATCGATCGCCGGATTGCCAGCCGGACGCATGACCATTTTCCCCAAAGGTAATCGATTACTCTTGGGGGTAATCGTGTTATTCTGCAACTCGCGATAGTATGATCACTGGTTAATGGCGGTCCTGCGAATGGAGGCCAATGCCGGCAAATGTTAGTACGGGAACTCAAGTGAAGACGTCCACGAACACGCCACAGACATCTTATCTAGGGCCGCTGGCCATTCTAACCACGCTGTTCTTCATGTGGGGCTCGCTCACGTCGCTGAACGACGTGCTGATCCCCTATGCGCAACATGTCTTCAACCTAAATCTTGCCAAGAGCATGCTGATTCAGACCGCTTTCTTCTTGGCCTACTTTGTCTTTTCGATTCCATCGGCCAAAATCATCGACTGGCTCGGATACAAGCGAGCGATCGTCGTGGGATTGTTGACAATGGTGGTTGCGTGTCTTGGGTTCTATCCTGCCGCGAAAATCCCCTCGTTTCCATTTTTTCTTGCGGCGCTGATTGTGTTGGCGACAGGGATTACGATTCTTCAGGTCGCGGCGAACCCCTATGTTGCGGTGCTAGGCAGGCCGCAGACTGCGTCCAGTCGTCTCAATCTCACGCAGGCCTTCAATTCCCTTGGCACGGCTGTCTTCCCCTGGGTCGGGGCTCGCGTGATTCTCGGAACGACGACCACCGCAATCGCGCAGAGCACTTCTCAGCAAGCCACTGCCATTATCCGACTCTATGTGTATTTCTTTGCGGTGGCATTGTTCTTGCTGGCGATCGGCTTTGGCTTGTCGCACCTTCCCAAGATCGAGTCCGCCGAACACCGCATCGGCGAAAAAGTAAACGACTCTCTTTGGAAACACCCGAATCTTGTCTTCGGGGCAATTGGGATCGTCGTATACGTCGGCGGGGAAGTTGCGATTGGGAGTTCCATTGCCAATTACTTAGCCCTACCTAACATTGGTGGATTCGCGCCGGCCATCGCCGACCCAGCTACTCGCTACCATGCCGCCTTGGGGGAGGCGGCCAGATACATATCTGTTTATTGGCTGGGCGCCATGATTGGGAGGTTTGCCGGAGCGGCGCTTTTGCAGAAAGTCAAGCCAGGCAAACTGCTGGCGCTGTGCGCGGTGATCGCCGCGCTACTAGTTAGTGTTTCGGTTCTGACCAGCGGCCATGTGGCCATGTGGTCGATCCTGGCGGTGGGGTTGTTTAACTCCGTGATGTTTCCTTGCATTTTCACCATGGGGATCGCGGAACTTGGACCGCTCACCGGAGACGGCTCCGGCATTTTGAACATGGCGATTGTGGGTGGCGCTATCATTCCATGGCTGGTCGGCAAAGCTGGGGACATCATCAATCGCGCTTATTACCCGGCCATGGTGCAAGGCGAGACGAGTTGGGGCCAGGGCATTCACTACGCGCTTATCATGGCCACGATTTGCTATCTCTACATTCTGTTCTTCGCCGTAAGCGGATCGAAACCGAACAGTGAGCGCTACGCCAAGGCGTAGCCACGTCGAATTAGTCAGGGCGGTGTCGCGCCGGGTGCCGGGAATTTCGATCGAACTGGACGTGAAAGGCAACAAATGTCCTCAGTTACAGTACGCGGTGATCTGGTAATCGGAGTCGATGTCGGCGGCACCAAGGTTGCTGCAGGTCTGGTAGACGCGAGCGGGGAGATCTTATGCCAAACCCGCAATCCCATGGCTTCGAGTGGCTCCGCAGCCGACGGCCTGGCCGCGGTGGCCCAGGCAATTGATGCCGCGTCCGGCTACGGGGTGAGTGCAGCGGGCGCGCACAATTTGATCCGCGGAATCGGAATCTGCTCTCCCGGGCCGCTCGACCCGAAGGCGGGAGTCATCGTCAATCCTCCCAACCTCCCGTGCTGGCGCAATTTTCCGCTGGCGGCGGAGGTCGCGCAAATCTATCGCGTGCGCGTCAAAGTCGATAACGACGCCAATGCCGCCGGACTTGCCGAGACGTTGTGGGGATCGGGACGCGGCTATCGCTACGTGTTTTACGCCACCATCGGCACTGGAATCGGCACCGGAATTGTGTTGGACGGGCAGATCTATCATGGCCGCACCGGCGCGGCCGGCGAGGGCGGGCACGTGAGCATCGATTACAACGGACCGCGCTGCGCCTGTGGCAAACCCGGCTGCATCGAAGTTCTCGCCGCCGGCCCGGCGATCGCGCGCAGAGCGCAAGCCAAGCTCGCAGATGGCCGGCCCTCCAGCCTGCTCGATTTGGCCGGAGGAAAGATTGAGGACGTTACCAGCGAAATGGTCGGCCAAGCCGCTTTGGCGGGAGACGCGACCGCCAGCGAAGTCCTGCACGAGACGGTGGAACTGTTGTCGCTCTGGTTCGGCAACATCGTTGACCTGCTCGAACCGGACGTCATGATTGTGGGTGGTGGTGTGGCGTCCATGCTCAAGCCGTTTTTTGGGGAAATCCACGATCGGTTGCCCGCTTGCTGCGAGAACCAGCGCTGCAAGGAGATTCCCCTGGTATCGGCCCGTTACGGAAAAGACTCCGGGATTGCCGGCGGCGCGGCGATCTGCTTCGATGCCGCAAAAAGCGACGGTCGCACCGAGCCAGCCGTTGGTCGCTCTGAAGTCCCATTGTCAAAGTAAGACGAGCCGGCGCCTTTATCGCCTTCCAAATCGCGATCGTCGCAGTACGCACCCTGTCCTGTGTTTTCCCGAGATCCGGAAAGCGGCCGCGAGGGCGTGACACGCGCTCGCGAAGCGGCTATAAAGTATTCATTTGAGGAGAGACACCATGAAGCGCACAGCACTGATTCTCTTGGCGGCAATTTTCATGTTGGGCTCGGTGACTTGGTCACTGGATCAGCAGTCGTTGGTCAAGACCCTGGCCAGCACTCTGGCCAGCACGCCGCCGATGGGATGGAACAGTTGGAACAAGTTCGGCTGCAACGTCGGCGAGGATCTGATCCGGCAAACCGCCGACGCGGTGGTCGCTTCGGGCATGAAGGATGCAGGCTACCAATACGTGGTTATCGACGACTGCTGGCAGGTGGAGCGCGACAGCAATGGCAACATCGTGATCGATGCCAAACGCTTTCCGTCGGGCATGAAAGCGCTCGCCGATTATGTACACGCGAAGGGTCTGAAGTTTGGAATCTACTCTGACGCGGGCACCAAGACTTGTGCGGGCCGTCCGGGCAGCCGGGGATACGAGTTTCAGGACGCGCGGCAGTACGCGGCCTGGGGTGTAGATTATCTGAAGTTCGACTGGTGCAGCACGTCGACTCAGGATGCGCGCTCGTCTTACGAGCTCATGCGCGCCGCGCTGGACGCGTCAGGCCGTCCGATCGTCTTCAGCATTTGCGAATGGGGCAGCAATAAGCCGTGGCTCTGGGGCAACGGTGTCGGCAATCTCTGGCGCACTACCGGCGACATCAGTGACAAGTGGCAGGACCATAAGAAGTGGCCAGATGGCAGTTGTTGCTCCAATGGCATGGTCGATATCCTGGATCAGCAGGTTGGTCTTGAGTCCTATGCCGGGCCGGGGCACTGGAATGATCCCGACATGCTCGAAGTCGGCAATGGCGGAATGACAACCGCCGAATACCGCGCTCACTTCAGTCTCTGGGCGATTCTGGCTGCTCCGCTGATCGCGGGCAACGATTTGCGCGACATGAAGCCGGAGATTCGCGAAATTCTCACGCACAAGGAAGTGATTGCCGTCGACCAGGATCCCGCCGGCAACGAGGGAGGCAGGGTGCGCAAGAACGGGGACCTGGAAGTGTGGTCGAAGGTGTTGCAGGATGGGAGCCGCGCCGTAGTTCTGTTCAACCGCGGAACTGCGGATGCGGAGATTGGCGTGTCATGGGAAGAGTTGGGATATCCCGCGCACTTGAGCGCCAAGGTTCGCGACCTCTGGCAGGCGAAGGATCTCGGAGAACACAAAGGGACGTTTTCGGCCACCGTGGCGCCGCACTCGGTAGTGATGGTGACGGTGACGCCGTAGAGGACCGGTCGTTCGTCGTTGGTCGTTCGGTAAGCTGGAATCTGTCAACGGCGCGCGAACGGCCAACGACGAACGACTAACGACGGTCCGCTATTTCGTTCCGTTCGGATACACCAGTATCTTGCTCGCTTCGCCCGTCTTCAAGCGGGCCATGGCTTTGGAGAAATCTTTCATCGGGATGCGGTCGGTGATTACGGGGTGAAGATCGAGCC
>Ga0265316_10006890_pt1 | contig 10787 bp, 7 predicted proteins | sample 4522metaG_FD_202092 | JGI IMG/M metagenome (GOLD analysis project Ga0265316, IMG submission 202092) | Rhizosphere microbial communities from Carex aquatilis grown in University of Washington, Seatle, WA, United States - 4-5-22 metaG | ecosystem: Host-associated > Plants > Roots > Rhizosphere >...
GTCCCTGCGCCAATCAACGCGCCTCCCAATCCGGGAATACGCGTCCTGCCCATCACGAACATGCGTGAGGGGCAGCCGGTGGAACTACGTGAGAAACGACACCAGGAGTGCCGAAAGGCCTCATCACACGCGATAAGGGTCACCTGTCGTAGGCACGCTAGCAAGAAGGGAGCAGCACACCGCCCTTCGCAGCCCCTTTGATCAAGACTGTGCTCGTACTCTTAACCGAACGATTCCCGGGGAAGCGTCATGGCATCATTGGGGCCATCGACGACCATTCTGCAAGAAAAATGGGAAATTCACCCTGATGCATGGCAACTTTCGACCATGACTTGATCCCTTGAGTAGTTACAAAGGAATTTTGCTGATGGAACTACTCGACGAATCGGTCTATCTCCCGGAACTCCCCGAAGACTACGAGCGACTACCTGCCCGACCTGTAGCATCATTTTTCGCAAGGAGGCGCGGGAGGTTAAAAAGTTCTGGGTCTGACGTCCCGGAGCCCAGGCCCGACTTGGTCGCTGTGTGTGCCGAGATTCGCGAGAGTCTGGTCCTGCCACGCCAAGCGAGACTCGGTCGTGGCGCACAGCGCGAACTGGTCCGTCGTTTGGACGGGGCGCTCCTATGGGCTCGGCACCGCGACGACGGCGTGAACGATTTCCGGATGTTCGCTCAGGCGGCCGCAAGGACGGCATCCAAGCGTTTCGATCAGAAGTTCACGAGTGAACGGCTCGAACTTGAACTCTGGGAGCAGTGCCTGCGGGACCAGGCTTTCGAGAATGACGACTCGCTGCTGAGGTACCTGGGAGCCGCCGCGACATGGCTGAGGAACCGGCAAAGCGCATCGGCGCAGCGGTACCGCGTGCGCGGCGAGCGGGACGAAGAGCTTGTCCAGGATACGGTCGCGGACCTAGTCGAATTGGTTCGCAGCGGCCAACCCGCCGCCTTTGTGGCGTTCGAGCTATCGGGGTTGCCAGCGTGGAGCGTCGTGTATGACCGACGCAGGTCGCGGTTACGCCGCGAAAAGCGGCTTTTCATCGCCGTAATGAACGATGGTGGTGCATGGCTCCACCAGCCCGTGCCAGACCCGGAAGGAATCCTCCTTCAGCGTGAGCGAGAGCGCCGGGTTGCGACCGGACTCAAACATCTCGGCCATAGCCTGACTTGTCCGCAGCAGCGCACTCTTGCGCAGCTGGCTGTCGAGTTGGAGCGCGGCGGACTACGTGGCGCCCAGGTTAGGGTCGCCCAGGCACTAGGCCGTGGCAAACCGGCCATGAGCCGCATGATGGACAGAATCGCCGATGTCGCCGACTCGCTAGGTCTCAGCGAGATCGTGGACATCGAAATTGGCAGGAGTCACGCCCATCCTAGCCCTTCGGCGTTGCCATCCCATGTCGTGATCCCTCTGTCCCCGGAAGACTCGGCTGCGGAACTCAAGCGTCGCAGTCGCGAGAATCGAAGGCACCGACTGCGTGGTTGGCTCCGTTCGCCCTGCTGATCTGTCCTCCAGGGAGCGGGTGGGATTGGCGGCTCGCCTCGTCAGGGAGTCTTGACTAGATTCCGCATTCATGTCCGGCCGCTGGCAGATCTCCAGGGGAAAGAGTTACTCCGTGGCTCGCCCATGTGCGGCGCCGTCAAGAGTGGCCAGGGTAACGCTGCGCCCGCCGCAAGTTCAAGGAAATCAATCGGACCAACATAGCCGCGTAACACGAAGGCATTGGCGTGCATGGAAGTGAAGAAGGAGGTACGTCACATGATGCCATGCAAGTTCTGTGGAGTAGATCCGCCTGCGCGAGGTCTGAAACAAGTCGGAAAGACCGCGACCAGGGAAATCTACTTCCTCCGCCGGTATCGCTGCCAAGACTGTGCTGCGGTAATGGTCTTCCACGGAGATCTTCTTGAACGATCAAGCCTTGTCGAGACCTGGTTTCCACCAGGAACCGTCAATGTCCCCGCGGGAGAACTCGAGCGCATTTCGTTCCTTGCCCGAGTAAAGGGGTTCAACGGTCAAACGATTCGCCTATGACCGACCTCGCCTCGCTTCTTCGCGGTTCCGATCATCTCGTAGCAAGGATGAGGCCGAGCGGTCTGCAAGAATGGGCCGCCCTACCAGGGGCTCGGATGCCCGCCGGGGATGCGTGCGTGTTGGCGAGCGACCGATAGGAATCTTGTGCGTATGATCAAGGTTGTATAACCTTCCCCAAATGGCGTCCCGTACCCCGACTCAAGAGCTTCTAGCCATCAAGGCGACCGCGGAGTTGCTCGGCGTGAGCGCGCAGACCCTGCGCCGCTGGGATAAGGCCGGAAAGCTACGTCCGAACCGACATCCGATGAACGGGTATCGGCTGTACTCTCGCCACGTGGTATTGGCTCTCAAGAAGAAGATCGAAACTAGAACCGAGGCAGTGAAATGAAGGCAGACATTCTAAAGCTCCTGCTTCAGTCCCACGCGGAAAGCGACGAGGCGTCGTTTCGAAAGGCTGCGCTGCAGCTGGCGGCCGTCGAGAGCAGTGCCGGGCACGTTCGGGTGGCTGACGATATTCGAGCCATCATCGCCAAGATGCCGGCTACTGGCACGCGTAAGGCCGGGCCGATCATCGACATCGCCGCACCCCGCGGCGACCTTGCGGACATCCTTGAGGGTGGTCATCGCGACGAGCGCTTCCGCGACATCGTTCTGCGCGACGAAGTGCGTGAGCTGCTTCGACGTGTGATCTTGGAGAATCGCAAACGCGGTCGCCTTGAGCGTTTCGGCGTCTCGCCTCGACGGCGGCTGTTGTTCCACGGCGCTCCGGGGTGCGGAAAGACGCTTGCAGCTGCAGTGCTTGCTGGCGAGATGGGCCTTCCGCTCATGACGGTTCGCTTCGACGCACTCTTCTCCAGGTTCCTCGGGGCAACCGCAGTGCAATTGCGCGCCATCTTTGCTGAGATGCCTCGCCGTCCAGGCGTCTACCTTTTCGACGAATTTGACTCTGTGGCGAAGGCGCGTGGCGACTCGCAGGACGTTGGCGAGATGAACCGGGTCGTCACCGCATTTCTACAGCTCGTTGACGCCGACGTGAGCGGTAGCGTTCTGGTTTCAGCGACCAACCATGTCGAGCTTCTCGACCGCGCGGTATTTCGGCGCTTCGACGTAATCGTCCCGTTCGAGAAACCTACCCAAGAGCAGCTTGTTGCCCTCCTGCAACTTCGGCTGGGCGCCATGGGGCTAGCCGAGCGGCAGACACGTGAACTTGCGGCGAGAGCCGATGGCTGGAGCTTCGCGGATGTTGCGCGCGCCTGCGACGACGCGATCCGTACCATGGCTCTCGACAACCGCGAGCAGATCTCCGAACGCGATGTTCTTGCGGCATTGGAGGAACTGAAACGGCGAGAGCTCCCGGCGAGGAGCTAGGCAATGGCAGACGAACGGCTGCCGCTTCTACGGGGGCGCATTACCGCGGTAGACACGTACCAGGCACCGCAGCCTGGCCGTGGCAAGCCGCCGAAGCTGCCTTCGCTCGACCCTAGGGCCCATCGTTCGAAGTTGTTGCAGCAACTCGACGCAATCGAACAGCAAGTTCGGTCTCGTGGTGAGACTGCGCGCGACGAGCTTGCCACCCGCGAGATCATCGCAGTCAGGCCCGCTCCCGATACCCAGCTTGCGCCCGAGCAACTCGATAGCACCCGAGAAGATGCTCGGCTCATCGGTGTTGATCCAGACACCGGAACCGTCCTGCTAGATGTCGCAAACGCGCACCTCGATCACCTCCGCGAGAAAGTTGACGCGTTCGCAGACGACTCCCGCACCAAGACCAAAACTGAGAAGGATGGTACGACGACCTTCCACCGTGACAAGGAGCGGGCTGTCGCGCCCGTTGAGTCGGTCGGACTCGCTGCGACGGAGGATATTCAAGGAGCAAGAATGCGTGAGGAGCCACCGGTGGGCAATCGCCCCTACTGGTTCGAGATCGCATGCCGGGGAGGCTACCGAAACCCGTTGTCCGAAACCGAAGGAAGTCGCGCTCAGATATCACGACAGCTCCACCGCATGGGCGCGATCCAGAAGCTCGACGAGTTCGTCGGTCCCGAGCAAGTCTACTTCTTCGTGCGCCTCACCCGGCAACAGCTCGACGGGCTGCGTGCGGCCACAGACTGCATCTACGAGGTCGATCTCGCGCCAGCACGTCTGCGGGATCTCAAGCTTCTCGAGGATGTCACGTCAACGGACCTGAAGGATTTCTCCCTTCAGCCCCCAGCAGCCAATGCACCGGCGGTGGTCATAATGGACACAGGCATTGCCACTGGGCACCCTCTCCTGAAAGCGGCGATCCTGACGGCGACCACCGCTGGGCCTGAGATTCCATCTCCAGAAGACACTTATGGCCATGGCACCAAGATGGCTGGCATCGCGCTCTATCACGACCTTGGAGGCGCAATTGAGCGAGGCGGGACTTCAGCTCCGCACTGGCTACAAAGCAGCCGCTTGCTCGCCGCACCAGGATTGGGTACGTCATCCGACGAGGAGTACGAGAAGTGGCCAGTTCTGACCCTCGGTGCAGTCCGCGCGGCAGAGGATGACGATCCTCGTCCTCGCGACCGGGTTTTCACTCTGGCTGTCACGCGAACCATGCAGGATGTGCCGCTCGAAGGCCTGGTGCCAACATTGTGGAGCCACGCCATCGACCAGATCGCGTTCCACGGAGGATTGGGCCGTCTGATGCTCGTGTCAGCCGGCAACGCACGCTACGGACAGTGGCTCGCTCTCGCTGAGCAATACCCGCAACTGCAACTTTCCGAGAAGATTCACCAGCCGGCGCAAGCGACGAACGCACTGACCGTCGGGGCGTTCACCGCGAGGGTCGAGTTGCCAAGGGAGAAGGAGTACGCCGAAGCCCACGTCGTGGCACAAAGACCAGGGGGGATCTCGCCCTTCACCAGCACCGGTCTTGCGGGTAACGAGTGGCCCATCAAGCCTGATGTCGTGCTTGAGGGTGGTAACCTGGCGATCTCTGGACGACTGCCAGACGCCAGCGTGCCGACACTCTGCGCCCTGACGACCAGCCATCACCACACGCGCGGCCAGCCGCTGGGACAAATCTCGATGACCAGCGAGGCTACAGCGCGCGCCGCGCACTTGGCGGCTCGGGTTTGGGCGGCGGAGCCAAGGCTCAGGCCGGAGACCGTGCGAGGGCTTCTTGTTCATTCGGCGAGTTGGACGCCGGCCATGCATGGGCAGTTTCCAGGAATCAACGACCGCCTTCAGGCGTGCGGCTATGGTGTGCCTGACGAGCAGGTCGCGTCCGAATGTGCACACAGCAGGGCGACGGTGATCGTTGAAGACTCAATGCCCAACGCGGTTGTCGAGGAAGAGCCGAAGAAGAAGGCCCCGAAGCGGCCGACGACCAAGACGACCGAGCCGAAGGACCGAAGGAAGGTGAAGCTGTACCGCCTTCCAATCCCGTATGACTTGATCGCTGAGAACGATCCTGATGTCGAGCTACGTGTCACGCTCTCGTATTTCGCAGAGCCGAACAAGTTCGGCCGCAGAGTGTTCCACGGACTCGACCTGAAGTGGTACATGCAGGGGCCGCAGGAGCGCGAGGACGAGTTCCTCCAGCGCATAAACGAGCTGAAGCGGCCGAAGGGGACCGATGGCAAACGGCAGAAGATTGCCTCCAAGAAGGCGTTCGATTGGGACCTCGGCAGACAACTCCGAAGCCGTGGCACCGTGCAGAGCGATCGGTGCCGCGTAAAGATGTCTGATCTCGCTGGGGACAAGCTCATCGCCATCGTTCCGGTGCTCGGCTGGTGGGAACAACGGCGTCCTCTAAGGCATCAAGAGATGCGGTTTTCCTTGATCGTGTCCGTATTCGGGCCAGGCGTCTACGCAGCAATCAAGCCGCAAGTGGAGGCGCGCCTCATGGTGCCTGTCCACGTTTGAGGTTCTCCATGTCCGACCGCTCGTCGCCGCAGCGCACTCTTCTAGGGAGGTTCAAGAACGGGTGGACAGACGAAAGATCGCGCATGAACATCGGTCGTCTCGGCCTGACCCGCTGAACCGATCATTCCCATCGCAGGAAGCACGCAGCAACAGCAAAAATCCGGATGCGCCGCGCCGCCAGGATGCCACGAGGAACTGCGAACACCGCAGGGAAAGCCATGGACCCTATAAATATTCCAGTGACCATTTACCTGAATGTTCCTTGCGATCTTCTTCTCTTGTGCCTATTTTTGTCTTCGCTGTCACGCTGAGACGTTTTGAGCGGCGCGGGCAGACGTTGTACTCCTTGGCTCTATGCACCACGTGACAACTCAACCTAATCAGCGCGGAAGAATAACTCCAGCGATACGGCCTCTGGGCGGCGGTTGAGCCCGGTGACTGCCACGTGAAACACGCCGACACCGATCATCCTCTCGCATTTCCTGCACATCAACGTTTGCGGTGCGCCATACGTGTTTCGCATGGCGCTGCGGAAACGGTCGCCTCACAACGGGACTGTCTCTCTCGATGACCATTACTCTCTGTACATCCCTGTTCACGCGTGGCCACCAATATCCTTCGCGATGGCCTATCGGGAGCAACCGGCGAACGGACTAATGGAATCGGATCGCTGACCCGAAGGTGGCATTCACCCACCCGGACGCTGCCCGTCGATGTCTCTTCCGACCAAGCCCCAAAAACCTGACCGAAGTGCTGATTGGTTAGCTCAGTGACCTGACCATTTTCAATCAAAGAGGAAATTCTCGGATGCCGAACCTCACACAGGCAATTGCCACTTACAGCTTTATTGACCGGCCACATATGGACCTTGGCACGTTTGACCCGTCTGACAGCAACACCGCGATCTTGACGCGCATTGAAGCTCTCATGACATCTGCCAACGCTTCCTTCAACGCACGCAAGTACGACGATGCCATCAAAGGCTATCATGCAACCGAGTCGCTAATCTATGCGCATATCGATCCCGCCTGGGTGCCCGAGCTGGGAGGAAAGCTTCGTCCTCTTCTGCCGCGAGATCCGTCGCTATTCGACCCGCTGCTATCAGCTACGTCGCAATGGCTGAATATCCTTTCCGTCCCGATGCCGACCAGTCCCGTACGCACCGCGACGGCTGTCGATCCGCAACTGCTCTCGTCCGTCGCAAACTTGCACGGCGCGGGATTGAATCCAGTGAGCACGAATCCAAGCGCGACCGCCCAGGCACTCTCCGATCTTCGACTCGCAGCCATCTATAGGAACCAGGGCAATACGACTGCGAGTAGTACCTTAGTAACTCGGGCTCAAGGTCTCAATTCGGCTATCGCGAACGCGCTCACGCCGACCGGAGCGGCGACACATCCATCTTTCCTGACGGACGACGGACCGCTCCCACGTTCGGCCCTTGTTCCAATCGAAAGGCAGCCCAATCTCCCGACTGCCGTACTTGACCCAAGGCAGGTCGGCCTCTTATCTGGCAGCGGGACGCAAGTGAACGTGAAGTCAATCCAGTGGTCAGCCAACGGCGGCCCCGATATAGAATCAATCAAGAGTATCCTGTACGCCCCTCACGTCACCGCCGCAGCACTTCCGGACGTGCTCATGAACACGGTAACACCCTGGGAGCGGGCGGTGCGCTTGCCACATGACTATCATTACGTGATTCCGCTTGCACTGGCGAAGTGTCATCACGCTATGGGAGACTACGCCCAAGGGGAAACCTACTATCTGCAAGCCGCCCAATACGCTTACATCAACACCGCGGTCGAGGGGCCATACGTATGGGTCCAGCTCGCTTCACTGTATCGCGACTGGGGCAATAGCCTATATGAGCAGGGCGACCGGACGACGGCAGCAGCTATCTACGGCAAGGTGATCGCGTTCGGGAGTAGTACGCCCCCTCCATCGTCTCCGCTCTATGCGCTTGCCGGTCTAGCAACTGCAAGGAACATCGTCAAGACTCTGATACCTCAGCTTGCGACTCTCGCCACCAACGGCGCGAGCGGGGTGAGTGCTGACAACATCGCAATCGCATCGCTCCTTCTACAGATCAATGCGAAGCTTGGCCAGATCAGCGGAGGATTGGACTACTGGGGTCATTACGCCGCGGCCGTGCCAATCTGGACCTTCAGCTATCTCCAGCAGACGGCGATCAACTTCACTCAGCTCGCGTTGCAGGCTGAGCGCGACGTTATTAACTACTGGAGTCAGGCGGACCAAGCTACCTTGACGAAGACCGAGCTCACCAACCAAGTCGCTCAGGCGAAGGGCCAGGTCAACGCCGCCATGCAGCAGCTCTATCAGGCCAAGCAGCAGGCCCAAGCATACCAAGCCGCTCTCACTCTCGCTCAGGAGAGAGCTGTTGACGCCAAACAGGACGCGAACAAATACCTCGCAGACAACAGCCACGCGATCCTCCTTCAGGCCGTCGGTCAGCAGGTCGCCGGTGGAGATGACGGAAATTACGATCTTGTGAGCGATATGGCGTGCCACATTCTGCAGGGCTATGGCATGTCCGGCTTTAGCGACCCCACGCTAGCAGCCGCCGTCCAACTCGCGGCCAATCGCCTAAGTCAGGATTACCAGGTTTTCAGCTTGAATCAAACGGCCGCGGAGATGCAACAGGCCGTGGTTGAGGCACAAGATCAGTTGAATGCCGCAAACGCACAGGTCGCTGCAGCACAGGCGAATCTGACAGTTGCACAACTAGAGGCTAGTGGAGCTGCTCAGGTTCTGAGTGTTTTCAGCACTGACACCTTCTCCCCACAGGTTTGGCGCGCAATGGGGAATTTCGTCGAAGCTATTTACGCACGCTATATGAACATGGCACTGCGGGCGGCGAAGCTCATGCAGCAGGCTTACAACTTCGAGAATGACACAACCCTCAATTTTATCCACGACTCGTATCAGGGTGTGGTCGACGGCCTGCTCGCCGCAGACTCGCTGATGGCAGATATTCAAGCGTTTACCGACGACCTTGTGACATCGAATCGCGGCAAGAAGCAACTGATCAAGACCTCTATTTCGCTGGCGAGCAACTACGGGTACCTGTTTGAGACACAGCTCCGCAAGACCGGCAGGATGGTCTTCGAGACGACGCTCGATGATTTCGACTCTGCTATGCCGGGCACGTACCAAGGGCGCATTCAGCATGTTGCGGTCAGCGTGCAAGGGATCGTGCCGCCCACGGGTCTTTCCGGATCGCTCAGCAACAATGGCATCTCGCTCTACCGGTTGCCCTCGGATGCGGCGACGCCAGCCAGCCCGAGCAAGCAACGGATTCAGAGTGCGGAGACGATGGTCCTATCTGATTACGATCCGCTTCAGGACGGCATGGTTAGCTCGGCGACCGGAAATCAAACTGGCATCTTCGAAGGAGCGGGTGTTGCTAGCAGCTGGACGCTGAGCCTGCCGCGCGCGCTGAATGACATGGACTACGGCACTCTCACTGATGTTGTCTTGACCTTTCTGTATGAAGCCCGTTACGATCCCCAGCTTGCCGGGACGGTGCTTTCGCAATTGGCGAGTAGGCCTGGCTACCACAACCGTGAGCGTTCCATCCCGGTTGGCTGGCTCTATCCCGATCTCTTCTATTCGTTCAAGAGCAGCGGCAATCTGACGCTGAACCTCGCGACCGCTGACTTCCCACTGAACCAAACGGTGCCCCTAGTCACCGCGGTGAGTCTGCTCTTGGTGATGAAGCCTGGCACCTCCGCCCAAGGGATTACCCTTTCGATGACGGCGCCCGGCAGAAACGCTCTGTCCGGCGTTACCGATAGTAGTGGCACGATCTCGTCGCAAGGAACCGGGAGTACGTGGGCCGGCACGATCGGGGGATCGGCAATTGGAAACTGGACAGTCAATTTGGCGGCGGCGGCAAATCCAACTCATGCTCCGGGAGGGAAGCTTGACTTGTCGTCGCTGATTAACCTGGTTCTCGTGTTCAGCTACTCGTTCACTCCGAGAAGCTAGACCCCAGCAAGGTGTCGAGCAATGTCCAAGACCAGCGGTACAGCAGACGAGATCCTGAACCTACCCTCGGGTGGTGGATCTGTCTCCGGGGCAGGGGCAAATTTCAATGTTGATCTGAACACGGGTGCGTTGTCCGTTGGTCTCGAACTGGCGCTGCCGGCCGGACCAAACGGCATCAAGCCCCCCCTGACCCTTCGCTACTCCACGGGCTCCGGAAATGGGCTATTCGGGCTCGGGTGGTCGTTGGGACTTCTGACCATTCTGCGCAAGATCACACCTTCTTTCAGCTCCGAGGATTCATCAGTCCTGGGGACCTACTCCCTCGTTGGGGTCGGCGACCTTGTCAAGATGGCAGGGGGGCGTTTCCGACCGCTCGTAGATACTACTGGTCAACTAATTGAGTTCACCAACGACTCATGGACCGTCACTGACAACCGGGACACCAGTTTCACACTGGGCACGACCCCGAACTCGCGGATCGGCGCTGACCCTCCCGCCGCCTGGCTACTCGATTGTTGCACGGATAGCCTGGGCAACTCGATCAACTATGCGTGGAGTGAAGATGGAGATTCGCGCCTCCTGAGCATGGTCACTTGGGGAACCTATAGACTCATATTCCAGTATGAGACACGGCCTGACTTGGGGGTAGACGGACGCTACGGCGTTCCCATCCGGATGACGAAACGGTGCAGCGCAATCGAGCTTCACGTGACGACGGAGGATGCCAGCCTGGTGCGGAGTTGGTCGCTCCTATACAACGACAACAAGATGTGCGGCTGGTCGTTGCTCGAAACGATTCGAGAGCAGGGGCATGCCGCGGACGGATCCGTCCTTGCGGCGCCGGACCGCACGTTTA
>Ga0265316_10006891_pt1 | contig 10783 bp, 7 predicted proteins | sample 4522metaG_FD_202092 | JGI IMG/M metagenome (GOLD analysis project Ga0265316, IMG submission 202092) | Rhizosphere microbial communities from Carex aquatilis grown in University of Washington, Seatle, WA, United States - 4-5-22 metaG | ecosystem: Host-associated > Plants > Roots > Rhizosphere >...
ATGCCGGGCATTTTTGCTTGCCTTGTACTTCAAGTTACCGCTGCTGCCTGGTTACTTCTTCGCGGCCTTCTTGACTGCCTTCTTCTTCGCAGGAGCCTTCTTGGCTACCTTCTTCGCCGGGGCCTTCTTGGCAACTGCTTTCTTTGCTGCCTTCTTGGCGGGCGCCTTCTTTGCTGCTTTCTTAACTGCCAACGGTTTACCTCGTTTTGTCGATTTGCTGGCGCTCTTGCTGGCCGTGGCCTTCTTGGCCGCGGTCTTTCCGCCCTTTGCGCCAGTTCGTTTCTTTTTTGCGGCGGATTTCTTTGCTGCCTTCTTGGCGCCGGTCTTGCCGCCCGATTGGCCGCTGCTCTTCTGTTTCCGAGCAATCTTTTTCATTGCCGATTTCTTGGCCGACTTCTTGACGGATTTCTTGACCACCTTCTTGGTGGACTTCTTGGCAGGAGCCTTCTTGGCGGGCTTCTTCACTCCGGTCTTTCCGCCCGATTGGCCTGAGCTATCATCGCCATCATCCAGCTTCTGCTTCGGGGCGGCCTTTTTGGCGGGCTTCTTCACTCCGGTTTTGCCGCCCGATTGGCCTGAGCTATCATCGCCATCGTCCAGCTTCTGCTTCGGGGCCTTTTTCACGGCAGGCTTCGATACGGGTTCTTCCACAATCACGACTACAACCTCTTCTGCCACGCCTTCATCGTCGTCCGACGACGTTAGTATGCTCGAGGTTTCGATCTCTTCTTCATCGTCTGCAAAGTCATTTTCGTTATCGGGGTCCAGTTCCATCGGCTCCGCATTGGGGTTGCCGTCATTCATCGCGTACATCCTGAATATCTCTTCCATCCCTTTGCCTCCAGCGTCTGGCCGCTGCCGTTATCCTGGTTTGTCTCTTCGCGCAACGGAAACATATATTCCGCCTGCGGAACTATTGTAGCTATAGCATGGACTCAAAGGCTATCAAAACACAAGTGCGTAATGAGCTACCTGCCTATTTTTGTTTTTGAGATGAAGAACCGGGCTTCGCGGCGGATTTCTGTGCAGGATGCTTGATTGCGCTGGATGCCCCGCTTTTCCGAGCGCTGGGGGCGGCCGCTGGTCTGTGCGCCTGTCGCTTCTTCGCTGACGAAGCTCCACTCTTTTTTGTGGCGATTGCGCTTTTTTTTGCAGGCGCGGGAGTGGCGAGCTTTTGCACGGAACCCTTCACCGTGGCCATTTGACGTGCCTTTGCGCCCGTTTGATCGGTTCCGCGGCGATGACTGCGCGCAGCACGCGACAGACTTACAGGTTCGGCCACATGTAGGCGCTGCCCAGGCTGGACTTTAGTGCCGGTGATCTTGTTCCAGCGCCGCAACTGACTCAGCGAGACTCCGAAACGGTCCGCGATAGTGACCAGCGTGTCGCCCCTGCGCGCTGTGTACAGAGTCATGTGCGCCGAAGGCGCGGCAGACGGAGGCACCGGCACAATTAGAGCTTCGAGGCCCTGGATACTTTCTGTCTCGCGCAGTTGATTGACTGCGGCCAGCTCCTCCACCTGCACGCGATACTCTCGTGCCACCGAGGCTAGAGTGTCCTCCGCCACGACGCGATGGTAGCGCCATGAGTTGCGCTTGGGCTCGGGAATCCCCGCGATGCGCTGCGCAAACAGAGTTGCCGTGCCGGCGGGCAGATGCAGATCGAACGCGGTATCGGGCGGAGTGACCAGCCGCAGCAGGCTGGGATTCAGCGCTATCAACTCATCCACGGGCGCTCCCACCAGGTCCGACGCCAGCCGCAGGTCCACCGAGTAGTTGAGGGTTACGGTGTCGGTGAGCACCGGCGGGTCGAGTGTGATGTCGTCAAACCCATACTGCTTGGGGTTGTTGGCGATGATGATCGCCGCCAGAATCTCCGGCACATAGTTTTTAGTCTCGCGAGGAAGGTTGTTGCGATTGTACAGCTCCCAGAAATCGGCGTAGCCAGTCTTCTCGACGGCGCGCTGCACATTGCCCGCGCCCCAGTCATAGCCAGCCATGGATAGATACCAATCGCCCAGCTGGTCGTAGATGAACTTCATGTAACGGGCGTACGCGCGCGTGGATTTTTCTGGATCGAAGCGCTCGTCTACATAGGCATTGCGCGCCAGCCCATAGTTTCCGTGAGGCATGAACTGCCACATGCCGCCGGCCTTGGAGCGTCGATTGACCGCGCGCGGATTGAATCCCGACTCGGCCACCGCCAGATAAATCAGGTCCTGCGGCACACCCTCTTCGGCCATGACGCGCTGAATCATCGCCTTGTAGCGGCCTGCGTGCTGGAAGGAGTGCAACAGCGTGTTGTGACCCTTCTTTGTATTGGCAAAGAAGTTGATGAAGGTGGCGACGTAGTCGTTCACCACCAGCGGCAGGTCGGAGTTGGTGGTGGCCAGATCGGCCCTGGCCCTGGCCACAATATTCGGGTCCACCACGAAGGTCACATCCTCGGCCACATCGGCCGGCGTCTCCTCTTCTTTGGGCACAAAGCCATTGCCCAGCTTCAGCGCCTCCATCTCCAGCGCATTCACCGCGTCCACAATGCGGTCGAACTCCTCCTGTAATTGTGCATCGCTCTTGATATTGATGCCACTGGTCAGCATCAGGTCCACGGCGCGATCGAACTCAGCCTTGGCTTCGGGCAACTGACCTTTGCGATAGGCGGCCTCGCCATGCGAGTAAGCGTCTTCCACATGCTGAATAAGCAGGGCGACGCGCCGTTGCTGGAGCGTGGGCGGTGGAGGCACGGCGGAATCGTAGGCTTGTAGTGTTTGCGACGGTAGAGCGGGCGCGGTTGCTTGCGGCTTCACCTGCGGGGGAGCGCCCGCGGGTTGAGAGGGATCACACCCCGCCAGCGACAGGGCCAGCAGGATGAATCCGAAGATACGATACCGATTCCAACTATTGCGCATGAGAGATCGAATTGTCCTGGCCAGGACATGGCCGCGGGAGGTGCTATGCCGATGATAAGCTATGGCCTGGAGGCCCGCCTTCCACCCCAGCGACGTAGACCTGTCGCCGGGGACCCTGGTTTTGCGGCGGGCGCGCAGTACGCAGATAAATCCCCTCTTTCGCCAGGCCCCGCATGGATGCCCGCTTCCTTCGCAACTTCGCCATCATCGCCCACATCGACCACGGCAAGTCGACGTTGAGCGACCGTTTGCTGGAGCTGACCGGCTCGGTGACCGGCCGTGAGATGCAGGCCCAGATTCTGGACGACATGGATCTGGAGCGGGAGCGCGGCATCACCATCAAGGCCCATGCCGTGCGCATGTTGTATAAGGCGCAGGATGGCAATACCTACCAACTGAACCTGATCGACACGCCGGGCCATGTGGACTTCAGCTACGAGGTTTCGCGTTCGCTGGCCTCCTGCGAGGGCGCGCTGCTGGTGGTCGACGCTACGCAGGGCGTGGAGGCGCAGACGCTGGCCAATGCATACCTGGCCATCAACCACGGCCTGGAGATCATTCCCGTCATCAACAAAATCGACCTGCCTTCGGCCGACATCGTGCGCACTCAGGAGGCGATTGAGAAAGCGGTGGGGCTGGACGCCACTGACGCCCTCCCGGTGAGCGCCAAGACCGGCGCGGGCGTGGCTGAAGTGCTGGAGGCGATCGTCCACAGGCTACCGCCGCCCACGGGCGATCCCGATGCGCCGCTACAGGCGCTGATCTTCGACTCCTGGTTCGACGCCTATCGCGGCGTCATCGTGCTGGTGCGCGTTATGCAAGGAGCCATGCGCAAGGGGCAGCGCATTCGCCTCATGTCGAACGGAAAATCGTTTGAGGTCGAATCCATGGGCGTGCTGATGCCCAAGCCGGTAGAGATCGGCGAGCTCCTCGCCGGCGAGGTAGGCTTCTTCGCGGCCACGATCAAGACCGTCAGCGACACCAAGATCGGCGACACCGTCACCGACGACACAAGGCCAGCCGCCGCCCAGTTGCCCGGTTTTGAAGACATCAAGCCGATGGTCTTCGCCGGCTTGTACACCGTCGATTCGCACGAGCACACGCTGCTGCGCGACGCCCTGGAAAAGCTGCGCCTCAACGACTCGTCCTTCTTTTTTGAACCAGAGAGTTCAGTAGCACTGGGCTTTGGCTTCCGCTGCGGATTTCTCGGCCTGCTGCACATGGAGATTATTCAGGAGCGGCTGGAGCGCGAGTACGAACTGGACCTGATCACTACCGCTCCTGGCGTGCGCTACCACATCACGCTCACCGACGGCAGCGTCGTCGAGGTTGACAATCCTTCGCGCTGGCCCGAGCCCGTTAATATCGTCTCCATTCGCGAGCCGGTCATCACTGCCAAAATCCTCACCAATGAGGAGTATGTGGGCGGCATCTTCAGGCTTGTCGAAGAGAAACGCGGCAAGCAAGTGAACTTCGAGTATGTGACGCCTACCCGGGTGATGATTACCTATGAGCTGCCGCTGAACGAGATCGTGCTCGACTTCTACGATCGCCTCAAGTCCATCTCCCGCGGCTATGCCTCGCTGGACTATCAACTGGCGGGCGAGTGGGAGTCGCCGATGGTCAAGCTCGACATCCTGGTCTCTGGCGAGCCGGTGGATGCGCTTTCCATCATCGTTCACCGCGACTTTGCCTACGAGCGGGGCCGGGCGCTGGTCTCAAAGATGCGTGAGCTGATTCCCCGCCAGCAATTTGAGGTGGCCATCCAGGCCGCTATCGGTGCCAAGGTCATCTCTCGCGAAACGGTGAGCCCGCTGCGCAAGAACGTGCTGGCCAAGTGCTACGGCGGCGACATCACACGCAAGCGTAAGTTGTTGGAAAAACAGAAGGAAGGCAAGAAGCGCATGAAGCGGATCGGTAAGGTGGATATCCCGCAGGAAGCCTTCTTGGCCGTATTGCGGGTAGGCGAAGACCAGCCGAAGTAGCCGCAGCGCATCGACCCAATAGAGACTTTAGTCACTCTGCTTTCAAGGGAAACTGTGGAAACCTCGCAAGAGAGGTGTCCTCCACTATACACACGTAACTTCGCCTTACAGGCAGGGTATTCCAAATATATCTGCTGATAAATAAGGGGTTGCGTGTTTTAGCAGAAACCGTCTGGGGTTGACAAGTGGATAAAATGAGTTTTTTGCCCTTGATTGCAGGAAGTAATCCACAAATTTATCCACAGCGGCCATATTGGCAGCGCGGAGTACTTCCTGCCCGGCAAGCACTCTATTTTCTGGCCCTTGAACGATACCGTTCCAGCACGAAAGGCCCCGCTTAGCGGGGCCTTTATGGAGCGTTTCAGGGCCCCAGGCCTTAGTGCGTTACGGGCGGCTTGGCGGCCGGTCTGGGTGCTGCGGGCGCCGGTCTGGATGCTGCGGGCGCCGCGGCTGCCGGAGGCGCCGGTGGGGCGGGTACTCCCGACTTCACGTTGTAAGCATCGATGATCTGCTTGGTGATGTTGCTCGACTCGTTGGCATACAGCACGGGGTTCTGCTGCTGGGCCACATCCAGCACCAGTGTGTATCCCTGTTGCTGAGCGTAGCTTGCCAGAACGTCGTAGACCTTTGAGGCCAGGGTGTTGTACAGCTCCTGCATCTCCGTCTGGAAGTCGTTCCGGGTATCCTCGACGGAGCGCTGCAGTTGCTTGTCCTTGTCTTCAATGGTCTTGGTGCGGCTGGCGCGCTCGGCGTCGCTCAGCTTGTCGCCCTGCGCCTGTAACTGCTTCTTGAGATTCTCAATCTCGTCGTTGAGGGCCTTGAGCTGGGCTTCCTTGGGCTCATACTTCTTTTGCAGGTCGGCGAAGTTGCGCTGGCCTTCGTTGGTTTGGGCCACTGCCACCTGAAAGGCAATGACGGCAATCTTGACCGGTCCGGCCGGCGCCGCGGACGCGGGAACGGGCAGTGTTTGGGCGGCAGCGCTCAGGACAAAACCCGAGGCCAGCGTAATAGCAAGTGCAATCGAGCGCTTCATGCGAATATAAAGCTCCTTCGGAATTCCTGTGTGGCAGCCCGCGTTTCAGCGCGAGCGTCAGCCTGTGCCTCCTGAGCAGCCTCACATCTTTTGGTGTGGGCTCCGCACCGGATGGGGCAGAGGCAGGAAAAGACGCGAACGGAGACGCAGCAGGAACTAAATGGATTATAGGGGGGTAGGGTGGGAGCGTCAAACCGGCGGATCATGAAATTCGCTGGAATTGGAGGTGTTACCCGGTTTATGTCATCAGTGCTTCACGGGCGGCTTAGCAGCCGGATTTACCGGTAAAGCGGGCAGATTCGATCTCAGGTTATAAGCGTCGACGATAGCCTTTGTGATATCGGTGACGGGAGTCAAGAAGAGCACGAGGGGATCCTGCTGCCGGCCTCCGTCCAAGACCAGCGTGTACCCATGCTGCCGCGCGTAGGCCACCAGAACCCTATAAACCTTAGTGGCCAGGCCGCTGGACAGCTCTTGCATCTCCCGCTGGAAGTCGTTCTGGGTATCCTCGGCGAAGCGTTGCGCGCGCTTCTTCTTGTCCTCGATGGCCTTGGTACGGCTGGCGCGTTCGGCGTTCGTCAATGTGCCGCCTTGCGCCAGCAGTTCTTTCTGCAGACTCTCAATCTCGTCGGTAAGTTTGTTGAGCTGGAGTTGCTTGGGTTCGTACTTCCGCTTCAGGTCGGCGTAGCTGCGCTGGCCTTCGTTGGTTTGGCCCAGTGCCGCCTGAAGGAAGATGACTGCTACCTTTGCCGGTTTAGCTGCAGCGGGAGCGGCAGGCGCCTGTGCAGCGATACTCAGGGCAAGACCCAAGACCAGCGTAAAAGCAAGTGCAAGCGAGCGCTTCATTCGAGTCGTAAACTCCTTCGGAATTCCTGACGAGCCTCGGCTTAGAAGGTTGTCGAAACGGTCAGGCGGAAGGTCTTGCGCGGCTCGCGGAAGAGGTTTCGTGCTCCGTAGGCCTGAATCGCGCCCTGGTAGGTGTAGTCGCCCGCGCCGCCCGGCGGGAACAGGTCGCGGGTAATCAACTGCGACGTGCAGCTTTGGTTGCTACTCCCAACGACAACCGCGTTGCAATAAGGCCGTTCATACAGGCGCAGCGGGTTGTAGGCATAGTAGAGGCGGAAGGGTGCATTGATAATCGGCATGATGACGGAAATCTCGGCGCCTGTGGACATGCGCGGAACGAAATTGGTGCCGGAGATGGGCCGGATGTCCCTGACGAACCCAACCTGTGAGCCGGGGATGCCACCCTGGCAAGAGCCGTTGTTGAAGACCGGGCAGCCATAAAGTGGCGCAGTCAGCGAGGCAAAGCCCTGGGGACTCTGCTTCAACTGCCCCTTGTTGAGAGCCGAATCGATGCCGAAGTCGTCGAAGAAAGCGAAGGTAACCGGGCCGGCGATGGGAATGCGGTACTCGGCATTGGCCGTGAAGCTGGTATCGCCGCCGATGGAGGCGATCCCGTAGACCGGTAGCGGCACCTGGATGCACTGATTCAACTGCGCATTGTTGGGGTCGCGTGGCACGCAACTGCCGTCCGGGTTGGTCAATTGAAAGTTGATGCGATTCGGAACATAGCCATATGGCGTTGCCCCGCGAATGTCGAACCCTCTTAACTCGCCCTCGCCGCCGGCGTAGAAACGGTTGTTGGGCGGAGCCACGTCACCGCCGTAGCCCTGCACGTAGCCCAACTGCGCGCGTACACCCAGCACGTTGCGCCCGTTGGCCGTCGGCTTCAGATAGTGAATTGGCATGAATTGCTTGTAGGCCACCAACGGCGAGAAGTAGCGCAAATTGCCGCCGATGCCTGCCACCTGGAAGACCGCCGTGTACTCCTTGCCGTTGCGCGGGCGCAACGGATTATTGATGGTGTTGTAGGTGTAGCTGAACGAAGCCGAGCTGCTGATGATGCCTTCGAGCGCATTGGACCCTTGAATGCCGGAACGGAAGCTGATGGTCTGGAAAAAGGTCTGCGAGGCGGTGCTGAAGGCGGTGATCGTCGACTTGTTGAGCGAATAGGTAAGGCCCACGCGCTGAAATGCATGCCGCCTGAGCGGATAGCTCACCGATAAAGTCAGGCCGGTAGAGGCCTGGTTGTAATTCTGCGTGAGCGACTGCTGTGCCGAGGTCAGGTTGACCGATTGCCCGCTGGTGGCCTCGTAGTTCTTGGCGGCGTTGAAGTCCTGCTTGTTGTTGAAGAGCTGGAAGCCGATATTGAGCGGGCGGTTGCGAATATAAGGCTGAGAGAAGCCGAACGTAAACTGGCGGCTTACGTTGCCCAGATTGCCTTGCAGGCTGAGCGTTTCGCCCAGGCCGAGGAAGTTGTTGGTCTGGTAGTTCACGCCCAGGAAGGCGCCCGACATGCCGCTGATGCCGCCGTTCATGCCAATCGAGTTTTTGCCCTTCTCCTTCACCTTCAGCAGCAGGGTCACTGTGCCGGCATCGGAATCTTGCTGCGCCGTGGAGTCCTGCTCCACCTTGAGCGGTTCAAAGTACTCCAACTGGTTGAGGCGCAGCAGGCTGTACTCCCACAACTGGGAGTTGTAGACCGAGCCTTCGTCGAGCATCAGCTCCCGGCGGATCACCTTGTCGCGGGTGATGGTGTTGCCCTCGAACTCAATGCGGGAGACGTAGAAGGGCTTGCCTTCGTCGATATCGATCTCCAGCGAGACGGTCTTCTTCTGTTCGTCGAAGACGGGTTTGGGGATGGCGCCGAAGTTGATGTAGCCCAACTGGCCGTAGGCCTTCTTCAGGTTCTCCAGGCCCTTGCCGATCAGCGTGGCGTTGAACCAGTCGCCGTCTTTGGCGGCAAAGGTGGCGCGCAGAGCTCTGGGATTGTTCACCGCTTTGTTACCGGTGAAGGTGATGGTGCCCAGCCGGTAGCGGGCCCCCTCTTCAACGGGCATGAGAATATCGATGCGCTTGCCCTTGTTGGGGCGGAAGGTGAACCAATTCAATCCACCCTGGTCGCGAATCTGTGTCTTGGGCTCCTCGATAGCAGCGGTGTAGTAGCCCTTGTCGCGGTAGGCAATTCGCACTCGCTCGGTGTCTTCCTCGAGCTTGTTGGCATCAAAGGTCTGGGAAAACAGGTTCTCGAAGACGATCGAATACGGGATGCCGATGGGCTTCAGGTTCTTCATGGAGCGGCGCAGCACTAGCCCGCTGAGGTGCTGGTTACCGGTGAAGCGGATCTGGCCCACCTTCACAGTGGGGCCTTCCTTGATGTTGAAGTTCACCTGCACCGAGGCCGGAGGAATCGTCTTGACCTCGGTCTTGATGGTGGCAAACTGATGCCCGTGCTCGGAGAGAATATCCTTCAGCACGGTTTCGGCCCGCTTGATCTTCGCCATATCCAATTGGCTCTCGACCGAGATGCCGACCTTCTCCTTCTTGAAGCGGTCCAGCACGTCCGACTGGGAGACAGCGTTGAGGCCCTTGTAGTTGATCTCGCGGATGGTGGGTTTCTCCCGGACAAAGATGTTCAGGATGATGCCCTTCTCCGAGTCCTCCCGCTCAATGCGCAGTTCCTCGAAGTACAACGTGTTCCACAACGAGTTGAAGTCGCGCTCGATAGAGATGGGGTCGTAGGTGTCGCCGGGGTGGGTAAAGAGCCGGGCCAGCACGGTTTCCTTGGGGATGCGCCGGTTGCCGATGACCCGAATCGAATCGATCGTCTGCGGCTGCTGGGCCAGGGCCGCGCCGGTGTTGAACGCCAGCGCCAGCAACATCATCATGCGCGCGAGACGGCTTGCGGCCCGTAGCGCGCGGGAGATACAGGTGTGCTTGATCTTCACTGGGCTGGAGCCCTGCGGCGAGCACAAGTGCTGGTGCGATCCATAGTTCGGCTTCACGGGAAGAATATGCACACCCTCATTGCTTAAATTCCGTTCCTGCATCGAGGAAAGATGATTATATTGGACCGCGGCCACTCCGCCCAAACCGCCGGGCTGCCAATCGGCTCGGAAACCGTGTCTTTCCCAGAATTTCCCTGCCCCTTTGGCCCTTGCGGACTCGGGCTCTCCCCTAATAACCGCCCCAGCGACGAAGAACCCGCCGCGACGGGCTGGAGACCCCTGATTTCTATGGGACCCAACCCTCAGTCTACCGGAAACAAACGGGTCGGGACGGCTTTGCATCCCCTCTCCGCATCGCCGCATCCCCCTTAGACGCAAGCCGGGCGCGCAGGGCTGCTGCTCGGCGTAGAGGTGTTGCCGAAAGGGAGTCCATTCATAATTTTCATCTTTTGCCGCATCGGGGCTTGACCCTGAGGTATTCTTCTTGCATATCTGACTCGAATGACGGCCTTTATCCGCAAATTGGACCGGCCTTCCCAGAGTCGTACTGCGTCGGGAGGCTCTGATGCGCCAAAATCTCCCCATGATCCTGATCCGGATGGTTGTGGGCCTGGTGTTCCTGCTGGAAGGCGCCCTCAAGTTCCTCCGGCCCGAAGAACTGGGCGCGGGGCGCTTTGCCTCGATCGGCTTGCCTTTTCCTCATCAGTTGGCAACGCTGGTGGGCGGCGTCGAGATCGGCGGCGGCGTTGCCATCCTGTTGAACTTCTACGCCGGCGATGCCGCGCTCGCGCTGCTGGCGGTCATTCTCACCGCCCTGATTGCCACCAAGTTTCCCATCCTGCTGGGCAGGCCCCTGGGGCCGTTCCCGCTGGAAAAGCTCAACCATTATGGATTGCTGAGCTTTTTACACCAGGCGCGCACCGACCTGTGCATGGTCTTCGGCCTGCTGGCCATCGTCATCGACTCCGGCGTGCGGGTAGGACGCAGGAGACGCTGGTATCAAGACGGAAGGTAGACCGCGCCACCGACCGAAGTGAAGGAAAACAATTCCACGATAAGTTCACAA
>Ga0265316_10006892_pt1 | contig 10782 bp, 6 predicted proteins | sample 4522metaG_FD_202092 | JGI IMG/M metagenome (GOLD analysis project Ga0265316, IMG submission 202092) | Rhizosphere microbial communities from Carex aquatilis grown in University of Washington, Seatle, WA, United States - 4-5-22 metaG | ecosystem: Host-associated > Plants > Roots > Rhizosphere >...
GGAGTGTCCGTGGTCTTCGACGTTGCCGCCTTAGTCGTATAGTTCGCGCCGGTTGAAAGGCACCGGAACGTTCTCTGTATTCCGATACTTTCACCCCGGGAACCCCTAAAGCCGTTTAACATGGGCATTTCCAGATACCCAACCGGCCCCGGCGGTAAGAATCATGACGGAGAGTTTTACGGTCGCTCTCAAACGTGAGATTATTGTATGATATGTGATTTAATTCTGTCAAGCGTTTTTTGTCACTATTTTTGAACACACTTCGACTACGCGCAGTGCCTCCGGCTGCGGCCTACGGGCTTTCAGCCTTCAGCGGCCAGCTTTGTTGTACACTTGTAGGCGGACTCGCAATGGGAATGTAGAGCAGGCATCGCCCACCAACGCTCTACATACCGGCGAAAGCCGGTATCCACTTCAACCCATTAGGTTCTGATACACTTTCTTCGCAAAATAATTCAGCATGCGCAGTAACGAAAAAGTTATGAAGACTGGATCCCGTTTGTCAACGGGATGGAGATTAGGGATTTGGCCTTCGCCAGAATGGAAATACCCGTATTTTGTCATTGCGAGACTGCCAATGGCAGGCGCGGCAATCCCGGGGATGCGGGGCATTAGCTCTGTTGTACACCCTCATCACAATCTTCTCCCCTCAAGGGAGAAGAGAATAACCGAGGCGGGCTCAGGATGACAAACTGTTTTAGAACAGGGTATTAACCACCAGGCCGGCGGGGGCTTTGGGGTAGAAATAGGTGGATTTGCGCGGCATGATTTCTTTGGCGTCGGAGACGGTCTTAATCAATTCCGGTTTAATCGGTTTCAGGAAGAACACCGCCTGCCGGTCGCCTTTTAAGACTTCCCGGACAGATTCCTCGCGGTCGTGGCTGAAGCTGACCCGCGGTTCGTTGCTGCCGTCGATGGACAGCCCCAGGATTTTATTCAATATCAGATGGTCGAGGACGGCCACATCCAGATTACGGTAAATATCGGAGCTGTTGGGCATGATTTGCGCCAGCACCTTTGCGTCGCGGAGTTTCAGGGCGTAGAACTTCTCTTTGCCCGGCCCGAAGAAGCCAAGACGGATACCACCCGCTTTATGCATCGCGGCATCCAGTTTCGGCCAGTCGTTGGCCGGCATTTCGGTGATGGCAAAATAAGCGGACAGTTTGTCGTGCAAATCCGCCAAAACTTCTTTCGTCAGGCCGCGGATAACGCGGTGCGGCGCCAGGATAATCAGGCCGGGGTCGGCGAAATCCACCAGCGTTGTCATCACGAAATTGACGGCGTCGTCGTGGGTGAGGCGGGGATTGGCGGCCATTTGCTCGCGGCTGTACATCAGCGCGGAGGTATAGCGGTGGTGCCCGTCGGCCACGTAAAAAGGCTGCTTACTCAGTGCATAGGCAATGCGGTTGACCACGGCCTTGTTGGTAATCGCCCAGACCTTATGCCGGTCGCCTTCGGGGACTATAGCGTCAATGACCGGTTCCTTTTGCGTTTCTGCTTCCAGCGTGTCGGCGATGACGCGCTCCGGGTCCCGGTACATCATCAGCACCGGACTGGTATTCACTTTTAAGGTTTTCAGCAGGTTCTGCCGGTCTTCCTTTGCGGCGGCGAAAATCTTTTCGTGGGGGCGGATGATGCCTTTCTCCCATTCTTCGAGGCGGACGCGGGCGATGATGCCGCGGCGCATGCCGGCTTTGCCGTTGAGGCTGAAATAATGCTCGTCGAGATAGACGGCGGGGGCCTGTTCCGCTACCAGGATTTCCTTGTTCAGCCACCCGGTGAGAGTGGCCTGGGTGCGGGTGTATTTGTTATTGGCGGGACTATCGCCGGGGGATGTTTTGGCATCTTCCAGGCGGATGAAATTATAGGTGCTGCGGGCATGTAAATCATCGTGCAGCGCGGCGGAAATGACGTCATACGGCGGACAGATGACTTTGGAAATATCTTTGACTGCCAATTGATTGTAGCGCAAGCCGGCGAACGGTCTGATTTCTGCCATGATTTTGCCCCCGGAAATAGATTTGTGAAGTAATTCCACTTCTAAGTGTACTGTAAATCGCAATCAGAGCACAAGTGCCGCGGCTTTGACGCGCTTGCGGCGCAACAGGTATAATTAGCGTGAAATTAGAATGCGTTTGGATTCTTTTTTCCGACAGGCGCCTGTAGCTCAGCTGGATAGAGCATCAGTCTTCGAAACTGGTGGTCGAGGGTTCGAATCCCTCCAGGCGCACCATAAATTGAGTCTAAAAAGCCCCGAAACACGGAAAACCTGCCGGTTTATGATTTTAATCTCTCCCCGCCGTCTTTGGGCGCGCAGGGCAGAAAAGCGATATCAAAGCAGTTGAATCCACTGTGATAAGATTGGGAAGGGTTGGAAACACTACGGGGGCAGGAAGAATATATTAGCTATTGGCGAAATAAGATTTCCTAGAACCAAGCAATTCAATACAATATAATTCTCGATAGTAAATATTGTCAAAAATATCATTAGCTTGAATAAGTACAGTTGTTAACGAATTCGAAATAGTTCGTTTGTCGATTTTGCTCGTTATGATGCAGTTTTGTTGTCTATCTTTAATTTTAATTAAAGTATTTATACGTTCTGTCAATTCAGGACTATATTTTTTACCTAAACTTTGGTATATTTCAACCATACTTGTTAAAGCATCGATCATGGAACAGATTACATCCCATGCAAATTTATTATTATCATAAACTGCTTTTTTTACGAGTAAGTTTATTGCTTCTTCAACTATTCCACTGAAAGGACTTATCGCTACTATATATTTTAAAGCCGTAGCTATTTGTTCAGGGTATTTTTTCCCAGATAACTCACATAATTCTAATATGTCATCATCACAATCGGGGAGCCCAAAGAAATATCCGGCTTTCGCAATCTCACAAATTGTGTTAGCGGCACTATCATCCCAATCATCTGCATTAATTTGCTGGATTGCCCTGAGGGCATTAATTGACCACGTTAATTTTCTATGAATAACATTCTGCCAAACAGGTATTTTTTTAGATTCATATATCATCACCATTAAATATCTGAGCATAGTAGGGAAATTACTTGATTTTTGGTCTTTGACAATCAAGTTATCAAACCAAGTTACTATTTCTTGTTGACTTAAATTCTCTGTTTCTCTAATGAGCGCTCTAGCCATCATATATTCCATAAATTCTTCATAAACAAATGTCACGTAAACCATGCCAGATCCGGTAGATCTCTCTAAAATGATATCTTCATCTAATATCCTCGTTAACATTGAATCAGAAAGTTGCTGTTGAGTCCCTTTTAATTCATCCAATTGATCGATACTGATCCATCGTTCATTTGTTTGAAGGAATTTATTTGCTAGATTTAAAAGAATGTTGTCTATATTAACAGAGGAGCGATGATGCAAAGAATGTCTAATTGCATCTGATTTCTTATCCCAATATTGGTCAAATAATTTTTTTAGACGTATATCTTTTAACTGTGTGACTTTGTTTGTTTGTCTATTTACACTACTATAGGTTTCACAAAAGAATCTTAATAACAAGGGATGACGTAAATCCTTATAAGCTGAGTTAGAAAGCCGATTGATTTTTATTCGATAAAAATATAAATATCCGTCAAAAGCTTTGCGGAATTCCGAGTCAGAAAACACATCCAAAGTATAAACATTAGCTAGATAATTTGTAAATGAATCTTCAACATTATAAAAAAAACTATTCCAAAAAACATCACGGCATGTGATAAAAATATCGATATTTAAACCAAGTGTGTCAAGAGATAAGCGTTCAATATTTTTTTTAAATAAGTCATAGTTATCGGATTCATTTATCCCGTCAATTAGTAAAATCATCCGTTTACCTGTTTCACGAAGATAAGCGTTAGCCTGATGCGCAAAATCTTTAAAAGAGATCTCTCGTTCTAATCCAAGTTGCTCTTTGATGCAATTCTCAAGACTATATTCATCTGAAAGATGAAGTTCGCTAGCGAACACTATTGACGTAAGATGCTTTCCTGATGAAGATAATGCAATATCAGCTAACAAATTTGATTTTCCCATGCCAGCTTTAGCAACAATCGCAGTAACGTTGAATAAGATTTGTTTAGATTTATTAATATATTTCGTGCATATTTTTTTATCACCTATTAACTTTAAGAATAGTTCTTCTAATTCCTGCTGAATTGGTATTGGGTTATAAGCAATATGGGCAGATATATTTTCTTTTAATGTATCCAAGGTATTAAGGGTATTTTCCCATTTGGGGTAATCTATTTTAGCAAGAATTGTGGCGTTACTGATTAGATTGTACAATATGTCTATTCTTTTTAATTTCATTAAGTCTTTATTATTTATTTCGCTGATAATAGATGTGCCTAAAGTTCTAGGGACAAAGAGAGATTTCACATATTTAGACTTAAGGGAAAATAAAACTTTTTCCTCTATTTTAGCTCTATTATTTTTAAGAAGTGTTTCTACCGAAACCAGCAATAATGGTTTTGTAGCTTTTAGTTGTGTTATGCCAGAACGATTTAGAGCTTCACGTAAATCATCTCTAGATATTGTCGACATATTCAATGCATATTCTGTTGCTTTGCTATATAGCACAGAGTAGGCAGTTTCACCTATTTGAGCAATACAGCGATCCAATACTTGTTTTTGACTCCCATGGGCATCTTCTATATTTAGCCTGGACAAATAGGATTTGACGGTAACCCAAGTAATGTTTGAAAATTTTAGTAAATCTTCAATTTCAGTTTTTAGTGATTGAGTTCTATTAATATCATCTCTAAATTCCTTTTTGCCTTGGATTTGATTATTCCTCGCAATTATTTCCGACATTGCAGGAAATGGGGATTCACATACTAAAGTAATTCGATTAAATCTATTATGCAAAACGGAGCGAAAATTAGCCCAAAAACCCTTATTATTTAGAAGTTTTACGGTCCAATTACCCTGTCGAATTCTGGCTTTAATTTGAATATATTCTTTATTTTTATCAACGTAATTGATAACTAAATCTCCAAAATGGCCAAGTTCCTCAAACTTAATTGATTTAATTCTATCGTCAGTTAGCATTTTCAGCATGAATTCAACGGCGACTGTATCTTGATACAGATAACCTGATCTTGCTGCTTGTGCGCCTTGATGGGGCATGAATTAATTCACCTTGTTAAAAACAGTATTATGTAACATTAAACATCACTTAGGAATCAAAGTCAAATAGATTGTTTGATAGAGGTTTTCAGGAAAGTATAGTGACTTGATGGAAAATATTTAGTCATCGTAAATAAATTGCTAACTTAACTGAAATAAGAAAAAAATCGCTAGGCTATTTAAGCATAATTAAATATATTACGTTAGAAATAAAAATACGAACTAACAGGCCACTGATAAACCTTGAATCTATTAGTTGACGCGGTTCAAATCCCCATTAATGCCAGAAAATTCTATCTCCCGTAGAAGAATCTGGGCGGCCTCAGTTCCAACCAGACATCGTCGCAGGCTTTGGTTTCTTCAGGACTTAGTTTGACGTCCAGCGCCCCCAGGTTCTCGGCCAGCTGCGCCGCGGAGGAAGCCCCGACGATGGCGGAAGCAATCCCCGGATTGCCCAGCACCCAGGCGAGAGCAAACTGCGCCGGCTTGCGGTTGTTGGCAAGGGCGATTTGCTTGAGGTGTTCGACGACGGTGAAATTGACCGGCGACCAGTACCGCTCCAGGTACATCGGATTCTGCCCGAAGCGGGTATCGGGAGGCGGTGGCTCCGTGGCTTTATGCTTGCCGGTGAGCAGTCCGGCAGCCAGGGGATTATAGACCACCACCCCGACGCCTTCGTCGGCACAGGTCGGCAGGAGTTCGGCTTCGATATCGCGGGTGATGAGATTATAAACCGTCTGGATGCAGTCGAACCGTGCCAGATTACGCTGTTCGCTGACGGCCAGCGCCCGCACCAGCTGCCCGGCGCGGTAATTGGAGCAGGCGGCATAGCGCACCTTGCCCTGCTGCACCAGGGAATCGAACGCCCGCAGCGTTTCATCAATGGGGGTGGCGGGGTCCGGATGATGGGCGTAATAGATGTCCAGATAATCGGTGCCGAGGCGCCGCAGGCTGTTTTCGACGGCCTGGAGGATATGTTCGCGGGAGAGGCCGGAGTCGTTGAGGCCGGGGCCCTGTTTGCTGGCCACTTTGGAGGCCAGCACCACGGAGTGACGTTTGTTTTTGAGGGCTTTGCCGACAATTTCCTCCGAGCGGCCGCCGGCATAGCCGTCCGCGGTGTCGAAGGAGTTGATGCCCTTTTCGAAGGCCAAATCCATGATTTTCAGTGATTCGTCTTCGTCCACCTGCTGGCCGAAAATCATCGTGCCGAGAGTGATTTCGGAGATTTTGAGGCCGGTGCGGCCCATTTTTTTATATTGCATGTTAGACTCCTTTGTTTATTGCTTGCTTCCAGCTGAATGGCAATAAAATCAAAAACTAATCCATATAAATAGGCACTTTAAATACCTCACCCTCTGTCTCCCTCTCCTCTACATTTTGCTTTAAAAGCAAAAGTATTTCGCCTGCGGGCTCAAGGCGAGGGAGGAGGTAACTTAGAGGGGCTGCGCCCCTTATACATTTGCTCCGAACTGCTCCGCAAAGTATACATTGATTTCGTCAAGTACCGAAAATGGCTCTCCAGCTGCGGTCTACGGACTCAGACCTTGCTTAAAACGGACGGGGCGGGCGAGTTACAAACTCGCCCCTACAGACTAGATTCCTTTTAACCACCTCTTAATCCCTCTTTAGCGAAAGAGGGGGAATCACATTGTGTTTTGTCAATGTAAGCATTTCGTCTTACGAGCCTCCAATGCGAGTAGCCTGGATACCGGCTTTCGCCGGTATGGAGATTAGGAGATTGCGGGCGGCTTCGAAACCAGCCCCTACAGATAGACTCACTTTTAACCACCTCTTAATCCCTCTTTAGCGAAAGAGGGGGAATCACATTGTGTTTTGTCAATGTAAGCATTTCGTCTTACGAGCCTCCAATGCGAGTAGCCTGGATACCGGCTTTCGCCGGTATGGAGATTAGGAGATTGCGGGCGGCTTCGAAACCAGCCCCTACAGATTAGACTCATTTTTAACCACCTGTTTTCTCCCTCCTTAGAAAGGAGGTAGATTGGCCATTATCCTTAAGTTAGCTGCCGTAGAAAACGCGGGGGGGACGGAGTTCCTGCCAGACGGCGTCGCAGGCTTTTTTTTCTTCATCCGTCAGCTTGATATCGACGGCTTTGACATTGTCCTCGAGCTGTTTGGCCGAAGAAGCCCCGACCACCGCCGAGCTGATGACCGGGTTATTAATTATCCAGGCCAGGGAGAACTGTGTAAGGGTCCGGCCATGGGCTTCCGCGACTTTCTTCAGCTCCGCCACAGCCTTAAAATTGGCCGGCGACCAGTACAGCTCCTGTTCCCTTTTGCCCGTCCTTTCCCGCCCGAAGCGGTTATCCGCCGGCGGGGGCTGATTAGGGTCGTATTTTCCGGTGAGGAACCCGGCGGCCAGCGGGTTGAAAACCGTAACGCCGACACCCTCGGCGGCGCAGCAGGGCAATAATTCATATTCGACATCGCGGGTGAGCAGGTTATAAACAGACTGGATGCAGTCGTAGCGGGCGAGGTTGTTTTTGTCGCTGACCCAGAGCGATTTCGTCAATTGCCAGGCGCGGATGTTGGAGCAGGCGACATAGCGGACTTTCCCCTGCTGCACCAGCTGGTCGAATGCCCGCAGTGTTTCCTCGGTGGGGGTGGAATAATCCGGGGTATGCGCATAATAAATATCAATGTAATCCGTACCCAACCGTTTCAGGCTGACTTCAACTCCCCGGATAATATGCTCGCGGGAAAGGCCGGAATCATTGGGGCCGGGACCCTGTTTATGCCCGATTTTGGTGGCGAGAACCACCGATTGCCGTTTGTTTTGGATGGCTTTGCCGACAATTTCTTCCGATTTGCCGCCGGCATAGGCATCGGCCGTATCAAACAGGTTGACGCCCTTATCGAAGGCCGTGTCCAGGATTTTAATCGCTTCGGCTTCATTGACCTGGGTGCCGAAAAACATCGTGCCGATGCTGACGGCGGAGACTTTGAGGCCGGTGCGGCCCATTTTTTTGTACTGCATGTTAGACTCCTTTAGTTTTGATTGGCTTGCGACTTTAATGGCAATAAAATTAAAACCTAATCCATATAACTATACACTTTAAATACCTCACCCTCTGTCTCCCTCTCCTCTACATTTTGCTTTAAAAGCAAAAGTATTTCGCCTGCGGGCTCAAGGCGAGGGAGGAGGTAACTTAGAGGGGCTGCGCCCCTTATACATTTGCTCCGAACTGCTCCGCAAAGTATACATTGATTTCGTCAAGTACCGAAAATGGCTCTCCGGCTGCGGTCTACGGACTCAGGCCTTGCTTAAAACGGACGGGGCGGGCGTATACATTCACTTCGGGAAGTACTTCCGCTGCGGCTATAGCATTTCAACTGCTGTAATACATCAGCTCTAAGAGCTGAGTACCTCCAGCCTGTGGCCTCCGGGTATTTCGCTTAATACTCAAGGTTCGAAACCCGCCCCTACAGATGAGATTCCTATTTACCACCTTTTAATCCCGCTTTCGCGAAAGAGGGGGAAGCACATCGTTCTTTATTAGTAAATATTCCTGCACTTTGGCTCAAGTTTACTCTAAAAAGAGCGTTTGAAGCAAGCAGTTGGTGCCGGAATAGTCATCGGGTCACTCCATCCCGATGAAAGCTTGTCCCATACCAGATAGGGGACCGGGATCCAGACATCCTCCTATCCTTTAGATGAGCTTAAGGACCTCCGGTATTCGCTTCGTTCCATACACTTTCACTTCGTGAAATACATACGACAATAATCTACAGACCTATAACGCGAAATGACTGGATACCGGCTTTCGCCGGTATGGAGACGGGATGATTGCAAGGTATACATTCACTTCTTTCAGTATTTCGACTGCGGTCTCAACCATCCGCAGGAATTACAATACATGGGCTGTTGTATAATACTTGCAGGTATTAGCATGAAAAAAGAAAACACTATGCCTTCGGTTTGCGAGGCGTATCTGGATATCGAGACGACGGGACTATCCCCAGCCGGCAGTGAAATCACGGTCATCGGCATCCACATTTGCAAGGGGGACGAAGAGACTTTCGTCCAGCTGGTGGGGCAGGACATTGACGCGGACAACCTGCTGGAAGCACTGAGCGGCGTACAAGTCATCCACACTTATAACGGCCACCGCTTCGACCTGCCTTTTATCCACAGGAAGCTCGGGGTGGACCTGGAAGAGATATTCGCCCACCGCGACCTGATGTACGACTGCTGGAAAAACAATTTGCGCGGCGGCTTGAAATCGGTGGAACGCCAGTTGGACATCGACCGGGATTCCGTGGGGATCGACGGACTGGAAGCCGTGCGGTTGTGGTGGCGTTATGTCGATTCGTTCGACCTGGAGGCGCTGAACATCCTGCTGAAATACAACAAAGAAGACGTGCAGAACCTCAAGGTTTTAAAAGAGAAACTAAAATAATACGAAATAATCAAGATACAAGTATCAATAGTCAATTTCTCTGTTCTGATTGAGTTCAATTGAAAGGTTTTGCTGCATCCGGTAATGACACAACGACCCACTCCTTAATCCTCGCCCTGTACATTTTACTTTAATAGTAAAAGTATTTCGGTTTCGAGCCTCAAGGCGAGGAAGATAAAAGAGAAGGAGTGCTATCGCACTCCTTCTTCTGGAGTTTGTACTTAGTCCCGATCCAATTCCTTTCTCAGCAGCTGCAAATCAATTCAACGAAAGTTTGGCAACTTGTATATATTATTGACAAAAAATTAGGCTTTGGCTTTTTCGGAAGAGCTGAATAGTTTCTTCCACCAGGAGACTTTCTGCGGAGCTTCGGCGGCTGTATTTTCGGTTTTACCGGGCGGCAGCTGTTTTTGCGCCTGCTGTAATAATACATGCAATTCCTGAACTTCGCGGCGGCGGGCATCCAGTTCATTTTCCAGAACGGATATTGTCTTCAGCATCGCATCGATAGTGGCGGCGCTATCCGGTTTTTCTTCATTATTTGTTTCCGGCACCGGCAGCGCATCTTCCGGGATTTCTACCATATATATTTCCCCGTGCGGCGAGGGCACTTTATGGGCATTCAGTTCACCTTTGGCAATACGCCTGCGTATGCTGTCGATGGACATGCCTAAGCATCTGGCCGCTTCCGCAATCGTTACTTCCTGCATTATTTTACTTTTTAATTCTGTCGTCATGATGATTCCGTAACCTCCGTTTAGTACCTCTACTATAATTCTAAGGCACTTTTTTGACATTTCAAGCCCTTTTTTAAATTTGCCTAGACAAGTCATAGGCAGTGCTTAGGCATTTCGGAGAAATTACGGATAACAAAATACCCTGCCTGATAAATCAAGCAGGGTATCGTTGGTTGTTTAATCGCGGTTGAGTGTTATTCCTGATCGCGGTATGATTTGCGTTTCTTTGTGGCTTTCTTGGGATTGACTAATTTGTCGGCATTCTTCATCAGTTTTTCGAGTAAAGAATCGAATTTAGCCATTTCTTCTTTGGTGAAGCATGAGGTTAATTTTTCAAATAAAACCAAGCTGCCTTTGGTAGATACGGACAGTTTTTCTTTTCCCTTGGGGGTCATGACAGCCCAGACCAGACGCCGGTCAGTGGTATCGCGGATCTTTTTGACAAGGCCTTTCTCTTCCATACGGTCGAGAATG
>Ga0265316_10006893_pt1 | contig 10781 bp, 8 predicted proteins | sample 4522metaG_FD_202092 | JGI IMG/M metagenome (GOLD analysis project Ga0265316, IMG submission 202092) | Rhizosphere microbial communities from Carex aquatilis grown in University of Washington, Seatle, WA, United States - 4-5-22 metaG | ecosystem: Host-associated > Plants > Roots > Rhizosphere >...
TCGGCGATCTGGATGGAGTTGAGCGCGGCGCCCTTCCAGAGGTTGTCGCCGCACACCCAGAACGCCAGGCCGTTGGCGAAGGCGGTGTCGAGGCGCAGGCGGCCCACGCCGCACTTCACCTGCTCGCTGTAGGCCAGCGGCGTCGGGTAGCGGCTCTGCGCGGGCTCGTCGAGGAGCTCGACGCCCGGAAACGCCGCGATCGCCGCCCTCGCGACGGCGAGGTCAACGGGCCGCTCGAACTCGGCGTTGACCGCCACTGAATGGGCGCGCACGACGGGCACGCGCACGCAGGTGGCCGAAACGGGAAGCGCGGGGATCTCGAGAATCTTCCGGCTCTCGACTGCCATCTTGTTTTCCTCGCCGGTGTATCCGTTGGCCCCGAACGTGTCGACCTGCGGGATGACGTTGAGCGCGATTTGGTACGGATAGACCTGGCGCGGCAGCGGCTCGCCCTTCGCCCAAGCGTGCATCTGCGCATCGAGCTCGCGTACCGCCGCGGCGCCCGTGCCCGACACCGACTGGTAGGTGGCGGCGAAGTAGCGCTTGAGGCCGAAGGCGCGGTGCAGCGGATACAGGCCCATGAGCGTCACCGCCGTCGAGCAGTTGGGGCTCGCGATGATGCCCTGGTGGCGGCGGATGGCGTGGGCGTTGATCTCGGGGATGACGAGCGGCACGGCGGGGTCCATGCGGAACGCCGAGCTCTTGTCGAGCACGAGGCATCCGGCCTTCACGGCGGCGGGCGCCAGCGCGCGGGTCACCGGGCCGCCCGCGCTGAAAAACGCCACGTCGAGGTCCTGGAAAATCTCCAGCCGCGCCTCCGCCACCGTGAATTTCCGGCCGGCGCGCTCGATGACCCGGCCCGCCGACCGCGCCGAGGCATACAGCCTCAGCCCGGCCATGGGAAAATGGCGTTCCAAGAGCAGACGAAACAGCTCTTGACCGACGGCGCCGGTGGCGCCGACGATGCCGACTTGGTATTCGTGGTTATTCACGGTGAATGCTCCGCTCAAACAGATCATGCAAAAGTGCGCCGCGCTGGGAATCAAGCCCGCAAACCAGCTGCTGGCCATCCATCTCGGCTCCCAGACTATGCAGTTCTACCGGGCGGGCGAGCTGGTCCGCGCTTTTGTCATCTCCGCCTCGCTCCGGCCGCCGGCCAACGTGAAAGGCTCGCTAGGCACGCCACTTGGGTTGCATGACATCGCCGAAAAAATCGGCCACGGACAGCCGCCGGGCATGGTTTTCAAGGGCCGAGTGCCGACAGGCCGGCACTTCAACGAATTCAGCGAGGAGGAGAACCGCGTGAACCTCGTCACCACCCGCATCCTCTGGCTGCGGGGACTCGAGCCGGGCGTGAACCAGGGCGGTGAAGTCGATTCCCACGACCGCTACATCTACATTCACGGCACCAACCACGAGGACCGTCTTGGCGCGCCGCTGAGCGCCGGGTGCGTGCTCATGCGCAATCTCGAGATCATCGACCTGTTCGATGAGGTCCGCACCGGCGACCACGTGTGGATCGCGGAATGATGGCGGGGCGCATCTGGCGCCGGAGCAGCACCGACCTACGCGTTTTTTCCCAACAGCAGCCGCAGGCTGTTCAGGCACACCGCCACCGTGCTGCCCTCGTGGGCGAAGACGCCGACGGTGAGCGGCACGACGCCGAGCCCCGCCGCCAGCACCATGACCACGACCACGCCGAGCGAGACCGTGAGGTTCTGCCGGATGATTTTTCGCGCGCGGCGGCTGAGCCGCTGGGCCGAGAGGAAATTGTCGATGCGGTCGTTCATCAGGATGACCTCGCTCTGTTCGAGTGCGGCATCGCTGCCGCGCGCGCCCATCGCGACCGACACGTGGGCCGCGGCGAGGCTCGGCGCGTCGTTCACGCCGTCGCCCACCATAGCCACCTTGTAGCCCTGTTCGCGGAACGCCTGGATGGCCGCGACCTTGTCCTCGGGTGTGAGCCCCGCCTTCACCTCGTCGAGCCCGATCTCGCGCGCCACCGCCTCGGCGGCATGGCTGCGGTCGCCGGTGAGCATGACGGTTCGGATGCCGGCGGCGCGCAGCCGCGCCAGCACGTCCCGCGACTGCGTGCGGATCTCGTCGCGCAGTAGCACCCGGCCGATGAGCCCCTTGGCCAGCACCCACACCTCGGTCAGCTCGGCGGGCGCGGGCGGTAGTTGCTTCGCCCACCCGGCCAGCGGCCCCTCCTCGAGCAGTTCGCGGCGGCCGAGCAACACCGAGGCGCCCTTGTGCCGGCCCCGCAAGCCCTGGCCGGTGAGCGACTCAAATTCCTCGACCGGCAGTGCACGCACATCGTGGGTCTTGCCGTAACGGGTGATCGCGCGCGCGATGGGGTGCTGCGAATTCATCTCCAGCGCGTACGCCAGCTCGATGACCTCCTGCTCGCGGCCGGGCGGAAAACTTTCATAACTGGTGACCGACAGCTCACCGGTCGTCAGCGTGCCGGTCTTGTCGAGCGCCACGAGGTCGACCTCGGCGAGCTTCTCGATGGCCGCGCCGCCGCGGAACAGGATGCCGTTGCGCGCGCCCCAGGCGATGGCGGCGAGGATCGCCGAGGGAATCGACAGCACCAGCGCGCACGGGCTGGCCACGACCAGCAGCGTCATGGCGCGGTAGAAGGCCGAGGTCTGCTCCGGCGTGTTGTCAAAGGGCGGCAGATGAAACCACAGCCACCACACGAAAAACATCGCCGCGGTCAGGCCGAGGACGAGGAACGTGTACTCCGCGCCGAACCGGTCGGTGAACCGCTCGCTCGGCGCCTTGAGCTTCTGCGCGGTCTGGATGAGCCGGATGATCTTTTGCAGCGTGCTCTCGGAAGGCAGGCGCCGCACGATGACCTCCACCGCGCCCCACAGGTTGAGCGTGCCGCTGAACACCGGTTCGCCCGGGTTCTTCTCGACCGGCTGTGCCTCGCCGGTAAGGGTCGATTCGTCGCTGGCGGTCTTGCCCTTGACCACGTCGCCATCCGCGGGAAACAACTCGCCCGGTTTCACCAGCACGCGGTCGCCGACGCCGACTTGTTCGATGGGCACAAGCCGCTGGCTGCCGTCGGGTCGCACGAGCGTGGCCTGCTTGGGCGAGGCCTTGAGCAGCGCGCTCATCTCGCGGTGGGTGCGGTCGAGGGCAAACTCCTCCATCGCACCGGACGCTGAGAACAGAAAGAGCAGCAGCGTGGCCTCGCCCCACGCCCCGATGGCCATCGCGCCCGCGGCCACCGCCAGCATGAGGAAATGGATGTCGAGCTTGGCGCTGCGCAGGAGCTTCCAAGTGTCCTTCGCTGAGTCCCAGCCGCCGGCGATGAGCGCCGCGAGGTACAGGGCGCGCGTGAACCAGGTGGCCTCGCCCCAGAAATGGCCGCCGATGAAGGCCGTGAGGCCCAGCACGCCGCAGACCGCCGCCAGTGCGGCAAGCGGCTTCCATGCCGGCAGCGGCGGCGCCTCGACCGGTTCGACCTCGGGCCAGGCGAACTCGCGCCAGTGCCAGAAGGCCGGCGCCGTGGCGCAGGTCTCCTTGGCGACTTCCGTCGCCTCGCCCACCCGCCGCAGCACGAAACCCCGCGGCACGGTGGCCGCGCCGCCTTGGGCGCGGGCATCAAGCCGCGCCTCGATCGCCGTGATCGCCTCGGTCAGCCGCGCCTCGACCGCCGCCAGGTCGATGTCGGCGCCCAGCGTCGCCACCGATAGTTTTTTCCCGGTTCGATCCACCCGCACGGCGGTGACTCCCGGCTGCGCATGCAGGAAATTCACCAGATCTTCGATCCAGGCGGCGGAGGTTGGTTGTTCGGTCATGACCAATGCGCTTACATTTTGGCATCGTTTTCAAAGCGCAAATCCATTTGCGCTGCGACGGCTGAAATCCCTTGCTGGTCGGTCTCAATCTCACCCCATGATCGGCCTTCGCGACGACCCCGGCTCCGTGCCCGCCCGCATCAACCCCGACCCTGTCGGGGTCAGCCATGCGCCCGCGCTGGCGGCGAAGGCGTTCGCGGAGCACGGCTGGCTGCAGGCGGAACTCCACCTCGAGCATCGTCCGCAACAGGAGCAGATGGCGCGGGCCGTGGCCGCCGCCCTGCGCGACGACGAGGTGCTGCTCTTCGAGGCCGGCACCGGCGTGGGCAAGAGCCTCGCCTACCTCGTGCCCGGCATCATCCACGCGACGGATCAGTCGCGGCAGATGATCGTCTCGACGCACACCATCTCCCTGCAGGAGCAGATCGAGACGAAGGATCTGCTGCTCTGCCGGCGCCTGTTCGATTCGGTCGAGGCGCTCCATCCCTACGCGAAGTTCAAGTCGGCCGTGCTCGTCGGCAAGGCCAACTACCTCTGCACCACGCGCCTCGCGCACGCCCTGCAGGCCCGCCACGAGCTCTTCCCGACCGCCGAGCAGGAGGAGCTCCAGCGCATCGCCGCCTGGGCGAAGGAGTCGCGCGAAGGCCTGCGCCACGAACTGCAACCGGCGCCTTCGCCCGAGGTCTGGGAGGCCGTCAACGCCGATTCCTCCACCTGCAGCCACAAGCACTGCAGCGGCGGGCCCTGTTTCTACCAGCGGGCCCGCGCCCGGCTGCGGCACGCGCAGGTCATCATCGTCAACCACAGCCTGCTCTTCACCCACGTCAACGCCGGCGGCGCCTCCGAGAAGGGCGGCACGCGCGGCGTGCTTTTTCCCGACGACTTCGTGGTGCTCGACGAGGCGCAGACGGTGCCCGAGGTGGCCACCGAGCATTTCGGCCTCCGGCTCAGCAGCTACGGCACCGACCGCCTGCTGAAGTATCTCTGGAATCCGCAGAAAAAACGCGGCCTGCTCCACCGGCTCGGCGGCGCGCGGGAGAAGCAGCTGGTCGAGGATGCCCTCGAGGCGGCGGAACAGTTTTTCGGGTTCCTGCGCGACACGCTGCTCGCCAAGCAGTCCGTCGTCCGGCTGCGCGAGGAGGGTTTTGCCGAGCCGTGGCTCGACGCCCCGCTGGTCGCGCTCATCAAGGCCGTCGGCACGCTCGCCGACCGTTTCGACGAGGGCCGTGACCGCGACGAGTTGCTCGAGCAGCGCGGCCGGCTGACCACCTACCGCACGGGCTTCCGCCAGTTCCTCGGCCTGAGCGCGGAGGATCACGTGCACTGGCTCGAACGATCCGGCCGCAAGGGCCAGATCGTCACGCTGCGCACCGCGCCGATCGACGTCGCGCCGTACCTGCGCGAGCATCTGCTGCGGCGCCAGACGGCGGTCGTCTTCACCAGTGCCACGCTCGCGATGGGCGGTCAGATCGAGCCGTTCCAGCAGCGCATCGGCGCGGAGGAGGCGCGCGCCGTGATAGTCGCCTCGCCCTTTGACTACGAGCGCCATCTGCGGGTCTACGTGGCCGCCGACGTGCCGCTCCCCTCGCCCGCCGACGCCCGCCTCGCCCTCGACGCCCTGATCGATTACCTCGAGTTCTGCACCCTGCGCGTGAAGGGCGGATCGCTTGTGCTCTTCACGAGCTACCACGACATGCGCCGGTGCGCGGACGCGCTGGAGCCCGTCTGTGCACGGCACCGCCGGCCGTTTTTCCTGCAGGGGGCGGACGCCTCACGCACCGAACTCACGCGCCACATGCGCGCAGCCGGCAATGCGGTCCTGTTCGGCACCGACAGCTTCTGGTCGGGCGTGGACGTGCCGGGCGACGCGCTTTCCCAAGTCATCATCACGCGGCTGCCCTTCGAGGTGCCCACGCATCCCGTGGCGGAGGCCCGGGCCGAATGGATTCGCGAACGCGGCGGCAACCCCTTCAACGAACTCACCCTGCCCGAGGCGCTCGTGAAGTTCCGCCAGGGCATCGGCCGCCTCATCCGCACGCAGACCGACCGCGGCCTTGTGACCATTCTCGACTCACGGGTGCTCGCCAAGACCTATGGCCGCCTGTTCCTCGAGTGCCTGCCCAAGCGCGATTACCAGCGGCTGACCAGGGAAAACCGGGAGGAGCGATTTAAGCCTTTCGTTTGAAACAGGCTCCGCTAGCTTGTCCGCTTCACCCATGCGCATCCGCACCGCCGCTCTCAGCGACATCGGCAAGGTCCGCGAGGAAAACGAAGACCGCTTTCTCTGCGACGACGGGCTGCAGCTTTACGCCGTGGCGGACGGGATCGGCGGCTTGGCCGGCGGCGGGCAGGCGGCGGAGGAAGCCATCACGCAGCTGTTGGACCTCGCGCGCAGGCAGTCCCCCGGCGACGACTGGGATTTTCAGGCGATCTTGGAGACCGTCAGCAATCATGTGGCCGCCTTGGGCAAGACCATCGATGCAACCTTCGGGATCGGAACCACGCTCACCGTCGCGCGGCTGTACCACAAGCGGCTGCATCTGGCGCACGTGGGCGACTCAGGCTGCTACCTCTGGCGCGACCGCATCCTCGAGAAACTCACCCTTGATCATACGCTGGAAAACGAGTTCAGGGCGCGGCATGGGCGCAGCGTTGCCATCTTCCTCAGCCCCCGCAGCCGGAATGCGCTGACGCGTTGCATCGGCCAGGCCGCCCCGCCGGAAGCCGATCTGCTGATGCGACCGTTGCGGACCGGCGACCGCCTCCTGTTGTGCAGCGACGGCGTCACCCGCTTCGTCCGGGAAAACGAGCTGGCCCAGCTGCTGGCAGACTCAGCAACACCGGCGGAAGGCCTCGATCAGATCATCGCCCTCGCCAGCGAACATGGCGGGCATGACAATGCCACCGGCGTCATGATCTTCGTGGATTCGGTCTGAGCTGTTTTAGCCTGGCTGGCAACGAGTCTGCCACGCCGCTCGCGGCGGGGCTTATAGTCGCTCGGGATAAACGCCTTGGTCGATCAACCGCCGGAGCGTGGCGCGAGCCACCGTCACGTCCTGGCGATAGGTCATGCCAAACCAGGCATCTTCGCTCTTGAGCAGGCGCATCTCCGCGTAGCTGGCCTTCAGGAGTTCGCCCACCGCCACCGGCAGGTAGAACTCAGCCGTCATGCTGCGGCCGTACTTGCCCAGGAAATCCCCGAAAAGTCCGCGCAACTGGCCGAAGAACACGGGCGTGAAGCCGAAGAAGGTCATGGACACCGTCTCGTCGCCGCTGAGCTGGCGCCACTCCCCCCACGCCAGCGGATACCGCACCCGGCCGTCCGGCGTGCGTTCGATCTTCATCACCTCGTCGATGCCGCTCAGCCGGCCGGCAGCATCCGTCACGCACACCCCGCGGTTGACGGCGCCGTGCTCCGAAAGCGTCTGACGCAGCGGATACCCCACCAGCGCATAAGCCGGCCTGATCCGCGTCGCTTCCGCTGCGGCTGCGTCACGAAAATGCCCCGCCAGTGCCTGGTAGGCTGAGGCGCCGTAGAAATCGTCGGCATTGATGACCGCGAACGGTTCGCGCACCGCTGATTCTGCCGCCAAAACCGCCTGGCCAGTGCCCCAAGGCTTCTCGCGCCCGGGCGGCGGCGTATACGGCAGTGGCAGATCGCCCAGCTCCTGAAAGACATAGGCCACGTCCATCCGCGCCTCGAGTCGGCGGCCGACCGCCGCCCGGAAGGTCGCTTCGATGTCGCGCCGGATCACAAAGACCACACGGCCGAACCCGGCGCGGTGTGCGTCGTGGGCGGAGTACTCGATGACGAGTTCGCCGCCGGGACCGACAGGCTCGATCTGTTTCAGTCCGCCGAAGCGGCTGCCCATGCCCGCGGCCAAAACAACGAGATCGTACGTCACGTCGGATAGAATTCCGCAATCTGAAGCCGGGGGCCAGCTGATTTTTACACTTGGTTACCCCCCAAACAACAGAGTCGACCCCAGCGTCCCAATCACTTAGACAATTACCGGCTGCTAATCATCCCCGCCATGATGCTGACTCCTGAATCCTTTTCGAAAGCCCGGGACTTTCTGCTGACCAAGGCCCGGCCGCTCGAGCGCGCGCTGTATCGTTTCCATTTTTCGGGCGTGCCCGCCGCGGAGGCCCGCGCGGCGCTCGCAAGTTTTCAAAATAACAACGGCGGCTTCGGCCGGGGCCTTGAACCCGACCTCCGCCTGCCCGCTTCGTCGGCAATCGTGACTTCCGTGGCTTTTCAACATCTGCGCGAATTGGGTCTCCTCGCCGAGGATCCCATGGTGCGCGCCGCCCTGCGCTGGACGCAGTCCGCCTTCGACCGCGAACTCGATCACTGGCCCGCCGTGCCTCCCGCCGTCAACGACTGGCCGCATGCCCCGTGGTGGACATGGAAGGAGCCGGGCGCGCGCGGTTTCACCGCCAATCCCGGTGTGGAACTCGCCGCGCACCTCTGGCATTACCGCTCGGCGGTGGACGCCGCCTTTCTCACCGAGATCACCACCCGCGTCGAACAGCTGGTCGAGGCTCTGCCTGAGGAACCGGTGATGCACGACCTGCTCTGCCTCCTCCACCTGGCCGAAACCCCGTTTGTGCCCGCCACTCTGCGCGAAGCGGCGATGGAGTATGTGCGCTGGGCGGGACCGGTCATCGTGGCGCGCGATCCGCAGGCGTGGACCGGCTACGGACTCCAACCATTGATGCTGGCGCCGCGGGTCGATTCACTAATGGAACCGCTCCTCAGCGAGGCGCTGTCGGCCAACCTTGATTTTGTCATCAACCGGCAGGGCGCCGATGGAGCCTGGCCGCCCAACTGGAACTGGATGGGACTCTTTCCGGAGGACTGGCCGCAGGCGGAGTTGGAATGGAAGGGCGTGCTCACCCTGCAAACCTTGCTCACCTTGCGCTCCTACGGCCGACTCCCGGTCACCCCTCTCTCTTCCACCACCACGCCGGCATGAAGCCGTTGGTCAGACTCATCCACTGGCACACAGCCGAGGCGGAGGAGCATGCGAAGCGGCTTGGGGCGCTGGGATACGAAGTCGCGAGCGGCCTGCCGCCCGCGCCGGTGCTGCTGCGGGAGTTGCGGCAAAAGCCGCCGGCGGTGGTCGTCATCTCCCTCGACCGCCTGCCTTCACAGGGGCGCGATGTCGCCTTTGCTTTGCTTAGTTCAACGGCGACCCGCACCGTGCCCCTCGTGTTTGTCGGCGGCACGCCGGAGAAAGTCGCCGGCGTGCGCGCCAAGATGCCCTTTGCACCGTGCACGGCCTGGGGAAAAATCGGACCGGTGCTCGCGCACGTGCTGGCGCGGCCGCGTGCGGCAGCGCCAGCCACCCCGGCCGGAGGCGTGATGGCCGGTTACTCCGGCACTCCACTGCCGAAAAAGCTCGGCATCAAACCCGGCATGAGCGTGGCGCTGCTCGGCGCACCGAAGAACTTTGCGGCGACCCTTGGCGTGCTGCCCGCCGGGGCGCATCTCGCCGACCGGACGACCGCGGGCACGGGACTCACCCTCTGGTTCGTCCGCACACACCGTGAGTTCGACCGCGGCTTTGCCCGGGCGGTCGGACTCGGCGCGCGGATGCCAGTCTGGGTCGTCTCGCCGAAGAAAAGCGGCGCGCTCGCCACCGACCTGTCGCAAAACTACATCCGCGGCGCCTGCCTCGCGGCCGGTCTTGTCGACTACAAGGTCTGCGCCGTCGACGCCGCCTGGAGCGGCCTGCTGTTCCGCCGGCGCCGGCAGATGACTTGATGAATTTATGCGCTCCACCCTGATTCTCCTCCTGCTCGCGACCGCCCTCCATGCGGCGGAAACCACCGAGCATCCCACGCTGGCGATCAGCTCGCCCGCTCCTGATTTCAGCCTGCCCGGCGTCGACGGCCGGACTTATTCGCTCAAGGACTTCGCCGCCGCGAAGGTCCTCGTCGTGATCTTCACCTCCGTCCACTGCCCCACGGCCCAGGCCTATGAGGGACGCATCAAGCAGCTGGTCTCCGATTACGGACCGCGCGGCGTGGCCTTCGTCGCCATTAATCCCAACAACCCGGACGCCGTCCGTCTCGACGAGCAGGGCTTTACCGACCTCGACGACACATTCGAGTCCATGAAGATTCGCGCGACCGACCGGCAGTTCAACTATCCCTTCCTCGACGACGGCCCGACCGAGACCGTGGCGCGGCAGTACGGGCCCGCCGCGACGCCGCATGTCTTCATCTTCGACGAGGCGCGCCGGCTGCGTTTCCAGGGCCGCATCGATGACTCGGAGCGCGAAGCGCTCGCCAAGAACCACGACACCCGCAATGCACTTGATGCACTCCTCGCCGGCCGGGAGCCGCCGGTGACTTCCACCAAGGTCTTCGGCTGCTCGATCAAGTGGGCCGAGAAGGCCGAGTCGAACCGCAAGTGGCGCGAACAGGTGCGCAAGGAGCCGGTGGCGATCGAGTCCGCCGACGCCGCGGCGCTGCGCGAGCTGCGCGCCAATCATTCCGGCAAGATCCGGGTGGTGAACGTCTGGGCGACGTGGTGCGGACCGTGCGTGGCGGAGTTCGACCAGTTGATCGAGACCAACCTGATCTACCGCAACCGCGATTTCGAGCTGGTTACCGTCGCGGCCCAGTTTCCGGACGAGAAGGACAAGGTCCTGAGATTCCTGCAGCAGCATCACGCCTCGACCCGCAATCTGCTTTTCGGCGGGACCGACAAATACGCGCTGATGGCGGCGCTGGATCCGGAATGGTCCGGCGCCCTGCCGCTCACGCTGGTGATCGGCGCGGACGGCACGGTGCTCTACCGCGAGACCGGCGAGTTGGATTTCCTCAAGCTCCGCCGCGCGATCATCCCGGCGCTCGACAAGCTCACTCCGTGGGCCGGGCTCAGCCCGATCAAGTAGGCCCCGCGCCGCATGCCGGCGCTCAGGTGGATGGCTCGATCTGCCACCTGCAAATGCGGTG
>Ga0265316_10006895_pt1 | contig 10781 bp, 8 predicted proteins | sample 4522metaG_FD_202092 | JGI IMG/M metagenome (GOLD analysis project Ga0265316, IMG submission 202092) | Rhizosphere microbial communities from Carex aquatilis grown in University of Washington, Seatle, WA, United States - 4-5-22 metaG | ecosystem: Host-associated > Plants > Roots > Rhizosphere >...
TGCCTCAGTTGGTTCAAGCTGAACGCCGTAAAGCTAGCCGAATCTCCTGCTGAATTGTGGGTGTTCGTGCTGCACAGTTTCAAAAAGGATGAGCCGGACTTTGTCGTCGTGCCGAAAGCCGAGTTGCGGAAGCGCATGGCGGAACTCCACGGCGACGGGAACGGCGAGATTCAGAGCTACCTTTGCTCCACCGAAAGCGATTTGTGTTGGGAAGTCAGAGTCCCACGGCACGATCAGGTACTCGATCGGATCGCGGAAGGAACCTATGATGAACCAAGCCGCAACTTCACGAGATATCTGAATGATGCAGGCTGGGACGCGGTAAAGAACAAGCTATTACCGTGAAACTTCAAAACAGCCCACTCCAAATTTGGGACAGGGTTGCAAGCGGGTGCTGGATAATTAAATAGGAATTTAATGCAGGAGGGGATGGGAGGACACGCTTCAGGGCCTGTGTAACAACTGGCAAATCTTCGTGGGCCACGGCCACAGCCGTGACAGAGAGGCAGTAAAATCAGTGCGGCTTCGGACGCTGGCCTGCCTGCTTTTGACTTCCGTGGAAACGCCACAGAATTCAAAAACGGACAGACGAAAGCTTGTCCCGCTACTTCTTTTTGCGTGAACTTTTACGCTTCGGTTTCTTGCCCGCCGCGGCAATTTCGCGGCGGCGCGCGGCGGCCCAGCCGAGCTTGTTTGCCTGCTGTCCGCGCGCGATCCCCAGCGCATCGGGCGGCACATTTTTCGTGATCACCGATCCTGCGCCGATGTAAGCGCCGTCGCCGATGCGAACGGGAGCCACCAGAGCCGAGTCGCTGCCGATGAAAACGCGCTTGCCGATCGTCGTTGGATTTTTGTTCACGCCGTCGTAGTTGCAGGTAATGGTCCCCGCGCCGATGTTCGTGCCGCTGCCGACGTGCGCGTCTCCCAGATAGGTGAGGTGCATTGATTTCACGCCTTCGCCGAGCACGCTTTTTTTCACCTCGACGAAATTTCCGACGCGCGCGTTTTCGTCGAGGCGCGAATGTTCGCGAAGGTGCGCGAACGGCCCCACCTGCGAGCCGCGGGCAAGATGGCTCGAAACCACCATCGAATACGGTTTCACGAGCACGTTGTCTTCGACCACGGCGTCGGAAAGAATGCTTCCGGTGCGAATCGTACAAGCCGCGCCAATGCGCGTCTTCCCGAGCAACTGGACGCCCGGTTCAATGCGCGTATCGGCGCCGACCATAACTTCGGGATCGATGAGCACCGTCTCGGGCAATTCAATCGTCACGCCCGCGTCCATGATCGCGGAGCGTTTGCGCCGCCGGAACACGGTATCCACTTCGGCCAGATCGGCTCTCGTGTTGCAGCCGAGCACTTCATCCGGATCGGCTGCCAGCACGGCCTGCACGTTCTCGCTTTTTTGCCGCAGCACGGCGATTGCGTCCGTCAGGTAAAGCTCCTTATGAACGTTCTGCGGCTTAAGCGATGCGAGACACGGCCATAATTTTTCCAGCGTAAAACAATAAATACTGGAATTGATTTCGCGAATCGCGCGTTGCTCCTGGGAGAGCGCGGCATCCTCGACAATCGCGGCCACCGATCCGTCGTCCCGGCGCACAATTCGACCATAACCCGAGGGATTTTCGATTTCGGCGGAAAGAATGGTCGCCGCGGCTCCCGTTTCGCGATGCGCGCGCGCCAGCGCGACGAGAGTTTCGGTGCGAATCAACGGTGCATCGCCCGGCAACAGGATGGCGAATTTCACGCGCGAAGGAATCGCCCGCCGCGCCACAAGCATGGCATGCCCCGTGCCGCGTTGCGGCTTCTGCAGCGCCGTCTTCACGCCGAGCGGTGCAACAGCGGCCGTCACATCCTCGGCCTGATGTCCCACGATGGCGACAATTTCACGCGGCTTGAGCGGCTGGCAGGCACGCACGACATGTTCAACGAGCGGTCGTCCGCCTGCGCGGTGAAGAACCTTGGCTAGTGCGGATTTCAGCCGTGTCCCTTTGCCCGCCGCCAGGATCACAATCACAAAGTCAGGATTTGACATGCTTGTATTGTCGGCTCTCCCTCAAAGTTTGACAATCGGGGCAAGCGCGGGAGAAGCGAATTGAATACTTCGTCTGAACGCACATTGGGCTGGGGGGAGCGAAGTTAATCTGCCGCGGACTGCATGGGTACATGATGTGGCTCCGCAGGGCTTTCGTTGAACGTTTCGGTCCACAGGGAAGGATCGGCCAGCAGGCGAGTGACGAGCTGAGTATGGAGTGCGTGGCCCGCCTTATAGGCTTCGACGCGCGCCAGCAGCGGTTTTCCCACCAGGGCAAGGTCGCCGATCAGGTCCAGAGCCTTGTGCCGCCCGAATTCGTCGGGAAACCGGAGTGGGCCGTTCATCACACCGTTTTCGTTGAGGACGATGGCGTTATCGAGCGAGCCGCCGCGAATCAGACCCATCCGGCGCAATCCTTCAAAATCGCTCACGAAGCCGAATGTTCTGGCCGGCGCCAGCATGCCGCTGAACGATTCGCGCCCCACGTTGATTTCCACTTCCTGCACTCCGACGGATGGATGCGCATACTCGACAAAACACTGCACCTCAAAACGATCCGAGGGATAAATTCCAATGCGCCGCCCGCCATCGCTGAATTCCAGGGGCTTCACGACTTTCAGGTACCGCCGACGCTTGCGCAACCGGTGAATCCCGGCCTTTTCCAGCATCTCGATGAACGGTTGCGAAGAACCATCCAGGATAGGCAGCTCAAGAGCGTCCAGTTCGACATAGACGTTGTCCACGCCGCAGGAATAAAGGGCCGCAAGAAGATGCTCGGTGGTGGAGAGCAGGACGCCCTTTTTCATGAGGCTTGTGGCATAGCTCACGCGCGCAACATTTCGAACGTGAGCCTCAATTTCAAAATTGTCCAGATCGACGCGGCGGAAAACAATTCCTGTGTCCGCCGGGGCAGGCACAAGTCGCAAATGGGATTTCACCGCCGTATGCAAGCCCACGCCTTCGGTCGAGGTTGGCCTTTCGATGGTGGTCTGGTAAGTCATGGACACAATAAGTGTAGCACTTGATGGTCCTTCCATTGGCGATATTATATCAATATAATCAGCAAGTTACAGTGCAACTGATAATTCGGTGTGGTCAAAAAGACACAAAATGGGAGGTTTGCTGTGGTCGAAATGCATCAATTCCATGCACTGCACCGTTCCCAACTTCCTACCGCCCGCTCCAGAATGATCTTCGAACGGCACTGGCACGCGATGCCTTGTAACCTGCAAGCCTTGCGCTTAGAATAGCTGTTTAAGATTGTGCTCATGAGTACTCCCTTTCACATCCTGGCAAACTCAGGCCCGGTTCCCCAGGGAACGGCTTCCATTGATCCGACTGCACATCCTCGACCGGAATGGCTGCGCGTCAAATTTTTCAATGGGCCGAATTATCAGGAACTGAAGCGCATCATGCGCACGCTCGGACTCAATACGGTTTGCGAGAGCGCGCGCTGCCCGAACATGGGCGAGTGCTGGGAACATCGCACGGCCACGTTCATGATCCTCGGGAACATTTGCACGCGTGCCTGCGGATTTTGCGCGGTGCCTTCGGGAAAGCCAGCGGCCCCGCCGGATGAGATGGAGCCGGAGCGCGTGGCGGAGGCGGTAGAACGGATGGGCTTGCGCTATGCCGTGGTGACTTCAGTGAATCGCGACGATCAGCCCGATGGCGGCGCCGTGATTTTCGCGCGCACGATTTCCGGAATTCGAGCGCGCGTGCCGGATTGCAAGGTGGAAGTTCTTATTCCCGATTTTCGGGGCGATTGGCGTGCGCTGGAAACGGTAATCGCGGCGCGGCCGGATGTTCTCAACCACAATACGGAAACGGTTCCGCGGCTGTATCACGATGTGCGCAAGGGCGCGATTTACGAACGTTCGCTCGAGCTGCTGCGGCGCGCGAAATTTCTGGCGCCGGCGATGCCCACGAAGACCGGATTGATGCTCGGCCTGGGGGAAACGCGCGAGGAAGTGCTTGCCGCGATGCAGGACCTTGCCGCGCAGGGAACGAACATCCTGACGCTGGGGCAATACATGCAGCCGACGCGAGAGCATCTGCCCGTCGTGCGATTCGTTCATCCCGATGAATTCGCCGAATACAAAGCGCTGGGCGAACGGATGGGATTTTCACACATCGAATCGGGACCGCTGGTGCGATCTTCCTATCACGCGTTTGAGCAGGAGGCCGCCGCTCACGTTTAGCAGCAAACCCCATCGTCCTCGCCCCGGCTTCGAAAATGTAGCGGTTCTTCCGAAACGAATTCATCGCATCCTCTTCGGCGTGCTCCGGGTTCGCCGGGTTCCGGCCAAACCGTATGAATTCGTATTTACACCCGATCCAAAAACAAATAGAATCATATTCCGTGGAGGTTCCTCCGTGCGTTCCGACGAATTGCTGAACCCGCGCGATGCCGCGCGAGCGCTGGGAATCAGCTATCCCACGCTCAAACAGTGGATTTACAAGAAGAAATTGAAGAGCGTCCGCACGGCCGGGGGGCATCACCGGATTCCCGCCGCCGAAATCGAGCGGTTCCTGCCGCGCACCGAGGAAAAGGACACGCTGGCCGGGCGGCGCAACTTCCGCCGGATCAGCGGGCGCAATCAGCTCGTCGGGCGGATCCTGGAAGTGCGCTACAGCGGGTTGTTGGCCCAGGTGAAGCTGTCCATCGGCGGCCAGCGCATCTCCTCGATCATCACGGCGGATGCGGCACGTGAAATGCGCCTCGAAAAGGGACAGACAGCGGCGGCGCTGATCAAATCCACCGAGGTCATGATCGTGCGCGTGTGAGCGGCGAGGGCGCGGCCATGCGGCGAAATAAAAAAATATTCCGTGTTCTGGCGCTGGCGGGGCTGGTCTTTGCCACGCCGGGACTCGTCTTATCTGCGCCCAACGTTTCCGCCGTTACCCCGAGCGGAGCGAGAAATCCCTCTTACTTCCAGCGCGCTGAAGGAGGGATCGCTCTCTTCGCTCGAAATCAGGGACTTTTTTCCCTTACTGCAATTTCCCTGCAAGCGCCGCAAAAGACATGCGGGACCGTTACTGTAGCCGCGGCTTCGGATCTGGCGGACGCGATGAACGAAATTGTTACAAATTTTGAGAAGGCGACTGGTTGCAATGTCCGCGTCAGCGTGGGTTCGTCCGGGAATTTTCTCACGCAAATCGAAAATGGCGCGCCGTTCGATCTGTTTTTCTCCGCGGATATCGAATACCCAAAAAAACTTGAGCGAGACGGGCTGGCTGCGCCGGGAAGCACCTATCTGTATGCCGTCGGCAAAATCGTATTGTGGGTGGGAAACGATTCGGGTCTCGATGTCGGCAAGGGATTTGGGGCGCTGCGCGATCCATCGGTCCGGAAAATCGCCATTGCGAATCCTCTGCATGCGCCGTACGGGCGCGCGGCCCAGGAAGCGCTCCGCAAATCCGGAATGTACGAGGAGGTAAAAGACCGCCTTGTCCTTGGCGAAAATATTTCGCAGACGGCGCAGTTTGTAGAATCCGGAAACGCGCAGGCCGGAATTCTGGCGCTTTCTCTGGCCCTGGCTCCCAGCCTCAAACAGAAGGGTCGCTACTGGGCAATTCCGGAAAATTTGTACGCCCCCCTTGAGCAGGGCGCCGTAGTCCTGCGCGGCGCTCAAAACCCACGCGGCGCGCGGCTGCTGATCGAGTACATCAAGTCTCCCGGCGCCACATCGCTACTGGAACGATACGGATTTTCATTGCCGCGCGGGGAGAAACGCCGTTGAACTGGCAGGCGATTCGCCTTTCGCTTGAACTCGCGGGAAGCGTCGCGGGGATTTTACTCGTCGCGGGCCTGCCCATCGCCTACTGGGTGACGTTCTCGCGGTGGCGCTGGAAATTTCTGGTCGAAGCGATCGTTGCGTTGCCGCTCGTGCTGCCGCCGACTGTGCTCGGCTATTACATTCTTGCCGGCCTGGGCCCCCGAAATCTTCCCGGCAAAATCTGGCAATCGTGGTTCGGTCAGCCGCTGCCGTTCACGTTCGGGGGACTGCTTGTGGCGTCGGTGCTTTACAGCCTGCCGTTCGCGGTGCAGCCGATTTCCGCGGGTTTTGAATCGGTGGACCGCCGGTTGATCGAAGCCTCCTGGACTCTGGGCGCATCGCCCCTGGCAACGTTTTTCCGTGTCATCCTTCCGCTTTCCACCGCGGGCGTAGTCACCGGAATGGTACTGAGCTTCGCGCACACAATCGGTGAATTCGGAGTGGTATTAATGGTCGGCGGAAATATCCCCGGAGTGACGCGCACGGTTTCCATCGATATCTACGACCAGGTACAAGCAGGAAATTACGACGCAGCGAACCGCACAGCGCTGCTTCTGCTGTTTTTTTCGTTTCTGGTTTTATCGATCGTTTACGGAATGAACCGGCGCGCGCTGAGCCTGTGGAGAAAGCCCTAGAGGCGCGTGCAAAAAATCATGTCAATCGAAGTTGCCATCGAAAAAAAAACGGCGGACTTCCACCTGGCGGTCGAGTTCACCGCGGACAGCATCCCCATGGGGTTGCTCGGCCCTTCGGGCTCGGGCAAGTCGATGACGCTGCGCGCAATTGCGGGCCTCGAAACTCCGGACAGCGGACGGATCGTTTTGCACGGGCGCGTACTGTTTGATTCCAGCAGGCGCATCAACGTGCCTGCCCGTGCGCGCCGCGTCGGCCTGCTTTTTCAGAACTACGCCTTGTTCCCGCATTTGACCGTCGCGGAAAATGTCGCCTTCGGATTGCGTAAGCTGAAGGGGGATGATCGCGCCCGCCGCGCGAACCGGCAACTGACCGCGATGCACATCGATCATTTGGCCAGCCGGTACCCTGCAACGCTTTCCGGCGGCGAGCAACAGCGCGTGGCGCTGGCGCGAGCGATGGCGGTCGAGCCTTCGGCGCTGTTGCTGGACGAGCCGTTTTCCGCGCTGGATACGCACCTGCGCGGCGCGCTCGAACGCCAGCTCCGCGAAACCCTGCAAAGCTATAAAGGCTCGACTCTATTCGTCAGCCACAATCTCGAAGAGGCCTATCGCATCTGCGGGGAACTGGTCGTGCTGTCGGATGGTCGCGTGGCGGCGCACGGATCCAAGGAAGAAATTTTCCGTCATCCGCCGACGCTCGAAGTGGCGCGGCTCACCGGGTGCAAGAATTTTTCCCGCTCTCTCCGCGCAGCTGATGGGCGTGTCGAAGCACTCGACTGGGGTTCTTCGCTGCGCGTGACGCAACCGTTCGCGCAGACGCCCGCGCACGTCGCGATCCGCGCGCATCACGTTCGTGTGCGCCCGTCCGAAATTGCTTCGGCGGAACGCGGTGAGAACACCTTCCCGTGCTGGCTTGCGGCAATTACGGAGACGCCGTTCCGCGTCACGCTCGATTTGCGGATTGGCGGTCCGCCCTCAAGCCCCGGCGATTTCCATGTTCAGGCGGAAGTGTTCAAGCCGGAGTGGGATTCATTTCGGAATCTTCCGCAGCCCTGGACAGTCGAGCTTTCGGCCGATCGGCTATTCCTCTTGCCGGATTGAATAAGTTTAAAATCAGCGTAGGGTTTCAGTAGCACAGGCCTGCCCGCCACAGGAGGGCTTCAGCCTGTCTGTTTTTGAATTTCGTGGCGTGTCCACAGAAGTAAAATGAAGACGGGCTTCAGAGCCTCTGTGGCCACGCAGGCTCTGAAGCCCGTCCTACTGTAGGCGTTGCGTCGAAGGCGTGCAGGACACAACACCCGCGCAGGTATCCCGCAGGAAAATCCCGGAAACAGCAGACGTATTCGAATCGAGATTTGTCGCCGAAGAAATGAAAGTGACGTAACGGCCGTCGGCGCTGATGGTCGCGGACGTGCTCTCGCCATTGGCCTGCGTTCCATCGGTCGCGACGGAAACTCGCCGCGTCGAAGGCGAGCACGCGGACCCGGCACCCGCGCAGGTATCCCGGACAAAAACATCGGCCACGGCGTTGGTGTCGCTTGCCACCAGATTTTTCGCATCGGAAATGAATGTGACGTAGCGGCCGTCCGAGCTGATCGACGGAGAAATACTTTTTCCATCGGCGGGATTGCTGTTGAACCCGATGGATGCGATGGTCACCGAAGGCGTGCAGCCCGTCGTTACTCCGGCACAGGTATCGCGAACGAAAATATTTTCCTGAGTGCCGGGAATTTCCGTGACGCCATCGGTCGAAGCCATGACCACCACTGTATAGCGATGATCCGCGCTCATTACGGGCAAGGCCAGAGAATCGCTCGACCCCGAAGCAGAGGAATCGTTCGAGGCGGCCATCGCATCGGCAGATGCGCTACGCACAGCCGGGAATGGCGGCCCGAAGACCGTAAATGTGGAATTTGCAGTCACTGTCGAGGTTCCACCTCCGGGCGCCGGGGTGAACACAGTTACTGGAAACGTTCCGGGGTTCGCGACATCCGCTGCGGAAATGGACGCATTGAGCCCGGTCGTACCAATAAAAACCGTAGTGCGGTTGCTGCCATTCCATTGGACCACCGAGCACGGCAGCATATTGCTGGTGTTGTCGTCATTTACAGTCAGGAGGAATCCCGGCACCCCTGCGTTTGCACTCTTCGGGGAGAGCGAACTGACGGACGGCATGGGAAGCGGCGTTGTGGGGACAGTCATCGTAAAGATGGCGGAGTTCGTTGTTGCAACAGCGCTCGTTACGGTCACGGTTGCCGTACCCTGGAACGCCGTCTGCGCAGGCGTGAGTGTAGCGGTGAGTTGCGTCGAATTCACAAATGTTGTGGGGAGGAGTGGAGCGCCGTTCCAATTGACAACCGCATCACTGGTGAAATTCGAACCGTTCACGGTGAGTACCGTGGGACCGGAATTACAGTACGGCGTCGAGGGCAACTGTGTCGTGGACGCCGAAAGCGATGAGATCATCGGACCGGCAATCTGAAACGGAAGCGTCGACGACCCCCCGCCTGGCGCGGGAGTCATTACGGTAACTTGCGCGGTTCCGATCGTAGCGATATCCGCGGCCGTGATCGCAACGTTGAGCAGCGTCGAGCTGGCGTAATTCGTCGCTCGAGGCGTCCCGTTCCACTGCACCACGGAGCAGGGCAAAAAATTGCTGCCGTTCACATTCAGATTGAATGGGCCCGTGCCGGCCGTCGCGCTGGCCGGCAAGAGCGACGCGGCCACAGGAGCCGCCAGTGCAGTAGAGGACGGCGCCACGGAAAGGGGCAAGGAGTTGGAGGACACCGGGCCATTCGATACCGTGATGCTCGCCGTCCCGGCCACCGCTGTGTCGGAAGTTGGAATGACGGCGGTTAGATATGCCGGACTTCCAGCGGGCTGCACGTAGAATGTCGGAAGCGGTGCGCCATTCCAATTGATCACGGAGAAGCTCAGAAAATTCGTTCCTTGTACGGTCAAAGTAGAGCTTGCCTGGTTGCAGAAAGGCGTTGTGGGCGGCGTCGGTGGCATTCCCATCGGGTCCGTGGTGTTTGAGGATACCAGGGAAGTGATGGTCGGCGCGGAAGGCTGGGTAGTTGAAAATGTTGACGGCCCAGAGGTCTGCGACGTGGGGTTGTTTGCTGTTCCATCGGAGACAGGGGTAAATACAAACACCTGGAAGTTGCCCACGGTCTGGATCAGGCCCGCCGGCACGGTTGCCGTGAGCTGGGTTGGACTGACATACATACTCGCCAAAGTCGTGCCGTTTCCCCAACGCACAACGGAACAAGGGAGAAAGTTGCTGCCGTTGACCGTCAATGAAAACGACGCGCTACCCGCCAGGATCGAGGAGGGCGAAAGCGAAGAAATGGATTTTGCCCCCGTCAGGTCGGGCCCGCGACTGGTTAACGTAAAGGATTGACTATTTGACGTACCCGCGGAATTGTTCACGGAAACCGTCACCGGACCGGAAACCGCTGTGTCCATGGGCAGGATTGTCGCGGTCAACTGCGTGGCGCTGAAAGTGGTTGCGCGCGGCGATCCATTCCAGTTCACCACCGAATCGCTCGTAAAAGTTGTGCCGCTCGTCGCTTTCACCGTTAGCGGAAAGCCGCTGGTGTTACTACAAAATGGCATGGAGGATGGAGAGATGGACCCGATCGACGGATTCGCAGCCGGCTGGGCGGTAACCGTGAAAAAAACCAGGTTCGAGACTTCGGTCGTGGTCGTTGCAGAGATGCTCGATGTTCCCGAAGTGGCCGAGCCGGGAATGTCAACCGCAACAGCTATTGTTCCAGGCGTTGCAAGGTACGAGGCGGGCACGGGAGCCGTCAACGTGGTTCCGTTTACGAATGTCGTCGTGAGCGAAATCGGGCTCGAGGAATTTGCATTCCACAGGAGAACTGCGCCGGAGACAAACCCTGAGCCGGTTGCCGTAAGCGTGAAACCCGTGGCACCCGCGGTCAAGGAACTGGGGGCCAGAGTCGACAGCGTAGAAGACGATGTCTGGACAGTAAGGTTTGTATTGAACTGGGAGCAAGCGGACGCCAGCCCGCATACCACCAACGCCACAATGAGCCACTTTCGCGAACACATCCGAACACGCTCCTCGCGAGCCACCCGGGGGCAGTCCGGGCAGATTAAAATGCTGTGCACACAATCCGGGTTCTGAGGAAATCGGCGACGATCCAAAAGTTAGGAAGAACCCCCACCAAACCGGCCCGTTTCTGATATCACCACGGGCCCCCCAAGTCAACTCAGACAACCCTAATAGCTTACAGCAGGATTGGTGAGATGCACAGCGGGGAGTGGACCGTTGCCCGGGGAATCCGGGCCGCTTCAGCGTTC
>Ga0265316_10006901_pt1 | contig 10772 bp, 8 predicted proteins | sample 4522metaG_FD_202092 | JGI IMG/M metagenome (GOLD analysis project Ga0265316, IMG submission 202092) | Rhizosphere microbial communities from Carex aquatilis grown in University of Washington, Seatle, WA, United States - 4-5-22 metaG | ecosystem: Host-associated > Plants > Roots > Rhizosphere >...
CGGTGCGGTCGCGCTGACCGCGTTCTGGCGGACGGGCCTTGCTCTTGCTCATGTCTCGGCGGCCAGTGAGCCAGCTTTGGGCGTCGGCCGCGTTACGGTTTTGTGACGATAGTGTGACAACTACCAGAAGAGCCCGCGTGACTTGCTCCCAAATGCATGCGTCGCATCAGGCAGGTGCTCGAATACAGCTTGCGGCAGGCCGGTCACGATGTGACGGGCGTGGAGCGCGGGAACCGGGGACTCGCGCTGGCGCGAGCGGCCGCCGGATTTGGTTGACCGCGAAGGACAGCTAGTGGCCTTCGGGGATTGTGCACTTTCCACAAGGCACGCGACATATGACATAGTAGTGAGCGATTCAGGGCATATTCGTGAGACTCGATTTCATTTCCTGAAAGGCACAGAAATGGGCAAAGTCAGTATCGGTTTGTTGGGTTGCGGCTCGATTGGCGGCTTTCTGGCACGTCATATACTCGCTGATGGCGCAGCTGACTCTATCGAACTGGGATATGTGTATGATGTGGACGAGAAACGCGTGCAGGATATTCCGGCCGCCTGCAGAATTGCCCGACAGTCAGACCTCTTCACCCGACCGGCCGACCTTGTAGTCGAGGCCGCCCATGCCGATCTCCTCAAAGAAGTGGCTGTGCGCATCGTCGAGCGCTCCGATTTGCTGCTGTTCTCGATCACCGCACTGGCCGACGATGGCTTTCGCGCGGCGTTGGAACAAACGGCAGTCAAGTGCGGGCGGAAGGTCTTTCTGCCTCATGGAGCCATGATCGGCATCGATGGATTGGCGGATGCTGGGCCGACTCTCAAATCGGTTACCGTGACCACGACCAAGAGTCCCGCCAGCCTGGGTTTGCCGCCGGACAAGCACACGGTGGTCTACGAGGGGCCTGTCCGCCAAGCGTGCGCAAAGTTTCCCCGGAATGTGAACGTGCACGCAGCCATCGCCCTGGCAGGCCTGGGATTTGATCGCACTGTTTCACGTATCGTCGCCGATCCGGCAGTGTCGACCAACAGCCACCTTGTCGAAGTCGAAGGAACGGGATACCGATTCCGAATTGAAGTAAGCAGTGAGGCAGGCGGCAAAGTCACGGGCGCCTATACTCCACAGAGCGCCCTTGGAACACTGAAACGCATCTGTCGCGGCGGCGGCGGTTTGCGCTTTGGGTGAGATTGCTCCTTGTCGCATGTCGCGACATTCAGCCATTGATTAGGTGGCGTCCGTCGGCGGTCACGGCCTCCAAGAATAGCGGCGGGCGGCGACCATGTCGGCGTTGCGCGGATGGGGGTGCCCGTTATACTCACCGTCAAATGCCGAGCCCCAACATAGCCACCCCTGTCCGTGATCCGATCGCACCTGTCGCCGTCATCTTCGATTCTGACATCCCCCACGGACACGGTGCGGGCGTCACGTCGACGCTGGCTCAGGCGATACTACGTGATTTTGGTATTGGATTTGCGGCCCTCCTTTTCAGTCTCTGTGTCGCCGCCAGCGTCGTGGGTTGCAAGGCGGCAGGTTCAGGCGATGCACTTGGTGGCAGTCCTGCCACTGGAGGCGGTGGCAAGCCAGCGAATGGTGGCGCAACATCCGGCGGTTCCCGTGCTGCGGGCGGAACCACTAGTGTCGGTGGGTCCAGGATAACCGGGGGCGCGGCCGGTGGCGGCATCAGTTCCGTTGGGGGCACGCGGTCAACCGGAGGTGTATTTGCGACGGGTGGCAGTTCCGCCACCGGTGGCAACTCCGCGACCGGCGGCACCAGCGCCACCGGTGGCAACTTCACAACCGGCGGCAGCCTCGCCAGTGGCGGCACAGCAACCGTGGCTGGTACCAAGGCGACCGGCGGCGGCACAGGCACCGGCGGTGTTACGTCAGCCGGAGGCACGACGAATACCGGCGGCTCGAAACCAGTCGGAGGCAGTTCGTCAACCGGAGGTGGCTCGACTGCGGGTGGTTCGGCAGCAACCGCGGGAACCACAGCGAGCGGCGGCAGCTCGTCCTCATACTTCGGCTTTCAACCGGTTCCCAACACTCAGAACACTGCCAATTTCAGTCCTTCCACTTGGTACACCAGCTGGAAGGGCAGGTTCTATGTCGACTGTGGAGGCGGGCAGGCGCGCATTGCCAACGGTCAGGGCAGCAACAATACCGTTTCCGAAGGCATCGGCTACGGCATGCTCCTGGCTGTCGGCAATAGCGACAAGACGGCACTGGACGCTCTCTGGGCCTACTACAAGGCACGCGTCGATTCCAACGGGCTTATGAATTGGTCGATCGACGGCTGCACCGCGGGAAACAACAATGCCTACGCAGCCACGGACGCCGATGAAGATGTTGCAATGGCTCTTGTGCAGGCGGACGCCAAGTGGGGCGGCTACAAGACCGACGCGACTAATCTGATCAATCTAATCAAGAAATTCGAGACCGCTGCGGGTACGCCTTCATATCTGCGCCCTGGTGATGCAGCAAACAACGGCGGCAAGGGCGACGGAATCGTAAATCCGTCGTATTTTGCCATCGGCTACTGGCACGTTTGGGCCACATACGTTGGCGACACATTCTGGAATCAGTTGGCGACAGACGCCTATACGATGTTGGCGGCCTTTCAGAAGCTTTCGTTCAAGGATTCCAAAGGAGCAACTTCTACCGGAGCGTTGGTGCCAGACTGGGGCAATACTCAGGGGCAGATTTCCTTCGGTAGCGGCTACTCATACGATGCCTGTCGAACTCCGTGGCGGGTCGCTGTGGACTACGCCTGGTTCGGGACAGCCGCTGCTCAGACGTTTCTGCAAAACGTGTCGAGCTACGTCGACAGCCAGGGTGGCGTAGGCAGCGTGCCCTTTGACAAGAACAGCGCTTTCTTGGGTCCGTTTGCCCTTTCAGGCATGGCTGTCAGCCAAGCCAAGGCCGACGCGTATCTTAACGGCTGGCTGTCCACCGGCATGGACGACTCGCCCTACTTCCAGGGCTCGTTGCGCGGGATCTTCTTGCTCTTGGCCAATCACAGTTTTCCCAAGGGGCCGTGATCCGCTGCTGATGGCCGGCTGGAGATACTGTCTAGCCTGTCAGCGCACTTGGCGACCGGGCGGTCAAGGGCGCATACTGGTGGCCTCCATGAATCCCACCCGGCTGTTTCTCTTCTTGGTGGCGACATCGGTGCTTGCCAGTTGCGTGACCTTCGGTCCGATCAAGGCTGACGTCCCTAACCTCAAGGTCCAGTCCCGCTATCCGCTGCGCGCGGGCTTTCGAGTCGTAGACGCGTCGACCCCCATGAAAGTAGTGTATGTCGACAGAAGCTCTGGCCGCGACGACGGCACGACTGACCACAGCCCGTTCCCGTTCGGGCAAGTCCTGAGAGAGACCGCGACCGGTGCGATCGAGCAACTCTTCGAGGAGGTCGAGGACGCCAAGCCCGACGAGACATATGACCTGATGATCGAGATGCGGCTCAGCAGCATAGGCTGGAGGCCCACGGACTGGGTGGACGAGGAAGGCCAGATGCGCGCTATCGGCTCAATGCGGGTACTCAGCCAACAGGGGAAGGAGCTATGGGCCAGCACCAAGAACGAGGTGCTGCAGGAGTCAGCCAACGTACCGAAAAAGCGAGAGACGGGTGTCAGCGGGGCCATCAGCTTGCTCGTGAAAGGTTGGCTTACTGAGTTCCAGTGGAGCCACGTGGCGGACCAGCTCGCTGCCAAGCTGGGCAAGACGGCACAGCCGAGCGTTTCGCAAACCGGGGCGCTGCCGTCACCATCTGCGACGAGCCCCGGATCTGAGCCAGCCAAGACGCCTGCTTGGGTGCAGCAGATCGGAGTCAAGAAGGAGAGCCGACTGGCGGTGCTGGAGTTCAGCGGGCCTCTCGATGACTCTGTCCGGATGATGCTCTCGGATGAGGTGCGCGGGGTGGCCCTCAAGGCCGTGGCCGAACACCATTGCTCGGTGATGACCCGCGAGAGCATGGCCGTGGTCCTCAAGGACATGGGCTTGGAGTGCAAGGAGGGAGACTGCGAGGTCGAAACCGCCCGCAACATCGGGGCGGACTTGGTAGTTTCTGGGAGCGTTGCGAAGATCGAGGGCTCATTCGTTGCCACACTCAAGCTCCACGAGACCGCCCGTGGCATGCTGCTCGCGACTGCGCGAGCCACGGCCCCCACTGCGCTGGAACTGATCGAGGCCATCAAGCGTTCCAGCGCCGAGCTGTTCAAGTAGTTTTCACCACAGAGAGCACAGAAAACACAGACGTCGGAAAGGAAGAAGGGGTTCGGATCGGACAAACCCAACCCTTCCCTTTCCGATCCGGCTCTGTGACCTCTGTGCCCTCTGTGGTGAGATAGCTAACTTCGATCCACGGTCCGCGAAATGCTGGCTAGTGCGATGACTCGATGGCTTTCTGGAACTCCGAGAAGGGCTGGTTGCCCACGATCCACGACCCAGCAATGAAGAAGGTCGGCGTGGAATCCACGCCCAATGAAATGGCCAGGGCTTTGTCCTGTGCGACCTCGTCGGCGATCTCGGGACTGGAACGGTCGGCATCGAACTGCACCAGGTCCATGCCGAGGGCCTGGGCATACCCGTCGAGGTCGGCGTCGGCCAAGGCCTGCTGATTGGCGAACATCAGGTCGTGCATCTCCCACGCCTTGCCCTGGCGGTCTGCCGCCAGGAAAGCCTCAGCCGCGTGCATAGCATAGGCATGCATATTGAGCGGCATGTTCACGAAGGCCAGGGCAACGTCATTGGGATAGCTGGCCAGCACCTGTTTCACCGTGGGCTCGACCGCGCCGCAGTACGGGCACTCAAAATCGCCGAACTCCACCATGGTCACGCGCGCCGAAGCCAGGTCCAGCCGTGGAGTATGGGCTGGGATCGCGAACGCACCAGCGTCGACAGGACCGGGCACATCTGCCTGTCCTGTCACACGTATGCACGCAGACGCAAGCAGGATGGCAGCCATCCCTAGGATGCGGATCAGGTCAAAGAACTTCGACATCGCCTGAGTTAATAGCAAACCAGAGAGAGGCCGGCCACAGCCACAGTTTGCTGGTGCGCGGGCGTGGTCAGGATCGTGGCACCTTCCTTTGGGTATTCATATGCGGTAGCTTCGACGATTCCATGAGCGCCGTGGCGGTCTTGCGGGTCTTCGCCGTTCTGGCATCCGCGGCTTCCGCGGATGGCGTGGCATCCGTGACGCTTGATGGCGACAGCGAGGTTGGATCTGCGGTTGCGCAGTGTCTTGCGGGTCGCGGAATCCAAGTGGTGTCTGCCGCGGGGACGGAGTCAGTGCAAGTCCACGTTCAGCCCGATCCCTCGGGTATTCGGCTGTTCATCTACGACCGCAATGGCCACGCTGTCGAACGCATTGTGGCCAATGCCGAAATCGCCGCAGCCGTAGTGGAATCGTGGGTGCGGGACGATCTCGCACGATCCTTGCTAGATCCGCACGAGATCTCGCCGACCGAGGGCGAGCCGATGGTAACCAAGGCGACTGTGCCAGCCCTTGCAAGTGCAACTTCCGGTCCAGCCCATCCAAACGCAGCTTCTCGTCCGAGCGTGACCGTTGTTGGTGATACCTCCGTGGCCACCGATGGCTCTTTGTGGATTGGCGCAGACCTGGGCGCTTGCGTGCGCGTCGGTTCCTTTTGTGTGGGGATTGAGGTCCAGTTCGCCGGCGACACTGCCGCCACCGGAAATGTCGGTGCTGTCTACACGGTGGTTCCTGACAGCTCGAACACAGCCTGCGCAGAATCGCGGCGCAAGTTGACTCGCATCGGCGGCAATGCGCTCATTGCGGCCGACTTACCACTGCGCATCGGAGCCGGAACCCTCGGTCCAGGAATTGGGCTGGGAGTGGGTTGGTTGTCCACCAGTGCACTGCTGGACCAACATGGCGGCACCGCCGCGACAGTTGGACCAGTTGCGGAACCGCGGATTCTTTTTTCTTGGCCCTTGGCCTGGAATCTGGCCGTGGACGTGGGACTTCGGGCCGACATCTTGCCGTTCGCTCACCGGAAGAACCTGTCTTCTAGTGGATTCGACTTGCCGAGCGAGCCACTGGGCTTTTTGCACGCTGGTCTCGGTCTCCGCTGGGGCTCGCTCGCACACTCGCATTGACGCTTGAGCCATCGCCGCAACGCGAGTTGGCATGTGATCCTCGTTTTTCCGCCCGGGCGATTTTCGTACCGAAGAAGTTTAGGGCAGCGGTCACTAAGGATCTGTAAGCTAGGACGATATGCGTCTGCCAGTGCTCAACGCTGGGTGGCGGACGCGAATTCCACGCGCTCGGCAAGAACCATGATCCGCAGGCACGAAGGCAAGCTGCTCCCGTTTCAGCGCAATTCGGTGTGGTTGGCGGATACCGCCGACGAAGTTCTGGTGGCGGCATGCGCCTTGCGCGATCCCGGGGCAATGGCCGAGCTGTTCGATCGTCATGGCGATGCGGTCCACCGGTTTCTGTCGCGCCTCATGGGTGCGGGCTGCTGGGATGTAGACGACATGGTTCACACTACGTTTCTCGAGGCTCTCCGCTCGGCCGCACGGTTTCGCGGCGGCTCCTCGGTGAGAACTTGGCTGTTCGGCATTGCTTCGAATATCGGGCGTCACCACATCCGTGATCAGGTGCGCAGGCGGTCCTTCCTCAAGGCATTGGGCGACATCAAGCCCACGCCGAGCCAGACGCCCGACCAGGCGGCGGAGCGCCAGCAGATGGTTGAACGCGTGGCCGCGGCCCTGGCACAACTACCCTTCGATCTGCGGGCAGCCTTTGTTCTGTGCGATCTGGAGGAGATGTCAGGCGCGGATGCGGCGGCGGCACTCGATGTTCGGCAAGGGACTTTGGGGCGACGCCTGTTCGAGGCGCGCCGGGCGCTTCGCGCAGCCGTGGCGGAGGTACGACCATGAGCGAACGCTCTACTTGTCCTCGTTTCGTCGAGATCGGCCGCTTGGCGTCTCCGGAAGATGAGCCGGAACTGCGCCTGCATCTGCAGCAATGCCTCTACTGTCAATCGCAGTGGTCTGCCACCAAGAGTCTCATCGAATCGATGCGACAGCTTCCCATCAAGGTGCCGGAGGCTGCCCGGCGACAACGGACGCGCAATGCACTCGTGCTTGCGGCGACCGAGTCTCAGCGTCGGCGCTTTTCACCATGGTGGGTGAAGGCCGCCGTATACGCAGTCGTTGTCCTGTGCGCGGCGGGCGTGTTTGCGGCTGTGGGCACCATCGCGCTGCCCCGGTTGCAAAGGCTAAAGGCGCGAACGCCTGCCGCCGCGGTTCGCAACCAAGACGGGCCGCGCGCAACGACTTCATTGGAACCTGCGGCGAAGATCGAAACGGGAGCTGAACCCAAGCCAGGGGCGGTGGGGGTTGCTGCGACCGCGGCGGTCAAGCCCGGCGCGACGGCGTCGGCCGAGTCCTGGGCTTCCCGGATCCCCATAATGGAAGAGGCTCCTCGGCACCAGACGACTCGCAAACTGCGAGGGACCCTGGCCTCGGCCTCGCGCCCAACGTCCTCGCTGAATTCCAGCCGCCAGCCCAGCCCGGCGGAGTTGGCCTTTTCGGAGGGCTGGCAGGCGTTTCGTTCGGGCGACTATTCTGGCGCAATCGCCGCCATGAGGCGTGCCATGCAAGCTGCCCCAGCCTCAGCCCTTGCGGAGGATGCCCGATACTGGGAAGCCGTGGCACTGGCGCGCCAGGGATCGCTTGCTCAATCCCGCACGGCAATGGAGGAGTTTTTGCGTCGTTTTCCAACTTCGCCTCGAGCGGGAGAAGTCTCCGCCATGCTCGGCTGGTTCCTGGTCGAATCGCACGAATGGACCGCAGCCGAGGGGCGCTTCCGCATGGCAGAGAACGACCGCGCCTCGGCTGTGCGTGAGAGCGCCAAGAAGGGCCTAGAGATTACAGCGCGGATGCGTGTACAGCCGCCGAGTGCGCCGTAGCTACGACTGGCCCGCACCGCACCGACCGTGGATCGAAGTTAGCTATTGCACCACAGAGATCACAGAGTTCACAGAGCCTGGCCGGAAAGGAAAGGGTTCGGTTTGTCCGGTCCGAACCACTTCTTCCCTTCCGATCTCTGTTTTCTCTGTGCTCTCGGTGGTGAGAAATGCTAGCCAATATAGTCCGCGAGATCCTGGTTAGAACTGCTGAGCGGGCGGCGGCGGCGGTGGCGGCGGTGGTGGCGGTGGTGGCGGTGGTGGGGCCCCGCCGGCTTCTGGCGGCGTGGGCGGCGCTGAGCTTCCCCCGACCGGCGGCGGGGTAGGAATGTCACTGTCGGGCATCAGGCACGACGACAGGTCGAACATCATGAACTCGAGAGCTTTTTCCGGCCCGGACAGGTCGCGCGTGGTCTTGCAGCCGGTGGGGAAAGTGGCGTTCTTGGTGTCGGCGTCAGCCCCCGAAACTATTGCACTCGCCACATGCAGACCGGTGAACACGAAGCGACCGCATTGCGCCGCGGGCGCCGCGGTCGTGGGTGCGTTGAAGGTGAAGTAGTGGACATAGGAAGAAGGTGTGGTCTGGTAAATCCACTGCTGCGATGGCGGCTGGATGGTAGTGATGGCCGTCGGCTTGACGTCGCTGCCGAGCTGGATGGTGCCCTGGGTCGTGGTGCCGTTCACCGCTTGCAACCAGCTCGCAAAGGCCTGCCCTTTGGGAAAGCTCTGATCGATGGTCGCCGTGATGTCGCCCAGGCTGTCGTCGCTGCTATCTTCCACCCAGGTTGCCACGTCGCCGAAGGGAGCGTGGCCGTCAGGAGCGATGGAACACGGGTTGTCCGTGCCCCCGGCCACGCAAGGGTACTTGACGACGTCCTTGAGCGGCGGGTAAGCCTTGAGCCAACCGATGTGGTAGTGCTCGGCAAATGTGCGGCCGCCTTGCGCCAAGTACTCCACCATGTTGAGCTTCATGGCGTCGGTCAGAACGTTCCCGCTGGCCGTGGGGTCGGTGCCGTCGGCCGGTTTCTTGTTCCCGTTGTAGCGGGACTGGCTTGCACCGCAGGCCATCAGAATCACGTCGTACTTCATCATCGTCGCTAGAGTTGACCAGAGCGGGAACGCTGACGGCCAGGCAGTGCCGTTGTCGTAGCTCGCCTTGCCGTTCAGGTCGTAGTTGTCGTTGTAGATGTTGATCGCGCCCTGGCCGTCGGGATTGGTGAATTCCGCAGTATCAATGCCCATTCGCGTGAATAGGCATTGCAGCCGGTCAGCATCGCCGGCGGTTATTGCCATTTTCGGGATGCTGCCTTCGCTCTGGTTGCGCGGTAGGCGCAAACGTCGCGCCTGGCCGGTCGACGCGTCCGCAATGGCCTTGCTTGTGCATTGACTGACTTCCGATGCCTTGATGGTGACCTGGCGTCGCCACTTGCCCACCTGCATGACCAGCGGGAAATCGACGCCCACCGGGACATTGTCCAACTTGAAGTTTCCACTTGAGTCTGTGAGCGCTGTGGTGATGGGCTTGCCCGACACCGAGGCCGAGCAGGTGTCGCAGGAGGCGCCGGTCGAGATGTTGGCTAGCGGCGCATCGGGCACGTACACGATGACGTTGTACAGTGGAACCTTGCCAGCCGGATCGTAGACTGTTCCGGTGATGCTGGTCGTTCCGGTGGTGCATTTCATCTGGGCTGCACACATGGCACCGCAACTGAGGACGGGGCACACGTTGCTGGTGCAAGTTCCACTGCCCGCGCAGTCGCCGCAGTGAAGGGTGCCCCCGCACCCGTCGCCGATATCGCCGCAGTATTGGCCGCCTCCCGAGGTTGTGCAGGCGCCATGCACGCAGGTGGGGCCGCCACTGCACAAGCCCTTGCTCTGGTCGCACACCCAGCCGGCCTGGAAGGCAGAACAAGTATCCCCACAGTCGACCGTTCCCCCGCAGCCATCACCAACCTTGCCACAGTAGCGAACGTTGGGGGCGCCGTCACAGACGAGCTTGTTGCAACCGGGGCCTCCCACGCATGAACTCGAAGCGATGTTGCATACCCAACCCACATTGAGGCTGGCGCAATTGTCGCCACAATCGATTCCGCGTCCGCAACCGTCCCCGACCTTCCCGCAGTAGCGCGCCCCGGCCACCGGATCGCACGTGGTGGGCGTGCAGACATCGGCGTCGCCGACGCATACACTCTTTTCGCACATCCAACCCGGCTTGAGGCTGGCGCACTTGTCACCGCACGTGAGCGCATGACCACAGCCATCGGAGATGTTGCCGCAGTAAGAACCACTGGCGGACCCAACAGTGTAGGAGCATTGATAGGTGGGCTTGCAGTCCGAATCGCCGACGCACGTGTGCTGGGTCGGGTCGCACGTCCATCCAGTGGGACAGCTGTTGCCACAATCAATCTCGCCATTGCACCCATCGCCTATCGAGCCGCAATACAGCCCGCCCTGAGAGGCGCATACGGCGGAGGCCGCAAGCGGAACGCAGGCGTCGACTGGCCCGGCGTCGGGAACCACCACCAGCAGCGTGCCAGCATCGGCCGTGCCGCCCGCGCCGCCTAAATTCCCTCCGCCATCATTGCCGCCGCAACCGGCGCTGCCGACGCCCGAGACATTTGCCGAAGTGCAGGCTCCGCCCGCAACCAGCAAGGGCGTGAGGAAAAGCACACAGGCAGCCAGGACAATTGTTGACGGGATGGATTTCATGCTTTCCCCCGAGGCGCGACAGAACATTCGTGGGTTTGTTGAACGGTATCGCCCTGTAGGTGCCCGATGCAGCCGCAATTCTTCGCGACCTTGGCCTTCACCCGCTCGATGCTACCCGAGATTGGCGCTTGGGC
>Ga0265316_10006903_pt1 | contig 10771 bp, 9 predicted proteins | sample 4522metaG_FD_202092 | JGI IMG/M metagenome (GOLD analysis project Ga0265316, IMG submission 202092) | Rhizosphere microbial communities from Carex aquatilis grown in University of Washington, Seatle, WA, United States - 4-5-22 metaG | ecosystem: Host-associated > Plants > Roots > Rhizosphere >...
GTACGTTCCAGGGTCGCTCTCCTCGGCGACGATGGGTACGCCCGGAAACGCCCGCGCCAAACGCTCGCAGATGAGAGCGTTCGCCTCGCGATCCGCGCGCGTCACCGGATCGTCGCCTATCTTGTATTCGACGGTGAACGGCTGGGCGTAGACGCGCATGATGAGCTGCGCCGCCTCGCGAGCAGCCGAGAGCGCTGCCTCCGCCGCGCCGCGCCGATCGATCACTGCTCGATCCCCACGGCCTGAAATGCCCTCGGGATGCGCATCAAGTCGTCGTCCGTCAAGTAGAACGGGCCCATCCCCACTTCTCGAACGATGTCCTCGATTTGCTCGACCGTCCGCGGGCCGAGCACCGCGGTCGAAACGATGTGGTTCGAGAGCACGAAGCGGATCGCGGCCGACCGCATCGTCGGCACGTCGCCGCGGACGAGGAACCGGACCGCGCCCAGCTGTTCGAGCCGGAGATCGAGCTCGAACTTCGTCCACCGGTCCGCGCGGTGATCGCCCGGCGGAAACTGTTTTTCGCCCGTCCAGGTCCCTGACAGGAGGCCGTATCCGAGCGTCGAGCGAGCAAGAATGCCGGCGCCGGCCACCATGATGTCGCCGGCCAGTCGGTGCAGATCCGACGCGTAGACGAGATTGTAGGGGAGCTCGAGCACCTCCGCCCCCCTGCGCAGCGCCGCTCGCCCGACCTCCACGTCGCCCGCGGAGACGCCCCAGTGGGCAATCTTTCCCTCTTGCTTGAGCTCGAGCAGCGTGTCGATCGCCTCGCTGTTGTCGATGATGTTCTGGCTGGGGTTGTGCAGCAAGTAGACGTCGATGGGCTCGCGGGCGAGACGCCGCAACGATGCCTCCACCCGCTCGCGCAGGTACGGACCGTTGAATCGCTTCTGCGGAGGAGAGGTCGATCGGTCGGTGCCGCCCTTGGTGACGACCACCACGTGTCGCTTGTCCGCGATGGCCCGCCCGATGACGCGTTCCATGTGCCCGGCGCCATACGCGTCGGCCGTGTCGATGAGCGAAACCCCCATTTCGATCGCACGGCGGATGACCCGCTCTTGGGTCGCCTCGTCGACCGGACCGTACGCGTCGCCCGACAGCCCCCACGTGCCGAGGGACATCTCACTGATCCGTAGGCCCGTCTTTCCCAGCGATCGAAAGCGCACCGTAGGGAGCGCTTCTAGCGCAATCCGGATTTCTCCGCCGGTGAGATGCGCGCTCGCAGGGCCGGTTCGGGTCCCGCGAACCTCGAAAGGCGCCGGTCGCGCCTACGCGCGCCGCCGGAAAAATCTTCCAGGTCTCCGGCAAACCGGGTAAAGGGCGTCTTGGCCGGTACCAACCCCCGGGAGGAGACCACGATGCGACCTACGACTTTGGCAGCGCTCACTTGGACGACGCTCGCGCTCGTCGCGTGCGGAGGCGAACAACCGGCGCCCCAGCCGCCACCCTCGGTGCCGCCGCCCCCGCCGGCCACCGCTGCCAGTGCTTCGCCTCCCCCGGCGGATACGACCCCGCCGCCGCCGGCGAAGCCCAGCCTCGCAGAGCTCGTCCCGCAGACGCTCAAGGGGATCCACGACGCGTTCAACGCCCACGACGCGAAGAAGCTCGCGAGCTATTACAGCGAAGACGCCGTCGTGGAGTCCTACGGCACGCCCAGCCGCGACGCGCACGGCCGGGACGAAGTCGCCAAAGAAACGCAGGCGAGGATCGATGGCTTCAGCGACGCCAAATCGGCCGTGACCCGCGTCTGGCTGAAGGCGAACGTGGCCGTGGCCGAGATCGTCTGGGCAGGGACGATGACGGGCGACGTGATGGGAGTCAAGGCCTCGAAAAAGGCGGTCGGGCAGACCCGCCTTCACGTCATGTGGTTCAACGACGACGGCCTCGTGAAAGAGCAGCACGAGTACGGCGATGCGGCAGGAGTGATGGCGCAGATGAAGGGAGCCAAGTCGGCTCCGGCGGTGCCGACGGTCCCGTCGGGCGCACCCGAAGTGCACGCTTCGAAGGGCGCGGCGGACGAAGACACGCTCGCCGACGCCGGAAGGAAGATGGACGAGACCTTCAACAAGGACGACGTGAAAGCCGTCCTCGCCACGGTCGCCGATGACGCGGACTACTGGGTCAACATCAGCGGAGGCCCGGCGACGAAGGGCAAGAAGGACCTGACGAAGGACCTCACCAACTGGTTCAAAGCGTTCCCGGACCAGAAGTGGACGTCGACGAACTCGTGGGGGATCGACGGCTTCGAGATCGTCGAGCACACGCTCAGCGGCACCCAGAAGGGACCCCTCGGGCCCCTCGCCGCGTCGAACAAGCCCGTGACCAACTGGCACTGGGTCGACGTCATCCAGCCGACCGCGGACGGGAAGATGCAGCACGGCTGGGGCTACGCAAACCTCGTGGAGCTGATGTCCCAGACGGGAGCGATCAAGCCGGCCCCCGTCGAAAAGCCCACGCCGCTCGTGAAGGCCGAGCCGGCCAAGGCTCCCAAGGGCGACGGCGGGAAGGCCGACGCGAAGGACCCCCCGAAAAAGCCGTGATGTCTCATCCAGGGTCGAGGGGCCAGGAAAGCCCCTCGATCTTGGCGCGCCCCTCCGGACTTCAGTCTCGATCCGAGGTGCCGAAAAACCAGTAGTGGAACGTGGTGAGCGCTCCGCCTTCCGCCCGAAGCTCGATGCGCGTACGTGCGGTCGCGGCGACAGCGGGTACCTGAAACGACTTCTCTACCCATCCCGGGTCGTCGCCCATGTCGAGTGTGTCGACGGGCGCCTCGTTCGCCCAGACGCGCACTGTGCAGCCAGGGGGGCCGTCGACACGCACCACTCCTTTTGCGGCGGCTCCCGGCCGAAGGTGCACGACGAAGCGCTCGGCGTCGCGGTGCGAACGTCCCCCGTCGACAACCAGGTTGCCTCTCGGACTGGTCCCCTCCCGGGCGACTTCTTCGCCGTCGCGCGCGTCGAGAAGCTCGTAGTCGTGGGCGGATTCGCTCTCGAGATCGGCCACGTCGAGTTCGTCGAGAGGCTCCTGATGCTCGGCGGTCCACGGTCGTGCGCCGCTGCCGAGCCTCGACCAGTCGGCGACGTACGCGCGCATCGTTTGCCCCCCGAGGATCGTCGCGTCGCTGACGGTCGCCTGATGCAGCTGCGCGCCGAGGACCGAATCCATTCCCATCCATTCGCGATACACGATGAAGTGGGTTGGCAGCTCCGCCGGGGACGTCGCCCGGAGACGCTCGTAGTGTTCGAAGCGGGAGCCGACGCCGGCCACCCAATAGCGCGCTTCGTCTCTCGTCGTCAGGCCGACGACGTCGAACGTCTTTCGATCGCCGAAGTAGGCAATGGCGCCCGTGTCGTTGACGCCGATGCGGGCGTTCTCCGGCAAGCTCTCCTTCGCCCAGCGTCCGAGCGCGACCTGCTGGCGGTCGATCCCGCTTGCCGATTGCGCCACGTCGTCGAGGACCCAGCCGAGCCTCGAGGCGAGAAGCCCCGCGAACGCCCCGCAGACGATCGGCGTGACGATTCGCCAGCGGGGACGCACAGCGCCGGCGATGTCGCCTGCCACGCGGGCGAGGCAGGCAAGTCCCACGAGCCATCCCGTCGCGAACGGCCAAAGGTACCGCAGGCGATTCCAGAGGAACGTCAGATAGAAGCAAGGCGCCACCATCGTGAGCGCGATGAGCAGAATCGCGGCCGCGCGCCAGCGCGACTTGCCGCGAATACCGAGCCAGGCCACGGCGCCCAGCCCGGCCAAGGCGAACGGTGCGCCGCCCTGCGGCAAGAACTCCGCTGACCAGACTTCGCCTTGGAGCAGCGTGCCCACGAGGATCTTCACGTTGGCCCAGACCGCGGCGGAGAGCGTGGGCCCCGCGTAGTACGGGTTTCCCGGCAGGAGCTTGGCGATCGCTGTGTTGCTGCGCGCAGATCCGGTGAGGACGTAGAGCAGCAGCATGGGCGAGAACGCACCCGCAATCGCCCCCAGCCCCGCCGTCCGTGCACGCCAGCCGCCGGGCCCAGCGAATCCGACGAGCGTCGCCGCCACGAAGAGCGCGGTCACCGCTCCTTCCGGGCGCAGGAGAGACGCCGCCCACGCGAGCGCCACGAGCTCCGCACAGCGGCTCCACGAGCGTTCCGCCGGGGCCTCGGACCACTCGCTCGCGCGCCGGGAGGCGCGAGCGATCGCCCACGCGAACGGCACGACTTCCATTCCGCTTGCGGCGCACCAGACCAGCCCCCCGCACGCGAGGACCATCGCCCCCGCACCCATCGCCGCCGCTCGCCCGGCGAGGCGCCGAGTCAGAAGCACGGCCTCGCCCGCGAGCGCTCCGAGGGCTACGAAAGAAAGAATCCACGCAGGCCAGACAATCTCGTGGCTTCTGGCACCCAGGGCCCAGAAGGGCGCGAGGATCGCCGGCCAGAGCAAGCTCGTGGCGCCGCTGGTCAGTGGCTCGCCTGCCTGGAACCGAAGCGGATGGCCTTCGGCAAAGGCGCGGGCGTATTGAAAATGGATGTAGGCGTCGTCGAGGGCCGCGGCGGGGTGGCCCACTCTCCCGATGACGCCGGCGATCACGCGCTCCGCAAGGAACGTGGAGGCTGCGGCGAGGGGGCCCCAAAAGAGCGCGGCGCGCTTGAACGGCGCCCCGCCGACTTCGCGTCCGACCGGAAGGAGGGCCGGGCGGTCGTGGAGAGCGTCGGGCGGTTCGCGCGTGGTCACGCGGCGAACGCTCGCCGACCCGGGGGGGACCGGTCAAGCCGCCGATCGCCATTGAGACGGCCCGCGCGTCCGACTATGCCGTGCCGCCCCGCATGCCCCGACTCTACGACGACGCCCCGCGCCTCCCCGATGGAAGTCGGGTCGAGGTACGCTCTCTCGCGACGGGAGCTTGGGTCGAGATCGAGATCGGTCCGGGGCGCGGATGGTTCCTCGTGGAGCGCGCGCAGGCGGAGCCCGGCGCCGCGCTCGTGGGGCTCGAGATTCGTAAGAAGTGGGCCTCGATCGTCGATGCGCGCTTGGCCGCGCGGGGTCTCTCGGGGCGGGCCCGCGTGTTCGCCGAGGATGCTCGCGCGGCGCTCGCTCGTCTCGCGCCGGATGCGTCGGTTCGCCGGGTATTTCTGAACTTCCCCGATCCCTGGTGGAAGAAGCGTCATGAGAAGCGGCTGGTCGTTCAAGGGGGTTTTCTCGACGAGGTCGCGCGGCTGCTCGAGCCCGCGGGAGAGCTGTTCCTGCAGACGGACGTCGAGGAGCGGGCGCAGGCGTACGAGAAGCTCGTGACGAGCGATCCGCGTTTCGCGACCGCCGGCGATGTCCTCGGTAGCGCCGCCCTCACCGACAACCCGTACGTGGCCCGCAGCCCGCGCGAGCGGCGAGCGATCGCCGACGGCTTGCCCGTCCATCGGTTGCGCTGGTCGCGAGTTTTTGACGGGTGACTCTTTCCTAGCGCCGTCCCATCCAAAGGCTCTCGAACGTCGCAGCCCAACCATTGCCGTCGGGGACGTGCGGAATCTTTCCCGCATCAGGTGTCGGGCTGCGTATGGGGGGCTAGCTTCGTTAGCCCTATATTCGCTGTGCCCATGAACCGTCATTGTCTGCGGATGGATGGCCTCGTCCGGCTTGCTTGCGTCTCGGCGCTCTTGGGCTGGTGCTCGGCTGCCGCGGCAGGGGGCGCGCGTCCGGTAAAGCTCTTGAAAGGTCCGTATCTCACCGGCCTGTGCGAGACGGGCGTGGATGTACGCTTCGAGCTCGACGGCGCCGCGAGCGCCGTCGTGGAAGTCGACGGCGGCCCGGCCGGACGCACGTTCGGAGACCGAGCCCCCTCCACCATGCACGTCGTCCACACGAGCGGCTTCGCGCCGGCAAGCGCGCACGCGTACACGGTGCTCGTCGATGGGAAGGCGTTGGGCCAGGGCCGGTTCACGACCGCTCCCAAGAACGAATCGGGCGCGCCGCTCAAGTTTCTCGTCTACGGCGACGACCGCACCGATCCCACGGCTCATGCTGCCGTCGTGCGGGCGCTGGTGGCCTCGCCGTCGGACTTTCTCGTCAACACGGGCGACATGGTCGAGGACGGGGGTCGCGCCGAAGACTGGCAATCGTTCTTCGACGTCGAAGCGCCCCTGCTACGCGATCGCGCTCTCTTCGTTGCCATCGGCAACCACGAGCTCTACGACGATCGGGCCGGCGCGAACTTCGCGCGATACCTGGGCTTCTCGAGCCCCGACGGCCGTCCGCAGCCGTATGGTACGGTGCGCCTCGGCAACGTCCGCTTCTTCTTCCTGAACTCCCTGCACGACTGGAGCTCGGGCGAAGAGCGCCGGTGGCTCGAGACCGAACTCGCACGCTCCGACGGCGAGCCGGGTCTCGCCTGGCGCATCGCGGTCATGCACCACGGCCCCTGGTCGTCCGGCCCACACGGCAAGAACACCGACCTCCTGAAAGCACACGTGCCCGAGCTTCTGGCCGCCCACGGTGTCGACTTGGTCCTCGCCGGCCACGATCATATTTACGAGCGAGGAGCGACGGGTGGGATCAAGTACGTGAATACCGGCGGCGGGGGAGCGCCGCTCTATCGCTCGTCGAAAATCGCCTCCACCCGGAAGACGGAGTCGACGTACCACTTCGTGGAAATCACGACCGGGGACCAAGAAGTTCGACTCTTGGCGAGGCGAATCGACGGCTCCGTTCTCGATCAATGCGGCTTCGGCAAGGGCACGGGCTGGGATTGCGACGAGCCGGAGGTCCGGGCGTCGGACTCGACCTCGAGCGCTCCGTCGAGCGTCGAGCGCGCCTCCGCGCCGCACGAGCCGCCGCTCGCGGGCGCGTCGCCATCGAGCCATTGCGCCTGCGCGACGCCCGGCATCGGCACCCGCCGGGCATTCGCTCCGGTCCTGCTCGCAATCGTGTGGGTGTTCGCCACGGCAAGGAGAAAGGGCCGAGGCGATCGTGGTCTCCCCGGTTGATCGTGGGCCGTCCGGGCCGTTACGATCGACGTCGATGCGAGTCCTCGTGCTTGGCCTCCGGCTGCTCGTGGGGTCGGCTTGCATCCATCTCGTGGCTTGCGCCACCTACCAGGACGATTTGGCGCGCGGTCAGCGTGCCTTCGAAGAGAGCGAGCACGAGCGGGCGCTCGCCATCTTCCGCTCGCTCGAGCAGGATACGGGGCGCCTGTCGGCCGTCGGGCGGGTTCGATACGCCTATCTTCGGGGAATGACCGACTATCGGATCGGATACATGTCCGACGCGCGCCACTGGCTCGCGATAGCCGCGGCCTTGGATCGAGCGACCCCCGGATCGCTGACGCCCGAGTGGGAGAAGCGGATGGCCGAGTCGCTCCAGGAATTGAACGAAGAAGTGTTCGCGGAGGGGGTCGCGGCTCTGTCGAGCTCCCGTCCAACCAAGGGCAGCGAAGCGGCCGTGGACGACGCGGACGCCGCCGTCTCCGCGCCTGGCGAATGACCATTGGGCGAGTCGCTCGTGCACGGTCGTTGGTCGTTCGCCGCGGTCGCGATTGGCGTCCTCGCGTCCGGGTGCGCGGCCTCCCCTGCGCGGGGGCCCGCGCCTCCCGGACCGGTTCTCATCGAAGCGCGACCGCGCATCGTCACGGCCGAAGAAGTCACGACGGAAGCAGAACTGCAGGCGCGAGCGGAAGGGGCGCTCTTGTCGCAGAACTGGCACGTGGCGGCCGACACGTATTTGCTTCTTTTCCGAGCGGATCCAGGCGGACCTCGCGCCGCGGAGTACCTGTTCAACCGGGGGTTGGCGCTCGAAGGCCTTGAAGACAGGGCCGGAGCACGCGACGTGTTCCTCGACCTGTCGAACCGGTTCCCGGGCGGGCCGAAAGCGCGCTCTGCGCTCGTGCGCGCGGCGACGCTCGACGCGTACCTCGAGGACTGGACCGCGCTCGCCGCGATCGGCGACGCGCTGCTTGTCCGGAGCGATCTCGACGACGTCGATCACATCGTCGCCCTGGGAGCGCGAGGCCTCGCTCACATCGAGCTCGGCGACGACAAGCTCGCCTCCAAAGATATCCACGACGGGCTCGATTTGGCCGATCAACTCCACTACGGCGAGCGCGACGTGCTCCCCGTGGCGGTCGCGCAGCTACGCTTCGCGCTGGGCGAGCTCCGTCGCGTTCGCTCCGAGCGCATCGCGCTCGAGCCGCTGCCCGTGGACTTCGTGGCGAAGCTCGACGAGCGCTGCGCAGGTCTGCTCGACGCGCAGGCGGCCTATGGGATGGCCGTGCGCTCGGTCGACGCGCACTGGGCTGCCATGGCCGGCTACCGGGTGGGCGAGATGTATCGCGCGCTCCACCGGGATCTCATGGGCATTCCTTCGCCGCCAAGCTCCAAGACAGCCCGTCAAAAGCAGATTTTTTTCGCCTTCATGCACGTTCGTTACAGGGTGCTTCTCGAGAAGGGGCTCCGCGAGATGCAGCAGACGGTCGCCCTAGGGGAGAGGACGAGCGATGCCTCGTCGTGGATCCAGCGGGCACGCGAAGCCAGAGACGCGATGGAGCAGGCCCTGGCGGACGAAAAGGCGCAGATGGACAAGATGCCCTTTACGGAAGGGGAGGTGAAAGAGGCCCTCGTCCAGCTCCAAAAAAAGACGCAGGCGGCCGCCGCTCCGGCCCCCGCGCGAGCGAAGTAGAGGCGCTTGCGGGCGCTCACAAATCGATTGCCTTGACAGGACCTGCCACGTCGCGCTAGCTGCGCCAGCCACAAAGCGGCCGCGGAGAAGCGTCCGAGCCACCGGAAGTCACAGAAAACTTTACCGCGGCGCCCCAGGCAAGGAGGCCAATGACCGAGCGCGCCCGAGTCTTGCTTGCGCGCGGGCGCGTCACGGAGTAGTCTTCGCCCCCCCAAAGCGGCGGGTGGTCCGTCGTGAGGGCTGGCGTAGCTCAATGGTAGAGCACCTGTTTTGTAAACAGGTGGTTAGGGGTTCAAGTCCCCTCGTCAGCTCGCCTTCGTTGTTTCCCTGTCAGGAAGTTAAACGTGCTCTGAATCATTGGACCCCGGAGGGTTGCCCGAGTGGCCAAAGGGAGCAGACTGTAAATCTGCCGGCTATGCCTTCGATGGTTCGAATCCATCACCCTCCACGGCTCAGGAGAAGAGGAGAGAACCAAAGTTCGCGGGAGTAGCTCAGTTGGTAGAGCGTCAGCCTTCCAAGCTGAACGTCGCCGGTTCGAACCCGGTCTCCCGCTCGAGATTGAGAAGACGATCCACGCACGCCGACACCGCCCACCTAGCTCAGTGGTAGAGCACTTCCTTGGTAAGGAAGAGGTCACGGGTTCAAGCCCCGTGGTGGGCTCGATCCCGTAGCGACACCCAGTCTGCGCCACGCCTCAGGAGACCTCCGTCATGGGTAAAGAGAAATTCGTACGATCCAAGCCGCACGTGAACGTAGGGACGATCGGTCACATCGATCACGGCAAGACGACGCTGACGGCTGCGATCGTGAAGGTACAGTCGAAGAAGGGTCTTGCGAAGGTGGTGAGCTACAAGGACATCGCCAAGGGCGGGACGGTGCGCGACGACACCAAGACGGTGACGATCGCTGTGGCGCACGTGGAGTACGAGAGCAGCAAGCGTCACTACGCGCACGTCGATTGCCCGGGTCACGCGGACTACATCAAGAACATGATCACGGGCGCGGCGCAGATGGACGGCGCGATCTTGGTGGTGAGCGCGCTGGACAGCGTGATGCCGCAGACGCGCGAGCACGTGCTTTTGGCTCGGCAGGTGGGTTTGAACCACATCGTGGTGTTTTTGAACAAGTGCGACGCGGTGGACGATCCGGAGATGCTGGACCTCGTGGAGATGGAGGTTCGGGAGCTACTCAACAAGTACAAGTTCGACGGTGACAACGCGACGGTGATCCGTGGGGCGGCGCTGCCTGCGCTCAACGGGGACGCGAAGTGGGAGAAGTCGATCGACGAGCTGATGGCGGCGCTGGACAGCAAGATTCCGGATCCGGTTCGGGACGTGGACAAGCCGTTTTTGATGGCGGTGGAGGACGTGTTCTCGATCAAGGGTCGGGGGACCGTGGCGACGGGTCGAGTGGAGCGCGGGGTGGTGAAAGTAGGGGAAGAGGTGGAGCTGATCGGCTTCAGCGACACGCGCAAGCTGATCGCGACGGGAGTGGAGATGTTCCGCAAGCTCTTGGATCAAGGGCAGGCGGGCGACAACATCGGGGTTCTCCTGCGCGGCATCGAGAAAAACGAGATCGAGCGAGGGCAGGTATTGGCCAAGCCGGGGTCGGTGACGCCGCACACGAAGTTCGAGGGCGAGGTGTACGTTCTCAAGAAGGAAGAGGGCGGTCGGCACACGCCGTTTTTCACGAACTACCGGCCGCAGTTTTACATGCGCACGACGGACGTGACCGGGACGGTTGCGCTGCCGGAAGGGACCAAGATGGTGATGCCCGGGGACAACACCAAGATGATCATCGAGATGATCACGCCGGTGGCCCTCGAGGAGCAGCAGCGCTTCGCCATTCGCGAGGGCGGTCGCACCGTCGGCGCCGGCATCGTCACCAAGATCTTGGCGTAGCGCGATGCCGGCCGGGCGGGTGGCGGTGTCGCTCGCCTGCACCGAGTGTGATTCACGCAACTATCGAACGACGCGCAAGGCCAGCCACAAGGGGCAGATCGAGCTGAAGAAGTTCTGCCCCCTCTGCAAGCGGCACACGATTCACAAGGAGACGAAGTAAGAAACAGGTTCCGGGCGGCAACACGGAAGGGTAGTCCCGTTGCCCTCGAAACCTGTTTCTTACTTCGTCA
>Ga0265316_10006904_pt1 | contig 10770 bp, 10 predicted proteins | sample 4522metaG_FD_202092 | JGI IMG/M metagenome (GOLD analysis project Ga0265316, IMG submission 202092) | Rhizosphere microbial communities from Carex aquatilis grown in University of Washington, Seatle, WA, United States - 4-5-22 metaG | ecosystem: Host-associated > Plants > Roots > Rhizosphere >...
CCAAGCCATCGCACTCAATCCGGATGACGCGGACGCCTATGTCCTGCGCAGCGCGGCGGAGGTGGACAAGGGCGACCTGGACGGCGCCATCGCGGACGGAACCAAAGCCATTGAACTGAATCCGAACGATGCGAATGCCTATGTCAACCGGGGTATTGCGAGACGGACCAAAGGCGATTGGGACGGCGCCATTGCCGACAGTACCAGAGCCATCGCGCTTAAACCGCGGGCGGCCGACGCGTATGTCCTGCGCAGCGCGGCGGAAGTGGACAAGGGCGACTGGGACGGTGCGATCGCGGACAGCACCCGGGCCATCAAATTCAAACCGGATGATTTGAATGCCTATGTCAACCGGGGTATTGCGGAGAAAGCCCAAGGCAACCTGGACAATGTCATCGCCGACTGCACCAAAATCATCGCACTCAAACCGGATGCGGCGAATGCCTACGTCCTGCGCAGCGCGGCGAAGGTGGCCAAAGGCGACCTGACCGGCGCCATCGCCGACGGTACCAAGGCCATCACGCTCAAACCGGACAATGCGGAGGCCTACGTCAATCGCGGCGTCGCAAAATCAGCCAAGGACGATCTGGACGGCGCCATTGCGGACTTCACCAAAGCGATCGAACTCAAGCCGGATGATTTGAATGCCTATGTCAATCGGGGCATTGCGAAGCGAACCAAGGGCGACCTGGACGGTGCCATTGCCGACAGCACAAAAGTCATCGAACTCAAACGGCACGCGGCGGAGGCCAACACCCATCCGGACACGACGAAGGAAGGCAAAGGCGACCTGGACGCGGCCATTGCCAACAGCGTCAAAACCATCGAACTCAAACCGCATGAGGCGGAGCCCGTCACCAGCCAGGACGCGGCATTGGGTGGCACCAAAGCCGTCGAACCCAAACCGGGTGAAGCCGGGCCAGACGCCAAGCGGGACACGGCAAAGGCGGACAAAGGCGAATTGGATGGCACCATTGCCAACAGCACCAAAGCGATTGAACTCAAACCGGATGACGCGGAGGCCTATGTTAAACGCGGCATTGCGAAGCTGGCCAAGGGCGACCTGAACGGCGCCATGGCGGACAGCACCAAAGCCATCGAACTCAAACCCGATGACGCGGAAGCCTACGTCAATCGGGGCGTGGCGCAGCTGGCCAAAGGCGACTCGGACGCGGCCATTGCGGACTTCACCAAAGCCGTGGCACTCAATCCGGATGATGCGATTGGCCATTATTTTCTGGGCTTCTGCTATGCCAATGGCGCCGGCGTGAAGAAGGACGCGGTGGAAGCGGTGAGGATGTATCGCAAAGCCGCCGAGCAGAATCTTGCCCAGGCCCAATGGAGTCTCGGCCTCTGTTACTACAAGGGCGAAGGTGTGGCCAGAAATGCGATCGAGGCGTATGCGTGGTTCAGCATGGCGGCCAAGGCCGATTCGGATGCCGCCCGAAGCCGCGACCAACTGGAGCGGGAGCTGACCCCGCAACAATTCAAAGCCGCTCAAAAGCGCACCCAGGAATTGGAATCACAAATCGCTGCCCGGTCCGAGCTTTGACCGGCGGAAGATTTGGCGTGCCGCCGACCCAAATTCCAGAAACCTTGTTGCCTTTGTTTTCTTCCGTGAAAAAATTGAACAAACGGCAGCGAAGTGATCGAAGATATTTCCACCCTTTGCTTTCCATGTGAACAAATTAACTCAAATTCCGAAGTTACCGGTGGTGGCAGGTTGGCTGAGGCCGCCTCGGAATGCGCCCGTCCTCGGGCGCAGCCACCGGCTTCTTTTCAACCACAGAATCGTTTCCAACCGCTCATTCATCCCACGTTGCTGCGGCCGGGACGGCCGCACTCCGCTAACGCAGAACTTTAACTTCGGTCTTCGGGATTAATGTCCAAGGTCCAAAGTTGATCACCAGCCTGAAAGCAATTCGGAGTTGAGGATGGAGACTGAATCAGCCAACATCAGACCATGAACGTATTCCGTGTCCCTGAGCACGCCGAACGATGAGCAAATCATCCCGCACACCCGGCATCAGCCGGATTGACCAGAAGGCCAAGCACAATCACGGTTTTTTTGTGCGTCTGCAACGCCGGGGCAAAACGCATTCCGCCTTTTTTACCGACAAAAACCACGGCGGCCGGAAACGGGCGCTGGCGGCGGCCCAAAAGCATTACCGCAAGTTGCTGGCGAAATGGGGGCCGCCGGCTCGAAAGCGGCGCAGTTGGTGGGCGCAGATCCCGAGGCGCAAGGGGTCATCGAGCATCGTCGGCCTGCAGAAGGTGGTGGTGCGGCGCCACGGCGAAGTCCGGAAGTATTGGAAGGCGACCTGGAGCCCGAAACCATATGTCGCCCGGCAAAAATTATTTTCGTTCTGGGAATTCGGGTCGAAGAAAGCCCGGCAACTGGCGCTTCGCGCCCGGCGCGCAGGGCTGCGAAACATGTAAGCCGCCAGCCATTTACGATTGCCGATTTGCGATTGAAAAAAGCATTCGAGGATTTTGCGGTTAAAATCCGGGTATTGGTTTTCGGACATTGGTTCCCGTTCGTGTGTATCGGTGTGCATCCATGGTTAAAGACCCTGCGCCCATGGCGTTCTCTCCGTTTTTCATTGTTTCGATGCGACCCGTTGCGGTTAAACCATTTCGCAATGAACCGGACGTTTAAGCTCCGGTTAATTGATTAAAAATGGCGACTTATTTGCAAAAGTTATCAAGGTGAACGACTTTCTCAATGCTGAGTAAAACATGGCATTGTTTGCCGGCGGACGTGGTTTTTGGCAATATGTTTCCCACGCCCGCCGCTTTTTTTTGGCCACCGTGAATTCGCCTGTTGATTACTGACAAAGGCAAATTTTGTAATTGTTGCCAGGCACGGGAGGATTAGAATGCCATCATCATTATGAAAAAAATTGCCATAATTGCCACTTTTCTCGGCGTGCTGGTGGTGCTCGGCCTCCTGCTCCTGATTCTGATTGCGGTGGCGGGCGGGAGTTACAATCACCTCGTCAAACTGTCGCAGGCGGCGGACAGCCAATGGGCGCAGGTGCAAAACGTCTATCAACGCCGGGCCGACCTCATCCCCAATCTCGTCGCGACCGTTTCCGGCGCCGCCAATTTCGAGAAATCCACGCTCACGGAAATCACCATAGCAAGGGCGTCGGTGGGACAGGTGAAGCTGGATCCCAACTCGGCGCCGTCCGATCCAGGCAAACTGGCGGCGTTTGACCAGGCCCAGGGCCAGCTTTCGTCGGCCCTGTCCCGATTGCTGGTGGTAGTGGAGCGGTACCCGGATTTGAAGGCAACGGAGAATTTCCAGGAATTGCAGGCGCAACTGGAGGGCACGGAGAACCGCATCAGCGTGGAGCGACGGGATTACAACACGGCGGTACAGGCTTATGACACGGCCATCAAATCATTTCCGACTTTTCTCTACGCTGGTGCCATGCACTTTCACGAGAAACCTTATTTCGCCGCCACCCCCGGGGCGGAGACGCCGCCCAAGGTCCAGTTCGATTTCAATCAACCGGCGGCGGCAACCAACCATTAAATTGTGCGACGCTTTTGCGTCATCCTGCTGCTGACCTTCGGCTTCCGGCTGTTCGCGGATGAAGTCATTCCGCCCCCGCCGGCCGCCTATTTCAACGACTATGCCGGGGTCGTCTCCGCCGGCACGGTGGCGCAGTTGAATCAAACGCTCGAAAACTTCGAACGCCAAAGCTCCGACCAAATTGTGGTCGCCATCTTCCCGAAGATGCAATCGGACTCGTCCATTGACGATTACACCGTGCGCGTGGCGCGGTCATGGCAGGTGGGACAAAAAGTCAAAAACAAAGGGGCGGTGCTTTTCGTATTTGTCCAGGACCACAAGATGTTCATCGAAGTCGGCTATGGTCTGGAAAGCGTCCTGCCCGATGCGTTGTGCAAGCGCATCATCGACGAGGAAATCACGCCGCGGTTTCGGGCCGGCGATTTCGACGGCGGCCTAACGGCGGGAGTGTCGGCGATCCTCGCGGCAACCAAGGGCGAATATCAAGGCACCGGGACAACCGCGGCAGACCAGGGACAGCCGGTGAATGTCCACCATAGCTCGGGTGACGTGATTTCAACCATAATCTTCATTTTGCTGATCATTCTGTTTGTGTACTTCCGCTTTTTCTTCCTCCCGTTCGGCGGCTTTTTTTATTCCGGTGGCGGCTGGTCGGGAGGCGGCGGGGGTGGTGGCTTTGGCGGTGGAGGTGGTGGATTTTCCGGCGGCGGCGGAAGTTTTGGCGGCGGCGGCGCAGGAGGGAGCTGGTAACTTATGCACCCACGAACCTTTGCCAAGCACCTTCAGCACGACACCATTGTCGCGGCAATTCATGACGCCGAACACAAGACCTCCGGCCAGATCCGGGTCACCATCAGCCCCAAACACATTGACGACCCCGTCGTCGCCGCACAGGCGGAGTTTATGCGACTGGGCATGAACCAGTCCCCGGAACGGAACGGCGTGCTGATTTTTGTGGCCCCGCGCTCGCACCAGTTCGCCGTCATCGGCGATGAAGCCGTTCACGTGAAGTGCGGGGACGAATTCTGGCGGAAGCTGGCGGACGTCATGACCGGTTACTTTCGCAAATCCGAATTCACACCGGGCATCATCCACGCCGTGCAAACGGCCGGCGATCTGCTGGCGGAACATTTTCCACGCCGGCATTGACAGTACGGTTTGAGTTTTTGCCAAAGAAACCCATGCTCACGGCGGAACATGCCATTCGGCGGGAAACGGCGCACCGACTGGCGCGCCGCGCCCTGTTCGGCTTCATTGTGACGTTCGTTCTGGCGCGGATTTTTGTGTTCCTGATCATGGCCAAGGAGATGCCCAATCTTTATTTCTTCATGCACGGCACGCACGTGCATCATCTGAACTACGGCATTTTTCTGATGTCGGCGGTATGCGGCTACAGCGTTTTCCGGCGGCCGACGGGCCGGGCGGCGGAAATCACAGCGTTGTTGTACGGGGTGGCGATGGGCCTGACCTTCGATGAATTCGGGATGTGGCTGCACCTGGGCGGCAGCTACTGGCAACGGGCGAGCGTGGACGCGGTGATTATCGTGGCGGCCCTGTTCGGACTGGTGGCGTTTGCGCACTCGGTAAAGAAATTCGAAGTGCGGCATTTCCGGGCGTTCATCGCTCTGGCGATGGTGCTGGCCGGGTTCGCGGTGGTGCTCTACACGGCGGGCAATCAATTGGGAAACGTCGTCGGACCCGAACTTCATAATTTGGAAGTCGCTTCCTCGCCCTAAACGGCGAACTTTTTTGTACCGTTGACAAAATCCATGCCGGTCAACATTGTTCGGGCATGAAACGGACCGTGTTCTTTGTCTGCCTGGCGGCATGCCTCAACGGCGGCTGTGCCTGGTACGACATCCAGCCCATTTCCGCCGATTCGCTCAACGGCTGGGGCAAAACGAATGCCCTGCCGGAGGGATATATTTTCTACCAGCCGGAATTGTATTTCTCGGCGACCATCGTGACGGAGTCCACCGGTTCGACCACCAAACAGACCGTCACGGTCACCCCCGTCTGGCTGCCGAACTGCCAAAAACCGTACCGGGTGACGACGCACAATTTTCTGGCCAAGGCGGATTTCACCTTCAATTTTGAAAACGGCTGGAAGCTGACGCAGATCGCCGACAAGGGGGACAATTCGGCGGTGGCCAACTCGCTGGCCGGGCAGCTGGCCACCACGTTGAAGGCGGTGGGGTTCAGTGCCACCTCAAACAACCAGTCCCTCAAGCCGCGCATCATCCTTTTCCGCCCGACGTTCAACCCCACGAATGGTTTTTTCAACGGGTTTGAGGAGGTGTCTGCGAACCTGGACGATTAACGGCTGCGCACGTTTTTTTGTCCGGCTTCAGCCCGGTCCCCGGCACCGTCACTTCCGGCGCGGATGACGGCATGAATTGGAACAACCTTTGATGACAAACTTTATGAAAAACATCTGCTGCCTTTTGTTCGCCGCGGTGCTGGGGGCCGGCTGCCGTACGCCGCAAGCGCCGGCCAATCCCAACGTCAACGCCCGGGCCAGGGCCGTGCTTACGTACTTCCAACGTCTGGAAGCGCGACCCGACAAACGTCTTTTGTCCGGCCAGTTTTCCAATTTCGGAAACCGGGCGGACCTCAAGCTGCTGACGGAAATCCACGACCAGACCGGGCAATGGCCGGCCATTCTGGGCGTGGATTACGCCGGCCGGGGCGGCGTTTCCCCGGAAGCACCCAACCGGGCGGCCATGGAGTATTGGGAGGACGGCGGGCTGGTGACGGTCAGCACGCATCTCTACGATCCGGTCCAGGCAACCAACAACGCGTTCGTCGGGTTGCGCGACAAAAACGTCGATCTCAACACCCTGCTGGCGCCCGGCACGGACGCGCACGGCCGCTGGCTGCATGAACTCGACCAGGTGGCCGCCGGTTTGCAGGAACTCCAGAGCAACGGCGTCGTGGTCCTGTGGCGCCCGTTCCATGAAATGAACGGCAACTGGTTCTGGTGGGACGGCAAGGACCCGGCGACTTTTAAAAAGCTCTGGCGCCAGATGTTCGATTATTTCACAAAAACAAAGGGCCTGAACAATTTGCTTTGGGTCTATGCCCCGAATCACGGCACCAACACGGCGGTCTATTATCCCGGCGACCGGTATGTGGACCTGGTCGGCCTGGACGCCTACACGGACTTCGTGGACACGAATCACATACTTGGCTACGCCGAAGTCGCGCGGCTGCCCAAGCCGTTTGGTTTCACGGAATTCGGGCCGCATGGGGCGGATAATCCGCCGGGCGATTACGATTACCTCCAGTTTCTTTACGGAGTGCAGACGAATTTCCCGCGAACGGTGTTCTTCATGAGCTGGAATGCGAAATGGAGCCTGGCCCGGAACACGAATGTCGCCGAAATGCTGAACAGTACCTGGATGGTCAATCGCCGTGATTTGCCGAAGGGACTTGCCGGAAACCCGTAATTGAGCCAAAACATCGGGCGGCATGGCATTCAAAAGTTTTCCCGAACCGACGCCGGGCGTGCAATTGCTTCAGCGCTCGCTGGCGCGCGGGCGGCTCGGCCATGCCTACCTCTTCACCGGCCACCGGCTCGAGGAACTGGAACGGCTCGCCCGCACCCTGGCCAAAACATTGAACTGCCAGAGACCGGTTAAAAAGGGCGGCGTGGCGATCGATTGCTGCGACGAATGCCCGAGTTGCCGGAAAATTGACAACGAAACGCACGTGGACATCCATTGGGCGCGGCCCGAATCCAAATCGCGGATCGTCACCGTGGAGCAAACGCGCGAATTGATGCGCGAGATTCAACTCAAACCCACCGAGGCGGAGTACAAGGTTGCCATCATCGCGGCGGCGGACCGGCTGAACACGCAAGCCGCCAATGCCTTCCTGAAAACGCTGGAAGAACCGCCCGCCAAATCCGTTCTGATTTTGCTGTCCACCGAGCCGCAGCGGATTTTGGAGACGATTTTGTCGCGTTGCCTGCGTTTGAACTTCTCCACCGAAGCCGGCCGTTCGCTTGATGCCGCGCAGGCCGAATGGCTGGCCCGCTTCGGCGCGCTGGCCGCGGATCGACAAAAAAGCCTGCTGGGCCGTTACCGCCTGCTCGACGTGCTGCTCCAAAAACTCGCGGAAATTCGCACCGGCGTGGACGAGGCGCTCACGGCGCGTTCGCCGCTGCAACGCTATGACGACGTGGAAAAGGATTTGCGGGAACGATGGGAGGACGAACTGACCGCTGCCATAGAAGCGGAATACCGGCGGCAGCGCGCGGATTTGCTGTTGCTGGTGCAATGGTGGCTCCGGGACGTCTGGCTGCGCACCCTGGCAGTGGGCGGGGATTTGCTGAACTTCCCGCAGATGGCCGGCGCGGAATCCGTTGCCCAAAAAATCACACCGCGCCAGGCACTGGATAATTTACACACCCTGGAACGAACGCAACGCCTGCTGCACACCAACGTGCAGGAAGCGCTCGCCCTGGAAGTGGGCCTCTTGAAACTTCATTTGTGACGCGCCGGCTCGCGCGTACGCTCGCCCCACCGAAAGTTGCAAACCGTGCCACCGCCGATTTTTGCGTTGCCTTTGCGGATTCATTTCCTAACTTGCATCATCATGAAAGCCACCACCCTCGCCGCCCGACTCGTCTTTGCTGCCGCCCTCGCCTTTTCCACCCTGAATTTATTTGCCGCCGACCCGGCGTCGCCGCGCGAACGGCTGTCGCTGGATTTCGGCTGGAAATTTCATCTGGGCAACGACTGGGGCTTTGCGCAGAACCTGGGCAAGGCCGGCACCGGCAGTGGTCCGGCCAGCATGTCCTTCAGCGACGCCAGCTGGCGCACGGTGAACCTGCCGCACGACTGGGTGGTGGAATTGCCTTTTGATTCCAGCGCCGATGGTTCGCACGGTTTCAAGCCGGTGGGGCCGGGCTTCCCGCAAAACAATGTCGCGTGGTACCGGCGCAGCCTGGACCTGCCGGACAGCGACGCCGGGAAGCGGCTGTGGCTGGATTTCGACGGTGTGTTCCGCAGTTGCGACGTGTTTGTGAACGGCTGGTTCGTCGGCCATCACAACAGCGGTTATGACAGCTTTCGTTGTGACATCAGTGACGTGGCGAATTTTGGGAGCAAAAACATTGTCGCCCTCAGAGTGGACGCGTCGCAATTTGAAGGCTGGTTTTACGAAGGCGCAGGCATTTACCGGCACGTCTGGCTCGTGAGAACCGCGCCGCTGGCCATTGCCCCGGACGGGGTTTTTGTTTACAGCCAGTTCAAAAACAATGTGCCGGAAGGCAAAGTGGACGTTTGCGTTCTAACCCGATTGTTCAATTCGGAAACCAATGCCGCAGCCGCGACGGTGCATTGCGAAATCATCAATCCGGAAGGCAAATCCATTGCGTCCTTCAAGGAGTCAACCTCCCTGAACCCCTGGTCAAAACGCGAAGTCAAACTGGACACGACCTTCCGCTCGCCGGAACTCTGGTCGCCCGAATCGCCCAAGCTTTACAAGCTCAGCACGACCGTTGAGAGCAACGGACAAGTGGTGGATCAAACGGAAACCGAGTTCGGCATCCGCACCGTGGCGTTCGATCCGGACAAGGGATTCCTGCTGAACGGCAAGCCTTACGAACTGTACGGCACGTGCAACCATCAGGACATGGCGGGCGTGGGCGCGGCGCTGCCGGACCGGCTGCAATATTTCCGCATCGAGAAATTGAAGGAGATGGGTTGCAACGCCATCCGCACATCACACAATCCGCCCACGCCGGAACTGCTCGAAGCCTGCGATCATCTCGGCATGTTGGTGATGGATGAAAACCGCCTGCTCGGCAGTGACCCCGCCAATCTGGACCTGTTCCAGGGTCAAATCCTGCGTGACCGGAACCATCCCAGCGTCGCCATCTGGAGCATCGCCAACGAGGAGTTCACCGTACAGGACACGCCCGCCGGCAAACGGGTCGCCAATACCATGCAGACCCTGCTCCAGCGCCTTGATTCGACGCGGCCGATCACGTATGCCGCGCCGGTGGGCGACGATTACGAGGGCAACATCAATTCCGTCATCGAAGTCCGCGGCTGGAATTATCACGTCGGGCAGGAGATGGACAATTACCACCGGGAACATCCGACCCAGCCGGAAGTGGGCACCGAACAGGGCAGCACCGTCAGCACGCGCGGCATTTACACGAACGATGCCGTGCGCGGCTACGTGAGTTCCTACGACGCGAACGCGCAGCCCTGGTCGACCACGGCCGAGAGCTGGTGGAGTTACTTTGCGGACCGTTCGTGGCTGTCGGGTGGTTTCGCCTGGACCGGTTTTGATTATCGCGGCGAGCCGACGCCTTATGGCTGGCCGTGCATCAATTCGCACTTTGGGGTCATGGACATGTGCGGTTTCCCCAAGGACCTTTACTACTATTACCAGGCCTGGTGGACGGACCGGCCGGTGCTGCACCTGTTGCCGCATTGGACCTGGCCGGGCCGGGAGGGCCAGGACATCGATGTGTGGTGTTTCAGCAATTGCAAGCAGGTTGAATTGTTCCTGAATGGCAAAAGCCTTGGCCGAAAGACAATGAAGCCCAATTCGCATCTGGAATGGATGGTGGCTTACGAACCCGGCACGCTCTCGGCCCAAGGCTACGACACCAATGGCAAACCGATTGCCGAAACGAAGGTGGAAACGACCGGCGACTCCGCCGCCGTTCAACTGGAACCCGACCATGCGACCATCAACGCCGACGGCAAGGACGTCAGCGTCATCACCGTTTCCGTGCGCGACGCGCAAAACCGCGTTGTGCCGGTGGCGACCAATCTGGTGGAGTTTGATCTGGAAGGTCCCGGCAAAATCCTGGGCGTCGGCAACGGCGACCCCAGTTGTCACGAGCCGGATGTTTACCTGGCCAGGTGGCCGTCGGAGACGGTCGCCGTCAATGACGGCTGGCGTTGGGAAACCGTGCCGGACGTTTATAATTCAAAGCTGCCTGAGCTGGAAACCAGCTACGACGATTCGAGCTGGACACCGGTGGATCCGCAGGCCGCCAGCGGGCCGTTACCCAATCGCGGCCAGGCGGTGTTCCGCACCAAATTTCAGGTGACCGGACAGGAACTGGAGGCTGAAGCCATTGAACTCTGTTTCGGCAAGATTGACGAGGAAGGCTGGGTGTATGTCAACGGCCAGAAGGTCGGGGAATCGCATGACTCGCAGTCATCGCCCGCTTTTGATGTAAAACGCTATCTCCATCCCGG
>Ga0265316_10006905_pt1 | contig 10767 bp, 10 predicted proteins | sample 4522metaG_FD_202092 | JGI IMG/M metagenome (GOLD analysis project Ga0265316, IMG submission 202092) | Rhizosphere microbial communities from Carex aquatilis grown in University of Washington, Seatle, WA, United States - 4-5-22 metaG | ecosystem: Host-associated > Plants > Roots > Rhizosphere >...
CCCGAACAGCGCCGTGCCGACGCGCACCATGGTGGCGCCCTCTTCGATTGCCACCTCGAAGTCGTGCGACATGCCCATGGAGAGCCGCGGCAGGCCGAGGCCGGCGGCCAGATCGCGCAGGCGGCGGAAAAAGGGCCGTGAGGTTTCCGGTTCGTCGGACCACGGTGGCATGGTCATCAAACCCGTCAGGCGCAGATTCGGAAGGGCTGCCAGGGCATCGGCCAGCGCGGCTACCTGCCCCGGTTCCACGCCGCTCTTGGCGGATTCCCCGGAGAGTTTGACCTCAATGAGGACTTCGAGCGGCTGTGCGCGCCGGCGTGGGGCGTCGTTCAGACGCTGGGCGAGGCGCAGGGAATCGACCGTCTGGATCACGTCGAACAACTCGGCGGCGCGGTTGCTTTTATTGGCCTGCAGGTGGCCGATGAGGTGAAAACGTGCGCCCGGCAGGGCTTCTGACAGAGCTTTGGCTTCGAATTCCTGGACGTAGTTCTCGCCGAAGTCCCGCAGACCGAGCGCGTAGGACTCAGCGATCAGTTCGGCCGGGAAAGTCTTGGTGACGGCAAGGAGTGTGATCTCCTCGCGGGGGCGCCCGGCACGGCTGGCGGACACACGTATGCGTGCCTCCACCCTCTCCATCCGATCGCGCAGCATGATTCTATATCATGGCGCATACGGACGGGTGCCGGTAGCCGCTCTGAAAGACTAGTCCTTCTTGGCCAGCAGTTCGGCCCGCACACCGAATATGGCCATCACCGGCGCCCAGATGCCGATGAGGACCCCAATGCCACGCGCGGCCTCCGCGTCGTAGCCGAGTCTTGGACCCGCAATAAACACCCAGAACGACAAGATAATGCACAAGTACATTACCAGGTACCACCGCTTCGGGTTCGACTTCGAATTCGCCATGCAACCACCTCAGACTATAGGTTTTAGGACTTCCCGCTGATTATACCCGCACAACACCTAGGTCGAACGTGGAATATTTGGGAACAGTTGCGGGGAGAAAGTACCATAACGTTAATACCAGTCCCCAGGTCTGGTGGCAGGCCCTCAGGGCGCTCGGCTGAGCACTCCGCTAGAGAGCCGCCCTCCTGTCCGGCCACCAACGTCTTGAATGCTCAAAAACGCAGCCGGCCGGCGCCTGGACGGGGCAGCGTCGGCCGAGGCCGCTATCCGGCGCTTCCTGGGCGTGGCTCGCCAGCCTGCACTGATCGAACCCGGCGAAGACCGCTTTCTGCTGACCGAGGGGGCCTACGCGCTTGAGTGGCATGGCAGCCGCCTGCTCATACAAGTATGGGATGAAAGGAGAAACCTGGCGCGCCGGATCGTCGGGGTGCAGGAGGAGAGGACCGGAAAGCTGGAGCTCGTCATCGAGCGTTTCGGGGGCGTCGAAGGACGCATCACCCTCCAGGATGTCGCTCGGGCAGGACAGGCGGCCGTGCGCCGGGCCCCGCGCCTGGTGTTCCGGGAGCAGTTTCGCCGGGCTTTGCGCCGGCAGTTTCCGGAGTGGCGTTTGGCGGAATTGAGCACCGAATCGAACCTGGAGGAGAGCCTGTCACCGGCCTATCCCCGCGCGCTGGTCCGCAACGGCGGCTCGGGTTGGGCTGCGATCGCTTCTCCGCCGGGCGGTACCGGTAGTGTGCTGACGTTCGGTTTAATCTGGCTGGACTACCTGCGAAAGCGGGAGAGGCGGGTCACCGTTGAGGGGCTCGCGCTCTTCCTTCCTCAGGCGGAAGCAGGGGCGGTTTGCCTCAAACTCTCCTGCTTGAATCCGCGAGCGGCGCAGTTTTCGGCGTTCGTGTACACGGCGGATGGCTATGAGGACCGCTTGGATCCCGCCGACTACGGTAACCTGGCGACCCGTCTCGATACCTGCGCCAGCCTGGCGCCCCAACGGCCGGAGGAAGTCGCCGGGTGGGTGGAGCGGCTCTCGGCGCTGCCTTCTGTCGAGCGGATCCCACGCCCCGACGGTTCCCTGAGCCTGCGCGTTCGCGGCCTCGAGTTCGCGCGCGCTACGGCGACGGATCTGCTGTTCGGGCTGGAACACAGATCGGCGGCGCGAGAAGCGAACATCGCCGAAGTAGAGGAGCTGGCCCGGGAGATCGCCCATCTGCGAGCGCCTGGCTCGGCCGGGCGGGAGAATCCCATCTGGCGGCTGCATGCCGAGGCGTGGCTGGAATCCCAGGTCCGCGCCAACCTGGAGGAGGTCGATGCCTCCCTTTACGCCGAACCCGTCTACGGCCAGGTGCCGGCGGTGGCTGGCGGCGACCGCGGCGTGCTCGATCTGCTGGCGGCAGAGCGAGGGGGACGCCTGGCGGTGCTCGAACTGAAGGCCACCGAGGATATACACCTGCCGCTCCAGGCGCTGGACTATTGGATACGGGTGCGCTGGCACGCCGAGCGGGGCGAGTTCACGCGCCAGGGGTATTTCCCGGGCATTCCGTTGAGCCGCGCCTGCCCGCGCCTCCTGCTGGTGGCGCCGTCGCTCGAATTCCATCCCCAGACGGAGACAGTGCTCAAGTACTTCGCGCCGGAGATTGAGGTGGAGCGCATCGGGCTGGGGGTAGAATGGCGGGAGAGGGTGAGCGTGATGTTCCGGGCGCGGGGCGCCCAGCGGCCCCTCACAGGGGAATATGGCCAGCGAGATTTACGCCCAGATCAAGACCGGATTCCGGAGCCTGAATCCGGCCCTGGTACGCGAAATGGCGGACCGGCGGCTCCGGATCGGACTGATCGCTTCAACTAGCGCGGGGTTCACGGCGCTCAACGGGCTCCTCGCTCCTCCATCGCCGGAGGCCCCGAGGGCTGAGATCGAACACCTGGTCGATGGCGGGGAGGGGGTGGCCGGCTTCGACCTGGTCTTGTGCGAGAGCGAACTGCTGGCGCCGCCCGATGCCTTCCCCTTCGATCCGGCCGATCCGCAGCGCACGGTTCGCGAGATCGTGGAGCGCCGCGAGGATCTGCGGCTCGCCCTGGCACGCAATTTCCGCGCGTTTCGCAAGCCCGTGATCGGAAAAATCGTCAAAGGGATCTCCCGGGAAAACGCCATCTTCTGTCTGCTGACGGCGCTGCCGGACGTGGTCCCAAGCCTGATTGAGCTGCCGTGGGCGGCCGGCGAATTCGCTTCCGACACGGCCGTTCTGACCATGAACCAGGTGCGCATGGCGTTCCTGATCGCCGGCGCGAGCGACCAGGACGTGGGCTACCGGGAGCAACGGGCGCAGATCGCGGGAATCGTGGCGGGCGCGTTCGGCTGGCGGGCGCTGGCCCGCGAGCTGGTGGGCAAGGTCCCCTTCGGAGGCGGGCTGATTCCGAAAGCCGCGATCTCCTACGCCGGCACCTACACGGTAGGCGTCGGCCTCGAGCGCTTCTACCGCATAGGCTATGGCCTCACGCGCGAGGAGCGGCGGCGGATTTATGGACAGGCGCTCGAGCGGGGCCGCGCGATCGTCAACTCGGTGGTGGACGCCGCGAAAAGACACGGCCCCGCTGCCATCGGGGGATAAGGCGCGTTTTTGCGGCATTGGGCACTCTTGCCTGCCGCCTCGACATTCGTGTCGAGGCCGGTTGTTCGCGTCGAGACAACCCCTCGGCCTTCTAGGACCCGCAGGTCCGGTCCCCGGTTCTGCGGCGGTACAATTGGATTTTGTGAACAAATTGAGTGCCACCGTCGTCTACGGATAGGGAGCTTTTGCGTGAAGCGGAAATGGAAAGTCTGGCTCATTATAATTGGCGTGCTGGTGTTCGCCGGCGGCATCATCGCGGCGGTGAACTACAACAAACGAGGAATCGTTGAGGTTCAGACCGGGCGCGCCCAGCGCCAGGACCTGTCCTCTATCGTGACCGCTTCGGGCGAGATTAAGCCCAAGAACTACATCAACATCGGCGCGAACGCCCAGGGTGTCATCACCGAGATCGTGGTCAAGGAAGGCGACCGGGTCCGCAAGGGCGAGCTCCTGGCGATGCTCGAGTCCGTGCAGCCGCAGGCCGATGTGAACGCGCAGAAGGCCAACCTGGATTCGGCCGAAGCCGACACCACGTCCGCCGAGGCGTCGCTGAGAGCCGCGGACGAGAACCTCACAAGCTCCCTGGCCACCGTGGACCGCAGCAAGGCAGACCTGGAGCAATCCAAGCTCGATTTCGCCCGCGGCCAGCAACTGCTCGAGGAAAGGCTGATCGCGAAGCAGGAGTTCGACAGCCGCCGCACCACGTACGAATCGCGACAGGCGGCCGTCCGCGAGGCGGAAGCCCGGGTCGCCCAGGCCAAGGCGCAGCAAGCCCAGGCAGCCTCGCAACTCGTCGGCGCCCAGAAGCGCATCGCGCAGGGGAAGGCGATGCTGACCCGCTTCGACGACATTCTGCGGAAGCACAACACCTACGCGCCGCTCGATGGCGTCGTGACCAACCTGCCCGTTCGTGTTGGCGAGACGGTGGTGCCCGGGATCCAGAACTCTTCGGCCAGCACCATCATGACCATTGCCGACATGTCGCTGATCACCGCCGAGGTGAAAGTGGATGAGACCGACATCGTCAACGTGGCCTTGGGCCAGTCCGGGGACATCACCATCGACGCCATCCCCAACAAGACCTTCAAAGGTCACGTGACCGAGATCGGCAACACGGCCATCCTGCGCTCCACCGGCCAGGCGGCCTCCCAGAGCGCGATTTCGAGCCAGGAGGCGAAGGACTTCAAGGTGGTGCTCGCGCTCGACAATCCGCCCGACGAAGTCCGGCCGGGCCTGTCCGCCACGGCGAAGATCACCACCGCCACGCGGAAGACGGCGCTCACGATTCCCATCCAGGCGCTGACCGTGCGCCAGAAGGGCGATCTGGAACCGGAGAAGAAGGGCGGCGTCCAGGCGGCCAGCAAGCCCGATCCGGTCGCGGAGAAGGCCCGGAAAGAAGAGATCCAGGGCGTTTTTGTGGTCGCGAACGGCAAGGCCGTCTTCCGTAAGGTGGATACCGGAATCACCGGCGCCACCGATATCGAAGTCCTTACCGGCCTCAAGGACGGAGACGAGATCGTCACGGGCAGCTACAAGGCGATCCGGACCATTCGTAACGAGACGAAGGTCAAGGTCAACAACGAGATCAAGGTTGCAGCGAAGACGGACTGAGATCGGCAGCAGCACCGAACCGCGCGCGTCAGCAGGCGGACGTCAGGGAGGGAGGACGAGCAATGGCAGAAGTCTTGGAACAGGCCGATCTGGGCGAACAGCTTAAGCGCCAGGGCATCGTAATCCGGACCTACGATCTGTGGAAGACCTACATCATGGGCGACCAGGAGATCCACGCGGTCTCGGGCGTCGATGTGGAGATCCACCGCGGCGAGTACGTCGCCATCATGGGGCCGTCCGGTTCGGGCAAGTCTACCCTGATGAACCTGATCGGTTGCCTGGACACACCCAGCAAGGGCCAGTATTACATCAACGGCCGCCTGGTCAGCGACATGGACGACGACGAGCTGGCGCGCATCCGGAACAAAGAGATCGGCTTCGTGTTCCAGACCTTCAACCTGCTGCCGCGGGCGACCGCGCTGCATAACGTCGAGCTGCCGCTGATCTATGCCGGCATACCCTCCGCGCAGCGCATCGAGCGCGCCAAGCAGGCCCTGCGGCAGGTGGATCTCGAGGCGCGCATGCTCCACAAGCCGAACGAGCTCTCGGGCGGCCAGCGGCAGCGCGTCGCGGTGGCGCGCGCGCTGGTGAACGATCCCTCGATTCTTCTCGCCGACGAGCCGACCGGTAACCTGGATACCGCCACCGGCAACGAGATCATGGCGCTGTTCGAACGCCTGCACGGCGCGGGCAACACCATTGTCCTGGTCACCCATGAAGCCGACATCGCCCGCCACGCGTGGCGCATAATCCACATCCGCGATGGCAAAGTCGAGAAGGACGAGAAGGTCCGCTAAGGCGCCGCCTGAAACCAGCCCAGTACCCGGCGCTTGAAGCCTTCGGTGTCCGCGGCCGCCGCACCCGTGTGGCCGGCGCCAGGCACCAACCACAACGTAACGCTTCGGCCAGACGCCGCGATGGCGCGGGCGTGCGCTGGCGAGACGTTGTTGTCGCCCAATCCCTCGATGAGAAGCACCGGGGTCCGTAGCCGCTCGACGCTTCTGACCGGCGCGGCGGCATCGAGATCGAGGTGGTAGCGCAGGCGCGCGTACCAGAAGCCGCCAGTCACGAGAATACGCGCCACAATGTGCCGGAACGCGGGCGGCCCCGGGAGGCGCTGGACGACGCGGTCTTCGGCAACCCATCGCAAGCTCGCGAAAGGGCACTCGGCAACCACGGCACGGAAGACGGGCCGTTCCGCGGCGGCCTGAAGCAGGATCGCAGCCCCCATCGATTCACCCAGGCCGAAGATCTCCCGGCAGCCGGCCGCGCGTAGCCAGCGCGTCCACTCGATCACGTCCCAGCGCTCGGTCACGCCATAGGATACGGTCTGGCCGCCGCTCTCGCCGTGACCGCGGCTATCCGGCAAGAGCACGGCGTATCCCTTCTCAAGGAACATTGGGGCCAGGCCAAGAGCCGCGGCGCGCGTGTCGCCGATGCCATGCAGAATCATCACGCAGCCGCTGTTGCCGGAGGCCGGGCGGAGGAACCATGCGACCAGCCGTGGACCGCCCGGCGGGCGCATGGTCACGGTTTCCAAGCCTGGCCGCGCCGCGACCACCCGCCTGACTGGGTGCAGGGCGTTCTCGCACAGTACCGCGCCACCGACTCCGGCCACCGCCGCCGCCCCGGCCACGACACCCGCACCAATCCAAATCAGCGCTTTCCTGGGAAAGCCCACACTCTCCCCTACGAGCCCTTCCGGCCGTATGTTTCCTGCGGTACTCTGTTTAGGTGCCAAACAACGACGCGGACTCTCCGGTGTGGTTGTCCGGAACGGTGGTGACCTTCCTCAACAAGCTTCTGTTCCCGGCTCTGTGGCTGGGCGTTCTGGCAGGCTTGATTCTGGCGGCTCTCATCCGCAACGGCCACATCTCGATTGCTCCCGGCTTTCGCTGGTTCGCCGCGCTGGTTGTCGCCGCCACCGTTTTCATGCTGTGGATCTCGGCGCGCATCCAACGTGTGGGCTACGCGGGCACGGACCTCGTGGTGGCGAACTACTGGCGTGAGACACGCGTTCCCTTCGCGCAAGTGGAGGCGGTGGAGTCCGTCTGGTGGTATCGTCGCCGCATGGTGAAGGTCCGCTTCTCTCCAGCGACGCCGTTCGGCGCGACCGTCTACTACCTCCCCAAGTGGGGCGGTCTGCGCGCCATGTTCAGCTCGCCTGAAGAAGAATTAAGGACCATTCTGTCAAGACCCGTCATCCAATAGGCCAAAGCAGGTGAAGTGCCGGGTATCCGTCGCCACCGCGAGGTGACATAATGAAGCCAGCAGAGGGGAGAGCGATGCAGCATCTACGTTATTTCCTCACCGTAACGGGCCTTGTTATCGGCTCGATTTCACAGCAGGCGGCCTGGGCACAGGTCCGCGCCATGCCGCCGTCTACCGCCAACGACACGTCACCTGACAGCGCCCTGGCGCAGCCCGGAGCCCGCGGAGACGTCGTCGAGCGCGGCTGGTTCCTGAGCGGGAAGGTGCTGATGGACGATGGCAGCCCCACGCCGGCGAACATCACAATTCAGCGCGTCTGCGCCGGCGCCACAAAGGCCATGGGCTTCACAGACTCCAAGGGCCGCTTCAGCTTCCAGATGGGCCAGAAAACGGACATGGCACCGGACGCCAGCGAAGACTCGGGCGAAGAACAGCGCGTGGCCCTCATGACTCCCATCGGGGGCTCCAGCACGGAGGGCCGGTTGTTTGGCTCCATGAACAACCGCCAGCTCTCGGGCTGCCAGCTCGAGGCGGCGTTGCCCGGCTACCGCTCCGACACCGTCGTGCTGGGTAACCGGAGGTACATGGACAACCCGGACGTGGGCAGCATCGTTCTGCATCGGATGGGCAACGTGGAGGGCACGAGCGTCAGCGCCACCAGCCTGGACGCGCCGCGCGAGGCCAGGAAACTCTACGACAAAGGGATGGAAGCGGAGAGACAAAAGAAATGGCCCGCCGCGCAGACCGATTTCGAGAAGGCTGTCGCCCTGTATCCGAAATACGCGGCGGCCTGGCACGAGTTAGGCAACGCGCGCCAACGCCAGGGTGACAGAGCGCGGGCTCGCGAGGCCTTCCGCAAGTCCATGGAGGCCGACCGCCGGTACCTGGGGCCCTATTTTCCTCTTTCCGTGATGGCGTTTGAAGAGAAAAACTGGGCGGAGACGGCGGATGTCACCTCGGCCCTCACGAAGCTCGATCCCGTGGATTATCCGATGGCATTTCTGTTCAACGCCATCGCCAACGCGGGCCTGGGCAAGCTGGACCTGGCGGAGAAGAGCGCGCGGACATGTGTCAAGGTGGATATCCGGCACCAGCTTCCGCGGGCGGAATACGTGCTGGGGCTCATCCTCGCCGACCGGCATGACTATGACGAATCCTTGACGCTCCTGAGAGGGTATATACAGCACGCGCCAAACACTCCCGACAGCGATAAGATCAAGCAGCAGATCAGCCATGTCGAGGAGATGGCTCGAACGCAGTCGCAGTCGCAGTCGGCGGCCGCGCAGTAGGGTCGCGATCGCAGAGCCGCCAGGCGGCCACCCTGAAGCGCGCGACGGATCGCGCTAACCTGGGGTTCATGCACCAGGTCGATCCCGCCCGAGCCATGCTGCGGCATACCCTCGCCACCCTCGCCTACCGCGGCGCCAAAGCTCTCCGCGGCGCGCCGGAGGGCTTTGCCGGCCTTCGTGTCGGAGACCGGAGCCGCACACCCGGCGAGATCCTGGCCCACATGGGCGACCTTCTGGATTGGGCCGTCGGCCTGGCCAAAGGCGAGCACAACTGGCATGATTCGCCGCCGCTCGACTGGGATCAGGGAACCGAGCGGTTCTTCGCTGCCCTGGAGACCTTCGGCGCCTTGCTGGAGTCCGATCTCCCGCTCGAATGCTCCCCCGAGAAACTGTTCCAGGGACCGATCGCCGATGCCCTGACGCACGTCGGACAGATTTCGATGTTGCGCCGGTTGGCTGGCGCGCCGGTCCTGGGCGAAAACTACTTCGTCGCCCCAATCGCCGACGGCCGGCTGGGCCTCGATCAGGCCGCCGCGGTCAAAGAGTTCGACTGAGCGCGGCATTCGTTACCGAGCCGCGCTTACCCGGCCCGTACCGCCGACCGCTACAATAGGCTTTCGCTTTGCTTACCAGACGAAGTTTTCTTGTTGCCCCCGCGGCGGCCATGGTTGCCTGCGGCCGCCGGAAGGGTTCCGGCTATGAGGGCTACGCCTTCGTCTCCAATCAGGACGGCCAGGCCGTCGCGGCCGTCGATCTGATGACGTTCACGGTTGCCCGCTACATCCACCTGGACAGCGCTCCCACCATCCTCGCGGCGCCGTCAGGCCAGCGGTCTGTCTACGCACTGACGCCCGCCACCGGCTACGTTCATGAGATCGACGCCGCCAAGCTGGCGCTGCGGCGCGGGGCGCAAGCGGGCCGCACGGCCGATGCCATGCGCGTCGTGCCCGGGGATCGGCCGGCGCTGTGGGTACTGTGCCGCCAGCCACACCAGTTGGTTCGAATCGGATTCGATGCATTCAAGGCCGATGCGGTCATCCCTCTGCCATTCGAGCCTTATGATTTCGACTTTGCGCCGGACGGCGAGACCGCGGTGGTCAGCTTCGGCGAGAGCGGTCAATTCGGCATCGTCGATCTCGCGAAGAGGAAGTGCCGCCTGTTCGACCTGGGCCGAAAACTGTCGCTGGTGCGGTTCCGTTTTGACGGGCGCCAACTACTGATCGCGGGCGCCGAGGAGCCGGTCCTATCCATCGTGGACTTCAAGACCGGCCGTGCGATGGTCCACTTGCCCCTGGCGGTTCGCGCCCGCAACTTCTGCTTCAAGTCCGACGGCGGCCAGCTGTTCATCACGGGCGATGGTCTGGATGCGGTTGCGGTGGTCTACCCTTACACCACGGAGGTGGCCCAGACAGCGCTGGCCGGGCGCTCCCCGGGTTGCATGGCGGAGTGCATTTCCGAGGGAGACGACTACCTCTTCGTCGCGAACCCGGATTCGGGCGAGGTGACAATCCTCGACGTCGATAGCCTCAAGGTGGTGGCCGTGGTGGCGGTGGGGCGCCGCCCGGTGTTTATCGCGCAGACGCCGGACCGCCAGTACGCGCTGGTCCTGAACCGCGATTCAGGCGACATGGCGGTGGTGCGGCTGGCTGCGGTGGGAGGCAAGCGCGGCCGCTCGGCGCCCTTGTTCACGATGATTCCAGTGGGATCGCAGCCGGTGTGCGCAGCGGTGCGGCACGTGTAGCTTGGAGAATGGAGCGGGAGACCGGATTCGAACCGGCGACATCGACCTTGGCAAGGTCGCACTCTACCAACTGAGTTACTCCCGCTGAAGCAACCATTTTCTCTCGCCGGAGGGGTTGTGTCAAATTTGGCGGGTGTGGCGGTGCGCAACAGACCGGGGGCCCGTTCCGGCCGTCGCGGTTCTACATTTCGGTCTTTTGCAGGTGGCGGCCCAGCCAGGTCTGAAGCGGGAATCGGCTCGAACCGGGGAGGGGGATCCGGTGTAGCCCGTACAGAACCCGCTCCGGCTCACTGTGGGGGTTATGGTCGGCGGTTATGGTACTGGCGGGGCGACAGGATTGGGTAAAAATGATTTTTGGTTACAGACGTATCGTGCTTATAATCAGCAGCTTGGGTGGGTCGTTTTTTAC
>Ga0265316_10006906_pt1 | contig 10767 bp, 9 predicted proteins | sample 4522metaG_FD_202092 | JGI IMG/M metagenome (GOLD analysis project Ga0265316, IMG submission 202092) | Rhizosphere microbial communities from Carex aquatilis grown in University of Washington, Seatle, WA, United States - 4-5-22 metaG | ecosystem: Host-associated > Plants > Roots > Rhizosphere >...
TTGTTTTTTATAAAATTTTTTTTTGTTTTGGTCACCAAACCCAAATTTCCCGGGTTTTTTATTTGGGGGGGGGGGGGGGGGGGGGGGGGGGGGGGCATAAAAGACGGATTAATACCTTCCTGGTTAACCGATGAAGATGGAGACCCGCTCAAAGCGAAAACAGGCTGAACAGCGAGAACCGCCTCACCTTCGACTCCCGTCAGAACCTCACTTCATGAAGCTCCGCTCAAATGACACTGTCATCCATAGCCATGGGCGGACGAATACGTCCGCCCCCACGTGATCCCGGGTTATTTATAATCACTTGCTTCCAGTCTTTAACTTTTTACTGGGCAAGGACACTCATTGGCACTCGACGAAAATATTTATGAAATCCGGCGCGAGAAGCTGAAGAAGATTGAGGCTCTCGGGCATCCGGCTTATCCGCGAAAGTACAACTACAGCCACACCGTGGCGCAGATTCTGGCCGAGTATGGCGGCCAGACTACGGAGGAACTGGAATCTCCGCGCGTGACCGTGCGGGTCGCGGGACGCATCATGGCGATACGGCTGATGGGCAAGGCTGGGTTCGCGCACCTGCAGCAGGACGGGCAGCGGTTGCAGATCTACGTCAAGAAAGACGCGATCGGCGATGCCGGCTTCGAACTGTGGAAGCTGCTCGATTTGGGCGATCACATTGGAGTTCGCGGATATCTGTTTCGAACGCGCACGGGCGAGCTCAGCATCCATGCCGAGGAACTGACGTTTCTGTCGAAGGACCTGCTGCCGCTGCCGGAAAAATTTCACGGGCTCACCGACGTTGAATTGCGCTATCGCCAACGCTACCTGGATCTGGTGATGAATCCGGAAGTGCGCGAAGTGTTTCTGAAGCGCAGCAAGCTGGTGCAATCGTTGCGCCGGTATTTCGATGGGCAGGGATTCATGGAAGTCGAGACGCCGATGATGCATCCCATTGCCGGCGGAGCGGTGGCGCGTCCGTTCAAGACACATCACAACACGCTGGATATGGATCTATTTCTGCGCATCGCGCCCGAACTTTACTTGAAACGGCTGACGGTAGGCGGATTCGATCGCGTATACGAAATCAACCGCAACTTCCGCAACGAAGGGCTCGGATGGAGATGGAATCCTGAGTTCACCATGCTCGAGGCTTACCAGGCGTACACCGATTATCTTGGCATTCTCGATACCACGCAGGGGGCGATCGAGCGGGCGGTGCAGGAAGTTACGGGCGGGACGAAGACGAAGTGGGGCGAGCACGAGATTGACTGGTCGCACGCAAACTGGCGGCGTATGACGATGCGGGAGGCGATCCTGCATTTCTGGCCGGAAAAAGCCGGCGCGAAGCCCGAGCGCAACGACTTCGCAGGGCGCGAATCGGTCGAGGCGCTGGTGGGGCGTGTGCGCGGCGCGGGAATCAATTTGAAGTATGATGCGGCGGCGCCGGTCGGTAAGACGATCGCTGCCATCTTTGAGGCGGTTGCGGAAGAGCATTTGATGCAGCCGACGATCATCTATGAATTCCCTACCGCGGTCTCGCCGCTGTCCAAGCAGAAGCCGGACGAACCGGACTGGACTGAGCGCTTCGAGATGTTTGCCGGGCAAATGGAAATCGCCAACGGCTTCAGCGAACTCAACGATCCCGAAGATCAGCGGCAGCGCTTTGAGGCGCAATTAAAAGAACGCGAGCGCGGCGACGATGAAGCCCACCAGATGGACCTTTCTTACATCAACGCCCTGAGTTATGGCATGCCTCCGGCGGGCGGAGTGGGATTGGGAGTGGATCGGTTGGCCATGCTGTTCACGGATTCGCACACGATTCGCGATGTGATTCTGTTTCCGCTGCTGCGTCCGGAAAAACACTCAACCGCAGAGGATGCTGAGGGCGCGGAAAAAAAATAGGCACTGCGGGGCGGATTCGGGCTGGCGCTATTTTCCGAGTATCTAAACGATTACTTGAAGTCTTGGGTTCGGTCGCTCATGCTGGAGTCAGTTTGAGCTTGGCAACGGGCGGCGCTGCTGTAACGCCAACGCGGGCGTTGGGTCGGCAGCGCCTTGCTTTTGCAGCTGCTTCTTGTGCGCGCACGATTCGCGGACAGGAGTTTCCGCGCCACACCTGCTAGTCAGCCGCGCTTCCGGGCTTCTTGGCCGCAGGTTTGGCTGTGCCTTTTTCGGGACCGAAGTTCTTGCTCAGATAATTCAGAAAGGCATCACGATCGGCCTCGGAGATGACGGCGCCGAGGCCTTCCATTTTCTTCAGTTCGCCGGACCATTGCTGGCGGGTCAGGTGCTGTTCGGTGATACGGCTGGTATTGTGACACTGGGTGCAGGCGGCCTTCACTTTGGCTTGCGCGGGTCCGGGTGGAAGCGGCTTGCCCGGGGCGCTAGGCGCTTGCGCGCTCGCCAGAATGACGGATGCAAACAGAAACATTAGCGGAAAAATTCGCTGGAACAAGCAGTATCCCCACAAAACTCACGGCTGCTGGAAGCCGATCAGAGTCGCCGCCACGGGCGCTAAGAATATGGTAGCAGGAGTTCAGGTCTCAGGTCTCAGCTTCGTGGTTTGGTTTTTCGGCGCGGATGGCAACTCAACGGGATTGTGGGATTCCGCTCTAGCGCTGGTCGAGCATGTGGATGGCTTCGAGGATGGTATCGCCTGCGATTTCCAGGCTTTTAGGGCTTAGCTTGTCCATGGTGTCTTGCGGGGTGTGATGGAAGACGTTGTTGTATCCGTAATCGAGGTCGATCACGTCGGCGCAGGGGACTCCGCGATTGAAGAAAGGAACGTGGTCATCTTCGATCGGTTCCTCAACGGCGTAGAAGTGGGACTGATAGCCTAGCCGCTCGGCGGCGCTGTAGATGAGATCGAGCAGCCAGGAAGCACCCTTGGTGTTGCGTTGGATGTCCAGGTCGGCATCGCCGATCATGTCCATTACCATAAGCGCTTTGATCTTCTTTAGCGTGCCATCTTTCTCCCATTTTTCGGCGAGATGGCGGGACCCATAAACGCTGTCGGTGTCGCTCCAGGTCTTGACGGCTTCTTCACCGTCGGTCCAGACCAGCCAGACGCTATAGCCATCGCGCTTGTTATCGCGTAAACCGCCGCGCAACTGGTTGGCGAATTCGAGCAGGATGGCGGTGGAAGATCCGCCGTCGTTGGCGCCTACAAACCCCGAATTGCGCAGTGAATAGACCGTGTCGTAGTGGCCCATGATTACGATGATGCCGTCTTTTGTGCCGGGAAACTTCGCGATGATGTTGCGGACGGGGAACTTCCCTTCCACGGTCTCGGCGGTAAAGGCGTCGTCTTCCAACTGGTCGCCTTTGAGATGGTCGACGATGTAGCGCTCGAGTTTCTTGTGGTTCTCGCTGCCCATATAGCGCGGGCCGAAGGCGGTGACCTCGCGTGTGTACTGGAAGGCGCGTTTGGAATCGATGTGCGGAAGGGGCGCGGAGTCGGAAGGGACAGCTTCGTGCGGAGCCAGGGTCGCCGTGGGGGATTCTGAGGTCGTGGCGGGGGTGACAGTGCCACTGGCGGCGACGGAGGTTCCTTTGCTGCAGGCTATGGTGCTCGCCAGAACTGTGGTCAGTGCCAGCACCAGGCAAATCTTTAACCACAGGGGGCACAGAGGAACACAGGGGCAAACTTCAGGTGCGTTTGTCTGTCGTTTCATTATTTTTCCCTGTGAGCCTCCGTACGTCAGAACTGGGTCGTCCCTCCGGGACTCTTCTTATGGATTAGCCGGACTTTTTCTCCGCGCGTTTCTTGCGCTGCTTGGGATGCACGAGCCAGGCAATGGCGATACTCAGAACGTACAAGGCCACCATGGGCGCTGCGAAGATGCACATGTTCAGGATGTCGGTGGTCGGGGTGATGATCGCAGCGATGATGAATATGACAAGGATGGAATAGCGGAGATTGCGCCACATCCAGTCAGCGCTGACGATGCCCATGAGCGCCAGGAAAAATACCAGGATCGGCATTTCGAAAATCGCGCCCATGCCAACGATGATCGTCAGAAACAGAGAACTGTACTCGGTCAGGGTAATCATCGGCTGGAAGGCTTTGCCATAGCCGATCAGGAACACCAGCGCCGCGGGAAGAACGAGTTTGTAGCCGAAGTATCCGCCCGCCAGGAACAGGGCCACGGTCGAGACCATGAAGGGCGTGACGTAGCGCTTCTCGTTGCGGTAGAGACCGGGGGAAATAAAGCACCAGATCTGGTAGAGCACGAAGGGCGAGGCGACGAACAGGCCAGCCATGGCTCCGACTTTGAGGTAGAGATTGAAAGGCTCGGTGGGATTCAGGTAAACGAGCTTTGCCGTGAGGCCGTTGCGTTGCAGGGCCTCCATGATGGGACGCTGCATGACTTCATAAATATTCTCGGCATATCCCCAACAGGCGAAAAAGCCGACGGCGATGGCGATGATGGAATAAATGATGCGCTTGCGGAGTTCCTCGAGATGATCGAGGAAGCCCATGGTGGGCATTTGCTCGTCGGCGGAATCGTTCACGGGTGAAGAGGCGGCCGCTTCAGGCATCGGGCGCCGCTTTCGGAGCGGAAGAGGGCTCGGGAGACGGGGCTGGCACAGTCTCTACTGCGGCTTCGGTATTTGCGGCAGCGGCGGCATTCTCAGCGGCTTCCAATTTTTCGGCCGTTGGAGGATTGAAGATGCGATTGGCCAGCGATCCAAGCGGCTCCTTAAGGGGCGGCAGGATCTGCTGCCGGGGGCTGACACTGCTATCAAGGGCATTGAACTCGGTCTCGATCTGGGAGCGGAACTCATTGGAAGCGCGCCGGAACTCGTTCAGGAAGCGCGCGACCTGGCGCCCGATCTCGGGCATTTTCTTGGGGCCGAAAAGGATCAGCGCCAGAAAAAACAGGAAGATCATCTCGCCAGAGAAGCCAAAATTCATGCTCCTATCATAATGCGGGACGGCGATACGGGCCACTGGCGAGTTGAGGCGGACAAAAATTTTACAAACCGGAAGCGCATCATTTCGCCGCCCCGCCCCTAGCGGGGCTTACGATGACGACTGGTCTCGGCGGGCTACAGCGAATCCAGAGTTGCTGTGGCCACTGGCAACTCTCGGGTTACGCCCGGCGCGGACGGGCGAGGCGCCCGTCCCACACACGAGCGGGAAACGGCAACGGCGAATCCGCTCTCGAAAGTTGATCTGAGACGTGCCACTGCTTCTAGCTGCGAAGAACCTGGCATGCGAAGGTTGGCAAACAGCAGGTCCGTCCCTAGGGCTCCGCTCAGGGTCTGGATGGCAAATTCAGACAACCGTGCCTAGTGTCCTCCAAAGGTGTAGCCGATGGAGAGGCCAAATCGGGTGATGCGCGCGGAACTGAAGTTCAGGTTGTTGTTGACGAGGTAGAGTTTCGCCTCGGGACGGACGAAGAAGCCGCCCTTGGGGTAGAACTTGATGCCAGCGCCGAAGTCTCCCATGAAGTGTTTGTCGCTCGAGTAGTTGGTGTTGTAGCCGTTGCCGCATCCCTGACAGTAGATACGGGTGTCGAGCGCGCCGATGCCGCCGACAAGTTCAAGATACGTGTGGCGCGCGAGTTTGGGCGAATAAACGGCGTTGAAATCCAAAAGAAGCGGACGAAAAGGAAGGGTAGGGTCGCCGCCATAGTTGCCTTGGTTTGCCTTCCAGTAGATTTCGCCCCCGATGCCGACGTTGTGCCAGAAGAGCACGTCGCCGCTAATGCCCGGATAGGTGCCGCCGGTGAGAGACGGGTTGCCGTTTGAACTGGGCCCCGGCGCTGTCACCGTGCTGACGCCGAAACCGAGGTCGACTTTCTGGGCCTGCGCAACATTCGAGAACGCCGCCAGGGCAGCGCAGGCAAAAAACAAGACGATGGCAATGCCTAATTTCTGTTTCAAGCGAAACCTCCGGTGTTTGTTTTAAGAGTTGGATGCAGTCTAAGGGGTCAACGCTGCCGAACGAAGATCGATTTACGAGAATTTACGGTTCTGGAGGACGATGAACTGCCGGACGTTATCCGGAGGCTAAGTTGGAGTGAGCTAAGCGCATAGCTATAGACAAGAGCGAACAATTAACGAATGCCATGGACAGAGGCTGCCGGCGACTTAGTAAGCCAGCAGGACGCGCAGGTCGCGGAGATTATTTCCGGTGGGTCCGGTGATGAGGGCGTCGCCCAGCGCTTCAAAAAAAGGATAGGCATTGAAGCTAGAGAGCGCATGCCGCACAGCTTCGGCACTGCCGTGGGCATCGACGCGATCGCTGTTGGCACGAGCAAGCGTGCTGCCATCGACTACCGCGCCGGCGGCGGGACTGTTGCCGTCGATGCCGTCGGTGCCGGCGCTGAGCACGGTCACGTCTTCTCCCGATATTTTTTCGGCGCAGGCCAGGGCGAATTGCTGATTGCGTCCGCCGATGCCGCCATTGCGGACGGTCACGGTCACCTCGCCGCCGGAGATCAGGCAAACCCGCGATACTTTGTTTCGCAGTTCTCGCAAACGGTTGAGCAGGTGGTCAGCCGCCTTGTCGTAGGGCCAGTCGTCGCAGGAATTATCGACTTCGACGGCGAAACCGGCGCGGGTGGCGGCTATGGCGGCTTCATCGATGGCCACCTTATTAGAGAGCACGGTCCACCAGCGCGCTCGCACGAACGCGGGATCGTCGGATTTGGGTGTCTCATCGAGGCCGTGCTGATGGAAAAGATCGGCAACGGAACTTGGGAATTGCTCGACGAGGTTGTATTTGGCGGCGATGCGCTCGCAGTCATGGATAGAAGTGGAATCGGGCATGGTGGGGCCGGAGGCCAGCGCATCGGGTGTATCGTCGGGCACGTCGGAGACGAGAATCGAAACCTGCTGCGCGGGATAGGCGGCTTGGGCCAGGCGTCCACCTTTGACGGCGGAGAGATGTTTGCGGATGGCGTTGATCTCGGCGATGGGCGCGCCGGAGTGCACGAGCACGCGGTAGGTGGCGGCGAGATCGAGCAGGGAGATGTCGTCGTCAACGGGCTTTTCCACGATGGAAGAGCCGCCACCGGAGATCATGAAGATGGCAAGCGCAGTGGAGTCGAGGGCGTTCAGCGAGTTGAGGATGGCGCTAGCGGCGCGGACAGATTCGGCGTTGGGGGTGGGATGTCCGCCGCGAAAATAGCGGAAGCCGCGGACCTGGGTGGTTGACTCGGCAGATGATGCGACGATGCCTGCTTCGAAACTGCTGCTGCCGACTTGGGCTTCCAGAGCGGAGGCCATGGTGTGCGCGGCTTTTCCGATGGAGACGACGAAGACGCGACTGTAAGAATCGAGATCGTGGAGATCGTCGCCGATGCGCAGGACGCGACGCGTGCAGTGTACGTTGCGGGCAAAGGCGCTTTCGATGGAAGCGTTCTTGAGCGCGGTAGTGAATATTTCGCGGGCGGAGTCGCGCATGCGGCGGAATTGCTGGTCTCGTTCGGGAGAGATCGGGGGCATCGTGGGGATTATAAGGTCGTTAGTCGTTAGTCGTTCGCTCTTCGCCACACGTCGCTGGTGGTCAGCCGCCGGTGATTCAGGAAGACACGGTCTCGCGGAGCCAATCTTCGATAGCCACTCGCATCTCCTTTAGTCTTCCTTCGAAGAAATGGTCTCCAGCTTCGATCCGGACTAGCTTCTTGGGTTCGGCGAATGTGCTGACCAGCGCTTCGAGTTTCCCGGCGGGGCCGAACTGATCGCGCGATCCGCTGACAAAGAGTTTGGGCTTGGCGCACTCGCGCAGGAATTCGAAATCGTAGACGCGGTCTTCAGTGCGGCCAGCGATGCTGACGGCGGGCAGGCCGAGGGCGATGAGCGCGTCGACACGGTCGTCGGCATAGGAGGCACGCAGGCCGACAGCGGCTCCGAAAGAAAAACCGGCGAAGATGACGGGGAGCGTGAACTCGTGCTCGAGCCAGTCGAGAGCGGCGCGCACGTCTTCGACTTCCCCGATACCGCCGGCGTGCTCGCCTTCGCTCAGGCCGGTGCCGCGGAAATTGAAACGGAGCACCGGGAATCCGAAGCTGTTGAGTGCTTTCATGGCGTGGAAGACGACTTTGTTGTGCAGCGTTCCTCCGTAGAGCGGATGCGGATGGCCGACCACGGCGGCGTGCGTCGCGTTGGACGATCCGCCGTTGAGCAGAGCTTCCAGGCGTCCGGCGGGGCCGGCGAGGAACAGGGATCGGATGCTGGAGGTTTCGGGGACCATGGGCTGTCGTCAATCGTCAGTCGTCAATCGTAGTTAGTATTGCAGAGAATCTGCTACCCAGCGACTAGCGACTAGCGACCAGCGACTGTTACTCTTTTCCTGCATGGACCTGTTTGCGCTTACTCGCCGCCTGATCGACATCGAATCCATTACTCCGAATGAAACTGCGGTGGGAGATTTCCTTTGCGACGAACTGCGGCGGCGCGGGTTCGAAGCTCGGAAGATGCCGGTCGAGGGCGCGCGCGCCAATGTGCTGGCGACGTGGCCGGGGCACGATCATCCGGAGATTGTTTTCTCCACCCATATGGATACGGTGCCGCCGTTCATCTCCTCTTCAGAAAACGCCGGGCGCATTTACGGGCGCGGCTCCTGCGACGCGAAGGGGATTATTGCGGCCGAGATTCTGGCGGCGGAGAAGCTGCGCGGGGCGGGCGTTTTCGCCGGACTGCTGTTTCTGGTGGGCGAGGAGCGGGATTCGATCGGCGCGAAGGTGGCCAACCTGCAGCCGATCGGCGCGCGCTTCATGATTAACGGCGAGCCCACCGAAAACAAGCTGGCGCTGGCGAGTAAGGGAGCGTTGCACGTGGAACTGGTGGCGCGCGGGAAGATGGCGCACTCGGCGTATCCGGAACTGGGCGAGTCGGCGATCGACAAGCTGGTGGAAGCGTTGCACCGTTTGCACGCGATGAAACTTCCCGAAGATCCCGACGTCGGCCCTTGCACCAAGAACGTCGGCTCCATTCAGGGCGGACGCGCTCCGAACGTGATTTCCGATTTTGCCAAGGCCGATCTTTTCTATCGGCTGGTGGGCTCGGCGGACGTATTGCGCCGCGAGATTACTAACACCGTCGGCGAACTCGCGGAGGTTCGCTTCACGCGCGAGACTCCGTTCCTGCGACTGCGGACGCTGGACGGACTACCAACGATGGTTGCGGCCTTCACCACCGACATTCCCTCGCTCACGAACTGGGGCGAGCCGCTGTTGTTGGGACCAGGATCGATTCACGTGGCACACACCGAGGGCGAGTACGTGGAGAAGGCGCAACTCGTGGAGGCGGTGGAGATTTATTGTGAGATGGCGAAGAAGCTCAGCTCCTAAGCTTTCGGCGCGATTCGTTGGCGCACGTGCGTTCCCTTCGCAGAGTTCCCGCTCTCGCGATAGACTCTCCTGATGGCTACCGGCTCCCACAACTCCCTGGCTCGCGCTTCTTCTGCCTATCTGCGTTCGGCGATGCATCAGCCTATTCAGTGGCGTGAATTTGGGGAGGAAGCATTTGCCGCGGCTCGTGCCGCCAACAAACCTATGCTCTTGGATATTGGAGCGGTCTGGTGTCATTGGTGTCATGTGATGGATCGCGAGTCTTACGACGATCCGGACGTGGCGGCGATTGTCAACGAGCATTACATCGCGGTGAAGGTGGATCGCGATGAGCGTCCGGATATTGACAGCCGCTATCAGGCGGCGGTGGCCGCGCTTACGGGACAGGGTGGGTGGCCGCTTACAGCGTTTCTTACTCCCGACGGCAAGCCGTTTTACGGGGGAACTTACTTCCCTCCGGCGGACGGTTATGGGAGGCCCAGTTTCAAGCGTGTGCTGCTTTCGATTGCTCAGGCTTATCGCGAGAAGCATGGCGAGGTGCTGGAGCAAGCAAAGATGGTGGAGAGCGCGATCGCTCGGGCGGAATCTTCTTCGGCGGGGAGCGGGGAGGTATCAGCGACGGTGGTTGACGCGATTCTGGAATCGGCGCGGAAGATGTTTGACGACGTCAACGGCGGATTTGGCGCTGCGCCGAAGTTCCCGCATCCTGCGGCGCTGGATCTGGTGATGGACCGGTATGTGCGCACGCGCAACTCCGGCACGGAAGATGAAGAGCTGCGCACGATTTTCGTCCAGACGCTGGAAAAAATGGCGCGCGGCGGCGTCTATGACCAACTGGCAGGCGGCTTCCATCGTTACTCGGTGGATGAGCGCTGGATCGTGCCACACTTCGAGAAGATGTGTTACGACAACTCGGAGTTACTGAAAAACTATGTGCACGCTTATCAGGCGGCGGGGAATGAGTTTCTTGCCGGGGTGGCGCGCGACATTATCCGCTGGATGGATGAATGGCTCAGCGACCGCGCTCGCGGCGGCTTTTACGCTTCGCAGGATGCGGACTATTCGATGGACGATGACGGCGATTATTTCACCTGGACGCTGGCGGAAACGAAAGCAGCGTTGAGCGCGGATGAGTTCGCGGTCGCGGCGCTCTATTACGACATCCTGGAAGTTGGGGACATGCATCACAATCCGGCGAAGAATGTGCTCTACATCCAAACCCCAGTGGAGGAAATTGCGCGGCGGCTGAATATTGCGGAAGAACAAGCGGGTACGCTGCTGGCCGCGGCTAAGAAGAAAATGTATGCGGCGCGTCTTCTGCGTCCGACACCGTATGTGGACAAGACGGTGTATGCGGGGTGGAACGCCATGTGCGTTTCGGCTTATTTGGAAGCTGCCAAGGTGCTGGATCTGGGGGCGGCGCGGCAGTTTGCTTTGCGCTCCCTGGATCGTCTGCTCTCCG
>Ga0265316_10006908_pt1 | contig 10767 bp, 8 predicted proteins | sample 4522metaG_FD_202092 | JGI IMG/M metagenome (GOLD analysis project Ga0265316, IMG submission 202092) | Rhizosphere microbial communities from Carex aquatilis grown in University of Washington, Seatle, WA, United States - 4-5-22 metaG | ecosystem: Host-associated > Plants > Roots > Rhizosphere >...
TGCCCGAGCCGCGCAACAATCCGCAGATCGGAATGGCCAACATGCGCGCCATCATGCCCGCGCTGCAGCGCGCCAAGGCCACCCCCATCCCCAATACCGGACTGTCGTTCGCCTCGGTGAACCTGCCCAGGCAGCAGAGAGAAACGCGCATCGTAAAGGACATGCCGGCGGAAGAGATTGCCCGCGAAATCGTGGCCTGGATGGCGGAGGAATAACATGGAAACCATACTGCTCCTGGCGCATACGGAACCGGATGGAACGCTGGCCAAACCTGCGCTCGAATGCCTGACGGCCGCGCTGGCGGTGGGCGGATCACTAACGGTCGGGCTGGTGGGCGCCACTGTGGAAGCCGCCGCCAACCAGATTGCCGGCTGCGGCGCCGCACGATTCCTGGCGGCTACCGACGCCGCGTTCGCGCAACCGCGCTACGCAACCGACGCCGCCGCAGCGGAAGCGCTTTGCCGCGCGGCCGGCGCAGCCATCGTGATGGCCCCTTCGACTTCGCGATGGGCGCGCGCGCTTCCCGGCGTGGCATATCGCCTGGCCGGCCGAATCGATACCCACGCCACCAGCGTGGCGGCGGAGAATGGAGCGCCGGCGGTGACCCGCTGGTTCTACCGGCAGCGCATGGAAGCCGTGCTTTCGCGCCGGGAGCGGCCCTGGGTCATCCTGCTCGATTCCGGCTGTTTCGCCCCGTGGAGCGGGCCCGCGGGAACGGCGGTTGTGGAACCCGTGACGGTGTCCGCCGCGGAAACGCGCACCACGGTCACCGGCGTGCGCGCGCCCAAGGCCGATGAGCAGACCATTCGTCCCGATGCCAAGCTGCTGTTTGTGGCAGGCGCGGGCTGGACCAAGAAGCAATCCGACGGAGCCGTGCACGCAGCCGAGGCGGAGGCCCTGATTCTGGGATTCCTGCGCGCGGCCCAGGCATCCCTGGGCGGCAGCAAGTCGCTGGTGGACCTGAGCGGCGAGGGCGAGGCGGTGCTGCGCTTCATGACGCACCTGAACCAGATAGGCCAGACCGGGTCGACGCCGCGCCACGCCAAGGGGCTTTCCACGTGTTGCCACGGCGAGGAGCCGCACGTGGTGGGCTGGCGCTTCGTGAGCCAGCGCCGCGCCATCAACCTCGATCCCAACTGCGGCTGGGCGCGAGGCAAAGCCGACGTGCTCTACGTCGCCGACGCGTTCGAAGTGATGCGCCACGTGAACCGGGCGCTGCAATCCTGACGTTCCGGGGATGGACGCACCCTCTCGCTGCCGCCACCACCCCCTTCCCAGTGCGAGTGTGCGAGATTAGAACTACACGGCCATGATTAGCTTCTTTCGAATCGCAGTACTCTCTTTCGCGTTGCTACACGCGGCCCGCGGCGAAAACCTGTTTGTCTATTTCGGGACGCACACGGCGGGTCCAGGCAAAGGATTTTCGCTGGCGCGCTTCGATACCACAACCGGAGCGCTGAGCAAGCCGGAGTTCCTGCTGGAAGCGCCGGCGCCGGCATATTTCATCATCGCGCCGGATGGGAAGCATCTCTATACCTGCAACTCGACGGGGTTTGTGAGCGCCTATGCCATCGACCCCGCCACCGCCCGGCTGACGCTGCTCAACCAGCAGCCTTCCGGCGGCGGCGACCCGAGTTACATCAGCCTCGACCAAACCGGGCAATACGTTTTCGTGGCGAATTACGACGGCGGGAACATTGCCGCTTGGAGGCTCCGGCCGGATGGCGGCATCGGCCAGCGCACGGCGTTTGTGCAGCACACCGGAAGCGGCGTGAATCCAAAGCGGCAATCGCACGCGTTCGCGCACTCCATCCACGTGGATCTCACCAACCGCTTTGTCCTGGTGGCCGACCTGGGGTTGGACAAGCTGTTCGTGTACAAGTTCGACGTCAAGACCGGGTCGCTCACCCCCAACGATCCGCCATTCGCCCCGGTGAAGCCCGGGTCGGGAGCGCGGCACATGGTGTTCCATTCCAACGGGCACTGGGTGTACCTGATCACCGAGATGGGGAGCACCATCATTCAGTTCGAGTGGGACTCGACGCGCGGCGCGCTGAAAGAGCTGCAGACGGTTTCGACGCTGCCCGCGGATTTCCACGGCAACAGCGCGTGCTCCGAGATCACCATACACCCCAACGGCAAGTTCCTGTACGCGTCGAACCGGGGACACGACAGCATCGCCGTGTTTGCGATCGATGCTAAGAGCGGGCGGCTGACGCCGGTCGAGTACGTTCCCTCTGGAGGGAAGACGCCGCGCAATTTCGCCTTGGATCGGGCGGGCCGCTGGATGCTGGTGACGAACCACGATAGTAATGTTGCAAAGGTGTTTCGCATCGACCAGGCTACCGGGAAACTGACGCCCGTGGGGAGTCCGGTGGAAGTGCCGTATCCGTTTTGTCCCCGGTTTCTGGAACCGCGGTGAGCGACAACCTTATGAAGAACATTCGTTGGCCGATTCTGGTGGCGGCGCTGCTCGCCATCGGAGCCGCAGCCCCGGCTAGCGGAGCCAAGCGTTTTACGATTACCGGCTTTGGCGCCGTCGGTGACGGCAAAACATCCAACACATCGGCCCTCCAGGCGTTGATCGACAAGGTGGCGAAAGAGGGCGGAGGCACCGTGGTGGTGCCCGAAGGAACCTTCCTCACCGGCGCCCTGTTCTTCAAACAGGGAGTGAATCTGTACATCGAGAAGAATGGCACGTTGAAGGGGTCCGTGGAGCAGAACGACTATCCGCAGGTGAAGACGCGTTGGGAAGGCATCGACCGGGTATGGACCTCGGCGCTGCTGAACTTCACCGACATGACCGGTGTGGATGTCGGCGGCGATGGCACCGTGGATGGGTCGGGCGACGTGTGGTTGGCGCGCAGCGGGTTTGTACGCCGAGCGCCGGGTCAGGTTCAGCCGCCGCCCCCGCAGGGTCCCCGGTATGGACGGCCGCGCATGATCTGCTTCCAGAATTGCAAACGCGTGCGGATTTCCCGCGTGCGATTGAGGCAGGAGGCCGTCTGGTGCCTGCACATTCTGTACTCCCAGGATGTGATCGTGGATGGCATCGACATTAAGTGCGACCACAATATTCCGAGCGCGGATGGCATCGACATCGACTCATCGCGCAAGGTGCGCGTGCGTAACGTGGAGATCGACAACAACGACGACTCCATCACCATCAAGTCCGGGAAGGACGAGGACGGCCTGCGCGTTAACCGGCCCTCGGAGGACATCATCATCGAGAATAGCCGCTTCCACCATGGGGGCAGCGTGGTGGCCATGGGCAGCGAGACATCCGGCGGCATCCGCAACGTGACCGTACGGCATTGCACGGCCGATTCCGACAACGCGGCGCCTATCCGGTTCAAGACCCAGCCCAGCCGCGGCGGCGTGGTGGAGAACATCACCTACAGCGATATCGTGCTCAAGGATACTCGCCAGGCGTTTGAGTTCAACCTGGAGTGGCGGATGGTGCCGCCCATCGCACCGCCCGCGAAGGTGCTGCCAATCGTGCGCAACGTGACCATTCGGAACGTCAGGGGGACGGTGAAATCCGTGGGTGTCATGCACGGGTTGGCCGGCAGCCCGATCCTGAACGTGAAGTTCGAGAAGTGCGACATCACGGCCGACAAGGGCTTCGTGATCGAAAACGTGCGCCACGTGGATCTGTCGGGTTTGAAGCTCACCGTCAAGAACGGCGACGCGATTACGAAGAAGAACGTCGAGTGAACATAATGAAGAACATTCGTTGGCAGGTTCTGGTGGCGGCGCTGCTCGCCATCGGAGCCGCGGTTCCAGCTAGCGGGGCCAAGCGTTTTACGATTACCGGCTTTGGCGCCGTCGGCGACGGCAAAACAGTCAACACGACGGCCCTCCAGGCGTTGATCGACAAGGTGGCGAAAGAGGGCGGAGGCACCGTGGTGGTGCCCAGCGGGTCTTTCCTCACCGGTGCCCTGTTCTTCAAACAGGGAGTGAATCTGTACATCGAGAAGAATGGCACGTTGAAGGGGACCACTGAGCAGAACGACTATCCGCAGGTGAAAACGCGGTGGGAAGGTATCGAGCGGGAGTGGACCTCGGCGCTGCTGAACTTCACCGACATGACCGGCGTGGATGTCAGCGGCGAAGGCACCGTGGATGGGTCGGGCGACCTGTGGTTGCAACGAAGCGGGTTTGGGCGTGGACGCGGAGCGCCAGCCGCGCGGGGTCGGGGTGAGCAGCAGCCGCCGCCCGCCGCCGGGCGCGGCGCCCCGCCGCAGGGTCCCCGGTTTGGACGGCCGCGCATGATCTGCTTCCAGAATTGCAAGCGCGTGCGGATTTCCCGCTTGCGATTGAAGCAGGAGGCCATCTGGTGCCTGCACATTCTGTACTCGTACGACGTGACGGTGGATGGCATCGACATTCGGGCCGACCACAACATTCCGAGCTCGGACGGCATCGACATCGACTCTTCGAAAAAGGTGCGCGTGCGCAACGTCGATATCGACGTCAACGACGACTGCATCACCATCAAGTCCGGGAAGGACGAGGACGGCCTGCGCGTCAACCGGCCCTCGGAGGACATCATCGTCGAGAACAGCCGCATGCACTACGGGCACGGCGGGGTGGCCATGGGCAGCGAGACATCCGGCGGCATCCGCAACGTGATCACGCGGCACGTCGTGATGGATTCCGACAACTGGGCGCCCATCCGGTTTAAGACGCAGCCTAGCCGCGGCGGCGTGGTGGAGAACATCACCTACAGCGATATCGTGCTCAAGGATACGCGCGTGGCGTTCGAGTTCAACCTGGAGTGGCGCATGGTGCCGCCCATCGCGCCGCCCGCGAAGGTGCTGCCGATCGTGCGCAACGTGACCATCCGCAACGTCTCCGGGACCGTGAAGAACGTGGGTATGATGCATGGGTTGACCGGCAGCCCGATTCTGAACGTGAAGTTTGAGAAATGCAACATCACAGCCGACAAAGGCTTCGTGATGGAGAACGCGCGAAAGGTGAATCTGTCGGGTTTGAAGATCACCGTCAAGAACGGCGACGCGATTACCAAGAAGAACGTCGAGTGAACCGGCCACGCCGCGCCGTCGTTTTTAGCGGTTTGCTGCTTACCCTTCTGCCGTGTACGCGGGGAGCCCCGGCGCCCGATTCTTTCCGCTTCGCGATTCTGGGCGACCGGACGGGAGAGGCCCAAAGCGGCGTCTACGAGCAGGTGTGGAAGGAAGTGGCAGCCGAAAACCCGGCGTTCGTGGTGGGTGTGGGCGACACCATCCAGGGGATGCGCGACGCCAGCGCGGAAGCCGAGTGGCAGCAAGCCGGCCGGGTATTCGAGCTTTTCCGGCGCTTTCCACTGTATCTCGCGCCCGGCAACCACGACATCTGGTCTGCGGCATCGGAACGGCTGTTCCAGCAGTACGCCGGGCACCCCCCGCACTACAGTTTCGATTACGGCCGGGCGCATTTCACGATTCTGGACAATAGCCGGTCCGAGGAACTGCCGGCGAAGGAACTGGTTTTCCTGGAAGCGGACTTGAAAGCCCATGCCGGGCAGCCGGTGAAGATCATCGTGATGCACCGGCCATCCTGGATCGTCGACGTGGCGCTCCGGAATCCAAACTTCGCGTTGCACCAACTGGCCCGTCGGTACGGGGTCCGGTATGTGGTCGCCGGACATGTTCACCAGATGCTGCGTCTCGAACTGGAAGGCGTGACGTACGTCTCAATGCCGAGTTCCGGCGGGCAACTCCGGTTGTCCGGACTCTACGAAGATGGTTGGTTTTTCGGACACGCATTGGTCGAAGTGCACGCCGACAGCACCGGCTTTCAAATCAGGGAAGCCGGTCCGCCGCGCGGCCAGGGCCGCGTGACCAAACCGACGGACTGGGGCATGGCCGGTCTGGTCGAGAGAGGCCAGCCAGAGTCCGCACCGGCGAAGTAGCTTGGCGATAGAACAGCAGCCCCCGTTCCGCATGGCTCTTTTGGCCCATGGAAACACGCCGGAATCAGGCGCACAATGGGTGCCATGGTATCCTCGGAGATAGCCCAGGTCGTTCGAGCGGCGGAGCATTTACTGTGGGTTTTGGCCCGCGCCGACGTCGAGAATCTCTCCGCCCCGCGGTCCGATCTGCTCCACAGGCTGGAGGAACTGGAGCGCCGCGCCGCTGGTCTGAACATCCCCGATCTCTACCGGCAAGTGCTGCTTCGGTGCCAGTAGGCGGGCGTCACCTAGCGCCCCGCCCAATATTGATGGCGGGCTTGCACCACCAGGCCCTTTTGCCTGACCGTCAGTTGAATGGCGCGAAACTCGGAGATGGCGATCGGCTTGTCCGACACGTAGCCCAGGTTGTACTGGTTGCGCAGCTCCTCCTGCAGAATGTCGAACATCCGATCTACGGTTTGCTCTCTCGAGACCTCGAAAAAGCTGCCGCCGGTGTCGTTCGACATGCGCTGCAAGATGCGCTTGCCGTCGCGGCCTCCGAAAACTCCATAGGCGCCGGGGTCGGAGTACAGAATCGAATAGATGAGTGTGTCGGCGCGCTCGGCGGCCTCCACCGCATCGTTCAGAGTCCCGTAGCTGCCCAAGTCCACGCCATCGGAGAGCACGATCAGAGCTTTCCGGCCGCTCTGCTTCTTCATAACCTCATCGGACGCCTGGGCCACGGCGTCGTAGAGCATAGTGCCGCCGCCATGCTGCATGCGCAACTGGCGGTTGGTCTCCGTGTCCACGTAGGCCAGCGCATCGTCCAATTTGCCGACCGAGGAAGTGAGTGCCTGGCGTATCCGCACGGCGCTGTCGAACTGCATGATGAAAACCTGGTCCTTTTTTTCCCGGACCACCTGATCCAGAAAGCGCAGACTGGCGCCGCGCTCAGCGTCCAGCACCCTCCGCTGGCTGCCGCTGGTGTCCACCAGCAGGCCGAGCGTCAGCGGCAAATCGCTCTCGCGCGCGAAATAGCGGATGGTTTGCGGGCGGCCGTCTTCGGACAGCGAAAAATCTTCCCGGTTGAGATTGCCGGCCAGCGATCCGGTTCTGTTCCGCACCGTCGCCAGCACATTTACCACTTTCACATCCGCGGAAAAAACCGGCGCGTCCTGGCCCCGGGCCAAGCCCACGCCGCACAGAGCCGCCGCGCACTGGAGAACCTCCCGTCTGGTGGAATACTCCGGCATCGGAAAGCACTCAGCGTGGGTTCGCGCGTTCAAGGGCGCGCGCGGCTCCTCTCGGCTCCTCTCTTTCTATTATGTCGCGCACCGGCCCCGAGCACTTTGTCACGACCGCGAGAACGTGCCGAGATAAGTCTCGGCACGGCAGGCACGAGTGCCCGCGCCACACCGGATGGTGGAGTGTGAGATGCGCGGGTTAGGTATCAGAACTCAAAACTGGCCGCTAAACGGAGACTTCTTCCGTTGTTCAACGTGTTGGTGATCGCCCCGAAGCTCGAATCCGTCAGCATATAATCCGGCGCGGCGAACTGGGCCGTGTTGAAGAGGTTGATGGATTCGGCCCGGATGGTCAATGGCTTCTCCTTCCACACTGGAATGCGCCGCGAGACCGAAGCGTTGACGTTGCGTATGGGGCCCTTTCGAAACACGTTGCGGCCCAGGTTCCCAGCGGTCATTCCCGGCGTAATGAACGCGAAGGCGGATTTCGGCAGCAGTTGCCTGGACGTGTCCGGGTTGCCAATGGTGCGGCCCAGGACGGCAAGGTTGACCAGCATGGGCCGGTCCCAGGGCGTTCCGTCCACGTTGCCAAATCCCGGCGCGTCGGAGCCGGAGTATACCGTAAACGGCGTCCCGCTCTTGAGCAATGCTATGGTCGAAACACTCCAGCCTCCGGCCAGAGCCCGAACCCAGGGCTTCGCCGAAGCCAGCGAGGGAGTCTCATACGAGACTCGCGCCCGGAAGGAGTGCGGCTGGTCGAAATCCGAGCGGCCCCTCAGGTCTCTGTGCCTTTCATACTGCCACTGGCTGTCGGCCTGCGACAGGGGTCCCTGATCGGCGAAGTCGGTGCCATCGTCCATGGCCTTGCTGAACCAAAACGAGGCATCGGCATGCAGCCCTTTCCAGCGCGGCAGGAAGAGGTTGGCTATGGCGGCGTTGTACCAGGCATCCGCGCCGTTCCAGATGTCGCGAATCGAGCTGTAGCTCTGATTGGGCCGCCGCGCGTCGACGTTGTCCTCGGTCAGCGTCATTCCCGGCACAATCAGCCCGCGGTTGATGGTTCTCGTCTGAATCAGCTTGTCCGTGCGGCTCCCCACATAGCCCAGTTGCATGTGCCAGGAGCCGCGCAGCTCGCGCTCCCAACTGAAGTTGTACTGGTGCGAATAGGGCAGGACCAAATGCGGATCGAGAACGGTGAGAAACGGGAGCCCTGCCGCCCCACTACTAAAGGACGTTCCACTGGCAGCGGTCAGGGCCTGGATCAAATTGGGCGACTGGGTCATCTGTACATTGTTGGAGGGCGGGTTGGAGCGTATCCAGGCGTAAGTGGACGGAAGGATGAGCCCGTACTGCAGCCCGTAGCCCGCGCGCAGCACGCCGGAGGCTCCTGGAAGGCGGTAGGCGAGCCCCACTTGGGGAGCCAGATTATTGCAGTCGCATCCGTAGGGGATGACACCGGGATGGTTAACTTCGTAGGGAGGCGGGCTGGGTTGGTAGCGCAGCCCATAACTCACGGTGAGGTTGGCAGCCGCGTGCCAGGTGTCGCCGGCGTAGAACGACAGGTCCCAATTGCGAAATCCGGCCGACAGATCGCCGATGGCGGTGACCATGGAAAAGGGCAAGCCCAGCCGGAGGTTGGTGATGGCATCGTATCCGGGGGTGGCGTAAAAGTTGATATCGGGGCGGCTGGAGTCGGACCGGTATCCGTTGTATTGCATCCGCGCTATCTCGAATCCGAAGACAAACGTGTGCGTGCCGCTTACGTGGCGCACCTGCACTCCGTGGCGAAACCGGTTGTCGGCCCGGTAACCGGGCACGTCCGGCGGCGGGCCGAGCGACTGCAAACCCTGCACATTGATGCTGGGGCCCAGGTTGTCCTTCGAGGGGGCTAACAGCGAGGTGGTGCGAACGAAGCCGATAGTGGCGCTGGTCGAAGTGGCGGGAGTCCAATCGCGGTTCCAGGTGATGCGTCCGTCGTTCGACCAACCGGTGGAATCCGGGTTCTGCCCCGCCACGAGTTGGAACGCGATCACCTTCTGGTCGATGAGGTGGTACTGAAACACCAGCCGGTCGCGGCTCCCGATCTGCTGATCGAAGCGGGTATTCCAATCCTGCCCGTCCACGCGCCGGGGAGAGTTGGTGTTCAACATCCGGGGATCGATGTCGGTGCGATTCGGGACCTGATCCGGATAGGCGTTGAGGATGAGCTGGACGTAGGCGCGCAAAGCCGGGTCGGTGGCCAGCGGGGTCCTTTCCGAGGGCAAAGGCACCAGGACATTTCCGTTCACCATGCCGCGGGTCTTCTGCTGGCCCATATCGAGGGAGATGAAGGCCCCGCGCCAGAGGGCCGTTTCGACAGCGAAGCCATACTGGTTATCGTGCGCGGGCTTCAGCCCTCCCACTTGAAAGAAGGCCCGCGCGCCGAAGACGCTGTTCTGATGGGACTCATACAGCCTCCCATGCAGCGAGCGCCAAACCCGCGCTTGAGGGTGCAGCCCGATGGTGGGTGCGACGCCGTATTCCGAGCCGAGATAGCTGAGGTCCGGCAGGAATTGGGGAATCAAGGTGGCCGTCGTGCCCAGCCGCACCAGCAGATCTTTTAGGAGATTCATGTCCACCGGGTTCACGGCGACGTTTTCATTGCGCTCGTTCTCGCCGGCCCCGGCGTCGGTGCGGGACACTTGCATCTCCGGGCTTCGCACCGCGGGCGGGGAGGCGGCGTCTTCCTGGCCTACCGGTTTCAGTGTTTGGGCCTCGCTGGGCGTGTCGCCGCCTACACCGCGCGGGGCTGGCTCTTGCGGCGATTGGGCCGCCAGCGTGAGCGACAGGAAGGCAGCAAGAGTCAGTGCCAGTCCGGGCACCGCCGGTTTGCGCCGCTTCCAGCGCCAACCGGCTGCTCCGCCGGCAGCTTTCACTGCCCATCCGCCCAAGTGATGATTCCTGGCAGGAGGGCCTTGGCCTCGTCGGCGTGGAAGGGCAGAACCCGCACCGTGTAGCCGTGCAGACCGCTCCGGCCGCACTGCACCGCTGCCGCCTCGAAAATACCAAGCCCTTCCGGGCTCTGCCCCGCCGGTTGCATAGGTATCGCCACCCCATCCGTGATTTCGCCCCCGGAGTCGAGCCGGCCCAGATAGAGCTCTACCGCGACTTCATCACTGGGAATTGCCCCCAGCCGGATCCACGCCCGAACCTGGATCTGGCTGCCGACAGCCAGTTCCGTGGCCGCCAACGCGGCAATGCGCTCGACGCGGACCTGCGCCCAGTTCGCCCGTATGCGCGAAACCCAGGCCGCCAGCGTCTTGGCACGCGCCGATCCTTCCGCCGTCAGCCGTTGGCATCTCTCGTGCGCCGTCACATAGGAGCCGGCGTACTGCTTTACCACCCGTTGCATGTTGAATGTCGGACACAAGTGCGAGACGGAACCTTTCATGTTGGCGATCCAGCGCCGGGGCACGCCGTCCACGCCCCGATCGTAGAAAGTGGGAACGATATCGTGTTCCAGCAAGTCGTAGAGGGACGCCGACTCCACCTGGTCCTGGTACTCGGCGTTATCGTAATTCTCACCGCGTCCGATCGCCCACCCCACAAACTGATTCTTGGCAGCCGCCTCCCGCCAGGCTTCGTCCC
>Ga0265316_10006912_pt1 | contig 10764 bp, 8 predicted proteins | sample 4522metaG_FD_202092 | JGI IMG/M metagenome (GOLD analysis project Ga0265316, IMG submission 202092) | Rhizosphere microbial communities from Carex aquatilis grown in University of Washington, Seatle, WA, United States - 4-5-22 metaG | ecosystem: Host-associated > Plants > Roots > Rhizosphere >...
TGCTCAAAACCGGGATACTGAATCCGGCCATCAATTCGCTGCTCAGCCGGGTCCGGCACACCAACACGCTGGTGATTGCGGACCGCGGATTTCCCTTCTGGCCTCAGATCGAGACCGTGGATATTTCGCTGATTGACGGCATTCCGCGGGTCCTCGAGGTGCTGGCGGCCATCCGCGCCAACTTCGTGGTGGGAAGAGTCTTCGTGGCGGAAGAATTCCGGGCGTCGAACGACGCGGCCACTCAGGCCTGTCTCGAGCAGGCCGTGGCGGGCGTGCCGCTCGTTTATGAGCCCCACGTCGATTTCAAGAAGCGGGTCCCGCAGGCCATCGGGTTGATCCGGACCGGCGACACGATCCAATACGCAAACCTGATTCTGGAGTCAGCATAGATATGACCAACGCGCGACTGGGTACTCTAGTGCCGGCAATCCTGCTGGCGGCCGGCATCGCTCCGGCGCAAACGTATGAGCAGAGAGTTGAATCGGCCGTGCGGGAGGTCAACCAGGTGGCCGCCGCCGGCCCCTTCCAGCCCAACTGGGACTCCCTGCGGGAATACCGCGTTCCGGACTGGTACCAGGACGCGAAGTTCGGCATCTTCATCCACTGGGGTCTGTATTCGGTCCCTGCCTTCGGCTCCGAGTGGTATCCGCGGTTGATGTATCAGGAGGGGACGCCGGAGTTCAAGCACCATGTGGCCACCTACGGCCCGCAGAACAAGTTTGGCTACAAGGACTTCATCCCGATGTTCCGGGCCGAGAAGTTCGATGCGGCGCGCTGGGCGGAGCTGTTCCGGAAGTCAGGCGCGAAGTATGTGGTCCCGGTGGCCGAGCACCACGACGGCTTCCCCATGTACGACTGCAGCTTCACCGACTGGAGCGCGGCGAAGATGGGCCCGAAGCGGGACATCGTTGGAGAATTGGCCGCGGCGGTGCGCAGGGAAGGCTTGCACTTCGGGGCATCGTCGCATCGCATCGAACATTGGTTCTTCATGGGGGAAGGCCGCAAGTTCGACTCCGATGTCCGGGATCCGCGGTTCGAGGCGTTCTACGGGCCGGCCCAGCCGCAGAAAACCGCGGACGGCAAGGAGAACCCGCCCAGCGAAGCTCACATGCGGGACTGGCTGGCGCGCACCTCCGAGATCGTCGATAAGTACAAGCCGGATCTGATCTGGTTCGACTGGTGGATCGAGCAGCCCGTCATGGAGCCGTACCGGCAGAAGTTCGCCGCTTTCTACTACAACCGCGCGCAACAGTGGAAGAGCCCGGGCGTAGTCATCAACTACAAGGATGCTTCATTCCCGGATCAGGCTGCCGTGCTGGACATTGAACGCGGAAAGCTGGAGAAGACCCGCGACCAGTTCTGGCAGACCGACACCTCGGTGAGCGAAAAGAGCTGGGGCTATATCGAGAACGACAAATTCCGCACTCCGGGCTCGATCATCGGCGACCTGGTGGACATCGTCAGCAAGAACGGCTCTTTGCTGCTCAACATCGGACCGCGTTCGGATGGAACGATTCCTCAGGAGGTGCAGGACATCCTGCTCGCCGTGGGCCGCTGGCTGGCGGTGAATGGCGAGGGCATTTACGGCACCCGCCCGTGGAAGGTTTTCGGCGAAGGCCCCACGCAGGTGGTCCCTGGAACCTTCAAGGAGACCGCTTCCAAACCCTTTACCGGGGAGGATATTCGTTTCACGGCCAAAGGCACGACCTTGTACGCGATCGCGCTCGCCTGGCCCGAAAACGGACGGCTGCTGGTGAAATCTGTGGCGGAGGTTCCGGTCAAGAGCGTCGAACTCTTGGGATCGAAGGAGAAACTGGCCTGGAAGCGCGATGCCGCGGGCCTCTCCATCAAGTTGCCCGCCCAGCGGCCCAACGATTACGCGTTCGTGTTCCGCATCCGCCAATGAGCGCGCTGGCCCTCCCGTGGGACTACCTGGTTCTGACGGCATCCAACGCCACGCAGGCTCAGGCGTACGAAATACAACTGCAGGCGCGGCGGCAATGCGGGTTGTTGCCGCAGGTGCGGGAGGTTCTCGTCGTTCCCGATCTGGAGGACCGGCGCATAGGCAGCGGGGGCAGCACGCTTCTGTGCCTGGTTCGGATTCTGGAGCGTGAGCGGCGCCCGCTGCGCGAGCTTCGCATCCTGATCGTGCACGCGGGCGGCGACTCCCGCCGGCTGCCGGCTTACGGTCCCTGCGGCAAGATCTTCGTTCCGCTCCCATCCGATTGCGACGCTCCCCTGCCCATCACCTTGTTCGACCGGCTCGTGCCTGACTTCCTGGCGCTTCCGCCCGGTGTTCCCGGACGGGGCCAGGTGGTGGTGGCGGCCGGCGATGCATTGATCCGGTTCGATGCCAGCCAGGTCAGCTTCTCCAAGCCCGGCCTCACCGCGATCGGTTGCAGCGCCACGCCGGATGAGGCCACCCGGCACGGCGTGTTCTGCCTTGGGCCGGATGACGTGGCGTCGCTGTATTTGCAGAAGCCGTCGATTTCCGTGCAGCAGGCGCGGGGCGCGATCGACGCCTCGGGCCGTGTCGCGCTCGACGTGGCGGTGATGAGCCTGGACGCGCAGGCCGCCCAAGCCCTGTTGGACGCATTCGGACCTATGGAGACGGCGTTGGCCGGTGGGATCGACCTCTATCGCGAAGTCTGCTGCGCCTTGGGGAGCGCGGCCACGCTGGAGCACTACCTCGATAGCGTGCGCGCCAGTGGATCGAGCTGGACGGATGCCGCGCTCAGCCGCGTCTTCCCCGCTCTGAATCGGATTCCGCTGTATGTGCAACTCGTCCCCGCCTGCCGTTTTCTTCACTTCGGCTCGACCCGCCAATTGATCGAGAGCGGGCTGGCACTGGTCGCCGAGGATCACGCCGCAGAGACGGCCTCGACTGTTCTGGCGGTCAACAGCCGCATCGCACCGCCAGCGCGGGTGCATGGCCGGGACTCTTGGGTGGAAGCCTGCCGCATCGCGGCCGATGTGCGGTTGCCCGGCCAGAACGTTCTGGTGGGCGTGGATGTGGATGCCCCTCTCTCGCTGCCGGCCGGCGCCTGCCTCGAGGTGCTGCCCGGACGCGATCGCGCCGGAGCGGACGTGTGGTTCGTGCGCTGCTACGGCGTCTGCGACACGTTCAAGCAGAATGCCCAGTTCTGTGGCCGTCCCCTGCTGGACTGGCTCCGCGCCGCAGGCGTGGATGCGGATGAGGTGTGGCCGGACGTGAGCGACGCGGCCGGGCGCAGCCTCTGGAATGCCCGAGTCTTCCCGGCCGAGCCCGCGGCCGCGAATCACCGGAACTGGCTGTGGATGTACGCGCCGGAATCGGCCACGGTGCAAGAACTGCGGGCGTTCCGCACGGCTGAACGCTATAGCGCTGCCGAGATCGCGTTCCTCGCAAACCAGCCGGCATTTCATTCCCGCCGTCTGGAGATCTGGACCGGGAGAGATCCGTCGTGACCGATCCCCGACAGCACCCAGGGGGGCACAGGTTTCGCCCAGGCAGTCTACGGAGCCTGCGCGCCCTGATCGTTCGCGGGCGCGGACATGGGCTCTGAAAGCAGTTCGATAGCCTTCAGGATTCTCCTTGCGTTGGCGTTGGACGTCCGCAGGATCGCTAGTCCCATACCGAATACGCCCAGAATGATGGCGATGGATCCCGACATCACCTCCAATCGCAGGCTCTGTGCGGCCGTCGAATCCGCAAGCGAGGTCATCGCCAGCGCGAAGAAAAGCGCGCCGAGCAAAAGCAGGATCGCGAGGAGACGCATCCGGGTGCGCCCGCGGTCAACGGCATCGAGCGACCTCCGCAGAACATCCGCATTCATCTTTCAACCTCCATTCGTTTTCGCAGGCGTGACAGTCCCCAGGCCAGTCTTGATTTGACCGTTCCGACGCCGATCCCGAGAACGGCGGCGGTCTCATCCAGGGAAAGACCCTGGATGTAGTGCAACAGAAGCACGGCGCGGCTCGCCGGCGAAACCCAGTTCAGCAGCACGGAGAGATCGGAGAGTAACGCCAAAGCGTCCCGATCGGCGCTGGCCGGGAGAAGGTCCGCGGCCTCCTCGTCATCAATCGGCCGCCAGCGGCGTTCCTGCTTCAGGAATGCAAACGATGCGCGACTGGCGATGCGGTACGCCAGGGACGAAACAGCTCCGGGTCGCGCAACTGTTTCAAATGCCGGCAAATCTGCAAGAAGACGTCCTGCAGCACATCCTCCGCACCCTGAGAACCCACCAGCCCCGAAATGTACCGAAGCAAACCGCTCTGGACTGCGCGTAGCAGAGCCTCGAGCGCCTCGCGATCGTCGCACTGTGCGCGGAGGACCCATTGAGCCTCGCGTCTGTCTGTCATCTTGCCTTCCATAAGTAAGAGCGAGAGGGCCGCGATTCCGTTCGAGTCGAAAGCTCGATTGTACAGTGACGTCACTGGGTGGAAAATTAGTCCCTTCCTGACTTCCAGTTAGACTTTTCCGGGGTCCGGGCGGATATTGCCAGCCCCCTTACACTGAAGCCGGTGTTGCATAGGCGTTAGGGGCTCGGGCCTTGGGTGGGTCCGGGCCCTCTTTTTTCAATCAAGGAGGCTGACAATGTTCGCGTGCGGCTGGAAGTTCCGCCTGGTGGCGGGGATGTTTTTCGGGTTGGCCCTGGGATGGGCGGGCCCGGCCCTGACAACCATTCAGGACACTCTCTACAAGGCCAACGGCACTCCGTTCGGCGGTTTCGCCCTGATCGAATGGCAAAGCTTCGAGGCTGCGGATTCGTCGAACATCGCAACCAGCAACCTGACGGTGCCGATCGTCAACGGCGTGCTGTACGTGCAACTGGCCCCGAACGCGAGCGGATCGAGCTACGCGGTACGCTACGTCAGCGATGGCCGGGCGCAGTTTCAGGAAATCTGGGTGGTCCCGGCCAGCGCGACGCCACTGGGGCTGAACGATGTCCGCGTCACCGCGGTCCCGGGCTCCTCGGGCTCGGGGGGAACGGGGGGCACGGGGCAGGACACGTCGATACCGGAGTCCTCCGTGGTGGGCCTGTTGGCCGATCTGGCGATGCGGCCTCGGCGAGGAGCCGGCTACGCGCCGTCGCAGGCTGTCTACATCGACTCCGCGGGTCTGCTCGAGGCCGTAGGCGGCAACCTCACCGATTGCGTGCGGGTCAACGGCACGTCAGGGCCGTGCGGGTCGAGCGGCGCGGGTCCCGGCTTCGTGGACGGGGAAACGCCGGCCGGGCTGATCAGCGGCAGCAACGCAGTGTTTACGCTGGGCAATCCGCCTGCCCCTGCGGGTAGCCTGGCGCTCTATCGTAACGGCCTGATCCAGCAACAGAACGTAGACTACTCGGTGGCGGGCAACGTGATCACGTTTGCACCGGGCTCGCTGCCGCTTACCGGGGACACGCTGATGGCGACTTACCGCCTGCTCAATCCCGGCAATCCAGTGGGACTCGCCGGCGGGGCATTGAGCGGCTACTTTCCGAACCCCACGCTGGGCGCGGGCGTTGTCGCGGACACCAACGTCTCCGCAACGGCTGCTATCCAGGAATACAAGCTGGCGCTGAATTTCGCGACGCACTCGAACGTGAACGATCCCACCTCCGGCCAAAAGGCCGCGCTGGCGGGGACAGCCGGTTCGCCCGCGGATTCCAACCGCTTCGTCACCGCGGCGGACTCGCGGCTGGCCGACTCAAGGACGCCGCTGGCGCATAGTCTGCTCGGCTCCGCTCACTCGGACACGGCTGCGGCCTCCGCCACGCGCGGCGACTTGATTGTCGCGCAGGGGACCTCGCCGGCGCTCTGGGCGCGGCTCCCCCTTGGGCCTGCCAACCGCTGCCTGATGTCGAACGGCGCCGATGCGGTCTGGAATACCTGCCTCTATACGGCGTTCCCGGCGGGCTCGATCCCGTTCGTCGATGCGAACGGCAACCTGGCACAGAACGGCACCCAGTTGTCGTGGGACAACGGGAACCGAAAACTGTCGGTGGGCAACAATAGCGACGCCGCGACGCTGTACCTGTGGGACGCGCAGGCTTCGGTGGGCTTGACGACGCTGGTCGTACGCGCCGGACAGGGGCAGGGGAGCGCTCCTCTAGCCCTTTGGCTGGACCCCTCCGGCAGCGAGTTAGCTCGCGTAGACCCGGACGGGCGCGTCCTCGGGCCGTCGTTTCATGCGGCGACCTCAGCGACGCGCGCCGCCTGGGAGGATGCGGGCAGTGCCACCGATCCGAGCACCCGCAGCGATGGCGATGCCTGGTACAACACCTCGACGCTAGAGCGGAAGACGGTCGAGGGCGGGCAGGTGCACACGGCGCCGCAAGTGCTGTGCAGCAGCACCGGAGCGGCGACCAGTTCCACCGCGCTCACCTCGCTTGGCACTTGCACCATTCCGGCGGGATTCCTCCAGCCGGGCGACCGCGCCGATATTCGCTTCGACTACTCCCACGAAGGCACGGCCACGGGGTTCACTTTCGAAGTCCATTGGGGATCGACCACGGTAGTGTCCCGCTCCGGCGTGGCCAGCGAAACGGCCGCCGGCGGCCGGCTGGATGCCGGTGCCGACTCCAGTGGGGCTCACTGGACGGCGGAAAGCTGGGGCGCGGCGCTGGCCTTCGCGGCATCGGCCGGCAGCGCCTCGGATTCGTTGGTGTCGCCGCTTACCGTGTCGTTTCTGGGCCGCATGGCCGACTCTACCGCCGATACTGTCACCCTGAGAAACCTGACCGTAGTGCGTTACCCCGCGCAGCAAAATCCATAGTCGTCCGAGGCCTTGACCTCGAGACCTTGTGCACCATGGGTTTGGATTCTCGGGCATCGACGACGCAAGCGTTTTGGCGCGCTGCCGGTTGGTCCTTGGCGCCGCGGAATAGAGTCGCCTCAGGCCCCCGCCTCACGTCACCTTCTGCACTCGCCGCAAAATGTAGATCTCGGAATCCATGTTCGAGTTCTCCAGGCGCTTCCAGTCGTCGGCGACCTGGAACAGCTTCCCGCCGATCTGGTTGGAGCGCTCGGAGGCCAGGAATAGCGCAAGCTGGATCTCCTGTCTACCCCTGCTGGAGCGTTACGCTCCCGTGGGGTGTTTCCAGTCGATCCTGTTTAGAACATCAAGCGCCGCTCGGTTGCTCGCGTTTTGCTCCATGAGGTCCTGCTGGATAACCACGAGTAAGCCATGAGCGAGGTCATTGGCAAACCTCAACGCCGCCTCCCTGCTCTGGCTTACCCGCGTGCGCTCGGGACCGAGGAGGTATCCTCCCGATGCACTCGGCTCGACGCTGTAGCGCATGCGCATCACGTGTTCGTGATCGAGGCCGAGTGACCTCGCCGCTGCCGCCAGCGAGCAATGGTTTTCTTTGACGATACGGGCTAGAGTGACCGCGCCGAGGATCGAAGTGTTTTCTGCGCCCTCATACAGAATCGCAATCTTCGCTTCCAGATCGCGCGCAGCTTCGAGGATCTTCTCAACGGTCTTGGAGTTCTCATCGCCAATGCGCTCCAGACGCTTAAGGGAGTCAATGATATCAGCCATGGCTTTGGGGAGCCCCTCAGCGGTCTCAGCCGCGGGGCTGGTAGGGTAGGTCATGTCGTTCTCCGCGTTTAACGTCCGCCGACGCATTTGACAGGCTGTAGCCAGTCACAAGTAGGATACCGCGTCTGAAAGCCCGCGGAGCAAGGGTTCCCCCCCTCACGTCACCTTCTGCACTCGCCGCAGCGTGTAGATCTCGGAATTGATGTTCGAGTTCTCCAGGCGCTTCCAGTCGTCGGCAACGTGGATCAGCTTCCCGCTAATGTGATTGGAGCGCGGGGAGGCCAGGAAGAACGCAAGCTGGATCTGCTTATCGGGCGCGACTCCACCAGTGATGCGCGACTGCAGGGCTTCCTCGTGCGCCTTCCATCCGGCGCGCTCCTCGCCGGCGTGCAGGATCTGGTCCGTCATGTGACTGTAGGTCAGGCCGGGCGCGATACAGTTCACCTGGATGTTGTGGTCGCGCACTTCCTCCGCCAGCGTCTCCACCATCCGGACGACGGCGGCCTTCGAGGCGGCATAGGCCGAGAAGTTGGGCCGCGGCATCATGTCGCCCTCGCCCGACAGCACCAGGATCTTGCCGCTGCGCCGTTCGATCATTCCCGGCAGGACGGCGCGGCAGCTATACATGACGCCCAGGAGGTTGGTTTCGATCGCCTCCGCCCACGCCTTGGGCGGATTCTCGGCCAGGGGGCCGATCGGCCCTTGGACGGCCGCCGAGGCCACCAGCACGTGGACGCCTCCGAAATGCGAGCGCATGCGCTCGGCTGCGGCGGCCATCTGTTCGAAGTCGCAGACGTCCGCGCGGAGGCGGAGCGCAATGCCTCCGGCGTGCTCGATTTCGAGATGCGCCAGGTCCAGTTCCGCCTTGCTGCGCGCCAGCAGGCCCACGCGCGCTCCCGCCTCCGCGAAGCCGAGCGCCAGCCGCTTGCCGATGCCGCGCCCGGCGCCCGTGATGAGTACCGACTTGTCTTTGAGCGATGTCACGCCGTACCGTCCCACAGACAGAGTAGTACAAGGCGGGGGAATAGGGAAGCCGCTCAGCCAGAACCTCCGCAGCGGCCGCCGCGGTGCGCTGTATAATCGAAGTACGTTTGAGGCTTCAGGTCAGACACAGTACCGGCTCCGAGTGGCCCGAACCAGCCCCGGTTCGAGCGGGACCGGAGACACCCAACATTCATCGCCAGGAGGACAATGAGCAAGGAAGACAGTATTGAAGTGACCGGAACGGTCGTCGAGAAGTTTCCCGCTGGTCAGTTCAGCGTGCAGTTGGATCAGGAGCGCATCGTATTGGCCCACCTGGCCGGAAAGCTGCGGAGGAACCGCATCCGCGTGCTGGCCGGCGACCGGGTGACTCTGGAACTTTCACCCTATGATTTGACCAAGGGTCGAATCACCTACCGGCACAAGTAGCCCGCCCCCTCCGCTCTATCCCTCCGCGCCGGTGGAGTATTGCGGGGCCGGTCTGGCGTAGCGCGCCCCGGGCCGAGCGGCTGAAGTTGCAGGCGTGCTACAACAAGAGGGTTGCCTCCTCAGAGCCCCTGCGTTGTCCTATTCGTCTTCGGTACCAGGCCGGAAGCAATCAAGCTTTGTCCCGTCGTCCGGCATCTTCGCAGCCGTCCTGAATACTCGGTGAAGGTGTGCGTCTCGGCCCAGCACCGGGCGCTGCTCGATCAGGTGCTGGCAGCTTTCGAGGTCGTGCCCGACTACGATCTCGACATCATGCAGCCGAACCAGACGCTGTCGCAATCCACCTCGCGGATACTGGCCGCCCTGGAACCGGTCTTCGAGTCCGCGCGTCCCAATATCGTTCTGGTTCAGGGGGATACTACGACGACGCTGTGCGGCGCGCTGGCAGGTTTCTACCACCGCGTTCCGGTCGGGCATGTGGAGGCGGGACTGCGGACCTGGGACCTGTCGCAGCCGTTTCCCGAGGAAATGAACCGGGTACTGGCGACGCGGGTGACGTCGTTGCACTTTGCCGCAACCGAATGGGCGGCGTCGAATCTGTATGCCGAGGGCGTGCCGCGGGAGCGCGTGGCGGTCACGGGCAACACCGGGATCGACGCGGTCCTGTACGTCCGCGATAAGCTGGTGGCAGGGGCGCTGCACGGGCCGGAGTGGCCGCAACTGGATCCTTCGAAGAAGCTGATCGTCGTCACCGCGCATCGGCGCGAGAGCTTCGGAGAGGGTTTCGTGCGGATCTGCTCGGCACTGGCGCGCCTGGCGGAGCGGCCGGATGTCCAGATCGTTTATCCGGTACACCCGAACCCCAACGTTCGGGAGCCGGTGGAGAAGTACCTGTCCGGCCGGAAGAACATCGTGCTCGTCGAACCACTTGATTATGTGCCCTTTGTAGATCTCATGCGGCGCGCATACCTGCTGATCACGGATTCGGGAGGGGTTCAGGAAGAGGGACCCTCACTGGGCAAACCGATCCTGGTCCTGCGCGAGAAAACCGAGCGGCCTGAAGCAGTTGAGGCGGGGACGGTGAAACTGGTCGGCACCGACGAGGCCCGCATCCTCGCCGAGGCCAACCGCTTGCTTGAGGACCGGGACGAGTACGAGCGCATGGCGCGCGTTCACAACCCTTACGGCGATGGGCGTGCCAGCTCCCGAATTGGCGACCTAATCCTCTCATTCTTAACGAAATATTCTGGGTAGTTTCGCGCGGAAACGAGTAGGAAGTTCACCTCTGGGAAGGGGCTGGGTAGCATGGCTGCGGATATAATGGGGCCAGAAGGGGAAGCTGCCGAGATGAAAACTCCGGGGAGTGCTGGAAAGGCCAAGAAACCTGCCGCCGAGTCGGCGAACGATCTGGTGACCCTGCTTTCGCAGAAGGTCATAGGACAGCCCGCGGCGATGAAGTACATCGTCCCGTACGTTGAGATGTACCAGGCGGGACTCTCGCCTGAGGGTCGGCCCGCGGGCGTGTTCCTGCTGCTGGGACCGACGGGGACGGGGAAGACCAAGACGGTTGAGGCGCTGGCCGACGTGCTGCATGGCAGCGAGAAGAACGTCCTGAAGATCGACTGCGGCGAGTACCAGATGGAGCACGAGGTTGCCAAGCTCATCGGCGCCCCGCCGGGCTACCTGGGCCACCGCGAGACGCAGCCCATGCTGACGCAGCAGAAGCTGAACGCGGTCACCAGCGACAAGTCCACACTGGCCATCATTCTGTTCGATGAGATCGAGAAAGCCGCTCCATCCATGGTGCGGCTGCTGCTGGGGATCCTGGATCGCGCCAATCTGCGCCTGGG
>Ga0265316_10006914_pt1 | contig 10762 bp, 12 predicted proteins | sample 4522metaG_FD_202092 | JGI IMG/M metagenome (GOLD analysis project Ga0265316, IMG submission 202092) | Rhizosphere microbial communities from Carex aquatilis grown in University of Washington, Seatle, WA, United States - 4-5-22 metaG | ecosystem: Host-associated > Plants > Roots > Rhizosphere >...
AGCGCAACTACGAGGCCACGCCGATGGTCAGCCCCGACTTCGTCAAGCTGGCCGACGCCCACGGCATTGCCGGCCTCACAGTTAGCACCCGCGCCGAAGTGGCTAAGGCCGTCAACTCAGCCCGCTCGGCGCCCGGTGCGTTTTTAATCAACTTCAAGGTCGAGAAGGAAGACTCGGTCTATCCAATGGTCTCCGCCGGCTCTGCATTGCACGAGATGATCCGCCGCCCCGGCAGAGACCCCCTGCTGGAATCGCCAGCAGATAAATAAGGAAAGCAAGAGGCACATCATGCTGCACACATTTGTCGCATACGTTGAAGACCGGCCCGGAGTGCTCACGCGCGTGGCATCGCTCTTCCGCCGCCTGAACATCAACATCGTCTCGCTTACCGTGGGCCGCAGCGAGCGTACGGGCCTGTCGCGCATGACCGTGGTTGCCGAGGCCTCCGCCGAGGCCGGACACCGCATCCAGGCCAGCCTGTTTAAGCTGGAGAATGTGGTCGATGTGGACGACATCGCCCAGGCGCCGTCGGTCACGCGCGAACTGGCGCTCATCAAGGTAGCCGCCACGCCCAAAAATCGCTCGCAGATCTTCGAGCTGGTCGAGGTCTTTCGCGCTCGCGTCGTCGACCTAGCGCCCGAGTCGCTAATGATTGAAATGACCGGCGTTGAAAGCAAGATCGAGGGGCTCATCCAAGTACTTCACGAGGGCGACAACAAGATACTCGAAATCTGCCGCAGCGGTCGGCTGACCATGCGCCGCGGACACCACACCAGCAGCGTGATGCGCGCTATGGGCGCGGGTGAAGCCGACCCGCTAGAGCCGCAGTTGGAAGCTCCTGAAGACAATGCGGCCAACGAGCCGGAATAACAGCGTATCCCGACTTCCAGATGAGCGTGTCCATGACCGCGACAGAGCCAACGCCGCCCAAACCGACCACCAAGGTGCCTGCAAGCGTCGTTACGCTGGGATGGGTCAGTTTCTTCACCGACATGGCGTCGGAGATGATCTACCCGCTCATCCCGCTCTTTGTGGTGCAAACGCTGGGGGCCTCACCGGCGCTGCTCGGGGTGATCGACGGTGTCGCCGAGGGGATTGGCAGCGGCTTGCGGTGGTTTGGCGGAGCCTTGTCAGATCGCACCGGGAAACGGAAGCCGTTCGTCGTTGCGGGCTATTCTCTCTCTGCATTCAGCAAGCCACTCATGGGGATGGCCGCGGTGGTTGGAGGCTGGCCTGTCTTCATGGCTGGGCGCTGCTCGGACCGCCTGGGGAAATCTCTCCGCACCAGCGCCCGCGATGCGCTGATTGCCGACTATGCAGACCCCGCCGCTCGTGGCACGGCCTTCGGCCTGCATCGTGCCATGGACACCGCAGGCGCGGTTGCCGGCCCATTGATCGCCTGGCTGATCTTGCTCTTCTGGCCGAAGATCAACCTCGGCTGGATCTTCGTTGTGGCGCTCCTTCCAGGCCTTGCCAGCGCCGGTCTCGTCGCCTTGGCCGTGCCCGAGAAGAGCAAAGTGCCCGCCCCAGGCCATCCGCCGCGCATCTTCCAAAGATTCCCTTCGGCATTCTGGCCCATCCTGATCGTTATGGGCATCTTCTCATTGGCCAATAGCAGCGATTCATTCCTTATCCTCCGTTCAAGTGAGATGGGCCTGACCAGCCGCGCGGTGATCCTGGCTTTCGCGCTGTATAACGTGGTCTACGCCCTCGCATCGATGCCCTTCGGAGCGCTCTCCGACCGCATTGGCCGCCGCTGGGTCATCGCCACGGGCTGGTTCGTCTATGCGGCGGTCTATCTGGGATTCGGTCTTGCCCATGGCGGCTCGGCGCCGTGGATTCTCCTGGCAGTCTACGGCATTTATCAGGCGATGGCCGAGGGCGTCAGCAAGGCTATGGTCAGCGACATCGTACCCTCCCATCAGCGGGCAGGCGCTATCGGCCTGATTTATACTGTAGCCGGCTTCGGACAACTCTTCGGGAGCGTTGTGGCAGGAGTTACCTGGAACTGCACCGTTCCCGGTACTCCGTTGCGGATGCCCTTCGCCATTGCCGCCGCGTTTGCGCTGATCGCCGGACTTCTGCTTTTACTCTTCTCTGGCGTGCGTCGAAGGCCCAACGTGGCGTCCAGCGCGTAACTCTCACGCCAAGCCAAACTATTCAATCGACTTTCGGGCCGTTCAAATGAGAGCCCGCTTCACTGAACATCAACCAAGCAAAGGAAGAACCGAGAAAATCATGGCCACCACTTATTACGATCACGATGCCGACCTCTCCCTCATCCAATCCAAGAAGGTAGCCATTATCGGCTACGGCTCTCAGGGGCATGCCCACGCTCTTAACCTGAAAGATTCCGGTGTTCAGGTAAAAGTGGGCCTGGCGGCGAACTCCAAGTCCATCACCAAGGCACAGAAAGCCGGCCTGGAGGTGACTACCGTCGCCGAGGCCACCAAGTGGGGCGACGTGGTGATGGTCCTGGTCCCCGATCAGACCGCTGCCAAGTTATATGCCGAAGAGATCGGGCCCAACCTGAGCGCTGGCAAGCTGCTGATGTTTGCGCACGGCTTCAACATCCACTTCAAGACCATCGTTCCCGCCGCCGGCATCGACGTGGGAATGGCCGCGCCCAAGGCTCCCGGCCATCGCGTCCGTGAGGTCTTTGTCGAGGGCGGCGGCGTACCCTGCCTCATCGCCGTCCACCAGGACGCCACCGGCAAGGCGCACTCCCTCTGCCTCAGCTACCTCAAGGGCATCGGCGGCACACGCGCCGGAGTTCTGGAGACCACCTTCAAGGAAGAGACCGAGACCGATCTCTTCGGTGAGCAGGCCGTGCTCTGCGGCGGCGTCAGCGCGCTTATCAAGGCGGGCTTCGAGACTCTGGTCGAGGCCGGTTATCAGCCCGAGAGCGCCTACTTCGAGTGCCTGCACGAGCTCAAGCTGATCGTCGATCTTATCTACCGCGGTGGACTGGCCTATATGCGCTACTCCATCAGCGACACCGCCGAGTGGGGCGACTACGTCAGCGGCCCGCGGGTCATCAACGAAGAGAGCCGCAAGGCCATGAAGCAGATTCTGGCCGAAATCCAGGACGGCAGCTTCGCCAAGAGATTCCTCGCCGACCAGAACTCCGGCCGTAAGGAGTTCATGGCCTTCCGCGAGGCCGAAGCCAAGCACCCGGTCGAGATCGTCGGCAAGAAGCTCCGCGCCGCCATGCCCTTCCTCGACCCGGTCACCGTGGAAGAAGTAGCCAAAAACCGGTAGGAAGTTCTATCCAGAAAAAGCGCCGGCGACCCCCAGGTCGTCCGGCGCTTTTTCATGCAATCTCGCGATCCATGTTCTTCCTTTGCATCTACTCGTCTTTCTCCCGCATCATAGAACTTAATAGGGGTTTAAGGTGCTGATTCAGTTCCCTTTCCAATGTTCAAGATCCACTTTTATTTTGCCTATGTTTGGATGTAATCTCCCCTGAAGCACCCTCGTCTAACCCCTTAGTACCGAGTGGTCAAAATTGCTCTATACTTCTATCCACTGAACGGGAAGACATGGCGACCCTCACTTCTCCACAGGTCGAAAATGAACTGAAGGCCGCCTACCGCAGGCGGCTTCTCATCATCGTTCTGGTGGCGCTTGCCCTCCGCATGGCGGTGATCCCCTTCGATCATATAGAAAACTTAATGGATGCCGACCACATCCACGCCTGGGAGCAGGGCAATGTGGCGCGGGCGCTGGTGGCCGGCCATGGCTTCGGCAGTCCGATGGTCTCCACCCAGCCCTCGGCGATCATGCCGCCGGTCTATCCAATGATCGTTGCAGTGTTTTTCCATTTCTTCGGCGTTCATTCCGCGCAGTCGATTTATGCCATTCATGTCTTCGACTGCCTGATCAACTCGCTGGCCTGCATCCCAATTTTTTTAATGGTCCGGCGCAGCTTTGGCGAGCGTCCGGCTTGGTGGGCGGCCTGGGGATGGGCCTTTTCTCCTTACGGCATCTACTTTTCGGCGGCATGGGCCTGGTCTACTCACCTGCTGCTGCTCTGCCTCTGCTGGCTGCTTTATCTGGCGCAGGATATGGAAGGCTCTTCCCGGCTCGGGCTGTGGGCTGGCTTTGGCTTACTGGCGGGTTTTGCGGGTCTAACCGAGCCGTCTGTTCTTGTGGTAGTGCCATTCCTGTTGATTTTGGCTGCATGGAGGCTGGCTCGCGCGGGCAAGCGCTGGCTCTTGCCGGGGGTAGTTGCCTCGCTGGTTCTTGCGGCTACCATCTCGCCCTGGCTGATTCGCGACGCCATGGTCTTCCACCGCTTTATTCCGATGCGCGACAGTATGGGCCTGGAACTGTGGATGGGCAACAACGGCAGTTCAATACGTTTTACCAGCGACGATCTGCACCCGCTGCATAATGCCGCGGAACTGGCTGAGTACAACGCCGGCGAACTGGCCTACATGGACCACAAGGAGCAGCAAGCCAAAACATATATTCAGGGACATTCCGCCCGGTTCGCATGGATGTGCGCGCGCCGCGTCGTCTATCTATGGACCGGCTACTGGAGCTTCAATCACAGCTATCTGGCCATGGAGCCGACGGACCGGGAAAACGTCCCGTTCGCTACCTGCCTGACGCTGCTCGGGCTTATGGGGTTATTCGTGGCCTGGCGGGAGAGGCCTTACGAGGCCGTTCGGTACGGAGGAGTTTTGTTTCTGCTTCCCGTAATGTACTACTTTGCGCATCCGGAGCCGTATCATATGCGCCCGCTCGATCCCTTGTTGGTGATTCTTGGCTGCCAGGCGATTCTGGCTTTGCGCGAACGGGTATCGGTGAGAACCGTCCTTGCGCCGGCTTCAACAGCGATCCAGGAAGCTTGATAGGTTCCCGCGGAGGGTGGGCCGGTGCAGAAGGCTCCGCGGCCACGCCCCACCAGAAGGCCGCGTAACACTTGCCTGTCCTTTTCCGAAGAGATATTCAGGGCCGCGCCGGCTGGTAAGGCTCGACGCGCAGCATATCGGCGAGGATGCTTCGCTCCTCGGGGCTGAAAGCGCCCTTGTAGCGGCCGGAGTTGAGCACCGACAGGCGCTGATCGGGGGGAACCGTGCGCAGATCGCGGAAGGCACGCGTCATCATCGCCTGGCGTTGCGGCGGCTGGGCGGTCCAGCGTTGCGCAGAGAGATTCACCCGCGTGCGGTCCTGGGGCGACATACGCTCCAGCATCTCGGCGCGGGCCAGGCGGCGCTGCCGTTGTTCATCGGGCATCTGATTCACCTGGCGCAACTGCTGCGTCAACCGTTGCTGGTCCGCCGGGTTGAGGCGCCTGAAGTTGGGGTCGCCGCGCAATATCCGCTCCTGATCCTGTACAGGAAGATTGCGGTGCTGATTGAGCCAGTCGCCCAGATGTTCCGTAGGAGCATACTGGGGGGACGCATACCCTGGAACGGAAGGGCGCGCGTAGCCTGGCCCCGGATAGGGCCGAACCGGATTAGCGGGGCGCGCATTGACCGGCGGATTCCCATATGCCGGACGCTGCACAGTGTACCCTTGCGGGCGACCCTGGGATTGCGGGGCTGTACGGGGCGGGTATTGAGGCCTGATTGGCTGAGGCCGGGCGGATTGAGAACGTGGGGTGGCAGTATGCGCAGCACGCGCGGGAGCAGAACGGGATGGGGGCGCTCCGCCGCGTTGGCCATGTGCCCAGGCTGCGGGAAGACATGTAACCGCGACCGCGGCAGCCAATGCCACCGCGCGCGTTCTTCCCGCATTGAATACCCTGATCACAACTCTCTCCCGGCCATAGATTGAGAACGGCTAATTGCCGCTCCGGTTGCTGGAAAGCGTCTCCAACTCGTCCAGCAGTTGGGCGTTGCTGTCCAGCGTTTGCAGATCGTGAACTACGGCGGCCTGCACTGGCGGCGAGATCGGCGGCTGGTCCCAATCGGTAACGCCTAAGTAGGTCCCGCCTCCGATCAGCAGCACGAGCGTCATAGCCATGGCCGCCAGCGGACGGACATGAGTTCCTCTGCCGTAGACCAGGCTGGCGCGCAGCCGGGCAAGCCAGCCGGCCGGTTCGGCCTCGCGCTCTTCGCGGAGCCGCGCATTCAGCCGGGTCAGAAAATAGGTGCTCGGTTCCGGAGCTTCCCAGGTATCCAACAGGGCCAGGGTCGCCCGCAACTCTGCAAGCTCCGCGCGGCAGTGATCGCAACCGTCAACATGAGCCCGAACCCTGGCAGGCGCAGCGTCAGGATCGAGCAGCAGGCCAGCCAGCTTCGCGTCCATTCCGGCGCATTTGTTTTTTGTCCGTTCCATCGTTTCCCCCACTTCCGCCGGTGTCGCCCGGCTCTTTCCACTCAAACGAAACTCTTTAATTTGTCGCGCAGCGTCTGGTAGGCGCGAAAGAGCAGCGACTTAGTCGCCGACTCGCTAATTTTAAGCACCTCCCCGATCTGCCGGTAGTCCATCCCCTGATACTTGTGCATCACAACCGCCATCCGCTGGCGTTCGGGCAGGGCCATCACATGGGTTCGTATGGCTCTCATGCGCTCATCGCGCATCAGGCGCTGCTCCGCCGTCGGCTCATCGTCGGCCACATCCGGGGTCGCGCCCGACTCCGGGTTCTGGGCATCCAGATAAACGGTATGCGCCGTCCGCTCGTGCCGGGTGTCCCGCGCGTGGTTTACCGCCAGGTTGGTGGCGATCCGGTAAAGCCAGGTAGTGAACTTGGCCTCGGCCCGATAGCTCTCCCTGGAGCGATATACGCGCAGAAATACCTCTTGCGCCAATTCTTCCGCAATGGCCTGGTTGCGCACCATGCGGAAGAGAAAATGAATCATAGCCCGGTGATGCTTCTCGACCAGGTAGCTGAAGCCCGCGTCGTCGCCCGCCGCCACGCGCAGCATGATGGCCGCGTCGCCGGCGGGGTCCAGGGCAGCTACTGGAGCCGAGCCCGGATCCGGCCTCGACTCCGGCCGTAATGCCGAACTCGCACCCAGGGCCGAGTTGTTCAGGACCAGGGTAGCCATGTCTTCTGGAACCCCATCCCTGTCAGAAGGTTGCGCTTCATGCCCGCTTTCAGCGCCGGAATTTGCGCTTGCGGCCCCATTCAGGGGGGCGGCGGCTCTGGACGACCTGGCGGCCGAAGCCACTACCCCCGAACCGCCGAGGCTCGGAACAGAGCGCAATGCCGCCTCTCCATCGGGAGGAAAGCAGGCTGCCTGGCGGATTGATTTGATTCGAAAGCGCATGGGTAGTTGGTCGCGGTCCCGTGCCGAGTGATGGGATTGGCCGTAAAGCCCCGCTGGTGTTACTCTAACCCATGGAATGCCCTGCCGGCGCGGCCTGTGTCAGCCCATTTTGGGGCGCTTAACTCAGCGGTAGAGTGCCACCTTCACACGGTGGAAGTCGCAGGTTCGAATCCTGCAGCGCCCACCATAGAATCAACAACTTACGGCAGTCTCCCCAAGCGATTTGGTAGCATTTGGTAGCAAAAGTTGAGAACCTTTGCACGGTTCAGGCTGCATCGAAAGCATTGCATAGACGGAACCGACCATCTGCTTCACACTTTCCGGCAACTCCTGCATATACTCGTTGGCCGTGGTATCGGCCTTGGCGTGCCGCAGGTGTGCCTGAATATCCTTTACCGATCCCATCTTCTGCGCCCGTGTAGCCATGGTGCGGCGCAGAATCTGGAAGTTCAGTTTGGGAATCCCCAACTTCTCCGCAAGGGGGTTGAGAACCCTGTTTCGGTAGTTCCCGGTGTCTATGACACCACCCTCCTGGTTGGGGAAGATGAACGCATCTGGAGACGCATTGGGGCACTCCCGCTTCCATTGCAAAAGCTCGGCGGCCAGACCATCGGGAAGATGAATGTCGCCAAGACTCTTTTTTGTCTTTCCGAACGGCCTGATCTGCCTTCGGTAGACGGTTTCAGTTATCGACAACGTATTGCGGTTGTCGAAGGATCTCCAGCGCAGACCAAACAACTCGCTTGGACGAAGCGCTCCGGTGATGTCCAGCATGAGCAGAACCTTATCCCTCCTGCCGGTCTGCTCCAACATCGACCGCAGTTGTTCCCAGGAAAGCACCCGTTTGTCCTTCGGTCGAAGATTTTTTGGAATCTTCAGCTTTCGGGTCGGGTCCCTCATCAGGAATTCCTGCTCGATGGCCTCGTCAAAGATGGACTTCATATAAGACCGAGCCTGCTTCACCCGATCTTGTGAAAAACGGTCCGCCAAATCGTTCAGGTGCGTCTGAAGTACAAATCTGTCCAACGAGTCGAGCGCGATCTCCCCAAACTTGGCTAACAAGTCGTGTTCGATCTGGCTCTTCTTTTCTTTCGCTGTCTCCGGCCGCCAATCCCCTTGCCTCAGCGGGAAATAGCGGTTCCGAACAAACCACGCCAGGGTTACAGAGCTGTCGTTCAGGACTCTGCCCCCGAGGTTCTGGCCTGTCTGCTTCGTAATTTCCGTCCGCAACGCTTCTCGGGCCGCGGATCTGGTCATCTGCGATTTGAGGCCGAGCTTGATACAAGAGATATCGGCTCGTTCCTGCTGGGTTGTAGGATCAAGCACATGCCGCCGGAAATATCCGTACCACTGCTTTCCGCGCAGCACCACCCATCCCGCCTGGTGCGATTTACCCATGAGTTCCTCTGATTCTGTGGGGGGAACCGTGGGCCGTATTCATTTTACCGGCTTCCACGTCTCAAATTGGAGAGGCGCTCCCTTTCGCTGATGAATTCTTCGATTCTGCTGGCGCGAAAGCGCAGAGCCCCGTCACCCAAACGGATAACTGGCAAATGTGGGGATTTGCGGGAGGAATGGTCCCAGACCCAGTCCTTGCTGACCTTCAGCCGTCGGGCGACTTCTTCAACTGTGAGCAGAGGATCTGCATAAATCTCACACCGGCTCGGATGGGGCTGCTGCAAATCCCCGGATGGAATCAGCGGGCTCTCGGGCAATGCAGTAGAAGTCCTCGCAATGTGAAGGTCTGGGAGTCCCGGGAACTGTGACATTTCGCACTCCTGTCAATTGGCGCTTCCTGAGCAGAGCAGGTGGGGCCGGTTGTACCGTGTTAGCGAAGCGTTCCGTCCTTCATGCGGATCACGAACGAGATGAGGTCAAGATGCAATAGTGAGAAAGTGCCTTGTGATCGCCTTTCTCTTGACTATCCTTGATATGGCTGCGGCTGAGAATCATGTCAATGTGATCGCTCAGACCTGGACGGAAATTCCTTGGGTTCAGCCGCACCTGCCGACCTACTTTTCTCCAGAATGCCCTGCACGGTTATGTTGTTCTTGTCAGGAACAACCTCAGATCTATCCGTAAGAAAAACGCTGTGCGGGTCGTCACTCGACGGGGGCATCCTTACAGACCTTCTCAACGATGTGTTGAGCAGTGTGTCAGCTTGCCAGTGTTGCAGATTCCCAACTCGATGCGTGCTACCCGTTACATAAGTCACTCGCGCCATCCATCGCCTTTTCTCACAGCGGAACGTCCGGCTTCATCACAAAAGTTCCACGTGTATGCGAGAAACTTGGTGATGTTTGCGGCCTCTCTCTCCGTGCCCTTACCGAAGCCTCCTCAACTGGCCCACTCAATTTCGCCATGTACCCCGAGAGAGCTGTTGGACTGATCTTTATCCCCTTCTCTCCCAGCAGATGAGTCAGCATGTTCAATGAATAGCCTTTTCTCCGCAACTCCACGAGAAGAGGCAACAGCGTCCGTATCACCGCCCCCATCATGAACGAACCGGGTTGCGGCACGGGTTCTGCCGTCTTCTGAGTCAACAACATACGAGCCTCCTCAACAATCTCTGAAGAAAAGACCTGCACCCTACGATGTTCCTCTGTTCTCATCGCATTGCCCCCTTACAACCGCACTTTGCTGTCATACACAAGTATATTACATTTCTACGGTCAGATTACGTAGGTTTATAATATTATTGTCTTGGGTAGGAAAACGATCAGAAATGGAGTTGAGAGTGAAAAGCCGGAAGGCTAAACGGTGAATGGCAAGACCCAAGCGAACCGAAGGCGCCACACTACGGCTCTTCATCAGGATTACCGATCAAGAGAAAGCCATCATCAGAACCGAGGCCAAGAAAGCCGGCCTGGGCATGAGCGAGTACATGCGAAGGACCTCACTCAACAAGCGAATTGTTTCGAAGATGGACCAGAAGGTCTTAGGAGAGCTTGCACGACTCGGTGGACTTCAGAAGTACCTGCTCATGCAGATTAAGGGTCTTCCGGATGAAGAAGGCCTTCGCAGGGAACTAAATTCGATATTGTCCGCTGTTCATAGCGCAGTGAGGGTGCTCAACACCATCACGGTCCAGTAGACATGATCGTCAAAGTACAACCATCTCGGAAGCACTCCAGCAGCTTCAAGCGGCTTCAAGAATACCTTACACAAGAGCGTGACGCCGAGACTGGAAAACCTGTTTTGCGAGGCGATGTGGTCCTGTCGTGGAATCTTCTAGGTTTCGACACAGCAGCAGGAGAGATGCAAGGAGTTGCTTCTCTCAATGATCGTTGCAAGGATGCGGTCTGCCATTATGAACTGTCGTGGCCTCCAGGAGAGCGCCCTACTCGACCACAATGGACAGACTCAGCATTACAAACATTGAAGGCACTTGGATACGAAGACCATCAACATATGATCGTCGCACACGACGACAAAAAGCACTTCCATATCCACATCATGGTGAACAAAGTTCATCCTGAAACGCTCAGAGCCCCTACACGATATAACAATTGGCTCGCTCTCGACAGCGCAGCACG
>Ga0265316_10006917_pt1 | contig 10758 bp, 11 predicted proteins | sample 4522metaG_FD_202092 | JGI IMG/M metagenome (GOLD analysis project Ga0265316, IMG submission 202092) | Rhizosphere microbial communities from Carex aquatilis grown in University of Washington, Seatle, WA, United States - 4-5-22 metaG | ecosystem: Host-associated > Plants > Roots > Rhizosphere >...
CACATCGGATGGTTTCTCGCAGACTTTGGAACCAAGTTCAAAAGGCTTTGGCCAGGTAAAGAATATGTTAGCATTTTCATCTTTTTTCAAACTTTCCACAAATGTTCTGGAGGCAGCAATGGCATTATCAGAGCCATCAAAAATAGCAGCCACTAATTCAATATTTTTAATTTCTTCGGTGCCATTATTTTTGACATTCGCTTCCACTCTCGGTTCGCTGTCCAATTTCAAAAGCGGGCCGTTGGTAACAGTGATATCTGGCGGAGGCAGTTCGTTTTTATTCCAGACTATATTGTTGCCCAGTTCAAAAGCAGCTCTTTTAATTTTTGTTTCCGGAGTAGTGGTCACTCCGCCTTCAAAGATGCCAACGGTTTTATTTTTCGGCAAAATAGTGGCGCCCTTTCTTTCCGTTAAAACTTTATTATTCTCGTCATATAAAGTAAAACTATACGGCACATAAGTGGCATCAATGTTTACATTTGGATTTTCCACATAAACCAGCACGCTCCACATGCCGGGCAAGACTTCAAAAACTCTTGGGTCCCATCTCACAATCGGCTGAATCACATTGTCGCTGCAAACCAGCGTGCAAGAGCCGCCACAATCTAAGCCCGTTTCGTCTCCGTTTTTTATATTATCAAAACAAGTTGGCGCTCGGTACCAAAATTTCCAAAAAATAGCATAGGTAATGCTTGATAATATCAAAACCATTGCGCCTAAATAAATTGCTCTTCTGCGAGTAGCCCAGGAGTTCATAACATAAGTATAAAATAGAAAGTGGAAAGTATAAAGGCAAAAAATAATTTATATGGTATATTCTCAGTGGTCACGATCAGGCCTTGCTAGTGAGACAGAACCTATGTAGCTTGCCTACTGTGGTCATAGTGAAAAGCCTAAGATCTCAAACTGTGACAAATACTGTCTCAAAAAGCCAGACTCCGCAAGTCTGGCTTTTTCATTGATCTTAACACCTAGCGATTGAGAACTTTGCCCACTTTGACACCGAGGCCAAAGATTACAGCAAGAAAGAGAATTGAGAGTTCTACATAAATCACAATGATTGTCCGACGAATGCTGTTGCAATCTTTTGTAATTTTATTCACAAGTAAACTCATTTCAGTCATAACTTCTCCTTGGAACTAATTCATTACAATTATATCATAAATTTGGTCAGCATGCTTGAAAAAACGACAGAAAATTGTATACTCAATGTGGGAGAGTTCCGATGCCAACTTACACTAACCAATGGTCTGACAACAAAGACCCTGTGGATGAGTTCTTTGAGGTCGCAATTGCGATTCTTGTTGTTATAGGAATTGCAGTTTGCCTTATTTAATTGCAATACACAATACGAAAAAACCGGATTACATCCGGTTTTTTAATTGAATACTTGGTTCTGTCTGCCCGTCCGTAGCTTAAGCGAAGGCGGGGCGCCTAGCTATTTCCCTTCTTTTATTATTTTTTCTCTAACTTCTAACATATGATCTATTATGCCCTGCAGTCCCTTTTTTTGTTCATTCAATTGATCCAATATTTTTTCTGTCGTTACCAACAGAACCTCTCTGGCATTTCCTTCAGAATCAACTTCAAAGGTAGAGCCGGCATTTTTCATTTTTGCTTCTGATTCAGGACCAATATTTTCAATACTCATATATTTTAAGTGAATTAAATAATGGTTTAAGTATAACAAAAAACACTCGCTTAGTGTGAGTATTTTTTAAATTAAAAACTTGGTTCTGGCGCCTAGCTACTCTCCCCTTGCGAGTACCATCGCCTCAACGAAGCTTAACTGCCGTGTTCGGAATGAGAACGGGTGTGACCTTCGCGATAAAGCACCAAAACTAAATTTTCAATTAACATTTTTAAGACCGTCTTCGCCCCGCGAAGCTCCGATAAAATCGGAGCGAAGTGGGATTTGGAAAACAGCCTCATGTGGCAGGACAAATTAAAAGAAAAAGTGAATTTTCGAATTTCCTAATAGAATCGGAAAATTAGTACGCCTCGGCTCAACACCTTACGGTGCTTACACCTAGCGCCTATCAACGTGATCATCTCTCACGATCCTTAACGATTCCTAATCTTGGGGCTGGCTTCCCTCTTATATGCTTTCAGAGGTTATCCAAACCCGACTTAGCTACCCTGCGATGCTTTTGGCAAAACAGCAGGTACACCAGAGGTCAGTTCAACAAGGTCCTCTCGTACTATTGTCAAATCCCCTCAAGAATCAACGCCTGCAGTAGATAGGAGACCAACCTGTCTCACGCATGATACCAACGATTACTCGTTGCATTGGACTGTAGCTTTCAATATTTCTATTGAGTTGACGTTCAGTCTCTACGGGCAATTTTTGCATTGTGTGGTAGAGCCGACCCTTACGAGTCGGCTAGTGGCAGAGTTCTCGTTTAACTCCTAACGTACTTGCGAGATAAACTCGACAATTTCGGCTAGGATGTACTACTCAACCCCTCCACCACACAACACAAAAATTTTCCCTCGGTATTACCCTTCGACAAGCTCAGGGTTCCACCGATATAAGTCAACTTAACCAAGCACTTTTGGAAACCAAAAGTGCTTGGCCGCCGTGATTTGATTGTTTCTATCTATCTTTAATTATTTCAATAATTTTCTAAACGAAAAAATTTATAACATTTGAATTTTTAAAATTCAGTCCTCTGAGGATTCAGATTGTGGAAGAGTTATGATATGTATTGCTACATGATATAACTCCTCCACGGTCTGAACCCAGCTCGCGTATCTTTTTAAATGGCGAACAGCCATACCCTTGGGAGCTTCTCCACCCCCGGGATAAGATGAGCCGACATCGAGGTGCCGAACACTGCCGTCGCTCTGGACGCTTAGGCAGTACCAGCCTGTTATCCCCGGAGTAGCTTTTGTCCGATAATCTTTCGCCGCGTCTAACGCGAACGATCGGTTCACTTAGCTCTGCTTTCGCATCTGCTCGACTCGTATGTCTTGCAGTTAAGCCAGCTTGTGCCTATACACTATCGCCATGGTTTCCATTCACGGCTAGCTGACCTTGATAGGCTCCTCCGTTACTCTTTAGGAGGATAGCGCCCCACTAAAACTGCCCGCCAGACACTGTCTCTTTTCGTTTTTGCCGAAGAGGTTAGAAAATATGTCATCACAGAGTGGTATTTCACTGACGACTCCGCATTCCCCGAGAGGAACACTTCAAAGTCTCCCACCTATGCTACGCAGTAAAAACATATCCTCAATGCCAAGTTACAGTAAAGCTTCCGGGGTCTTTTCGTCTAACTGCAGGTAACCGGCATCTTCACCGGTATTGTATTTTCACCGAGCGAGTCCCCGAGACAGTTCCCCAGTCGTTACACCATTCGTGCGCGTCTGAACTTACCAGACAAGGAATTTCGCTCAACTATTCCTTCAAGTTGGACTCTATCTTCTCCCTCATCGCTTTGCGAAGTTCGGGAGTATGGTGTTGGTGCACTTGTTAACCATATTGGACTAATATTACATTACTGTAATATAGGTAGCTTCTTTTTTGTGTAACTAACTTATTTTCGTCTCGTTTCTTTTTTTATTAAACTGCTTATCGCTATAACTGTCCCAGTCCTTTTGGAACCTTCAAAGAAAGTTCCAAAACCTTAGGACAATTATAGTTATTGCCGACATTCACCAGGGCTTACAACACTCACCATAAAAATCTTGCGATTCTCACAACGGCGTTGTTTGACCTTCTGGCATTGGTCAGGTGTCACCCCCTATACATCCTCTTACGAGTTCGCAGGGAGCTGTGTTTTTGATAAACAGTCGCCAGGGATACTTTAGCTGCGTCCCCCACTTTTAAACGCGTATCTGAAAATTTATTCTTGCAATTTTTGTCTTAAAGACAAAGAAGGCAAACTAATAAAAATATATGCGTTTAAAAGTGGGGGAAGGCCTTATACCGAAGGTACGGCCGCTTTTTTGCCGAGTTCCTTGGGGACCTCTCACTCGTTCGCCTTGGTCTACTCGACCTGACTACCTGTGTCGGTTTACGGTACGGTTTTTATATGTTTATGCTTAGAAGTTTTTCTTGGAAGCGTGCTTTGCAAAATCCCCTTTGACGAATCTCCAGGTTTAGGCAACGCTTGAATTTCCAATTGAACGGAGCTGCGCGGATTTACCTACGCAACATTCTGACGCTGTCTACTTCAAATCCAATAATGAGCAATGCATACTACACTTCGTCCATCCATCGCAACATACAAAAGTGCAGGAATATTAACCTGCTGTCCATCGGGTGCGACTTTCGTCATTCCCTTAGGCCCGACTAACCCTTGGCTGATTGACATCGCCAAGGAAACCTTAGTCTTTCGGCGTGCACCGTTTTCAGGTGCATTGTGGTTACTTGTGCCAACATTCTTACTTCGCAACGCTCCAGCATGGGTCACCCCTTTGCCTTCACTGCGGATGCGAATACTCTCCTACCGCTTGTAAGCTTCATCAAGGATCTCAGTTTTGAAAGACTGAGAAAAAACTTTTTGTTAATCCGATAAACATCGGATTGGACGGGGGGACGGGATTCGAACCCGCAACCTTCTGGGGTAAAACCAGACGCGCTAGCCATTGCGCCACCCCCCATCACTAACAAACAAAAGAACAAAAAATTGGAGGAGGTGCGGGTGAATTCGTCACACGCCACAAAACGAGTCGTTAATTCGTTTTGCTCTTAACCTCCATGACTTTTCCTTGATGAAGCTTACAAACCCTCAGTTTCGGTACATAGCTTAACCCCGATTATCTTCGGCGCAAAATCTCTGAATGAGTGAGCTGTTACGCTTTCTTTAAAGGGTGGCTGCTTCTAAGCCAACCTCCTCATTGTCACAGAAATTTCACCGCCTTAAGTGTACTTAGCTATGATTTAGGGACCTTAAATAGAGATCTAGGCTGTTTCCTTTTTGACGAACGGAGCTTAGCCCCCGCCGTCTAACTGCCGTGCTATGACTGCTGGTATTCGGAGTTTGATAGGTTTAGCGAGCTTTCGCCCTGTCCAAACCTTCCAGTGCTCTACCCCCAACAGGAACACACGACGCGAACCCAAAAGCTCTTTCGGAGAGAACCAGCTATTACCAGGTTCGATTAGCTTTTCACTCCTTACCACAGGTCATCCGAAGGAATCGCACGACCAACCGGTTCGGGCCTCCATCAGTCTTTCGACTGACTTCACCCTGCCCATGGCAAGCTCACCTGGCTTCGGGTCTAATGTATACGACATAAAATTTCGCGCTATTAACGCTCGCTTTCACTACGCCTCAGTGGGTCTACCACCTAGGCAAGCCACATACATTAACTCGTTGGCTCATTCTTCAATAGGCACGCCATGACGGATCGCACGCTATGTAAAATATTTTTGTTCTGGATAATGGTGGTGAAGTGAGTTTCCGCGGAAACTCACTTCACCTCTGGGACAAACTCTCGCCTGTTCGCGTAACAGGCAAAGTTTTAAATTCAAACCACCCGCTCTTTCGGTTGACATCAATGCTTTTCGAATCGGCTCACACCGATCTTTAGGCTCCGCCCCTACTTGAGTTTATAGTGATCAACTTAAAACACGTTGTCCGTCCCATTATTCAAAACAAAAATATTTCGCACACTGTGCGACCCGCTCTGACTCCTTGTAGGCATATGGTTTCAGGTCTATTTCACCGCCCTAACCGGGCTGCTTTTCACCTTTCCCTCACGGTACTAGTTCACTATCGGTCTAGAAATATATTTAGCCTTACCGGTTAGTTCCGGCAGATTCCCCCGAGCTTCTCGTGTCTCGAGGTACTCAAGAACAACAACAAAAAAGACTATTCGTTTTCAAATACGGGACTATTACCCTCTGGGGCGCTTCTTTCCAGAAGCTTCTTCTAACGAATAATTTTGTAACTTTTCTCGTATAAATACGAAGTTGTCGTCTTACAACCCCCCGCACTTTTAAACGCGTATCTAAAAATTTATTATCGCAATTTTTGTCTTGAAGACAAAGAAAGCAAATCAATAAAAATATATGCGTTTAAAAGTGCGGGGTTTGGGCTTCTCCGCTTTCGCTCGCCGCTACTTACGGAATACTTATTAGTCTATTTTCCTCCGGGTACTGAAATGTTTTACTTCCCCGGGTACGCTTCTCAACTTACGTCGAGATCTCGTGCAAGCACGAGGGGTTTCCCCATTCGGAAATCTCCGGATCAAAGGTTGCTAGGCACCTCCCCGAAGCGTATCGCCGCCACGCCACGTCCTTCATCGCTATTTCTAGCCAAGGCATCCACCATACGCCCTTAAATTTCCTATTAGGAAATTTAAAAACCACCTCCGATATTTTCATATCGAAGCCTCGACTACTGTAGTCGAGGTTTTTCTTTTAATTTTAACTTTTATCCTGCCGCATAAGACTACTTTGTCTCTGCAGCATTTTTGTTCCACTTCCGACCCGAAAAGACCCCGCTGGGATCAAAGTCAGAGTGGCATTGATTTGTCAAAATTCAATCTTTTCTTCCGGAACTGTCTTTTCTACCCTCTTTGATTCCGTTCTACGGAGCCAAAGAGGAAAGAAAAATCCCACTTCTCTCGAAGCGGGCTCAAGACAAGCCAGAGGGTATCTTACCCTCTCTTACGCTTCGTGATTAAACATCTTAAAAACATATGTGTCCCAAGTATACACTCCTATAAAAAGCTGTCAAATCTAGCATTTTGGAATGTGTGGAAATACTGTTGACAACAAAACTCGCCACTTGAAAGTAGCGAGTTTTGTTTAAATTTTAGGATTATTCCAAGAGAAAAACTATCTCTTGCTGGACATTTCTTTGCTTACTTTTTCAATCACTTTACTTGCTGCTTCTTGGCCGCCCAGACCAAAAGCCAAACCTAAGCCCAAAGAAAGAGCCACTACTAAACCGGTAAAGATAGTCTGAACAAATCCAGTAGCAATACCGAGTTGGGAAAGAGCCACCAAAATGGCAAAAACCCAAATGACCCATTTGGTAACTGTCGCCAAAAATCCGGCCGAAGCAACCTCAGCAGACATTGCAGAAGAGAGAACCAATTTTTTCATAGCATCAGCAATCAAACCGGCGGCAATCAAAATCAAAACAGCTACAATAACTTGAGGCAAGTAATTGAGAATGGCCAAAAGGAAAGTGGTCACTTGAGACAGGTGCAATATATCGAAAGCCGCTATTAAGAATACTAAGATCACAAACCAGCGGACCAAACCGCCTAGAAACGCGCCCGAGTTTAGACCAAGACCGCCTTTATTTAGAAAATCTTCTACACCGGCTCGGCGCAAAGCTTCATCAACTTTTATGGCTTTTATAATTTGAGAAATCACTCGGCCCAAAAGCACGCCTATACCCCAACCCAAAAGAACTACTATAATAGCTATGATCAGACTCGGCACAAAACCGATTACACCTAACCATAGATTGGTGAACGATAAAGATAGAACATCGCTCCAAGTTGCTATTGTCATATGTTTATTAATATTAAAATAAGCTAATAATTACAACATAAAATATACACTACTTAAACCTAGAATCAACGCCTAGTGTGGATATCCCACTTTGCTAAAGTTCCGCGGAACAAGTCCTAAAGGCCTAGCTTATTGATGATTTTTTCGTGCGGATAATCTAAAATATCCCGGATAAGCTTGTCAAACATTGAATAACGGTAATTAAATTCGGGAGTTTCAAAGACCGCATAGCGAATTTCTTTACCGATCTCAGATTCAATTGTTTTTATAATGTTATCTAATTGTCCTAATTTTAAATTATCGCCAACTACCAATAAATCAGCCCGGCTATCTGGGTTTTTTATGAAAATACCAGAAATAATAAGGAGTTGAATTTTGCCGGCACGGGAAATTCTATCAACAATCTCTTTGTGTTTAAAAGGGTTTATATTTGAAAGGAAAGATTTTATCGCTTCTATGTAAGGAAATTTATAATCCAAAGTCCAACCGTTTACTCTTTTATGAAAAGTTTGAATGCTCCTATTTTTCTGCCTTCTTACTTCTTTGGTATAAAACTTAGATTTAATAAAACCTATTTTTTCTAAATTAGAAATTTCCCTCCTAGTAACAGCTTTGGATACTTTAGATCTTTCGGCTGCTTCAGAAGTATCAAAAGCTAGATTCGGATTAAACAGAAAAAGCTTTATAATCTTGACCTTCGCCGCACTTCCAAATAATTTCTCCAATATATCCATGATAGTCGCATTCTACCTCATCGCTTCTTTATTTCCAAATAGTTGATTTTAAAATCTGTATATGCTATAATCAAGAACAGGAGAAAGCTTATGTTTTGCGTTGTAGTAACTGTAAACGGAAATATCGATCACGTCCTGGGTCCGTATAACATAGAAGATCAGATCACCGAAACCCTGAAAGAAAACGGGTGGCGTGGACCTGAAAAAACTGAACGTAATGGAGTTGCCGCGTTCTTTAAGGGTGAACCCGGAAAAAGACCAAGAACAGTTGGCTGGGTTTGCCCTATTGACAAGATCCCTTAGTACAAAAGCCCCGCCGTGCAAATGCACGAGCGGGGCATTTTGTTTGCAGCGATATTTCCAAATAGTTGATTTTAAAATTTGTATATGCTATAATATTAGCTAGAGGAAAGAGAGGTACACTTGAAGTTATCACGAAAAACGAGAGCAAAAATGGAGCACTACAGAAGAAACATTTTGAATGTGCTTATTCTGGGGGCCTTCATTGGTTTTTTGGTATCGGTTTGTGGGATCGGAATTGAATTGTATGACAGAGCTTTTTTGCCATACAAAAACGTAAAGGTCTCCATTGAGGTTTCAGAAACTCCACGAGGATGCATCGCGAAAGTGAAAATGAGCGATGGAGTCGAAGAAATTCCTATCGCTTGTGAACACAAGGAAGCTGTTGTTGGTATAACTTCAGTCAAGAGAGCAAGAACCAGATTGTATAGAAACTGGATTATTAGGATTGAATTCAGTTATCACGACAGCAACAATAGTAACCTAGTTCAAAAGGGCCCCGGATTACCGGAGCCCTTTTTTTATACATTGGTTTAACTTTTCCTCCTTGGCAGTTTTTTCTTTGTAGGAAAAAACTGCACCTCCGGAAAAGTTAGTTTGAAGTAATTTTACTTCAAACTAACTTTTCCTCCCGCGTCTTCGATTTGTTTCTTCAAAGCCTCTGCTTCTTCTTTCTTCATATTTTCAACCAAAACTACTGGCGCAGCATCTACTTTGTCTTTGGCATCTTTCAAACCAAGAGCCAAAACTTCTTTGACTATTTTGATAATAGCGATTTTCTGAGCGCCAGCATCAGTGAGTTCAACAGTAAAGGTTGATTTCTCTTCCTTTGCCTCGCCGGAGCCATTGGCGGAGGCAGGAGCGGCAACCGCAGTTGCACTGACACCAAACTTTTTCTCAAAAACTTTAACCAGTTCATTGAGATCAAGCACTGACATCTTCTCCACTTCTTCTACAATCTTGGCAAACTTTGCCGGAACACTTACTTCTTCTTTTGCTTCTTCTGTTTTATTTTCATCCATGATAATTTTTTTATTTTATAATTTGTTTTTTCTTTTTCCCTCTCCTTAATGTAAGGAGAGGGTCAGGGAGAGGTTAGTGTTTTTATTTCTAACCCCCTTAATCCCTCTTACCTTAAGGGGGAAACAGGAAAAGAAATTACTTTCTTTCCGCTATCTGGCCTAAAGCAATAACCATTCTCTGTATCGGCGAATTCAGAACGTTGACAAACATACCGCGCAAAACATTGAGAGACGGAATAGCGGCAATGCTTAACATCTCTACTTGAGACTTATACTCTCCGTCAAAAATACCCCCCAGAATGGAGACTTTGCCATCGAGCTTCTTTTGGAAGTCATAAATGGTTCTGGACGGAGCCAATAGATCACCATCCGCCTTCGCTGAAGCTTCGGCGGACAAGTAAGCCAAAGCCAATTCCCCAGTCAAAGCCGGGGCCTCGCCTTTGATACTGGCGTTGCCTAAAACTTTTTTGAAAAGAGACTTTTTGGCGACCACGTAGCCGACATTTTCGCTTTTCAAAGATCTCCTGATAACCGAAGCGTCTTTGACTAGCAGTTTGTGGAATTGCACAAACACGACCGATTTGGATTTGCTTATCGCTTTTTCCAAACCCGCTATAATTTCTTTCTTCTTATCTTTTGTAATTGCCATTTTAATAATTTATTAAGCTATTTTTCGGTATATGTTTTGAAATGCACGGATATTTTCTTGCTAGAAAATTCCTCGTGCTCGCCTCAGTCAGGCTCGCAAGGCATTTCAAAACACACACCTCAAATAGCTCACACATAATTCGACCGAGCCTGGAGCAATTTAGAATTGCTTTTAGGTAGGGCTTATAAGATGCCTACTGTCTCCAAAGCTTTATTTAGAGAATACTCTTTTTATAAAATTTGTCAACTTGGAAATTAAACTCTCTTGTTTGGGTGCTTTATAAATTATATTTTCAGCACTGGTAGTTGCTTCACTCTGGTTGGCAACGATCGGAGAAACTTCAGAATTTACTGAATCCGTTAATTGAGTATTTGGATTATTATTTTGTGAAATCAAACCGAGATTTTTAGCTTTTTCTTGGATGATTGAAAATTCTTTTTTAATATTTTCAAGATTTTTAGATGTCTCATTTAAATCTATTTCTTTAACCGGAGCAGCAGAGAAAACTTCTTTCCCTAAAGAATTTTTAAGAGAAGTCCCCAAACTATTATCTAAACCTTTCATTTTTAAAAGACTTTT
>Ga0265316_10006919_pt1 | contig 10757 bp, 7 predicted proteins | sample 4522metaG_FD_202092 | JGI IMG/M metagenome (GOLD analysis project Ga0265316, IMG submission 202092) | Rhizosphere microbial communities from Carex aquatilis grown in University of Washington, Seatle, WA, United States - 4-5-22 metaG | ecosystem: Host-associated > Plants > Roots > Rhizosphere >...
CACCCGGGCCATCCTGGAAAGATACGGCTACCGCGTGATAGAAGCGGCGAACGGCGCGGATGCGCTGGCGGCGCTCTCCGGTTCTCAGTGCGGCATCCAGCTCCTGCTGTCCGACGTCGTCATGCCGCAGATGAACGGCCCGGACCTTGGCCGACGGGTGAAACAAATTTGTCCGAATGCGCGGATTCTCTACATGTCGGGATACGCGGAAAGCTCGATTGTCCACCGCGGAATACTCGATGCGGAGGTCACGCTGCTGCAGAAACCCTTCGACGCGGCGACCCTGCTGGGGAAAGTCCGCGAGGTCCTGGACCGTTGAGCACGGCGGAACGCCGTGCGAAAGGGGCCCCCTTCCGCGGTATTCCGCGGAGTTGGGCGGCAGCCGTCGGAGCGCCGAAGGCGCGAAACGGCGGGAGCCCTGGGGGTGCTATCACCGAAGGTCGCGCTCAATCTTCCGGGATGGCCTTCAGCGCTTTCCGTGTCCGCCGTTTCTCACCGCTCAGCTGCAGGGCCTGCGCCTTTTCCGCCTCCAGCTGCAGGGCCTGGGAAGCTTCCAGCGTCCTCTGCTCCTCCGCCTTTGCGGCCCGGCCGCGCTCGAACAGGTAGAAAGCCGCGGGCACGACGAAGAACGTGAGAACGGCGGACATCATGATGCCCCCGAACATGACGATTCCCATCCGCTGGCCGTACTCGGCGCCCTGCCCGCGGCCGAAGATCAACGGAAAGCTGATCACGAGAACCGTCATCGTCGTCATCACGATGGGCCGGAAGCGAAGCTCCCCTGCTTCCATGAGCGCTTCCTTGAACGGCATCTTGCCGAGCCGCTCGACGACGAAGTCCAGGTACAGAATGGCGTTCTTGGCGGAAAGGCCGATCAGCAGGAGCATCCCCATGAGGCCGAAAATGTCCAGCCCGCCGCCCATGAAGTACACGAGGACAAGTGCCCCGACGAGGGCAAGAGGAACCGGCAGAAGGAGGTAAATAGGGTACCGCCAGGAATTGAACTGAGCAGCCATGACGAGGTATGCCAGGAAGAGAGCGAGGAGGAATATCAGCGGACCGGAGGACGCGAGCTGCCCTGCCAGGGCAGCCTGGTTGAAGCGCTGGTTCGTGGTGAGGCTCACGCCGCCCCCCAGCAGCCCCGCCGTGGTGAGCTGGGCGACGATCTGCTGCTGCATGGAGAGGGCCGGCGGCGCGTCCGGCTTCAAGTTGATGGTCAAACCCCCTGTGTATTGACGATTGTATCGGCTGACGCTGACGGGGGCCTGGTTCATCTGGAAATCGCCGAGCTGCCCGATCTGGAGAGTCGACTGGAGCGCGGGCGCGTATATGGGCAGGTTCAGAAGCGATTGCCCGCCCGAGAGGGCAGTCGGGTCGGCCTGGACCTGGATGGGATAGCTCAGGCCGCCCGTCACCACGTTCGACGCCTGTGTCCCCGAGGCATAGGTCTGAAGGGCGCCGGCGAGCGCACCCGGGGTGATCCCGGTTCCTTTGAGGCGTGACGTATCGGGGATGAAATCGTTCTCCAGCGAGGTATCGGAGAGGCTGGAATAGACGTCGACGACGTACGGATTGGTCTGCAGGTTCTCAATGATGCGGCTGTTGCGATTCGTAAGAGTATTCAGGTCAGGGGCTACGATGCTGAGCTGGAGCGACGATCCGAATCCCCCGAATCCTCCACCCGAGCTGAGAGAGATCTGCACGGAGGGCTGGTCCCGGAACAGGGCCACCATCTGCCCACGGTATTTCGGGATGAGAACAAAGACCCCCTGCCTCTTTTCAATCGGGGAAAGCTGCACGATGATGGTCGAGGTATTCCCGGCGCCGAATATTCCCCCCGCTCCCGACGAGCTGCCGCCGATCAGGGTCTGCACGGTTTCGACCTCCGGCTGTCTAAAGAGAAAATCTTCGAGCCGTCCCGCCCCCGCGTTCGTGACCGCCAGCGGCGTGCCCGCCGGGTACCTGAGGTTCACCTGGATTGTTCCCGCGTCCGTCTGCGGCACGAAGCTGAATGGAATGTGAGGGACGATCAGGAAGAGGATCACCAGGAGAAACGCCCCGCAGCCGGCAAGGACCCAGGCGCCGTTCTTCATGACCCCGCCCAGAATGTGCGTATAGCGGTCGCGCACCCACTCCAGCCCGGCTTCCGTCCAACCATGCAGCGTTTCGGTGAGAGCCTGGAGGAGCGTGAACACGATTCGAAGGACGTAGGACAGCACGCCGAGAACGACCGGGTACGCGATCACGGCGGGAATAAGGGTGAACTTCCGGGTCACAAGAAGGATCACGATGGCGACAACGGCGAGAAAAATCGCGAGGGGCTTTCGCCATACCGAGAGTCCCCAGCGGATCGACCTGGGCAGCAGGATCCAGCTTTTCAGGAAGTCGGGCCAGCCCCCGCTCTTCCATTCAGGCGTGTAGGCAAGGCGGACGGTCAGAAACAGGATGGCCTCCAGAAGGGAAAAGCCGACGGCCGCCGCAAGCCCGAGGGAGAACTGCCGCAGGTACTGCCCGATGAATCCGCTGATGAAGCTGACGGGGAGGAGCACGGACAGCAGCGACAGGGACGCCGCAACCACGGCGCTGAAGACCTCGCTCGCACCGCGGAGGACGGAATCTTTCAGACTGTATCCCATCGCAGTGTATCGCTCGACATTCTCCGCGACAACGATCGAATCGTCTACTACGATTCCGATCGCGACGATGAGGGCGAGGAGAGAGACGAGGTTGAACGTGAACCCCGACAGCCCGTAGAGAACCGGCGCCGCGGAAAGGGCGATGGGGATGGCAAGGATGACGGAAAGCGCCGTGTTCAGCTTCCCCAGGAAGAGCAGCACGATGAGCGCGACGACGATGCTCGTGACGAACAGCTCGTGATAGGTGGCCTGCACGGATGCTTTCACGGGGCCGGTGGTGTCGTTGCTGTAGGTCAGCGCATATCCCGTGGGAAGCGTCGTCCTTGTGAGCAGGGCCCGCACGCTGCCGGCAACCGCGACGGAGTTCGAATCCGTCGTCCGCTGGATGGACACGAGCACTTGCGGCTTGCCGTTCACGCGAGCGTAGTTGGCCGCGGCGGGCATGTTCCGGACGGTTCCTATGTCGTTTACCGAGATGCCCCGCGTGGTGTCGACAAGCGTCTGCGAGATCTGGCTGATGTCCGCGGGCGTGTTCTGCGTGGAGAATGTGAGCGCGGTCTTGTTCTTGTTGATCGTTCCGATAGGGAGGTTGAGCGCGGAGGTGGTGATCGCCGCCACGACCTGCTGGGGAGTTATGTTGTAGTAACGAAGGCGGTTGGGATTCAGAAGGACTTCGAACTGCTTCGTCGGCTCTCCGTCGATCGACACGTTCGCCACGCCGTCGACGCGTTGAAGGTTGGGACCAAGGGTGTTCTGCAGGTAGTCATTCACGTCGGCGAGGTTCGCACCACCCCCGGAGACTCCGAACTGCAGGATCGGGGCGGAGTTCGGGTCAAAGGTCTGGATCGTGGGCGGGTTGATACCCGTGGGCAGGTTGCGAATCGCGGCCGAGACCACCGTCGCGACCTGGTTGGCGTCGCTGTTCTTGTCGGAGCTCGCATCGAAGGTCACGACGACCCTGCTCACGCCGATCGCGCTGTTGGAGTTGATGTCGGTGATCCCCTCGAGGGTGGAGACGGTGTTCTCGATGACCTGGGTGACCTGCTGATCGACGACGCTCGGGGTTGCCCCGGGGTAGCTCGTCTTCACGACGACAGCCGGGATGTTGATGGCGGGCAGGAGGTCGACGCCGAGACCGAGCGTCGAGACGATTCCAAATGCCACGACAGCGACAAACAGGCCCACAGCCAGAACGTACCGGCGCACAGAGAAGCTCACGAGAGGATTCACTCTCTCGAAGACTGTGGTTTCGAGGCTGCGCAGAGATTTCATGGAGTTCCCCCTGAGGTACCCTGCCCGCCACCCTTGCCCGAGGACGCCGGCGACGGTGAAAGGACCGGAGCAGGACTGATAACCTGCACAGAAGATCCGGGGAGCAGGCCCGGGGGCGGGTTCAGGATGACCTGGGCTGACTCCGTGAGGCCGCTCACGGCCGCCGTAGTTCCGGTTTCCGCAAAGATGGTGATCGGTCGGGTCGCGGCCTTGCCATTCTCCACGGTGAACACATAGTTCTGATCCTCGTTGACCTGCAGGGCGGCGATCGGCATCAGCGTGCCGGTGGCCAGGGTGACCGTGTAGGTGACCGTCCCGACTGTCCCGTATGGAAGATTGGCAGATCGGGGCAGCTCCGCCACCATGGGAACCGTGCCGTTGATGGGGGCGGATGGCGCCTGGCTGACCCGCGCCGAATAGTCTTTGCCCAGGTAGCTGAATCGAACGGTCGTCCCCAGGGACAGGGTCGGCGCGTCGGCGGGCGGCACATTGAAGTCGACTTCCTTCTCCGCGCTCACGAGGCTGAACACCGGCGTGCTCAGGCCCACGTACACTCCCGGATTCACGTTGACCGCTGCGATCTGGCCCGCAAAGGGCGCTTTGATTGCCGCATACTGAAGGTTGATGCGGGCGATCTGCAGGGCATTTTGCCCCTGGTCGATGGCGAGCTTCAGCTGCGCGAGGGTCTGTGTACCGGACTTGTTGTTCTGATCCAGCGCGGTTTTCGCTTCCTCGAGGTTTGCCTGTGCCTGCTGCAATTGGCTTTTCGCGGTATCCAGCTGCGAGCCCGAAATACCGCCGACATCGAACAATGCCTTCTGCGAATCGTAGTTCTTCTGCGCGCTGTCCAGGGCCGACTGCGCAGACTGCACCTGCAACTGGAGCTTGGGGTTCGACTGATTAACGTTGTCCCGCCCGATCTCGTCGTTGATCCGCGCGATGGCGAGGTTCGACTCCGCGGCCTGCACAGCAAGCTTCAGCTGCGAGTCGTCAAGCTGGACGACCGTCGCGCCCGCCTTGACCCAGTCACCGGCCTGGTGCTTGACGGCCAGTGCAACCCCCGCCACCTGCGAAGCGACCAGGCTCTGGGTCGCGGGCACGACCGAGCCGGCGGTGAGATTGTCCGTGCGCAGCGGGCCGACGTGAACGGCGACTGATTGCACGGGAACCGCGGTCAGAAAGCGCCCGCCGGGTTTCTGCGGCCCAGCCGCCTGTTGGCCCGGCGCGCGCGCGGCAGGGGCGCCGTTCCCGCACCCGGCAAGCGCGGCAACCAGCACACCAATCGCCGCGCGCATGCCCCAGATTCTTGTCGCCTGTCCGTTCATCCGCTTCTCCTAATAGCCCATGTCGCTCAACAGCTGCAGGGCGGCGAGCTGGGCGTTGCTCTGCGCCTGGACGTAGGCGGTCCGCGCGCTCGCCGCGTTCACCGACGCGGTAAGAAGATCCTGCGTCGACGCAGCTCCGTTCTGGTTCTGTATCCGGTACACTTCAACCAGCAGGTCATCATTCTCCGCCGTCAATCGCGCAACCTCGACGCGCTCGTTCTGGATCTGGACGGCCTCCCAGTCGTTCTGGATGGCCGCGGCAATGCTCTTCTGGAGCTGTCGCTCCTGGAGCAGGTAGATCTCGTCCTGCTTCTGCGCGGCATCGACCAGGTTCTTCACGGCGCCTGCATCGAGGATCGGCATGGCCACCTTCACACCGGCATTGGCAAGCCATGCGGATTGCCCGTTCCAATCGATGAACTGGCTCACTCCTCCGTTGACGCTGACGGTGGGCGTGGCCTGGCCCTTCGCAAGGGCGAGGTCCACCATGTTTGATTTCCTGCTCAGTTCCAGCTGCTGAAAATCGACACGGTGGCTCAGAGCCTGGGCAATGGCCTCCTGCATGCTGGCCGCGGGTACTGGCTGCGGATCCGGCTGCGTGACCGTAAAGTCGGCCTCGGTCGGCCGGCCAATCAGAATTGAAAGCTGGATCCGGGCAATCCGCAGGACATGGTCGGCGTTCTCGACGTCCACCTGGGCGCTTTGTGCATTGATCTGCGCGGTTTTGAGGTCCACGTCGCTGGCCTGCCGGAGGTTGTGGATGGTGGTGACCTGCCCGAGCAGCGCATTCTGCTTCGCCAGTATCTGCCTCGTCACAGTTGCGTTCTGCTGCGCGGCAAGCATGGCATAGTAGGCCTGTTTCACCCTGAAAATGATGTTCAGCCTGCCGGAACCGGTGGAAAGCACCCTGCTCTGCAGGCCGAGCAGGCTCTTGTCTACCGTGGCCTGAGCAGGCCCTCCCGGGTAGCCGTTCCAGACTATCTGGCTGAGGTTCACCCCGACGCTGCCGAAAGTGTCTCCCGCGATCCCGGGAATGGAGGTCCCCCACGGCGTGACCACGGGAGACCATGGGGATGCGCTGACTGCAATGCTGGTCAGCGGACTATTCAAGCCGACGCCGAGTTGTGCGCCCTGGGTTGAGGAGGTAATCGATGACAGAGTTGACTGCTTGGCAGAGAGCACTCCCGGGCTCCCTCCGGGCAGGTTGTACCCGGCGCCCGCCGAGCCGCTCAGTGCCCAGGAGTTCTTCGATACATTTTCCGCGTGCTGGGCTTCTCCCAGCTCAAGGTTCGCCTGCAGAAGCATATTGTCATCCCCATCGGCCAGAGCAGCAGAAAGACTCTGCTCCAGCGAAATGACGGGAACCGCCTCCGCAGCGCCATGCAGCACAGGGAAGAGCCCCGCGAAAGCCACAAGCACCAGGCATCTTAATTTCATTAGAGGCGAATGTACACGCTCCCCGCAATGGCCGCAATAGAACCCCGATGAAGAAAAGATAATAATTTGTTATGAGTCCGGCTTGACTGACCTCGATCAGCCACCTATTTTTGAAGGTGGAGGTGGGTCATGCCGGAAAAGACGCACCACGCCGAAGAGGCCAGTCCCCGATTGAAGGAAGCGCGCGAGCACGTCAAGGCGGCGCATCAGTCCTTCAGGTTGAGCATTCAGGATCTGATTCCAAAGGGATTCATTGAGCACCGCAGGGCGGCCAGGAAAGAGATGCTTCTGGCCATGAGAAGCCTCCTGGACGCTGCCATCGAGCGGACGGAAAAAAAGCCCTCAGAGTAGACCGGTCGCTCCTGGCGAACATGGGGCGCTGCTGGCGACATGGGCGCTGCCGCCGCTCTATCTGCCGAACAGGATCCAGATCAGGAGCAGCAGCTCTGCGGTTCCCAGTCCCGCGGCAAGCTCGACATGACCGCCCAGAAAAAGCTCGGTGCCCGCCAGCATGCCTGCGGCGAATATGACCGAACCGGCGAGCTTTCGGACGCCGTGCTCCAGCCTCGTCACGTGCTGCTTCAGGTCCGGCATGCGCACTTCCATTCTCCCCTGCTCGATCCGGGTGGTCAGTTCGTCCACTTTTCGCGGGAGCCCGAGGAGGAGGCGGGCCATGGCGGTGAGCTCCTTCATGGCGAGCCGCGCCCCGGTCTGCCCGTCTTTTTCCATCAGCTTCTGTACATAGGGGGCCATGCCTTTCCAGACGCTGAAGTCAGGGTCCATGCCCGTTGCCATGCCGGAAAGAATGCTCACGCACCTGCCCAGGAGAATGAGATTCTCCGGCACCTGGAAGGGCATCTGGTAAAGAAGCTCGCCGAACTCGTCGACGAACACCCTCACCTCTTCGTTGCTCATGCGCATGATTTCACGCATGGACTTGCCCCAGAGCGTGTCAAAGGCCTTCTTGCACGCGCGCTCGAGCAGGTCCAGATCGGCTTCCGGCAGGAGAACCTGCAGGGACTGAAACGCGCGGACCAGGCGGACGGCGTCCCGGGTGCCCACGGCAAGAAGAGCTTCTCTCAGGCCATTGAATGATTCCTGGGAAAGCGTGCCGGTCATGCCGAAATCGACAAACACGAGCTTCCAGCGCCCGTGCGGGGCGGGAAGAACGAAGAGATTCCCCGGGTGCGGGTCGGCGTGAAAAAACCCGTCCTCGAATACCTGCTTGAGATAGACGTCGAAAAGTGTGTCGGCAACTTCCGCCCTCTTGATGCGGGCCGCCTCGATTGCAGCGTAATCAGTGATCTTGATGGCCCCGACGTCCTGGAGAGTGAGGACGCGCCGCGTCGTGTGGCTCCAGACAACGGAGGGCACCACCACGTTGGAGAGCTCTTTGAAGTTCTCGGCGAATCTCTCCGCGTTCTTTCCCTCGTGCAGGTAGTCGACCTCCTCGTAGAGGGAGCGGCTGAACTCTTCTATTAGAGCAGTAACGTTCGCATGCCTGCGGATAGACTTGAACCGGTGGAGCCAGCGTCCGGCCGCGCGAATGGCGGCGAGGTCCGCCTCGACGATCTCCTGGATGTGCGGCCGCTGGACCTTCACCACCACCTGTGAAGGGAACCCTTTCTCTGGCGCCTCGCCGGCCAGACGCGCCTTGTGCACCTGGCCTATGGAGGCGGAGGCCACGGGCACCGGCTCGAAGTCCAGGAACTTGCGCGAAAGAGGCATGCCGAACTCGGCCTCGACAACCGCGCGAATGGCCTCGAAGCTCTCCGCCCCCACCTCGTCCTGCAATCCGCTCAGCTCAGCCGTGATTTCCCTGGGCAGCACGTCGAGACGGGAAGAGAGAAACTGGCCGACCTTGATAAGCACGCCCCCCATGCGAAGGGCGAGCGCGCGGAACTCCGTGGCGATCCTCTGCATCCGTGCGGAACGCGTCCGCCGAGAGAGCCTGCCCAGGCCCGCCTTCGGCAGCACAAGCTCCCACCAGATCTCCCGCAGCATGACGCCGGTGAAGAACCGCATCGTACGCCGATATCGTGACCCGCGCATGAATCATACTATATCCGGGAGCACGTGCCGTGACGAGCGGGCTGCCGGGACAGCGGGTCGCGCACGGAAGCGACATTTGTGCGAGCGTGACGACTGACTCTACATCTTGATCCCGGTGAGCGTGACGCCCTCGACAAAATAGCGCTGCCCCACGAAAAAGACGACTATCGGCGGCAGGATCACGATCACGGTGGCCGCCATCAGGAAGTTCCACTGGGTGGAATAGCTCCCGATGAAGTGCGTCAGGCCGAGAGCGAGCGTGTAGGTTTTCGGGTCGTTGAGGTAGATGAGGGGTCCGAAGAAATCGTTCCATTGGAAAAAGAACTGGAAGAGGCCCACCGCGATGAGCGCGGGCTGAATAAAAGGAAGCAGGATCTGCGCGTAGATGCGGAAGTATCCCGCGCCGTCGATCCGTGCCGCGTCATCGAAATCCTTCGGGATCGTGAGGAAGAACTGGCGCAGGAGGAAGACGTTGAACGCACCGCCGCCGAACCAGAACGGAAGGATCAGGGGATAGAAGGTATTCACCAGGTGCACCTTGGTCCATAGTATGAACTGCGGGATCAGGACAACCGCGGGGGGAAGGATGATCGCGCCGAGGACCATCGAAAACCAGAAGTTCCGCAGGGGGAACCTGAATCTGGCCAGCCCGTACGCCGACATGCTCGATGTGACGAGCGTCGCAAGCACCGTCGGGATGACGATGATGAGCGTGTTGCGGAAGTACAGCAGGAAAGGCGCCGTGGTCAGCGCGGTGGCGAAGTTCTCCCACCGGGTGCGGCTGGCCCACAGGAGCGGCGGGTACTTGAAAACCTCGACAAGGGTCATGAGCGAGCTGCGCACCAGCCAGAATATGGGAACCAGGCAGGCGACGGCGCCGGCTGAAAGGATTAGATAGAGCAGCCCCCGTTGAGCCGTCCGCGCGGCGGTCATGCGTTGGCACCTTCGTAGTAGACCCATTGGCGTGACCAGCGAAACAGGACCAGCCCCAGGGCTGACACCATCAGGAAAAGGACCCATGCCAGCGCGGCAGCCCCTCCCATGTTGTTCCGCTCGAATCCCTCCCGGTACATGAGGTAGACATAGAAAAGACTTGCGTTGTTCGGGCCCCCGCTGGTCATGACATACGCCTGGGTGAAGATCTGGAAGGAGTTGATGAGGCCGACCATGAGATTGAAAAACGTGACCGGGGAGATCATGGGCCACGTGATGGCCCGGAATTTATGCAGCCAGTTGCCCCCGTCTATTTCCACCGCTTCCAGGAGCTGGCGCGGCACTCCTTGAAGCGCAGCCAGGAAAATGACGATCGTATTGCCCGCCGTTCCCCAGACGCTCATGAGGACAATGGAAGGAACAACCGTGGTCTGGTTGGCCAGCCAGAGGGACTTGGGGAAGCCGAGCCCCTGGATGACCTCGTTGAAGAGCCCGAAGTTGGGATTGTAAAGCCACAGCCAGAGCGCGCTGCTTGCCACGATGGGCACGATGGACGGCAGGTAGAAAACGCTCCGATAGATGCCCCTCCCCCTGATCTTTTGATTGAGGAGAAGGGCGAGGATCAGCGAATAGAGGATCGTGAGGGTGACATTTGCGAGGACGAAATATACCGTCACGAGAAGGGAGTTGCGGAAATACAGGTCGGTGGTCACCAGCCGGGCGTAGTTGCGGAGCCCGACCCAGTGGGGCGTGGACAGCACGTTCCAGTCGGTCAGGCTGATAAGGGCGCTGCCGATCATCGGGCCGATCACCCAGACGATCAGGCCCAGGATCACCGGCGATGCGAAAAGGTAGCCCACCAGGGCCTCTCGCGACCCCCTTCGCCGCCCTCGATGCCTTTCGCTCTGTCCCATCGCTCCTCCCGGCCTTGCTGCGCCGGCCGCCGGCAAGGCCCGCTCCCGAGCGCGCCCGTGCATCAAAGAGCTCCCGGGAGGGAGCTCTTTGACTGTGTGATAGTAGCAGGAACCTAATTCCCCTGGAAGATCGGGGTGATTTTCGGCATGATCTCGTTCTTGATCACGTCAGCAGCGGTCTTCTGGCC